>Ga0160421_1000031_pt1 | contig 186180 bp, 170 predicted proteins | sample TAMARWmetagpilot_FD_108195 | JGI IMG/M metagenome (GOLD analysis project Ga0160421, IMG submission 108195) | Phycosphere-associated microbial communities from TAMU algal ponds, Corpus Christi, Texas, USA - TAMU ARW-7 10/27 metagenome pilot | ecosystem: Engineered > Artificial ecosystem >...
CGAAGTGACGGTAGGGGTGTTTAAGGTGTTATCATTAAAACTATATTTTGATTTTGGTAGTTTTGTAAATCACTCGCTTCTCGATACTATTTGCTTAAGCTTTACAAATCACTCGAAGTGACGCTAGGGGTGTTTAAGGTGTTATCATTAAAACTATATTTTGATTTTAGTAGTTCGCCAATGACTCGCTTCTCGATACGATTTGCTCATGTTTCACAAATCACTCGAAGTGACGCTTTGGGTGTTTAGGATGTTATCATTAAAATTATATTTTGGTTTTGGTAGTTTCGCAAATCACTAGCTTCTCGATACGATTTGCTTAAGCTTCGCTTAGGTATCTTCAATCAAAATGTATTTTGATTTTGATAGTTTCGCAAATCACTTGCTTCTCGATACGATTTGTTCATGCTTTACAAATCACTCGAAGTGATGCTAAGGGTGTTTAGGGTTTAGATTACTAGATTATTAGATTATTAGATGGTTAGATTGCCGCGTTTGTTCCTTGCTCGCAATGACGCTTTATGAGTATATTATCAAAATAGCATCGTACTTGCGATTCCGACAAGGTCGGAAACAACGATTTTAAGAAGTAATGAGCGCGAAGTATAATTGAGATTTATATCAAGTATTGAACATTATACTCTAATAAGGATAGATATATTCAATTATCAGCGAATGGTGCTTTAGCAACTTCCTACAAATCGTTTTGACTTTTTGGTTCGTTTTGTGTCAAGACAAAATGAACGTTAAGAAATAGATAGTAAAGCTATAAACTCAATACTAGATTCCGTGTCACACTTCGACTGCGCTCAGTGGGACAGCACGGAATGACAAAAGCGTAATTGAGTTAATAAAAAAACAGATTGCCGCGTCGCTGCGCTTCTCGCAATGACACTTCGGTTTGCGTTGTAAGGTATTATTATTTAAAATGTATTTTGGTTTTGATAGATTTGCCAATGACTCGCTTCTCGATACAATTTGCTTGTCGCCTCGCAAATCACTCGAAGTGACGGTAGTTACTGAGCTATCCGTCCCTGTTTGAGTGCAGACAGGTGTTCCGACTACAAACGTTAGAATGTATTGAGAACTAGTTTTATTTTTGCCATAAAATAAATGCGTACAATAACTCATCAGTAATTGTGAAATACTCTAATGTTAACAAAACGCTAAATGTATTATTTCTAATGATTTAAGACGTCTAGATGTGCCTTTATAGCCGTATCTTTAGTATATTAAAAACAAGTGCTATGAACTCATTACAAAAATTAAGATTAAGACTGTTAAAGTCCAGGTCTCAGGCCGTAAATATACCAAAGCCAAAGGTGGAATTATCACCAAAGGCTAAAGATGCCAATAAGACGGTTAAGGACGATGACGCCTTTATGTTTATCTAGTATGTAACTAGAGCAACACTACGATTCTCTGAGCTTTACCGAAATCGGATAGTGGTCACTAAACCCATTAAGGTTCATTTTTTTACCCATACCGCCAAAGTGAACAGGGACACCATAAGCACCTGGTTTTATCATTTCTGGAAAACGCTCAATGCTCACAGACTCTGGCACTACCTTAATAGCACTGTTGCTCTTTAGCATGTTCTCATTGGCCAAAAACTGATCTAGCATGTTAGGCTTGTTTCCAAAATAAAAACTGGTAGTACCATAGTCCATCAACGACCACATAAGGTTTAAGAAATAAGGAATACGACCACGCACCACTCGTGCTCTACTGCGTAGTGCAATTGCAAAACGTGTGAGCGATTCATTAAAAGGCTCATCGTTAAAGTCACCCATGGCCATTACAGGCGTATCATCACCATGAATTTCCCTAATACGCTGATGGAAATAACTCAGCGTTTCACCAGCAATCTGTCGATACCCTTCAGATTCGTACTGTCCACCACTGCGTGAAGGCCAGTGGTTGGCTATCAATACCAAACGTTGTTGGCTTTGGCTATGATGGGTTAAAAAGTTCACTTGTAGAATATCTCTGGTGGCTGTTCGGCGTAGCACAAAATGGTCAAAAACTTTAGGCTCACCGTTTTCTTCTTCCACGCTAAAGAGATCCGCATCATAGATAAAGGCCACATCGATACCACGGCGATCATCCGAGTCAGCATGCACTAAGGCATAATTTCGATTCAACATACCCATTTTTTGAATCAACATATGAAGCACATGGGCATTTTCAACCTCACAAACCCCAAGAATATCAGGACCTTTGCCATCATTTAATTGTATAATAATACGGTTGAGTTGTTCCAACTTTTGATTCAGTTGGGTTGGTCCCCAACCTTTAACATCACTGCCGATGGCACGTTGCAATTTTTCTGTGCGCCTGGGAGAGTGTTCAATATCAAAGAGGTTTTCTAAATTCCAGAATGTAATGTGGTAGTCCATATCAGTTGTTGTTGCGGGATACGGCTAATAATTAGTTGGTTATAGCGGATTTTTAAAAGTAATGGATTTCGGACTAAAAACAAAATGGATATTGTAACGTAAGATTCAGTGATACAACGTGGAAATGTAGTAGAGATTTAGTATACTTGTTGTACAAAATCATATGATAAACCCGTTACATTTGATTTTAAAACTATAATCAAATGTCAGTTCGCGTAATTTTGAGCCACGAAAAATTGTATCAAGAACTATTTTAAAATGAAACATTCTATTCTCGATGCAGATTTTACGCTCTATCAATCATAAAATCCACTCGAATTGACGAATTTTATCAAAATAAACAACGGATAAAAATAAAGTTGACTATGAAATTACTAGGAATAGGATCGCGTATTAATCATTCTGAACATGGCAAAGGAGTCGTAACCAATGTGACGTCAAAACACTATTGGGTGACGTTTATAGATAAAGGGTTAGAAACCTTAGAGCTCGATGACGACTTTGAAGTTATTGAAGCTTCGGAAGATGATGTAGACACCGTAAGTTTTTATGAGGTTGAAAAAAGCCTGAAGTCTATTCTGAAGAAATGGTCTGATGTCTCTGAGGTGGTTTCTATTGCCGATAAATGGAAAGGTGGAAAGTTAATTCTTGAACCTGGTGACACTAATCTACAAGGTAAAGAACTACCAATAGACACCTTTTTTCATAAGATTACCATGGTACGTGACCGTTTACGCGTTATGGAACAGAAAATCAATTCTAGTAGCCTTGATGAACAAGAGAAAATTGATTTGCAGCAATACATTACCAGAAGCTACGGAAGTTTAACGAGCTTTAATGTGTTGTTTAAACTGAAAAGCCAACAGTTTGTAGGGCAGCGGTCTAAGTAGGTGTTAGGTGTTAGGTGTTAGGTGTTAGGTGTTGGATGCTGGGTGTTGGGTACTTGGTGTTGGGTAGCTAGTAATCCTTGAATAAGTTGGTAGTCTCATCAATATGGTACATGTATACAGTAGTACTAATGGGTTAAAACTTTAATCCTTTAACGTCTCCCATATCAATGTCAAAGACCAAGAACTTGTGTGTTGTTGGTAACTTGGCACCACTTTCTGTTGTAGTCCATTGGTCCCAAGACGCTTCAAGACCATCGATAGGTAGAATATCTACCCACATTTCAAAGCTTTTAGGCCGTCCGTTGTCATCCAAATGCCAGAGATAAGAATCGCCAGGAGTCGTGCCACCTTGGGTATAGGTAACCAGTAAGGACTGTTTGCCTTCTTCGGATGTTACCAATCTACGTTCAGTACCTTTGTCAAAGACTTTGTATGGTGCCACCAACCAAAAGGAATCGTTATTAAAATAGTCTGTAGCTTTATTGATGTAATCTTGTTTTTCTACACCGTTGTACTCTTGTTGGCCAGCAAAGACTTTTGAGTTCTCTGAATTATTAAAATCTAGAATTACCGTTATGGCATCCCATGATACTTCACAGGTATTATCTGTTTTGTACCATTTATAATGGTGCCCTCCCTTAAAAGTCCATTCTAAATAATCCGTATTAAGGTAAGCTTCCTCATTTAACGCATTGAGCATTGTTGTTGCCAATTGATCTGCTTTAGCCCCTTGTTGTCCTTGAGGCAGATCTTCGTTGTATTTGAGGTACATAAACCCAAAGAAAAGTAGGGTAGGTAATGTAAAGAACACGATGAGTCCTCCTATAATTTTAAAGATACGTTTGGTCTTTGAGGATTTTGGCATTTTAAGGTTTTTAGCATTACGAGTAATTGGTTTTTTTCAAAGTAGTTGTTTTGAAAAAAACGGAATTACTCGTAATGTGTTGTACTATTAATTGTCAGATTTGTAACCATTAGGTCGTTTCCAGCGTACAGGAGCTTTTGGTTCTGGTTGTAGTTGAAACTCATTGCCTTTTAAAAGTTTTAATGCTTCTTGTACTGCACGTTCTAATTGTGGGTCATTTCCTTTAGAGGTTTCTTTAGGGTGTTGAATCACTTCAATATCTGGTGCCACACCTTCACCTTCAACAGCCCATTCGCCATTTACATCATAGAAACCTCCACGAGGAGCCACCATGCGTCCACCATCAATAAACCGTGGAGTATCCCAAGTACCAACAAGTCCACCCCAAGTTCTTGTGCCAATTAATGGCCCTAAGTTTCTCATTTTAAACATGTATGGTAATAAATCACCACCAGAGCCAGCACGCTCGTTAATCAGCATTACTTTTGGTCCCCAAATACCTGCAATGGGTGTGGTCCAAGGACGTTTATCACCAGCTTTACTGTTAAAGTAACCGTATATTTCTCTAGACATAATATCCATCATATAGTCTGCAGCAGAACCACCACCATTATTACGTTCGTCTATAACCACTCCTTTTTTATCTTGCTGAGCGAAGTAGTATCTGTTGAACGCTGTAAATCCACCGCCACCAGTGTTTGGTACATAGACGTAAGCGAGTTTACCATTAGATAGTTCATCCACTTTACGACGGTTGCCTTCAATCCAATCTATACTTCTTAAGCCGCGTTCATTACTTACAGGTTTTACAAGTACGCTACGAGCATTTGTCAGTGATGGTTCCGAATTGACCATTATAGTAATTTCTCGGCCTGCAGTTTGCTCTAGTAAGGCATAAGGATTTGTTTTACTGTCAAGTGTTTTTCCGTTAATTGCTAATATGTAATCCCCTTCTTTAATAGCAATACCTGGTTTTGCTAAAGGAGCATCAATATTAGGATTCCAACGTTCACCAGTATATATTTTAGAAATCTTGAAGTTGCCATTGGTTTTTTCAAAATCACAACCCAACAATCCAACTGCTACACGGTCTACGTCAGGGAAATCACCACCAGAAACATAAGAATGTCCAACAGCAACTTCACCACTCATTATATCCACAACGTAGTTTAAATCTGTTCTGTGACGCACATGGTCTATCCAAGGTGCGTACCATTTGTAAACTTCGTCCCATGGCGCACCATGCACATTATCTACATATAGGAAGTCTCTCATGTAGCGCCAGCCTTCTTTAAAAATTTGATGTGCCTCAGCTTTAGGATCTAACTTTATTTTGATGTCAATCTTTAAATTGTCTTTTCCAGGTTTTGGTGGAGCAGATGTACCAGTTAATACCCAATTACCATTTTGAGAAAGCAAAATAGATTTTCTGTCGTTAGAGGCTACCATTTGAGACACGCCATCAACAAAGTCCGAGGCTTTTTCTTTTTCAACATCATACGCATGTACTTTTAGTCCTCTAGCATTTGGAATAGCCTCAGCAATAAAAACCTTGTTTTTAGGTCCTTTAAGCAATGCTACATAGTTTCTATCAAGTAAGCTTAATGCCACAGCTCTATCGAAAATGCCATCTTCATCAATTGTTACCGTAACACCATCAGATGATTTTTTATCCTCTTTTTTATCCTCTTTCTTATCATCATTTTCCTTTTTAGCTTCTTCCATATCATTTTTAGGAAGGTTAGGTGCCTTGTCATTTTTACTCAAAACAACGGCGTATAAACTTCTGGTAAGATTGGCTGCAGGATCGTAATTACTCATGTCTAACCAACCACTTTGCAATCCGTAATTGGTACTTGCTAGCGTGTAAAGGTACTTTCCGGACTCGTCCCAAACTGGTGTGATGGCATCCGCTATAGGATCTGTAATCTGAATCACTTTTTTAGAGTCTATGTTGTAGGCAAAAATGGCTTTAAAATGGTTGTCTTGTTGTTTTGCATATGCTATCCACTTGCTATCTGGTGACCAAACAGGATTCATGGAACGGTTAGGATGTGCATATCGGTCTGTATCAATCTTTTTCGCTTTTTTAGTATCTAAATTTATAATCCAAACGTTATAATGTGTGTCTGTATAAGCGATGTGCTTCCCATCTGGTGACCAATCTGGTTGAAAGTAGAATGTTGGATTTGGCAACGAAATCGCTTCAGTATTGTCACCATTTTGATCTGCTAACATTAATTGGTATTCGCCACTTTTGTCCGAAAACCAAGCAATTTTATCACCATTTGGCGACCAGATAGGATTGCGATCTGCAACACCAGGAGAGTTGGTAATATTTTTCCACGTACCGTTTTCTTTTGGTACAGTAAAGATTTCACCACGATGTTCAAAAATAGCACGCTTTCCTGTTGGTGAAACATTAGGATTTATTAATTGTCTGGCAGAAACATTATCCCATTTTTTTCTGTAGAAATTGAGATCTGCTTTAACATCAATATTTAATTGCTTTGTTTTGTTTGTTGAAGGATTGTAAACATGAAGATAACCACCTTGTTCGTAAATCAATTTATCGTTACTCGCATCTAAACTTTTTACATCAAACTTTTTATGAAACGTTACTTGCTTTTCTTCTTTTGTTGAAGGATTGAAGGACCAGATGTTCATGGTGTAATCGCGTTCGGACATAAAATACACTAGTCTGTTTAACCAAACAGGATCTAAATGACGCTCCTTTGTTGGCTGCGATGTTCTTACCAGGTCTTTTGTTTTTAAGTCTACAACCCAAATCGGCATTGCTTGTCCGCCACGATAGTTTCTCCACTCGGCATCCCAACCTGTAATAGGAGTATAAGCGAGATGTTTGCCATCTGGGGACATCTCTCCATAAGCTGCTCTCGGAATATCTAACGCTTCTGGCATACCACCATCTGTAGAGACTGTGAAAAATTTATTGGTCATGGTTGGCTGGGCTTCTCTCCCTGAACGAAATAACACTTTGCCGTCTGGTGTCCATCCTTGCACAAAATCACCACCAGGATGATAGGTTAGACGTTTTGGTTCTCCACCTTCAGCAGGCATCACAAATACATCGACATTGCCGTCGTATTGCGCTGTAAAAGCAATCAGTTTTCCATCGTTTGAAAAATGAGGGTTAGATTCATAGCCTTCATCACTGGTTAATCGTATTGCTGTGCCACCGTTTAGGGATGATTTCCAAAGATCGTTAGCATACACAAAGACGACATCATCTCCATGAAGTGTTGGTTGTCTTAATAATTGTGTGCCTTGAGAAAATGTAAATAGTGAGAAGCAAAATGCGAGAGTAACAATAACGTGTTTCATTTTTGGTTGGTTTTTTATTGGTGTATTAACATGTAGTGATGGGGAAGCTTAAAGATACAATTTCAAATTGATTTTTTTCTTAAAGAACGTTAAAACGGTTTATGAAAATTCTAATACAAGTTTGAGACATTTTATCATTTAAGTAACTAGCAGCCATCTTTTTCGAAAATTTTAAGACCATAAAATTCAAATTTTTTGAAGCAAATGCTATTAATGGAACTCTTTGAGTTGTGTTTAAAAAAAAGGAACTTCTCATCGAGAAGCTCCTTTTAATTTATAACGTAATTAAAACTAATTTACAGAACAATCTTTTTAGTTATAATGCCTTCCGTAGAATTAATGTTAACCAAGTAGATACCAGCGCTTAAGCTGGTTAGGTCGATAATGGGCGTAGTTTCAACATCTTTAAGGCTAATAACTTTTATTAATTTACCAGTGATATTATACACGCTAAAGCTATCTAGGTTCGTATTACCATTATATTCTAAATTATATGTACCATTGGTAGTACCTGGATATAATTTTAAGGTATTACTTAACAAATTATTATCATTAGTACCAAGTGTATTACTGAAACTAAAGTTACTGATGGTGGCAACGCCTCTACCACAGCAATCGTCTTCAGTGTAGATTCTAAACGCAAAAGTATCACCAGAAGATACTGTAATGTCACTAACTGTACCAGTTTCAGTATCAACAGTTATTAGGGATTGCGTACCATTAATAACATAGTAAAATTCTTCAATATCTGGATTTACAAAGTCGTAAGTAAATGAAATTAATCCATCAGAAGGCACGGTAACAGTGTAGTCGTCCTGTAAATCACAGCAGTCCCCAAAATCACTATCGTTTCCATTGAAAGTAATAGAGGTAGGTGCATTTGTGGTGTCAACAGAGGCATCACTAGCAGCAGAAGTACCCGTTAGTGTCCAATTGGCTGGGGCAAAATCCCCACTGAATTGTGCATTTGCAGAAAATGCAAATACGAGTGCAAACGTTAAAAGGTAAAATTTTCTCATAAATAAGTAGGTTTTGTGTTGTATTAAGTATACAACTGTTAATATTTAAAATAGTTTGGGTTGAGCAATATTAATAATTTTATTTGAATGTTTTACAAAAAAATGATCTGAGAAAAAATTAAAATTTTCACGTTATGATTATTGGGTGACTACCAATTAAATTATGATTAGGTAGGCATTAAAATAGACGCTTAGGTATGTCTTAAAATATTTTTTTAAGAGTGTTAGAAGGACTAATAACCAACTGCAGTATCGTCGCCTCTATGATCTGCACCACCTTCTAGTGTGCCATCATCCAAAACTAAAATACCGTCCACTTTACCGATAACAGGGGAGCGCTTTAAGTTAACGTTATAGCCCAAGGCTTCTAATTCTTTAATGCGTTTGTTGTCAAACCCATTTGGTTCCATTCGTATTTCATCAGGTAACCATTGATGATGAAAACGTGGCGCATCAACTGCATTTTGCATTGTAAGTTCAAATTCGTGCACATTAAGAATGGTTTGTAATACAGAGGTAATGATTGTAGATCCACCAGGTGTGCCCACCGTCATGTAGAGTTCTCCTTCCTTTTCTACAATAGTAGGTGTCATAGAGCTCAACATTCGTTTTTCTGGAGCAATGCTGTTTGCTTCTGCACCAATAAGCCCAAAGTAGTTAGGTTCGCCAGGCTTGCTGCTAAAGTCGTCCATTTCATTATTAAGAAAAAACCCTAACTCTTCAGCATACAATTTAGAACCATAGGCACCATTTAGTGTTGTGGTTACAGCAATGGCATTACCGAATTGATCTACGATAGAGTAGTGCGTGGTTTCATCACTTTCATAACCGACAATATTACCATGCGATAAAGAGTCAGATGGAGTCGGTTTTTCAAATGAGAAATTATTCATTCTATCTTGAAGATAGACATCACTCAATAAGGTTTCTGTAGGAATGTCTACATAATCTGGATCTCCCAAATAGTAACTTCGATCTGCATAGGCACGTTTTTCGGCTTCCACGATAACCTGAATGGTTTTTAAAGCATTATGACCATAATCGTTTAAATCGAAGGGTTCAATCATTTTCATGATTTGCCCTAAACAAATACCACCAGATGATGGCGGAGACATGGACGTAATGGTTAAATCGTCATACTCAAAAGTTACAGGATTTCGCCATTTGGCTTCATATTTCTTTAAATCTTCAAGTGTAATGATACTGCCTTCAGATTGAAGAAATGATACGAGTATTTCTGAAGTTTTTCCTGAGTAAAATTCATTTCTTCCGTGATCAGAAATGCGCTGAAGTGTTTGCGCTAACGCTTTATTTCTTATTGTATCTCCTTGTTTAATAGATTTATTAAACAGTATTTGTTTTTTGTTTACTTCAGTGAAAATGCTATCATATGCAGCGAATCGCTTTGCTTGTTTTTGGGTAACAATGAAGCCATTGTTTGCTAGTTCTATGACAGGTTTTAATACGGTTTTTACATCGAGCTTACCGTATTTTTGTTGGGCTTCAAAAATACCTGCAATTGTTCCTGGTACTCCGATGGCCATGCTGCCAACAGTGCTTAGGTTTTTTATCACATTATCATTGTCATCAAGGTACATATCTTTTGTTGAAGCCAGTGGAGCTTTTTCTCTGTAATCTAATGCACCTTTTGTACCATCTGCTAATCTAAAAATCAAAAAACCACCACCACCAAGGTTACCAGCATAAGGGTAAGTAACAGCCAAAGCCATTTCGGTTGCCATCATAGCATCAAAAGCATTGCCACCAAGTTTTAGAATTTGTACACCAATCTCAGAAGCCTCTTTTCTGGCACTAACAACCATTGCCTTTTCTGCAATAGTGCCGCGCGTATTAACCTCTGTTTTTTGTTGTTTTGCTGCATCTTTACAAGCAATTAAATTGAATAGAATTAATAATATGGTAAAGCGATTTTTCATGGCTCGAATTGCTTTTTTAGTTCAATTAGTTTTGAGTTGCTGTAGGCTCTTAATTCTTCAAAAAACATGGTAAACTCATGTTCAAATTCTGAATAGTATTCTTTTAGTTCCTTGGTAGCTTCATTCATTTTTGATTTACCTTTTGTACGTCTGTTCATACCGTTTAGAACTTGTTGAATCCCTTCAATTTTAGCATAACTCAAAAGCCAATTGCCTTCTATCATTAATGGTGCTAAATGTTTAAAGCGATCTGGTAAAATTTCAAAATTGTCATTAAGACTTTGGTAAAAATGGTCTATGTATTTTGCTAGTGGTATGTTGGAGTAGTGCTTCCAGTTTTTTGCTAAGAAGTGATCGTAGAAAATATCGACGATAACTCCACTATAATGCCCATAATTTTTGTGTAATCGCTTGGTGCTTTGCCTAAATATTGGATGTGCATCTGTAAAGGTATCAATAGCTCTATGCAATAAAATCCCAGCCTGAATCTTTTCTGGATACAATTTGTATTTATTACCTCTAATGCCATCGGCAACAAAATTTCCGATGGTTAAGAGTTCGTCGTCTCCTGATAGATAAATGTGGGCTAGAAAATTCATAGGCCCGAATTTACAAATTCGTAATAACAAAATAGGATTAAGATATTATATTTGCTCAAAATCAAAAATCTATGACTTTAATTAAATCTATTTCAGGAATTCGTGGAACTATTGGAGGTGCTGTTGAGGACAATTTAACACCAATTGATGCTGTAAAATTTGCAGCAGCTTATGGTACTTGGTTAAAGCAACAACGCAATAAGGATAACTACAGAGTTGTAGTTGGTAGAGATGCACGTATTTCTGGTGAAATGATTCAGAGTTTAGTAATGCATACCTTAGTTGGTATGGGAATTCATGTTATAGATTTAGGCTTATCTACCACACCTACCGTTGAGGTTGCTGTACCAATGGAACATGCAGATGGCGGTATTATTTTAACCGCAAGCCATAACCCAAAACAATGGAATGCTTTAAAATTATTGAATCATAAAGGTGAATTTTTAAATGGAGTAGAAGGTAAGAAGATTCTTGATATAGCAGCATCTAATGATATGACATTTGCTGAGGTGGATGACCTTGGTAAGATTACTAAAAACGATGCTTACATCGACTTGCATATCGATGAGGTTTTAAACCTTCCATTAGTAAATAAAGCGGCAATTGAAGCTGCAAATTTTAAGGTTGTAGTTGATGGTGTAAATTCTACTGGTGGTATTGCTATCCCATTGTTATTAGAGCGTTTAGGAGTTGAGCCTGTAAAGTTATATTGTGAGCCAACTGGTCATTTTCCACACAATCCAGAACCTTTAAAGGAGCATTTAGGTGATTTAGCAAAAGCTGTAGTAAAGGAGCATGCCGATTTTGGTATCGTGGTCGATCCAGATGTAGATCGTTTGGCGTTTATGGATGAAAAAGGCGAAATGTTTGGTGAAGAGTATACTTTAGTGGCTTGTGCAGACTATGTATTGAGTAAAAATCCAGGAAACACCGTAAGTAATATGAGTTCTACACGTGCCTTACGTGACGTTACCGAAAAGCATGGCGGAACCTATGAAGCCAGTGCAGTTGGTGAGGTAAATGTGGTAGAATTAATGAAAAAAAACAACGTAGTGATTGGTGGTGAAGGTAATGGTGGCATTATTTATCCTGAGTTACATTACGGACGTGACGCTTTAGTTGGTGTGGCTTTATTTTTAAGCCTTTTAGCAGAGAAGAAAGTGTCGGTAAGTGCATTGCGCGCCACGTATCCAAATTACTATATGAGTAAGAAGAAAATTCAATTAACCCCACAATTAGATGTTGATGCCATTTTGAAGACTATGGAAACCAATTACAGTCATGAAACTTTAACAACCATAGATGGTGTGAAGATTGATTTTGCCGATAGTTGGGTACACCTCAGAAAGAGTAATACCGAACCAATAATTCGCATCTATACTGAGGCGCAGTCGCAAGAAGCTGCAGATGATTTAGCTGATCGTTTTATTGCTGAAATAAAAGCTATCGCTAATATTTAGTATCTTTAAGTTATGATTTCTGAAGCAACAAAACATAACACATCAACGCTTGAAGCTTATTTTGAGCAATTTAGAAAACACATTGTTGGTCAAGACCAAACCTTTGTGTCTCCTTTTGGTGAACAAAAAATAATCTATACAGATTGGACGGCTTCAGGACGTTTGTATAGACCAATTGAAGAAAAGTTACTCAATGAGTTTGGTCCTTTTGTTGCTAATACGCATACTGAAACTACGGTGTCAGGTACTGCTATGACAAAAGCGTACCACAGAGCCAAACATATTATAAAAGACCACGTTAATGCCAACGAAGACGATGTTTTAATTGTTACTGGTAATGGAATGACAGGTGTGGTTAATAAATTTCAACGTATTTTGGGACTAAAAATCCCAGAAAACCTAAGAGATTATACAACTGTGCCAGATGAAATGCGACCTGTTGTTTTTATCTCACATATGGAACACCATTCTAATCAAACCTCATGGTTAGAAACGATTGCCAAGGTAGAAGTAGTGCCACCAGACAATAACGGTTTATTCTGTTTGAAAAATCTTGAAGCCTTACTAGAACAGTACAAAGACAGAACATTAAAAATTTGCTCTATTGTTGGTGGGTCTAATGTTACAGGAATACAAACACCATATCACAAAGCAGCTAAGCTTATGCATCAGCATGGAGGTGTGTGTTTTGTTGATTTTGCATGTTCGGCACCTTATGTAGACATCAATATGCATCCAGAAGATGAAGACGAACAGCTTGATGCTATATTTTTCTCACCACATAAATTTTTAGGAGGACCAGGTACTTCTGGTGTGTTGGTTTTCAATAAAAAGTTATACCATAATATGGTACCAGATTGTCCAGGTGGAGGTACTGTGAGTTGGACAAATCCTTGGGGAGAACATAAATACATCGATAATATTGAAGACAGAGAAGATGGTGGTACACCAGGATTTCTTCAAACTATAAAAACAGCATTATCTATAAAGCTGAAAGAACAAATGGGTGTCAGTAATATCCTTGAGCGTGAACACGAGCTTATAGATATTATTTTCAACAAGCTACAACCAGTTTCTAACATTAATATTTTGGCTGGTCAGCACAAAGACCGCTTGGGAGTTATTTCGTTTTATATCGATGATTTGCATTACAACCTTGGTGTAAAATTACTGAACGATAGATTTGGTATACAAACTCGTGGAGGATGCAGTTGTGCTGGTACTTATGGACATTTTTTATTACACGTAGATCAGCAAACCTCAAAAGAGCTTACCGACGAAATATCTATTGGCGATTTGGTACGTAAACCAGGTTGGATTCGTATGTCTATTCACCCAACTACTACTAATGAAGAGATTGAATATGTTTGTAATAGTATTGTTGACTTAGCCAAAAATCACCAAGAATGGGCTAAAGATTATGAATACTCCCGTTGTAATAATGAATTTATCCATAAGTCTTTAATCGACAAGCCATGTAATGCTACTAATGTAGATGGTTGGTTTAATTTAGATTAAACAATTTTTTAATCCTTAAACTTATCTGGAACTCTATTTCGATGTTTCCAGCGTTTGTGCGTCCACAGATAATATTGCGGTGCTTCATAAATTTGTTGTTCAACTAGTTTAAAGAAGATGTCTGTGATTTCGTAGTCCTTATATTCTTTTGGGTTTTCTGTAATTGTTTGAAATGTGGTTTCATAGTATCCCCTTTTTAATCGTTTTACACTAAAGAATACTACAGCCATATCAAGCTTTTTAGCAAGCATTTCTGCACCAGTATGCATAGGTACTTTTATACCCATAAATGTATTCCAGTGAAAGGCTTTATTTGCTTTTGGGGATTGATCTGAAGCAAATCCGTTAATGGTAAGTTCTCCTTTTTTCTTTGATTCTGCTAAAACAGTAAATGTTTCTTTGGTTGTAATTAAGTGTGAGTTGTATTTGGCCCTAATTCTCTTAACAAGTTTATCGAAGTGTTTATTTCTTAAGCGTTTATAGATAGCATACCCTTTGTGTTTAATGTATGTTTGAAGTATAAAAATCCACTCCCAACTACCATAATGAGCACACATAAGCACAATACTTCTTTGTTTGTTCCCTAAATCATTTATTAATTCTACATTACTAAACTTGTAGCGTTTTTTCATTTCAGATTCCGATATTGTCATGGACTTAATTGACTCTACAATCATATCGCATAAATGATGATAAAATTGACTAGTAATCATTGCTATCTCCTTTTCGGATTTATCAGGAAACACTAAGCGAAGATTTTCTTTTACAGTAGACTTTCTATATCCGAATATTTTGAAAAGGAAGATGTATAATACATCGGAGAGACCATAGAGTAATCTAAATGGTAAAATAGATATCAACCATAAAAAGGGATAAATAATAATGTAGGCAATAAGTTGCATAAAAGCGAGTTCGTTCTGAAGCGCAAATATATTATATTTGATTCAATAGAAATTTTTTATGTACAATTTAGATTTTGTTACCATTATCATTATTGCAGCTAATGTTGTGATGTCTCTAAAAGGTTTTGATGATCGTTTATTTTTTGAAAAATATAAGTTTAATGTTGGCAGTATAAAGCGTGGAGAACAAATAAGAATGTTTAGTTCTGGGTTTTTGCATGTAGATACAACACATTTGTTGTTTAATATGATAACGCTTTACTTTTTTGCAGGATATGTTATAGGTCCTTTAGGAACCTATAATTTTTTAATTATCTATTTTGCGAGTCTAATTTTTGGGAATTTATTGTCTTTATATTTTCATAAAGACGAATTTTGGTACACAGCTGTAGGTGCTAGTGGTGCTGTTACTGGCGTATTGTATTCGGCGATTTTATTAGATCCAGGAATGAGTTTGTACATGTTTTTTATTCCTATTCCTATACCAGGTTATGTTTTTGGAGTTGGGTATCTATTATACTCTATCTATGGTATGAAAAACAGGATCGGAAATATTGGACACGATGCGCATTTCGGTGGTGCGGTAGGCGGCTATGCTGTTACGCTAATATTAATGCCAAGTTTATTTAAAACAGATTTGGGACATATTGGTTTGTTGGCAATACCAATTGTTATTCTTTATGTACTTTATAAAACAGGTAAATTACACTAAAATAAAAGCCTGCGATTTGCAGGCTCTAAAATCTTATCAATCATTATAAGTTTAAGGGTTGCCTAGCAACTGTCTTATCTTACGTTCTAATGCAAAGCCTCTAAGATTTTTAGCTACGATTTTACCTTCTTCATCTAATATATATGTTGCAGGTATGGACGTGATGTTATATTGTCTAGCAACAGGATCATTAAAGTACATCAAGCTTGATACATGATTCCATTTTAAGCCATCTTTTTCAATAGCGGCTAACCAAGCTTTTTTGGGATCTTTTTGGTTTGGGGCACCATCTAATGATACACCAATGATTTCTAATCCTTTATCATGGTACTGCTCATATACCTTAACTACATTGGGATTTTCTCTTCTGCAAGGACCACACCACGCTGCCCAGAAGTCTATTATAGTTACTTTTCCTTTTAGATTATTTAAGCTTACAGTTTCACCATCTGGTGTTTGAGACTCAAAGTCTGGTGCCATTTTACCAATTTCTAGGTAAGCGGTTTTTTCATACTCCTTGTACAACTCATCTAGCTTTTGTTTTACAACTTGTCCTCGTTTAGACTCTTTTAAATCTTCTGGGAAACTTTCATATGCTTCTTTGTATTTTAGAATATCAAAACCAGCTCTACTAGATTCTAGTTGAATAAGGTTTAAACTAAAGAAACTATTATTGTTTTCTTGTACAAACTGAAGTGGATATGCTCTTTGTCTTTCCCTTAACGCTTCCATAACTTTTCCAATAGAATCTCTTTGCTTTGGCGCAGGTTCTTGTCCAAGTTCTCTAAACTTGCTAATAATAGCTTCACCTTCTTCCTTAAATGCCATCATACCGTTTTGAAAGTCTTCATAACTCTTGTTGGACTCAGAACCTGTAACCTTGGACTCCATAGGAATCTCTTTGTTAAAATCTATAGTTATATCGCTATTTTCTAACATAAACACCACATTTCCTGGGCTTCCATCCGCAGATAAAAAATATATACCAGGTTCTTCGACACTGCCTTTAACAGTAAATGTTCCATCCATAACTACAGCAGAGTCTTTAATTATTTGCTGTCCTTTTTCATCAATTTGAGCAAGACGAATTCTTATACCATTATGTACACCTTCAGCATTACCATTTATAAGATATTCATTTGTGTTTCGTTGATTACAGCTTGCTATAGTAATTCCGATAACTAATAAAATCAGTATTCTTTTCATTTCAGTCATTTTCAATTTTTGCAATAGCAAATATAATAACATAGGGTAATTATTCTAGTATTTCAATGTGAATTAAATCTTAAATAGAACTTTTAACCTTTTAAGAATCCCACATTTTGCAATACTTTTGTAACAAAGCAAATGACTATGCATAATGATACCATTGTGGCTTTGGCAACACCTTCTGGAAGTGGTGCCATTGCTGTTATAAGATTATCAGGTAAAGATGCTATTAAAATAGCTTCTTCATCATTTAAATCTGTTTCTGGTAAGAATCTTAGTAATCAATCTACTCATACAATTCATTTAGGACATATTGTTGATGGGAATAAAACTCTAGATGAGGTATTACTTTCTGTATTTAAAAACCCTAATTCGTATACAGGAGAGGATGTTATTGAAGTGTCTTGTCATGGTTCGCAATATATTCAACAAGAAATCATTCAATTATTTTTGCGACAAGGATGTAGAATGGCAAATGCTGGTGAGTTTACTTTGCGTGCCTTTTTAAATGGTAAATTAGATTTAAGTCAGGCAGAGGCTGTAGCTGATTTAATAAGCAGTGATAATGAAGCATCACACCAAATTGCCATGCAACAAATGCGTGGTGGTTTTTCTTCTGAAATTGCTAAGCTACGCGAAGAACTTTTAAACTTTGCGTCTTTAATTGAATTAGAGTTAGACTTTGCCGAAGAAGATGTTGAGTTTGCAGACCGAACACAGTTTAAAGCACTTATTGAGCGTATCACTTTTGTATTGAAACGACTAATTGATTCTTTTGCAGTTGGTAACGTCATTAAAAATGGTATTCCTGTGGCGATTGTAGGCGAACCAAATGTTGGCAAATCTACATTGTTAAATGCACTTTTAAACGAAGATCGTGCTATTGTTTCTGAAATTGCAGGTACAACAAGAGATACTATTGAAGATGAAATCTCCATTGGAGGTATAGGTTTTCGGTTTATAGATACAGCCGGTATAAGAGAAACAGAGGATGTTGTTGAAAGTATCGGTATTAAAAAGACCTTTGAAAAGATAGAACAATCTCAAGTAACAATTTATCTTTTTGATGCAAGTAAAGCTATAGATATACTTGAGGATGTGAGGATAGAAATTGAAAAAATAAGAAATAAATACCCACAAAAACCATTACTAGTTATTGCCAATAAGATTGATCGCTTGGATGACATACAATTGGCAAAGATTAATTCTACTATCGCAGATGTTTTATTACTTTCTGCAAAAACAGGGTTTGGTGTTGAGCAATTAACTAACGCTTTATTGAATTTAATCAATACAGGTGCTCTCCGAAATAACGAAACCATAGTAACAAACACACGTCATTATGATGCACTTTTAAAGGCTTTTGAAGAAATTCAAAAAGTGCAACATGGTTTAGAAACAGGTTTGTCAGGTGATTTATTAGCCATTGATATAAGACAAGCCTTATATCATTTTGGTGAAATTACAGGTGAGATAACCAATGATGATTTACTAGGCAATATATTTGCAAATTTCTGTATTGGGAAGTAACTTCCACAAACTAACTCAAACTATATAAATATAAATAACTGAAATACAATACATTAAAATTTTATTAAGAAATTAAGCTTTTGTTTGTTTATTGTAATTTCACTATTTTTGTCCCGTATTTGTACCTTTTTTAATTCGCGGTACAAAACGGTACAATATTTTGTCACATGAATATATCCATTAGAAAACGAAAGAAAAAGGACGGTCAAGAAAGTTTATATTTAGATTATTATTTACCAAAGGCAAAGCAAAAGCGAAAAAAGGAATCTCTTAATTTATTCATATACACATCACCAAGTACTTCTAAAGAAAGAGCTCATAATAAAAAAACTTTATTGCTAGCAGAAAGTGTTCGCTCTAAAAGGTTTTTAGAGATGCAACATGATGCACACGGGTTTTCAAATACAGCTAGAGAAAACTTAAATAAAAATTTTATCACCTATTTTTCTGAAAAGACAGAGGAACGCTACAATCAATCGACAGGTAATTATGGTAATTGGGATAGTGTATTGAAGCACTTGATAAAATTTAAAGGAGATTTTGTGCCCTTCCGAGAAATTGACGTTAAATGGCTGGAGGACTTCAAATATTATTTAAAGCATACAGCAAGAACTAAAAGTAATAAATCACTCTCTCAAAATTCATGTTATTCTTATTTTAATAAAGTCAAGGCGTGCTTAAGAGAGGCTACAAGAGAACATATTATCTCTAATAATCCAGCGGATAATGTAAAAGGGTTTAAACAAGGTGAATCAGAACGAGAGTTCTTAACATTAGAGGAGTTGAAAAAAGTAGCTAATATAGAATGCGAGATTCCAATTTTGAAACAAGCTTTCCTTTTTAGCGCACTTACTGGGCTTAGATGGTCTGATGTACACAAACTGGTTTGGAAGGAGGTCCAATACTCTGAAGAACAAGGTTATTATATTCGCTTTAAACAAAAGAAGACCAATGGCTACCAAACGCACCCAATACCAGATCAAGCATTTAATTTGTTGAATGAACGGCAAGATGATGATGAGCGTGTATTTAAAGGTTTAAGATACAGTTCATGGAATAACTTAAAGTTACAACAATGGATAATGAAAGCGGGAATAAGTAAAACTATTACTTTCCACTGTGCACGCCATACTTATGCTACCTTACAACTTACGTTCGGAACTGATATATACACGGTATCTAAATTACTCGGTCATAAGGAGTTGAAAACTACACAGGTTTATGCCAAAATTATCAATCAAAAGAAGGTAGAAGCTGCTAATGCAATACCAGATATTAATTCCTAAATATGGCAGCAAATCACAAATATTATGATATTGAAATAGCAGATATATGGCAATATGAGCAAAATAAATTTTTAAGTGATAAATCTTCGGATGACTTAGCTAAGCAAATAATCAATAAAGCCGAAGAGGTAATAATAAAAGAAGGAGAAGAAAGCTTTACTGTTGATTTAGATGAAGGTAAATCACGGGCATATTACGAAAGGAATTTAAATGAGTATAGAGCATCTTCCAATACCCTTAAAGGCAGATACAAAACCAATTTTTTCTTCAATAAACAAGTGTGCTATCAGTTTGATCAGCATATTATTGTAACCCAAGAGAGCCCTGATTTCGATTTTTGGTTTGCTTTGAAGTTAAGACAATATGATACTAAAATTACAAAGATTAAGGACTTTTTAGAATATCAATTGGAGAAAAACTTTCTTAGGGATTCTAGAAACTTCAGCGATTTTATGGAATTAATTATTCGACAATATCAGATGGAATTTCTAAATGATAAGATTGTAGATACTGTAAAAGAATTGATTGTGCCCCATGGTTCAAAAAAACAATTAAGCAATAAGGGTAATCGTAAAAAATTTACTAATCTCAAATCGTTTCGTTTAAAGGAAATCAGTACCAGCCCTAATGTTTTAAAAATTGGTGAGAACAGAGCAAGATTAAAAGTAGTTTTTGAAAATCTCAAGTCAAATGATTTTATTTCAAAAGAAAATGCATTTGATAACTTCATATCAATTTTCGACAAGGGAGAGGTAAAGAAAAAGAAAAGAATAATTTGGTCTGGGTCAAATGTAGAGCTTCAATGGTTTGTTAAGTATTTAGTCTATGAATCACAAATAGTAGAGGATCCAAAAAACGATATTTGGTTAGTGACTATTGATTGTTTCGTTGGTGAAAACCAAAAAGAATATATAATTCCACAACTAAGAGATGCCAAGGGTAATAAGCTAGAAAGGCAGAAACTTCTCAAGACAATTTTATCAGAAATGTAATTTTCACTCCGTACTCCGTGTTTAATATAAAGATTTAGTCTAACGATTTGTACCAGTAAGGGCTTAAGCTGTCACTAAAATTAAACCTGAAACACTCCGTACTCCGTGATTTATTTTTGCTCTACCTTGATTTAATGATTTTCTTCGAGCTATGAAATTTCGTTAAAAGCATTGCGCAATGCTCATTATTAATTAAAAACTTAAATACGATGAGCGATTTATCTAAACCACTGTATTCACTTACAGTAGGAGAATATATAGACCTTAGTAAGAAGGCTTTTGCTCAAGAAGCAAAAAAGCTATTAGTCAACAATGATGGTATTTTGGGCAAATCAAATTCAAATAGCGACATCATCTTTGTCGAGGAAGTTCAACAACTAACAGGATACAAAAAGTCAACTATCTATTCAAAGGTTTGTCGATTTGAAATGCCGGTAATTTCTAAACGACGACCATTAACATTTTCTAGAAAAGATATTATGAATTGGCTTAAGGACGGTAAGCCATCAGTCATAGATAAAGAGGCTAAAGACTACTTAAGTAAAACCTAACTAGAACTGAAAAAAGTACATTAATATAAAATGAATATGGATTTTAATTAGGTGAATATATGCACAGATATATAAATCTATAGCATTGTAAAACCTAATACATCATAAATACATTGAATTATATAAAATATTACAAATATGAAAGAAGAGAACATAGAAATGGCCATTGATCCATTAACAGGTGAGGAATTCGTGCCAAAGCGAAGCAATCAAAAGTTTGCCAACAGAGAAAACCAAATAAGGTATAACAACCTCAAGGCTGCAAGGGAAAGACTAGCTAAGGCAAAAACGAGAAAAATACTCAATACCAATAGAAAAGCATTGCAACAGGTATTAGGCTCTAGGCATGAAGTTGTACGGTCTTTGGATTATCTAAAGGGTGCAGGTCTGGATTTACAGTTTTGTACACACACCATCAAAATCCAAAATCTTAAGTGGACATGCATAGATGACTATGCCTACACATTGATTGATAAGAATACTTTTAAGATAATTAAACTAAACCAATAAAATATGAACTACGAAATTCTAAACTGTTATGAATTAGATGTGAGGCAAGATATTCCTACTGAGATGAATTTGTTGAAATCAAGTAATAAAGATTTAGAGAAAAGAAATGGACATCTAACAATCATCTTATTCTCTATTGGACTTGGGGTAGTATTATTTGCAATTTATCATAGTTCAAAATCTAGAAAAGAGCCTCATGAAGAGCTATGATTAAAACTTCCATTATTACAAATTTAAATAACATTTTTGATTATCGATTCAATCATTTTCTTCAAGTCATTGGACTCTTCAACTATCCAAGAGTTTGCTTTAATGAGCGATTTTATTTTCTCTTGATAGAGCAGAGGATAGAACATTTTATTTAATCCTGAGAGAAGGTCAGGGTTTTCTGGATACTTCCATAAACTGCTATGGTCAGTGTCTACAATGCTTTTACCTTCAGCAGTTGGATATAACAATTCTATTTGGGGAATAATAGCTTTTGCCAATTCAAAGATTTCCAAGCCATCTTTGTCCCAATCCCCTGAATAGAAAATAGGGATTCCCCTGGTGTCTGCGTATTTCAACTTCGTTACATTTCTACCACCAGCATACCATAGTTCTATGTTGTTTGCTCTTGGCATTTTGTCTTTTCTCAAAAAGTCTAAATTCTCACAGAGCACTATCGTTTGAGGGTCATCACATTGAAGGACGTACAAATATTGTTGGTCTTTATTTTCGACCAGTTTTATATCTAGGATATCATTAATGGCATTAATCAAAGAATCTTTTTTGTCTAGATATTTGTCGTGTTTAAAGAACATCGTTGAAAAACCTCTTACAGTTTCTTGTGCTTCAATCAACTGTTCTCTTGAAGGAATAAGGGTTTTACTATTATTCTTAGTCTCAAGCTCAATCAATTTTTTAATATCATCTTCCTCAAAACGCTTTTTTAAAAGATTGTACTTCTTTAGGAATTCATAATAAACACTAAAGTTTTTAAGATGGTGTGTTTCGTAATATTGATTGTACAGCTCATCATTAGGTACATAGAATTTGTCATTGTCTCGAATCTCTTTTGTGTCTAAAAGAAGACTAAACTGAGAGTCATTTTCTAGTGAGGCCTTTTTTTTGACTTTCCTATGATGATAAAGCTCGTTGAGTGATTTAAGTACAGTCCAATTCATATTAATTTAACTGTGCTTTTAAGTAGGTTTCCAAATCCTCTCTACCTTCATTAGTTTTAAAGTAACTGTTAGGTGTTGGGTAGTTGATTTTTTTATCACCTGCACCTTCAATGAGGTGGTGTAGATACCAACCTTGTTTTGTGTCTGAGCCAAAAGGTCTTGGGGTCATTGTTAAAATCTGATACCCAAACTCTTCAGCGATATTAGGGAATGTGCTAAAGTTTAAACTATCCAGGTTGGACACTTCCTCTAAAATAAGGAACTTAAGTCCTGGGCGGTCTGCATCCAATACCACAGATAGCCTGCCAATACCTAGCAGAACGATTGCCGTATAGTTTTCACCGGTACTTCCATCTGGTTTTTCTACATCAAATTCATCGGTAAACTTAGTCTTCAACTCAAAATAAGTTTTTGGGTCGAGAAGGTTAGAGAACTCTATACGCTGGTTAAATTTTGGTGTAGCTTTCATAAAGAAGTCTTCAACGAATTTTTCTACGGAATCCCCAACAGGTAACTCGCCACTCTTGTAAACCTGCTGCGAAGATGTTTGCAGCTCATTAATCCATTTAATGTCAAAATCTTCTGGTGCATTAAACTCTATTTGGAAATAATATTTATCACTGATTTTCTTACCCTTGAAGAATTTATTTAATGCCTTAACGGTATCGTGGTATTCGTTATACTTGCCCTTCGTCTGTTTGAAAATACTCAGCATTGTTTCGTGTATGGCTTCAAACATCCCATACCTACTACTGTTTAGCTGCTTTAGTTCTTCACTGATATTCTGAGTGTGTTTAATTTTTGGACCTAGCAACATACTTTCAATGACTTGAAAGTTAAAGGTTTCCTTATCTACTTGTTCAAGAATTTCAGGGTCGTTTTCTATTTCAGGGAATCTACTTATTACCCCTTTATAGTCGCCTATGTAACTGGTTTTTTTACTATTGAATTCTGTAAAAACAGGTGTTCTTTCGATATCAATGAATTGCTTTTTTTCAATCTTTTTAAATTCAAATTCAGGGAAGAAATCCAAGAAATTTTTGGTCACTGCAGTAAGTTGTTTCTTGAGTTTATCTATGGTGCCTTGATACTCTTTGGGTTGACTTTTGAACGTTGCAATAAATCCTATCTTATCGCTAAGTGTGCCTTTATCTGCTTTGTATTGAGCATTAAGTTCAACTTCTTCTCTTTTTAAACTTTCAACCTTTTCTTTTAGGAATTTAATTTGAGTAGCGATGTCCTTTTTTTCAATAGGAATTTTAATCTTGGCTTCTAGTTTAGAGAGTGCTTTTTCTTCTTTAGAAATCTTAAGTTGATAGGTTTCTTTTTTAGTTTCTATATTTTGCATCAAGCCTAAGGTCAACTTTAAATCATTAACCTGTGAAAAATCACGAATGCGCTGGTCGAGAGATATGTTTACTTCAATTAACTCGTCATTGTAACTTTCACCCCTGCTAAATGATTCTATTTCTGATAGCTCTTTGTCAATTTCAGTAATCTCTTTATTTACTTTCTCTTCCTGATTTTTAAGTGCTTGCTTTAGTATCTTAATATCGCCAAACATTCGCTTATCATTGGTTTCAGGAACAAATTCCCTTACACCACCTAAATTGTACCAATACCCCTTATGTTCCTCGTCTTTTTCAATGTTCTTTTTACTAATGAAGTCGAAATCGGTAACGTATTTAATTCCAGAAGTTACGTTTTCGGGCTTTTCCCATTTTACGTTTTGAAGCACTTTGAAAAGGATGGTTTCCTGTGCAGGTGATAGTGTTTTTTGTTGTGTTATCAGTTGCCCAAAAAAGGAACTTTTGTCCTTTTTGGTGAGCAGTTGCAGTAGGTCATGTAAAACGGCCTTTTTGGTAGAAAGTATATTCTTTCTATTATCTAGCTGATGTTGTTGCAATTCTGTTTGGTCTTCAATGCCTTTTATAGAGCCATACTTTTGGTATATGACGGTAAATTCTTTAACCCTTCTTTTTATTTCAGGTGTTTGGTAATTCTCTAAATTCGGAATATCAATAGAGGCCTCATTTTCTATTGGCGGTAAGACGATGTCGTCCAGTTCCTTAATATCAGTTTTTAAGGCTTCAATTCTATCAAATATGTCTTTATATGGGTTTAGGAACTGTAGAGAGTTCTCTAAGTTTTGATACTGTTTTTTAGTTTTTGCTATTTGGGTCTGTAGCTTTGGATTGCCTGTTCTTAAAACCCTAACTGTTTCGTCTGCTTTCAATAAGTCCTTTTCAATCTTTTTTAGATGCTTCTCTTTTTCCGATATTTCTTTCTCTATTTGCACGTACTCAACACAAAGATGTTCCTTGAAGGCATCAAGGTATAATTCGTTGAGGGTATTAAGCTTTTTTAAGGCTTCTTGTTTCTTTTCAAGAGTATTTATGAGCGCATCTAAGTCCTTGTAATCGATGATGAGTTTTTCTAAACTCTTTTTGTGTTTTTCGTATTCAGATTGGATGTCGTCCATCTTGCCATCAAAAAGAAAACGTTTGAGGCTTTCATCGCTATCGGTATCCAAGGTTTTGGCTTTGGAAAAAGACTGAATCACTTTGGCAAAAGCATCTAAACTAGAGTCTAGGCCAAGGTTTATAGGCAGAATCCCTTTTTCAAACAAGAAAGTGTAAAGTTCTTTTTTCTGTGGTTTGTCTGAAAAACTTCTGAGAAATAATCCTTTTTCTTCCCTAAGACTTATCATTAGCTTATCTATCGGTGGGATGGTATTGCCAATTAGAAAGTCTTTATGAAAAGGTATGTTGTCCTTATGGATTGCCAGGTCAATGAGCTCTTCGTCATCATCTTTTCCGTAGGCTTGATTCAAAATCCAAAAAGAACGTAACGGTCTACTTTTTTTATTGGGAATATTAACACCCAACGTTATAAAGTTGTCTTCTTCAATTTCTATGTTGATAAAGACATAGGCGTCTGATGTTTCATAAGGTAATGTCTCAATTTGTCTTGAGTCTTTTTTATTGCTTTCTGTACCAAAAGCAATCTTCTTTTTGTCGGAAATAAAGAGTATTTGCAAGAGGTCGGCAATAAGTGATTTTCCAATACCATTTTTACCAGTAAAGTCAGTTCGTATAGGATGTAATAAGTAATCTTGGTTGTAGTGCATAATCACACCAACCGTTGAAATTGAATATATGCTTGGGTATTTAATCATTGGTTTGAAGCAGGTAATTTTCTACGAATTCGTCAAAGTTTGAAATCTCTTTTTCGTAAAGTTTTTGAAAACGATATATAGGTTCTTTAAGCCTAAAGCGAATTTCTTCACCTTCGTCTGGGGTCAAAGATTCAACCCAGCCCAATTTATCAAAATCCCTAATAGTGTTTTTGATATTGGTTTTAACACGTTTCCACTCTGGTGGTGAATATTCTTCACGTATTTCGTCAAACCACAGTTTTTTATAACTCTGGCTATTTTCGCCCTCTGTGATTTCTTTTTTAATATCTAAAAACGTGACTTCCTTTACATCATCAAAGTATTTGTCATAGTACATATTGAGAAGCATCAAACCAGTGACAGTTTGTGATGGTGACAATTCTTTGTAACGGTTGTTTGAACTTAAAGCGCCTCTGGTTTCCTCATTGAAACCGAGATAATAAAATGTGACACTATCTTTAAACTCTCTTTCGAGTCTAAGGCTGTAGAAATAGTCATAATAATATCTGAGCTTATCATAATATTTATTAAGCAATTGATAGAGGTAATAATTGCCACTTTTTTGAATATGTCTACCTCTCAAAAGTTCAATATTAAGGTCTGCAAATTTTTCTTTCACATCACTGTTTTCCAAAAATTTGAAAGGTGGTTCTATGTTGCTTCCTGTATTTTCATTTTCCATATTAAAATGTCTTTTGTTGTAGAAACCTCTGATAATTCTCGTTGAATATCGATTTCATATCTGGGATTTCTATTAGCATATTGAAACAGGTCGAATCCTACGCTTAACGCAATCTCACTGTCATTTTCTTCTTCTAAAATTTTATAAAAGTGTTCGGTAAAATCAAGTTCCTTCTCTTTTTCAAGAATTCCTTTGTATTCCCGGAAGAGTCTTGCGGCATTTTCTTGTCGCTGCAAATCTTTCTGAACCTTATTCTGCTCTTTTTGTGCGTGTTCCCTGTCGTAAAGGGCGGGAATGATTTCATTCTTTTTAATTCCAAAAGAGTCATAATAGGGTATCTCAATAAACTTAAACCGCTCTATTGGCAAGGCCTTTTTGTGGAACAATACCGGCAGTTTTACAATATCGTTTTTAGAATAGGAAGCCTGTTCCAAGGTAAACTTCAATAAGCGTTTTAGATTGATGCGTATTCTTGACTGACTTCTAAAGTTATTTTGAAGATTTCTTAATTGATTATTGGCATAGAGCGAGCGGTCCATCAACTGTTTTAAACGGTAATCAACATCGTTAAAAAAGTCAATGACATCGTTTTTTATGTTTACCGCTTTTGAGTAATCGGTATTGAGTTGTTCAAATTCTATTTGTTCTTCTTCATTTTCTGGGTGTTTAAAAGCCTCAATTTTATGGTAGAAAAAATCGGTTACATTTTCAATCTCGATACTCAGCGTGTTGCCCAGCCTCAGGGTATACTTTATTTCTTCAGATTTATTGCTGATTTCCTCAAATACCAAAGCAAATTCCTTGGTGAGCGTTACCAGGTCTTCAGATTCGGCTTTAAGAAGATTGTTGAGTCTGTTAATTGATGTTTTTACCACATCTTTTAGAGCCTCTAAATGGTCTATAATAGTCTGTTTGCCAGCAGTACTAAATTCTAATCTATGCCATATTTCAAAGTCTTTTAAACTTTTTATTTCTGAGGCTTTGAATTTTGTAAACTTTTTAAAGGTTTTCTTTAAGGGAAAATTCTTTAAAGGACTATGTAGCTTTTTATCAATTAACTCGATGAACTTTTTTGCATAATCGGTAATCGCAAATTTAAGTTCGTCATTTGGTGGCCTTTCTATAAAGAAATGTAGAAGACTCTTGACAATTTTTTCGGTTTGTGGTGTAGCACCTACTTCAATCTTTGAACTTTCTACAATACACTTTTCAATATCACTGTAGGTAAAGTGCTTTGGTAATTTTCCAGCTTTGATTTTTGAGTCCAAGATATATATGACCATTCCTGCCTCTCTCGACGGAATGAGGTGGCCATATAATTGGTGTATATCTACTATGTTTGAGTCTATAGTTAATCAAGATTTGGTAAACTACCAAGATAAAATAATTCGTAGTTAGAAACAATTAACTGAGGCATTATATTTTATTTAGTATTAGAATTAAATAACTAAGAATAAGCTAAATTTTTAAATAGAGTATAAAATAAGGTTAATATATTTGAGATTGAAAACAAATGATAATTGTATGAAAAAATCTAATTAACATTCTTCCAAATTGCATTTTAATATATGAAACCTCGTTTTAACTAAAAATTCATCCATATTGAATATTTCTAAACTACATATTTTAGCGAAAAACACCGATGCAACAGCTTCTTTGAGAGGCTATCATTATCAGGTTTTAAAGACACTTGAAACTCTTATTGATAATTACAATGAAGAAAAAGAGGATGAAATCTATTGTGATTTTGAGGAAGACATATTTCAAAAAAACGAAATAGATGGCACAACTAAATTCAGGCAAATAAAACTATATTCCCGGAATTTCTCTTTTAGCAGCGAAGAAATACAAAAGTGCCTAATTCATTTTTTTATGCTTAACGTAAAGACTGATTATACTTATTTAGAGAAAGAGTTTGTTTTTGAGACCAATACAACGATAGCAGGTGCTCGTAGAAATAATGATGCTGAGTTGCTAAAAGAATGGTATAAAAGCCAAGAAACGTTAAGTAATGAACTAGCCCAAAAATGTGCTATGAAGGTAAAACAGATTATTACCCCTTTTATAGAGAGTCAAGTAGAATCTCTTACAAAAAACAAGGATAATCCTCTTGTAAAAGAGGCTTATAAAGTTTTTAATGAGCTTCAGGATTCAGACTGGATTGAGTTTGTCAAAAAGATATCTTGGGTCTTTAAGAATGTTACATCTGAAAAAGAATTCACCGCTCTAAGGGAGCGCATAGAAGATAAGATTCTTAATCTACCATTTCAGATAAATAAGGATAATCTTCCATCTATTTTTGGTCAACTTCATACTCTTATTTGGGACAAGGCGACAAGTATAAAAATAGAAGCAAAAAAAATAACTCTTGAAGACTTAACTAGCGTCCTTTTAGCATCATCAAATAGTGAAGACAAATGGTACTGGGATGTATATGAAAGATGGAAAGATGTAGAAAAAATTGAAGTTTTTAACCTCGGACAGTTTTATGAGGTAATTGATGCAAGCAGACATTGTAGAGTAACCAGACACCTAACTAAACATAGAAATCATTGGTTGAAGATACTTAGATTCTACATGAGTATAACTGATGACAGCTATAAAAGGACAGCCATTTACGAGTACTTATGGCTTCTGTTGCGGCCATTGGATAAACGAGAGATTCCGGATGGCGATTTGAAAGGGGAAGAAGAATGCTTTAGATTTTATTTTAATGATTTTGAAGCATTTCAAACGCCAAGAGAACTAGAAGATGCACAAAGTTTAATGAATATTGCTGTCGCGGCTGGATTTATGGATAAGACGAATCTCGACGGTAAAGAGGTTGAAGATTGGTTTGAACAAATGCTTAAAACTTTGAAGTCAAGAATTGATGCTGAGACAGACCTCAATAAGTTATGTCATTTACTTGAGAATCTTTCAGGATACCATCTTTTTATTAACTCTGGAAGACGTAAAGAAGAAAAGAATATTGAAGAGATTGTTGAACCGTTAAATCAAATTTTAGAATTACTTGAAAAGGCTGATTACTATAATGTTTCAAAATTGAGTTGGAGGCTGGATGATTACGTTCACCTTTTAATAGAATCCGGAGCGGAAGATAATATAGAAATTATAGACGCTCTATCAGATTATGGTGAAAGGCTTAGCCCATTTGTTGAAAAGCGAGATGGTAGTTTCAAGTCAGCAAAAGTTGAGCTTAACAAAGGAGTTAAATATCTTCATAGTGATATGCCAAGACTTTCGCTGAAGGCACTTGAAAGTTTTCATAAGGCAAAGACTAAATTTAAAAACGAAGAAAGTTTTGAAGGCTATGTTCTAGCTCAAATCAATATTGCACAGTTATATTCTGGAATTGGAATGAATATGGCTGCCAAGTATTACGCAATGGGAGCGGCCTGGGTCTGTATTCACAAGGATGATAGAAAACTATTAAAAAGAATTGCGGATGCTTTTGGAATAATTTTTTATGCTGATTTTAAGCAAGGTGCTTGGATGAATGCGATGGTATCTTCAAAAGATTACTTGAGTGCTAGAAACGAATTCAAAGGAGCGCCACTCGACCCAGAGAAAGAAGAAATGCCATTTAAGATTATGGCAGATTTAGCTCTGGTGTTTCACTTAAGTCCCAGATTGGTGCCTGAACTTCAGGTAATGATTGATTACCAAATTGATAGCTTAGAAGAATTGGGAAATGATTTTATTAGACCTGCTTTACTTAAGTTAGGAGAAACCCATCCAACATACCAGACATTAATACCTGCTTTAGAAAAACAGCATACTGATTTACCTCTTAACGACCTTGGACCTAAAAGGTTGGTTCGTTTTAATGCTTTGGGAATTGAATGGAAAATTTCGTTTCCAAATACCTATGAATTTACACCCCAAGCGGAAGAGTTTTGCGCAATTGCTCAAATAACGATTGCTGAGATTGCTCTTTCTAAGTATGATTTCCATCTGATAAAAGGAAATGTAAATATAGAACTTGAGCTCTCAGACAATTTTAAAGCCCCAGAACAACAACCCTCTAATGATACCATTATATGGAAAGCTTGGATAAGATACCTAGACAGTCAGGATGGTAAAGAAGTTGTGTTGAACATAGCAAGTTGTGTTACAGCTATCAGAGAAGTACTTAGTAGATTAAGTCTTTTACCTTTTAATGAGTATGATGCCCTTTTTGAAACCTTATTTAAAGAGTCGGAACTAGCCGATAAAACCAAGATTGAAGGATTATATCAGAGAATGTATAGATATGTCTTTAGACAGGCAAATTTTGACAGTCTACAACGTCACAGTTTTAATCCTGCGCCGCCATTTAATGACATTGATTTACCTAAAACTAATAAGGTTATGGAATGGGAGAGTTCCCTAAGTGCGAAATATAATAAAGAAGCATCTATTAAAAACATTGAAGGACGTTTTACCAAAATGAAAAATATAGCACACATAACCATTTCTGAGTTGGTTACAAACAATGACTTTATTCCAATACTGCATTCCTTGAGGGATGAGGGATGGCAAGATTGGCAAATATTTCTTGGAATCACAAATTTTATTCTTACCGACAAATTGAATAGAAAGTTACAAGGTGAAGCATTTGAGAGTCAAGAAGAGCAACAAAAAGCAATTCAAAGTACCCAAAATCAATTAAGAAAAATGGATGAAAGTGAAATGATGGTGAAGTATCCCGTTGAAGCTTTCACATCAGAAATGTTTCAATTTCAATTAAACCATAATTTAATTTCAGTACTTGATTCTTTTGGGCTTGCAAACTCTTCAAAATATCCAAACTTTATTGCTGTTAAAGAGTTTTTGGATGTTAGGTTCAATGTTGCCAAAGATGGTTCGGGAGACTTAAATCCATTTAAAGATATTTAAGCAATGACGATTGAATATATTTTGAAATCCCCTACGAATATGGCAAGTCCGGAAAGAAAAGACTTTGAGTACTTGCTCAAAAAACAAGGGCAAATTGATAAAGCTGAAGGAAAGTTGGAACGATGCCATAAGGTATGTCTTGTAAAACTTAATGGGAGGTCAGTCGGAATTGGTGCATTGAAACAAGTTTATAAATCGCCCTTTAACTATGCTGGTGTATCTGAAATACGACATAACTACAATTATGAAGTGGGTTATTTATTTGTTCATAAGGAAGCTATTGAAAAAGATTTCGGGAGCTTGGGTATAGGTAAATATATTACACGCTTACTCTTAAATGAAGTAATTAAAGAAAACGTATTTGCCACTACAGAGAACAATAAAGAAAATCCAATGTTGTATATATTGAGGTCATTGGGATTCGAGATTTCTGGTAATCCATACCAAGGTAAAACCACTAAAAAAGATATTGTATTGATGGTGTTGAATAGGTAGTAGATATGCGGAGATAACTAAACTAAGCTTGAGTTTGAAGAATTTTGAAATAATAAATAACCTTACAAGAGAAAATCATTTTAAGAGACTAATCAAAAGTTTTAAAAAATCGGATGAAATTGTAATCATAAGTCCTTTTATCTCTACTGATAAGAACTTTTTCCCATTCCAGGAATTCACAAACCTAGAGAAGATAGTACTGGTAACTACTTTAAAGCCTAAAAGTGTAGACCAATATAACAAAGTTCCTTTATTCAAATATTTATATGATTTATGTAGGACAAACTCAATCGAACTAGAAATTTTAATTGAAAATTCTTTACACGGTAAAATATATATCTCAAAAAATAGTGGGAAATACATTGAGGCGGTTATCACTTCAGCGAATTTCACAAATAATGGTTTGCGTTTAAACAACGAATGGGGTACAATAATCAAAGATGAAATTCAAATAGAACAATTACAGTCGAATGTTTTGGACAAAGTTTTTCTTAGACCATTGTCCTTAAGGGAAATAAATCATTTTTTAGATGTTTTAAAAAAGAATCCTTTACCAAAACAGGATAATTCTATTCACCTTGATTTATCCAAAAAACTTGTATTCAAATCAAATCCTTTCAAAGTTTCAAGTAAAGTAAATTATTGGCTAAAGCCAATAGGTGTAAGTGGGGACTTCATTTCTTTTGACCGAGTTTTTGACGAAATTGATACCAATTTACATTTTTCAAAAACAAGGCCTTCAGGCGTGAAAGTTAACGATATTCTTATTGTATACGCCGTCGGGCATAATAATATTGTATCCATTTATCGTGTTAAATCAGAAGTAAAATCTACTAAAATTCAAGATGATAGATGGCCCTTTTTTGTGGTTGGTGAAAACCTTACGCCCTTTTATGGTCAAAAATGGAGTATATACAATATTGGAATATCAAACCAAAGAGATGAAGTAGTAAAAAAAAGGCTCTTTGATGTGACACCAAGTGGTAAGAATAGTTATGGGAGTTTGATGCGTGGTGCAGATAAATTAAGAATAACTCCTGAATTTGGACATTACCTAATAGATAAAATTGTAAAAATCGATACAGAAATTAAAACTAACTCTAATATTAATTAGAGATCTATACTGAAAGAGTTTAGATTGCTAAATTACTGGTAATTGAAATAATTAAAGTTGACTGCAGACTAAAAAGAATCTTTTTCCTTTTGATATCAAAGCTTTGGTTAAAAGGTTTAGAGTTTTTAAATTATTGTTCCGTATTTGTACCATTTTCCTTGAAAGGCTTATGAATAGGAGGTAGGTACTTTATGTATCCTTATCTAAGATTATTAATGTAATCGTGATTATGAAGTGTTGTAGTTATTCAATTTGTATTTATTTCCTATTTTTTAGCAAGATTTATAAACCATTTTATATGAGTCATCTTTTATTTCGTGCTACATAGATTAAAAAAACAAAACATTCATTATATAATAGATTCAACTTAAAAGCTCACATTCTCTATTTTTCTTAAAAACTATATTAATGATTTTTATGATATTTTATTGACGATGTTATTGTTGTATTAGCAGAATACGTTCCTCTATTAATTAATTTAAAATTGCTTTTGAATATTCAATTCAAAGTATTTTGAACTTTATAAGTTCTCAATCAAGGATTTTAGTATTAATTTATTTTAACACTTACCTAATTCTTCATTTAGATCATTCAAAAACACTAGTTGCATCAGGTTTTCTTTCGGTAATAACAATTATTTTTTCTCTATTCTAATAAAACTTGATTTTTTAAATTATTTAAATAATTCAAAAATTTTTTTTCGTGTGGATGATAGAAAGCTTCATCTATCAGGTTCAGTTTTTTATCAATTAATACATAACGAGGAATTGATTTCATTTTAATAAACGTCATAAATCTTTTATTATCTTCTTTTTCTTCATCAAGCCAATAGGTAAATTCCTATTTTAATTCTTGAGTTTTTGATGTCCATTTTTTTTTTTTTTTATCTTCTTCTTTGTCAACACTAATACTTAAAACGTTTATCCTTTCAGGAAACGCCATATCATTCATTAGTTTTACGCCCAGAATACAAGGTGAACACCAGTTGGCCCAAAAGTCTATCACATAATATTCATAATTCGACTGAGAGATTATTTCTGAAATGGTTATTTCATTACCGCTCAAACCCATCAATTTTATTTTTTTTAAATAATCCTTAAATATTTTATTATCTAAAGTTGTAATTTGTTTTAAAATGTAGGCAGAATCTCTTTTATAATAATTAGTGGTCTTCAACCACTTCTCTGTCCTTTTATATTTAATATCTCCCTTATAATCTTCAAATTTTAAAAAACCTGTATGCACCAATTGCAAGAAGTTCGATATAGGTTTCAGAATAATTTTTTGTATTTAAAATTTCATGATTGAGAGACTCTGCATTTTATTTGAAATAATTAAATAACAGTTCTCTTTGTGCACTTCCTATAAAGACTGATTCAGTTTTTCCTAAAAACTTCTCAACTTCATTACCTATTTGTTCGACTTTTTGGACTTCGTTCAAATAGAGCATTTCATCAATTTGAGAATTCAGGTTTACCATGGAGATTTGTTTTTGAAAATGAGATTTTAAACTATCTAACTCTTCCATAAAAAGGGGGCTTTTTATTGTGTTATTTTTAAAATGCTTAGTTCTCAGGTCTTTATAGCCTAGATACATTTTATCTGTTGATTCATTCCGTTCAGTTTTATTCTCGTATTCAACCATGTCAGAGTCAAGCTTAAGTTTTAAATGTTTTGAATTTCGACTTGCTATGAAACTTCTATTAATTATCTCTGTATCTCCATTATGATCATTTCTGAAAATTCCAAAACGTACTTCGTAATGGTCGTATAGAAATGGTAACTTCTGTGTAATTATACTGTCTTTTTTGCTATTATTCTCGAATGGTAAAAGAATTTGATCATATGGCTCGTGTCAGGCATGTAAGTAACATTGTGATTTAGGTGGCATTTCTAATGAAATTAAAAGAGAATCTTTTTTAACTTCAAAACTCTTTTTAGATTGAATTGAATCAATTAGCTTATCACTCTCATTACAACTGTAAAAAAGAAAAACAATACTCATTAAAAAAATATTTTTAATCATACAACTTTAAAATACAGAGGGAAAAATACTATCTGGGGTCATAAATTGCTAATCTTTATTTCAATTAGCAATAATTGTAACTTTTGGTTAGGATTTCATTCGTTTGTTTGAGAAAAATATACCCGATGAAAAAAATAGCTTTTACACTATTCCTTCTGATAAGCACGATGTCCTACTCACATGAAAAAACACCTGACTTCTCAAAAATTGATAATGTTATTAATACTTTATACAGCGTAATTTCTGGACCAGCTGGAGAACGTGATTGGGATTTATTTCGTTCACTTTTTCACGAGAAGGCGATTATGGGCAATACAGGTTTCAACAGAGAAGGCAAAAGGGCTTTTGGGCATTTTACACCTGACGGTTATGTTGAGCGCAATGCCCCATTTTTTAAGACACGTGGTTTTTTTGAGGAAGAGTTGGAACGCATCACTAACGAGTATGGGGGGATTGCACAAGTATTTACATCTTACCAATTTCGATTTGAGAAAAAGGGCGATATTATACAACGAGGCATAAATAGTGTTCAGCTCATTTTCGAAAACGAAAGATGGTACATTACCCAGCTATTTTGGGAAGCCGAATCTGAAAGAGTCCCGTTACGCAAACTGAAGAATTAACATAATTTAACATTAATTTTGTAACAATTTGTTTTATTTCTGCGTCATATAAAGGTATATGACGTTTAATTCTACCACATTTAAAAGTATCAATGACAAGAAGAATGTAGCTGTGCGTTCTGCTCTTTATGAGTTTGAAAGTACGGTAGATTCGTCAGGTCTTTCTATTAAACTACCTATCAGTGGTACAGAAAACTACAAAGTAGATAACGTCAATTACCAGATTAAACCAGGCAACTTTTTGCTCGTTAATAAAGGGCAACAAGTGGCCTGCAAGTTAGATTCTAAAAATATTATTGAGTCCATTTGCATTTATCTTGACAATGATATTTATTTAGAAATCATGGAAAGGGCTGCAAAAAAGCAACAACTTGACATCGCTCTTAACCATAGTGAAGCCAGTGTGATTTCGGACAAGTACTTTATAATGGATTGCCCTTTAAGTAAAACATTGTCTTCATTCTTGTCATTACGTAATGTAGAAAACCTAACTGAAGAAGACTATATTCTAATTACCGAAAAATTAGCCTTTCATCAGCTAGACCAAAAACAAATGATTTCCAGTATTGATGCGCTTAATTACATTACTAAGACCGAACTCTTGAAACGTCTTAGGGCTGCCAAGTCATTTATTTTTGAAAATTATGGCAAGAATCTGAACCTAGACGATATTTCACAGGCTTCCTGCCTTTCTAAGTACCATCTTTTGCGTTCTTTTAAAGACGTTTATAATACTACACCATATCAAGCTTTACTTGATAGGCGCATCAATAAAGCCAAGGAAATGCTACAGTCTGGTGATGCTATTCAAGATGTTGCCATTAAATGTGGTTTTAACGACAGGCGTTCCTTCAGTCGTGTTTTTAAAAAAGTGAACGGTAAGACACCGTCTAGTTACTTGGAAGATTTTGGCTACTTTTAACGTTGATATTAGAAAAGAACGACAGTAAGAGTGGGATGAGCTTCATTGAGGCAGTTCTATGGGTTCGCTTTTTTCATTGAATAATTTCATTGTACGATTTCCATTGGTATCGTATTCGTATTCTATATAAGCGGCATTTCTGGGTTTAAAGAAAATCAGGTTTTCATCTTTGTCGTAGAAACTTTCTTTTTTTAATCTGTTCTTTTCGTCGTAAGCATAGTTTATTTTGGCAAAGCCATACCGCGAATGGTTTACCAATTTATTGGCTTCGTCCACAAAATAATAGCCAACTCTACGCCTTCTATCATCATATTTAGCAATGCCAGCAATTGCTAAGGAATCATCGGTTTTCAAAAGTTCTTCTTTGGCATTATAAAACTTCCAGCCAACAACATTACCCCAATCGTCGTATAGGGTTTCAAATTTTGCATAACCATAAGCGCTTTCAGTTAAGTTGCCTATGGTATCCTGATAATGGGTAATGTAAGGCTGTCCTTTTTGGTTTATTATGTTTAGTCCTTGGGCGATATTTGAAGCCTTATTGAATACGTTTTTACCATTGGCATCAAAAGTTTTCCAAGTTACAAAGTTGCCATTTTCATTATAGGTAATATGGTCGGAAGCCATTCCGTTTTCTGTATCTATTAGTTTACCATTTTCGTCATAATTGGTGAACTTGGTGATAAAGCCGTTGTCATCATAATGCAACCCAACATTGAAGAAATTGAGCTGCGGTCGCATCGCAACAATTTTCCCAGTGGAATCATATCGCTTTTCCAGTATATAACCATCTTTCTTTGACCAGTCGTAGTTTACGATACCCCAATCATTTTGAACGGGTTTCATATCAGAATTCAAATAGGTCATTTTCTTTTTAAAACCGTCTTGGTCAAATTCATGTTTTTCATAGAGTACACCTTCCTTAGTAGGAAAATCCTCGCCATCGTGGTTAACATATTTGCGTAGTTCGGTCTGTGCATCTGGATAGGTAATTTCCAATATGGGCGACTTTACAAAAAACCGATTGAGGTCTGGCTGATATACTGCATTGTTCTCACCTATTTTTTGGATGATTTTTTTTATCCTACCGATGCTATCATAGGTAAATCGATAGTGAAAGCTCGATTTAGCTTCTTCTTCATTCAGTTCTATAATGCCTTTTATGTCTGCATAAGGGCTTTCCCTAAAGGCAATGTTTCTAAACGTCTTGTCCTTGTATTCTATGGGTTCATCACCACAAGAAAATGTAACTATGGCAATAAGGCAAATGATAATTTTTTTCATTGGTCTAAAGTTTGAAACAAGTATAGCGAAGTAGTATAGAAAAAGGGTGGCAAAAATTGCTAATCGCAATCACTTTTAGCAATTATTGTAACCCTATTCGGTGCATATAATTTTAGATTGCTTAATTAATCTTGAACACGTTTAATTCTATGAAAAAGTTACACCATTTACTATTTACGATAATGCTTTCATTGGCTTTTGTTTCGGTTACAAAGGCAGTTAATAATCCAAACTTTACAATCTGTAAGGAAGAGTATAACCCTGTCGAAACATCCATCGAAGCCGAGCTTCAAAAAATAATTGAGCGAAGAGGAATTCCCGGTATCAGTCTTACCGTAAACAAAAAGAAAAAAACAAACAATTATACTGCCGGCTATGCCGATGTTGAGGATAAGGTAGAAATGAATCAATCACATCGTATGCTTTTGGGAAGTGTTGGAAAGTCATTTTTCGCAGCACTTACCTTACAACTTGCCGAAGATGGAAAGATTGGCTTGGATGACAAGGCTTCAAAATACCTAGGTAATGAGAATTGGTTCAATAAAATTGCCAATCACGAAAGTATTACCATTAGAAGTCTATTGAACCATACTTCGGGTGTTCCCGAATATGTGTACTCGCAAACATTGTGGCAAACCCTTAAAAGTGAACCTGAAAAGAAATGGACCGCTGCAGACCGAATGCAATTTATTGCTGATGCACCTGCCCCATTTGAAGTTGGAAAGGGATGGGCTTATGCAGATGCAAACTATATAGTTTTGGGTGCTGCTCTCGAAAAGGCAACCAAAAAGGATGTTTACAATTTAGTAGACAATTATTTTTTTAAACCTTTTGGCCTATCCGATACAGAACCATCTGTGAATCAAAATATCGAAAATCTTGCCGCTGGATATACAGGAAACTTCTTCGCCAACCTTTTTGGTGAAAAGGTAGCAGATTTGGGTAGATACAATTTAAATCCTCAGTTTGAGTGGACAGGCGGTGGATTTGTCACCAATCCAGAAGACCTTGCCACTTGGATAACCAAACTTTACAATGGCAAAGTCTTGAGTAAAAAATCTACTATGGAAATGTTTTCACCTGTAAGCAGGCAGAGCGGAAAAGCAGATAGTTCTGGCTATGGCTTGGGTGCTGAAATTTTTGAGACGAGATATGGAAGAGCCTATGGTCATACTGGATTTATGCCAGGCTTTCAAACGTTTATGGCATACTTTCCAGATTACGATACTTCCATTGCTTTTCAGATAAACATTGACCCTTATAGTGGTAGGTTGAAGGCAAGTGCTTCGGCTTTTGAACTGATTGATGAAATTCTGCCACTTGTTTTTGAGAAAAACAAAGCAGCAAAAAAAACAACCACGCTCTATTTTGTACGCCACGCCGAAAAAGCTGATGATGGTACAAGAAACCCAGGATTGACGGAAGAGGGCATGGCAAGGGCAGAAAAACTTGCAAAATTGATGGGGTCAAAAAACATTCATGCGGTTTATAGCAGCCCTTACAAAAGGACAATCCTCACGGGTGAACCCTTAGCGAAACAAATTGAAAAAGAACTAATGACCTACAACCCAATGGATGCTACTTCAATTTTTGAAATTATAGCTAAAAATGAAGGAAAATCCTTGCTCATAGTCGGTCATTCCAACACCGTACCAGCGATGCTGAATTTGTTGGGTAGAAACCAAGAATATGAAATCATTCCAGAGGAAGAATACGCTAGTTTATTCAAGGTGGAATATAATGCCGATGCTACTAAAATTACTGAAACTAAGTATTGAAAGCTTAGAGCAAACAGCATGTGTTTCGAGAAGCCCTTAAAGGTAATGTGCACACTTAGAGAGTATTATGCAAAATATAAATTATCATATCCTTAATGGTGATGTTTTGGCAGATAGACTGCCTAAAGAAATTGAAGGTAATAAAATCATCTTTAGGGAAGCTTTTATTAGTGGTCCTGTTACTATTTCTGGTCACGAGTTAGACTTTTGGCTAAATAGACAACGTTACTTTACTGAAAGCTTTCAATGGGAAGATGCAGAGTATTATGCCAAAATAATGGTTGAGTTGTTTAAGATTCGTAAAATTCGCAACGATGCAGAAGTCAATATTTGGTTAGAACCCGACTTGCATTGCTACACCAACCTTTGGTTTTTGTGCCATTTAATTAAAGACAAATTTCCTGACCTAAAAGTGAACTTTATCATACCAGAAAAAAGCTCAGCCTTTGGCTTTGAAGGTATGATAGACGAAGAATTGTTGGACAGCTACCAATTACGGGAAAATATGAATGAGACAATAGTAGGAGAACTATCCCAATGTTGGGAAGCTTATTGTCTAAAAGACCATAAAAGGCTTGCTAAGTACGGCAATGGTTTAAAATCCTATATTATACATATCGACAAAATTATTGAAGCGCATTTGTCCCGAATTGAATCGGTAGATGCTGAAACAAAACCAATAAAGACACTAAAGACATTAATTAAAGAATTGGGTGCGTGTAATTACGAAACATTGTTTTGGGAATTTACCAAAAGAGAAGGCTTTTACGGATACCGAGAACTTGAATTCAAACAGCTTTATGACAAGGCAATAACACTTTGTTGAACTATCAATAAATAAGAACCATTAATCGAAAATTGACCATACAATGAATAAAAAACAAATCACCTTAACGGCACTATTATTGCTAGCAATAACACTTCCAATAAGCGCACAAAAACTAAAACGAAAGGCCTCATTAGGCTTTACACCAGTGCCAATAGATTCTACAATGATTGAAAGTTTGGGATTAGAAAAACCCCAAGGACTTTTGATTACCCAGATTTCTGGGGATGGTACTTTCAATAATCTCAAAGCAAAAAATCAAGACATTTTGTTAGAAATGAATGGTGAGCCTATAAATTCCATTCAAGAACTTCTAGCTCTAAGGTTTAGTCTTAGGGAAGGTGACGATATGCGTGTAAAAGTACTACGGGAAGGTCGTGAACGCACATTGAAGGGCAAAGCAGCAGAATTTCCTTATGAGACCAGCGAGCATTCTGAGGTCATTTATGACCAGTTCGATTTTAACAAAGGAAGAATCCGTACCATTATTAACAAGCCTAATAAGCCAGGCAAGCATCCTGCAATTTTCTTTATTCCGGGTTACACCTGCACAACTATTGACAATATGCATCCTGTCAATCCATACAGAAAATTACTGGACAGTCTGGTGGCTAAGGGCTATGCGGTTTTTAGGATGGAAAAACCAGGTATGGGCGATAATGAAAATACAGGCGATTGCCGTCAGTTGGGCTTTCATCAAGAAATGGAATCTTATTTAAAAGGCTATGACCAGATAAAAAAATACGATTTTATAGACCAAGACAATGTATTCCTTTGGGGACATTCTATGGGTGGATTGTACGCACCAATTATAGCATCCAAAAAACAGCCAAAAGGCGTCATTTTCTATGGAATGGTTCACGATAGCTGGCCAGAATATCTGTTGCGAATGGTTCGCTATCAAAACCCACGAATCAATGCTTCAGATTTTTTAGAAACCGACAAAGATGTGAGAACCCTATATGCTCTGCTTTACGAACATTATTACCAAGGAAAATCATCAAAAGAGCTCGCTAAAAATCCTGAGTATGAAAAAATATTAAGACGTGATTTCTGGTTCGATGGTGAGAACCAGATTTTGCTGCGACACGAAGATTTTTGGCGTGAATTGTATGAATATAGTATGACTGAGGCTTTTCAAGATTTCAACGGTTATGTGCTCTCAATGAATGGTGAAGCTGATTTAGAGGTGCTCAATGACTTTTCACAGCGCGAAGTGGTTCAGATTGTCAATCACTACCATCCTGGGAAAGGCGAATTTTATTACTTACCAAAGACCGACCATATGATGATTGAGGTCGGCACTTTAGAAGAGGGTGCGGTCATTAGATATCAACCGCGCTATCGGGATATGATGGCCAATAACTTCAATTATGATATAGTTGAAAAAACAGATACTTGGATTCAAGACAAATTGAACAAGTCCACAGAGGAAACCAAAGTTATGGTAATTGAAGATTGGTATAACAAAATAGACAAGTCAAAGTTGACAGCTTCATCCGATGCCTATGATATTGTCTGGAAAGGCAATGTTTCTGGTGAAATGAAGTATCACAAAAAAATCGAGGATGGTAAGTTGATTGTTCAAGATACTTCAGAGCTGAAGGGAATGGTCTGGGAAAAACTAGATATGGTCTTGGATATGGACGACCTGAGTATGAAATCTGGTGAAATATTCCTAAAATATCCTGGCAACAATGCAGAAATGCATGGCTTGGTAAATTGGAAGGACAATGCAATTAAAGGTGAATATAACGTGGAACAAAATGGTGTAAACCAGAAGTCACCTATTAATTTTAAGGAAGATAACCGCATTGTAGGTAGAGGTGCCATTTTTGGTCTATTACCGGCGCTACCGATTTCTGAAAATCAAGAGTATAAATTGAAGGCTTTTGCATTTTCCAATGCTGAAATATGGGATATGATGTTAAAAGTGGAAGGCAAGGAAACCATCGAATGGAAAGGTAATCAAGTCGAGGCGTACAAGATTGGACTCACTGGAGGAAAAGTGGACAATGTGATTTATATGGCTACAGACGGTACAGGTAGATTATATCGTATCGATGTAGTCGGCCAAGATATGCGCATTGTGCTAAGATGAAGTTCTTCCGACTTTTTAAAACGATTAAACAAGAATGGTTTATCACGTTCGTAGTTACCTTTTTAAGTACCGTTTTAGGTGTGTATTATGGCTTCGTGCTTAACGAAAGACGTATAGAAAAAGAGGTTGAGGACCAAAAACAGATAGTCATAAACAATATAAAGCAAGAAATTGATAACAACGAAGTAGATTTAATTGAAACCGTAGAAAGCATTGAATCTTGGATTGAAATGCGAAGTAGCTTTAAAGTAGTTGATTTAGATAAAAACACCTTTTCAATTTCAAAAGAAAAATATAAGTCAAATAATATCGACGAAGAAAAGTTTCGAATAATCGATACTTTAAAGAAAGCAGACGGGCTTTACTATCGTGGTCATATCAATTTCCAATTAGTGTTGCCAAACTTTTCACTCATTGCGTATGAGACGGCTAAATACAAAAATGTATTGAACGAGTTAAGTTTTGATTGCCTTTATGAAATAGAAAGCACTTATGTGAAACAAAAGTCCGTAAGCAATCAAATGAGCGAATTAATTATAGCATTACAAGAACGAGATTTTTCAAAAGTTCAAAATATAATGGCCATATCACTACAATTGGGTAGGGATTTAAAGGAAAAATATGCTGACATGGAACAATATCTAAATAATTGCAATTAAATAAAAAAATGAAAATCGTAAACCATAGAATACCTATAAGCAAATACCAAGAAAGTAAGGACTTTTACAAAAGGATAGGCTTTGAGGTGGTTTTTGAGTCCGAAGAGTACGGTTGGATTTCTCTACGCCACGGTGAACTTCAGATTGGGCTTTATGTTTCTGGAAAAGGTGGTGGACATAGGCTTATGGGAGGCAATGTAGATTACGCATTTTTAACAGAGGATTTAGAGAGAATGCATAATCAGTTTGAAAAAGACCAGATTGAAACTTCTGAAATCATAAAATCCAATGACGGTATTTCACTTTTTGATGTAATAGACCCCAATGGCAATATTTTAACTTTTCAGGACTAAATACAAGATGAAAAATGCTTAAACCATCAAATAAATTAATACTATTCTTGATACTCTTTTTTGGTAATTTTCTTTTTTCTCAAGAAGAACCCACAGTCGAAGCGGAAATCGATACCACATTTATCTATCAATTTGAATCACTAAAATCAATCAATAAAAACAAAATCATTGTAGATAGGTTTCACAATACCATCTACAAACCAGACTATAAAGAGTTGACCGCAAGAGAAATGTTCCGAATTATGAGAACTGATGGTTTTGATGTAGAATTTACCGAAAAACCTTTGGATTCTACTAATAAGGAATTGAGCAAATCGGATATTTTAATTATTCACGGATTACCTAATAATAAGATTAAACTTGCCGAAGACGAAATCCTATACCAATCACCACTTTCAGACAAAGAGGTTTTGAACATAGGTAAATATGTGGCTAATGGCGGAAGCCTTTTGCTTTTTGTGAGTCATTTTCCAGGTGGTAGTGGCGCATTACCGCTTTTGGAAGCATTTGGTGTAAAGTTTAGGGATGGCTATGCCCATCATCCCAAGTTTCCTGCTGAAAATGATTGCAAATCGTTGTGCAGCGCATTAGATATGAATGATGAGAATAAACTACTGAGGATATCACATCCTATTTTCAATAATAAGGAACTAGAACCCAAGAATGTTAAGTTTTATTGTGGAGCGGCGGTTTTCAGAAATCCCGAAGATGTGATTTTGGCATATCCCAACAATACCACCAATTATACCCCTACCAATGCAAAAGGCAAGGATATTGAAGAATCTTCAGATGCCTATGCAGGAATGATTGGCTTCCCCTTTGGCAAGGGTAAAGTTATTGTTTGTACTGACCAAGGCATTTTTAGAAGTTTGGATTTGCTAATTGATGGTAAGGTTTATCCAGTGACTATACACCATCCCGATGGTGATAATGCGGTACTTTTTTTGAGTACTATTAGATGGTTAGGAAACCTTAATGAGCAAAATTAAAAGACTATGAAAATAAATTTCTTTTGGATATTTATACTCTTTTGTAGTTGTGCTTTAGCACAGTCTGACATAGAAATTGAAATAAAACCAGAAAAAGTCATCACCTATCAGGATAAAGATAGTTGGTCACTCAACTTTGATTTCTTTATCAGTAATAATTCTTCAGAAAATTTAGCACTCGATTATCTAGAACTCAAAGTATTTTCAGAAGAAGATAAACTTATCTGGAAAAGACATTTAAGCAATAATGGCCTTCCGGGAGCATTGTCTACTATTTCCAAAGATTTACCAGCTAAGGATGATTTATATATTTTTAATCCGTTCCATTCCTTGCCAAATATAGTTTTTCCTCACAAGTTGGTTTACACCTTATATTTTGGTGACACCTCACAAGAAGTAATTGTACTTCCTGAATTACACAATCCCATGACCTATCTTCAATTACCAGTTACGGAAAAAGCATTTATTGATGATGGCAACGATTACTATTCGCACCACAGAAGGGTGTCTCTGAACAGTGATGCCGCTAAATCTTTCGGGATGGACAAACTTGCCCAACGCTTCGCATTGGATTTTACAAAAATTGACAGCTTGGGTAATCGAAGAACAGAAGAGCTCACATCCAATAGCAGTTGGTACGGTTGGGATATGAAAATTATCAGTCCTGGAAAGGGCACAGTTGTTAAAGTGCGCAATGATGTGCCTGACAATGAATATCAGGCTTCAGGCCAGCTGGAATATTCTAAGGAAGTAAAGCAGCAGTCTTCAGTAGATATCAGTGCTGGAAATTACATCATTATAGACCATCAGAACGGGGAATACAGTGGATTGAACCATTTTAAAATGGGAAGTATTGTCGTTAAGGAAGGTGACCAAGTTGATGTAGGGGATTTTTTGGGTAATGTTGGTCTTTCAGGGGACACGTATTACCCCCATTTACATTATCAGCTTCAGACTTCACCTAGTATTATTGATTCCTATGGAATTCCAATTGTTTTTAATGATTTCTCACTATTAGCAAACGATGAAATCGAAATCAAATCTGCAGTAATTAATTCAGGCGATATGGTTGAGCCTAATCCAGAAAACAAAACCTTGAGTTATTGCAAAATAAAATTGCATGGCAACCAATTGATTGGGAAGTGTACTGGTGGTATATATTCAAATATTACTATTGAATTACCCGATTCATTTCAAAGGCTGGATAGTACAAGTTTATTCAAAGCATTACCAGTAAAGGGAATTGTAACACTGCAAGGGAAATACGATATTGATGTCGATTTCGTAAAAACAAATAGGGCTGGATTCAATCAGGTAATGTTGAAACCCATCAAGGTAAAACGGTTGGGTTGGTACACCTTTGATGATTTAAGATTTACCAATGAAGGAATGACATTCACCATCGATTCTGACCCTGTCGTACCAGTATCAAAACAAGATTTACAGATTTTACAGAAAGCAAAAGAGTTACTCAAAAATGCAGAAAACTGGAATCCCAACGATGATAGAAAATGTAAGGATGATATCGAAAATAACAAGTACAGTATTTATTGCGCTTTAGAGACGGCATCTATTGACGTTGTAGGTGAATACAATCATAGAAATGCCGTAATGCAATTGATGCGCCATTTAATAGCAGAAGAGTTCCCAGAAAGAGGGTGGGAACATCGATTTAAGGATTATAACAATATGTCCGAGACTAAATATGAGGATATATTAAATCTTATTGAAAAAGCCAAAAAACAAATGACAAAACAATTGATTAATAACCCAAATTAAACATACATAGCCAATTCTTAACTTAAACAAAACACTATGAGTCATTTAAGCCAACCGTTTTTGGACTTCTTCAGCGAATTGTCCAAAAACAACAATAAAGTGTGGTTTGACGAAAACCGTAAAACCTATGAAAAAGAAGTAAAGCAACCCTTTAAAGACTTGGTAGAGGAAATGATTTCCAGAATTCAAGTGTATGAACCCGAGGTGCAGATTAAGCCTTCGCAGGCTATAATGCGCATCAATAAAGACATTCGCTTTTCAAAGGACAAAACCCCTTACAACACGCATGTAGCGGCCAATATTTCAAAATATGGTAAGAAGGATAAATCCTATCCAGGCTTTTATTTTCAATTATCGCATGAGGGGATCTCTATATATGGTGGTGCCTATATGGTCGATAAGGATACCCTTCAAAGTCTTAGAGAACGCATTTCCAATAATTTGAATATATTTTCAAAGGTTTATAACGACCTCTTTTTTAAGAAAAAGTTTGGTGACATCCAGGGTGAACAGCACAAACGCATTCCAAAGGAATTTCAAGATACTTTTGAGAAAGAGCCGCTTATCGCCAATAAGCAATTTTTCTATTCCACATCCATTAAACCGGATATTATCACTTCCGAAAAATTACCTGACGCCTTGATGGAATACTATTTGGCAGGGAAAACTGTGAACGACTTTTTAAAGCAGGCGTGGACAAATTAAAAATCAGATTGATATGAAAAAACACATCGCATTAGTTCTATTCATTTTATTCCCAATAATAATTACTGCCACCGAAACCAGGGTAATAGTAAGGGCAAAGGCAAAGGATGCCAAATTTATAGGCAGTTCCATTGGTGGGGCGTATGTTATTATAAGAAATGAATTGAACAAAGAAATACTGACTGAAGGCTTGACGGAAGGTGGCACCGGCAACACTAACCTAATTATGAAAGAACCCAAATTGAGGAACACTCAACTTGCAGATGATAATACGGCGGGTTTCTTGGCCAGCATCGATATTGATGAGCCTACGTTTGTTGAAATTGAAGTCTTTTCACCAAAGGGGCACAAACAATCTCAGATTAAAGTATCCACTCAATTGTGGTTGATTCCTGGGAAGCATATTTTGGGTGATGGGGTGATGCTCGAAATTCCGGGATTTATCATTGATATTCTTGAACCGAGAACACATCAATTTATTGAGATGAACAGTCTCGAAAATGGTAAATTAAAATTGGAAGCTAATATCGTAATGATGTGCGGTTGTACCATTTCAAAAGATGGTATTTGGGATTCAGAAAAAATGGAAGTTAAGGCCATCATTAAAAAAGATGGAAAGAACATATCAGAAAAACTCATGCAACTGGTCAGTGCTAATTTATTCGATACCGAAATTGAAATTCAAGATTCAGGGAACTACGAAATCATTGTGTACGCATACAGTGAAGCAACCGGCAATACAGGCGTTGATAACATAAATTTCATCATTCAGTAACTTAGGCTTTTTGCAACTTTTACACCCCTTGTTTTTGCAGAGAGAATGCTTTTGTAATTAAAGCAAGATATGTCTAAAATAATGATGCCAAACAAGTTTACCCTGACTGTAGTAATTTTATTCGGGGCAATCGTAAACTGGTTTTCCTATCAATTTGCAAAAGACTATGCAGGTCCTATAACTGCTACGTCAGTTATCCTACTTTTGTACTTTAATCCTAAAAAGTAAATCCGAATCTTGGTATTATTACGGACTAGCTAAAATAAAAAACGCCACTTCGATTACTATGGCAAGTACCATTAATAATGGTGGCAACTATTATTATAGGGGTTATAGCCAACAAGCTTTTTACTTCTTCTATTGAAGCTGAAGTAATAAGTCAAAGTAGATTTGAAGGTATGGCAGGAAATCTTCCTATGTTTTTGATGTGGACATTGATAGTCTAGGTAGTTGGGGGCTTTTTTGAAGAAATGATTTTTAGGGGTTTTTTATTTGGTCATATAGAAAAAATATTTGGTTATTTTAGATGGGCAACAGCAGTAGCAGTAATCGGGCAAGCGTTTCTTTTTTGTGGTTTAGTTCATTTTTATAATCGAGGCCTAGTTGGTGGTCTAACCATTTTTTGTGTTGGTCTTGTACTTGGGGTGCTTTACATTAAACTTGGGCGTAACCTATGGCCATTAATACTAGCTCACGGAATTATTGATACACTTTCATTCTTAGAAGATTTTTTGGCTGCTTAAATGAATATTGAAATTCGCTTTTTATCAATTAGCAATAATTAAACCTCTATTCTTTTTGCCTGCAAGTATATTCATCTACTAAAAGCTACAAAGCAGCTTTTTAATTAAATCAAATACTTCAGGATGAATAAAAATACTTTGCGCATTGCTTTTCTTAGTATTGCAGCTCTTCTAGCTATTAAAGTAAATGCCCAAGAAGAGGATAGGGACGATAAATGGGACGGTAAATTTGAGCAATTGGGACAATTGTTGCCCACGCCCAATGTATATCGCGCTTCAGATGGTGCACCAGGACACGAATACTGGCAACAACAAGCGGACTACAACATCAAAGTACGGTTGGATGATGAAAAGCAGACCATTACTGGTAGTCAAACCGTTACCTATCATAATAATTCCCCACAACCATTGACCTATTTATGGATTCAGCTTGACCAAAATAAACGCGCGCCCGGTAGCGACAACGAAACGACCAAGGAATTTGGGATAGGTAATAGCAGGATACTCAATGTAAAATCGATGGCCTTTAATATGAACCTTTTTAGTACTGAAGGTGGAATCCACATCACAGAACTTACTGACACAAACGGAAAAGACTTGCCTTATACCATCAACAAGACCATGATGCGTATAGATTTGCCCAAACCCTTAAAAACGGGCGAGACCTTTTCGTTCAAAACAAGTTGGTGGTATAACATCAATGACCGTTTTGACGATTTTGGTAGAAGTGGCTACGAATACTTTCCAGAGGATGGTAATTATGTCTATACCATTGCTCAGTTCTATCCAAGGCTTGCAGTTTATGATGACTATGAAGGCTGGCAGAATAAACAATTTTTAGGTGATGGTGAATTTGCATTGACATTTGGCGATTACGAAGTGGAAATCACAGTTCCTGACGACCATATTTTGGCTGCAACAGGCGAGCTTCAAAATGAAAAAGAAGTACTATCAAAAAAGCACTTCAATGAATTTCAAAAAGCTAAAAAATCTTATGACAAGCCCCATATCATTATAACCCAAGAAGATGCCGTAAAAAACGAGGCCAAAAAATCCACCAAATATCAAACTTGGAAATACAAAGCTGAAAATGTTCGTGATTTTGCTTTTGCTTCATCCCGAAAGTTCATTTGGGATGCCCAATCAGTAAAACTAAATGGTAAGGAAGTTTTAGCGATGTCCCTCTATCCTAAGGAAGGAAATCCGTTATGGGAACAGGAATCTACCAAAGCTGTAGTCAATACCTTGCATACCTATTCCAAATACACGGTAGATTATCCCTATCCTGTGGCCACCTCAGTTCATGCTGCTTCCATCGGTATGGAATACCCAATGATTTGCTTCAATTTTGGAAGACCTAATCCAGATGGGACATTTACAGATGCTACTAAATATGGAATGATAGGCGTTATCATTCACGAGGTTGGGCACAATTTCTTCCCTATGATTATCAACAGCGATGAACGCCAATGGGCTTGGATGGATGAAGGTTTAAATTCCTATTTGGAATACCGTACCCAGAAAGAACAATATGAAAATTTTCCATTCAGAAGAGGGCCAGCGACTACTATTGTAAACTATATGAAGGGAAGACCAGACCGAATTCGTCCTATAATGACCAATCCTGAACAAGTAAGGCAATTAGGGCCAAATGCCTATGGCAAACCTGCCGCAGCATTAAATATTCTGAGAGAAACCATAATGAAACCTGAGTTGTTCGATAAGGCCTTAAAAACCTATTCAGAACGGTGGGCGTTCAAGCATCCTAAACCTGCTGACTTTTTTAGGACTATGGAAGATGCCTCAGCTGTTGATTTAGATTGGTTCTGGCGAGGTTGGTTTTATGGCACCGATTATGTAGATATTTCGATTGACCGAGTAGATTGGTTGCAAACGGGAGATACACCTACACCTGTTGATACTAAAAAAGAAATTGAGCAAGAACTAAAGTTTGCTAAGAATCCGGAGATATTTACACTGGCAGACTCGCCAGAGCGCATGGGTGAATTTTTGGAACCGATGAACGATAACGATTATAGGGAAATGATGAAAGACAAACATTTTTATGATGTGACATTTTCAAACATAGGTGGATTGGTAATGCCGATTTTGTTGGAGTTTGAATTTGTCGATGGAAGTACCGAATACAAAGAAGTACCCGTTGAAATATGGCGTGAAGATGAGCATCAAGTCCGTAAGTTGTTCTTCTTTGACAAGCAGGTAAAATCCATTACGGTTGACCCTAAATTGGAAACAGCAGATGTGGATACTACCAACAATACCTTCCCTAGGAAAATAGAGGAATCGGAATTTGAAAAATTCAAGGCACGTTTGAAAGGATGATGAAGTCTGCCCTAATATTTCTATTTGTTGGTCTTTCAGTGTTTCACGAGTATCACGTAAGCGTTTGCGACATCAATTTTAATACTGAAAAACAACTACTTGAAGTAACCCACAGAATTTTTGCTGATGATTTAGAAAACACATTGAAGATGCAGAACATCCATCTTGATGTGATGAATAGAAATGATTACGATGTTAATGACCCCTATTTTGAAGACTACTTAAAAAAACATATAAAGGTTAAAGCAAATACTACCAATACTTCAATTGTTTGGCTCGGCCATCAGGTAAAGTCAGACCTAATAGTTTGTTACTATGAGGTCAATGTACCTAAGACTATTGATAAAGTACACCTATCGAACACTGTTTTAATGGAACTCTTTAGAGACCAAAAGAACATAGTACATTGGAAAAAGGATAAAGTCAATGTAAACAGTGTGGTTTTGGATATAAGAAAACCAGTAACAAATCAAGAATTCTAAAATGAATAAGACATCTATCACGATATTGTCAATACTACTATCCATAGCTGTTTTTTCTCAGGATAAAAGTGAAGAAAATTCAATTGCTCAAGTCTATCCGATTGCTTTTGAAAAAGAGGTAAGAGACAAAAATAAATCTGGTATATCAGATTTGTACTTCAGTGGTGATGTAATACTGAACGTTTCTATGAAAGCTAATAAAGCCGCCAATTATTACTTTAAAAGTATAGCAGACGATTGGTCCACTATGGTGCAAGACCAAATTACGGTCCCTTATGAATTGCAAATATCTGAGGCAGAATATGAAATAATAGGCAGCTTTGCTATAAGTAATGCGAGATTTGATGAATATATGAACAATACACATAGTGCCGATGGATATGATATGTTTACCTATGTAAAAACCACAAATGGTTGGAAAATCAACCATATGGAAGTCACTTTGGCGCAAGACCGCGCTAACCTGCCAGAAAAGGAAACTTCAACCTATGACGAAAAAGTTTTGAATGGAGTCATAAAGAATATCGAGCAGGGGTTTCCTAACAACGATTTGTCGCTGATTAAGTTTATGGAAACTAAAGACCATATTACTGTAAATCAATTTAAGAATGACGTTCTATTGGAATCAAAAAAACATGAACGAACTGAGGTTACGGATTTGCTAAAGGATAATCAGCTGAATGATGCAAAACTTAGACTTGGTGAACCAAAAGTAGTTGATGGCCATATGGCGTATGTAATCGGTAAGTTAGGCACCAATGACGTTATATTGACATTGGCGCACCAAGGTAATAACTGGTTGGTAACTTCTTTTAATATTAATATTTAGTATTTCTGATTTATGTGTTTTAAGTCTTTTTCAACATTAATTTTTGTATTGTTCTTTTTTGTAGGAAAGGCTCAAATACCAGCTTCTTTAAAACTGCCAAGAAACAGCCCAAAATCCTCGGTTACCCAGAGGATTGGCTTTACCGATGTAACCATAGACTACAATAGCCCTGCCGTTAAGGAACGAGACGTCTGGAATAGTTATCTCATTCCACAAGGAGGCAAGCCATACCCGTGGCGAGCTGGTGCCAACGAGAATACAACTATCACATTTACCGATGATGTTTTAGTAGAGGGTAAACCACTTGCCGCTGGAACCTATGGCTTTCATATCATTCCATCCAAAGATGATTTTACGCTAATATTCTCAAATAATCATACCTCTTGGGGCAGTTTCTTTTACAATGAAAATGAAGATGCATTAAGAGTAAGCGTAAAATCTAAAGACGCTGAATTTAGGGAATGGCTTTCGTATGATTTTGAGGTTAGAGAGATTGACAATGCTGTTGTTGTATTACACTGGGAAAGGCTGAAAATTCCCTTTAAAATAAAAGTTGACAATGAAACCACAATGAAACATATAAAGAATCAATTAAGGTCTAGTGCAGCATTTACGAGCGAAGGCTTTTTTAATGCAGCCAATTTTTGTTTGCAACACAAAATGAATCAAGAAGATGCAATACAATGGATTGATAGAGCGCTCAAATATGGAAGAGACTTTCAACGCCTTGAAGTAAAAGCTGGTCTGTTAAAACAATTAGAAAAAGAGGAAGAGGCTAAGCTACTTATAGACGAAGCTTTTGATATAGCTACACCAGCAGAACTATATGGCTACTGTAGAGAACAGCTCAAACAGGAAAATGTAACGGAAGCGGAACGTACTGCAAACTACGCCTTAAAATACCACAAAAAACATTGGCAGACCCAACTGTCCGTAGCTGAAGTAGCAAAGCATAAAGGCAACAACGAAACAGCCAAAAAGTATTATGAAGCCGCTTTGGAAACTGCGCCAAAAAATTGGCAACAGCCAATAAAAAGCAAGATTTCAACTATAAAAGAAAATTGATGTTCTAAACAAAAACAATTTAAAGTAGGTCAAAAATGCTTGTTCAAAACAACTTTTCTTCTTTCTCTGCTTTATCAATCATCCTATTTACATAGGCATTATCAGATTCATTTTCATTAAGTTCCTTAAATTTTCTAAAGAATGATATAGCTTTTTTATATTTTCCTTTTTGAAGATTTACCCAACCTAATCCTAAATAGTTTCTACTATAAAATGAATCACGTTCTACACCCATTTCAAATATTTCCTTAGCTTTTTCAATTTCGTGATTGACCCAGAACGTATCGTTTCCAAAATAATATAAATCCACAGCACTTCCATTTAAAAGTGCTCTCTTCTCAAAATGAGAAGCATCTTCAGTATTCCCCATTTTTTGTAATATCTGGGATTTTGTGAGAAGATTGTCAAATGCGGGTTGCTTGTCAAAGTCACCCTCGATAGAACGGTTTATCCATTCAAGTGCCAAATCCAAATCTAAATTATTGTCCAAAAGATATTTTGCTGCCACTTGCCAAGATTCCCAATATAATCCCTTAGTTCCTCGAAGCTCGCTTTTAATACTTTCAACCACAATTTTTTGTAAATCCAATTCAATGTTCAGACAAGCACGGGTGTTTTCCCAAGAAAGGCAGAAATCAACACTATTTTCTGTTCGATTTAGAAATTCGTATTGAAGGCATTCCTTGAAATCGATTGATGTAGGTTTGGTAGATACCCTTAATACATCTTCATCTTCTTCATAGGCAGAAAAACCATAAGAGCTGCCATATAGATTAGAACTCGATGAGAAAATAAATACCCATTCCTTTTCATCGGGAATAATATGAAGGCCATAGTTACCAGCTTTTATTGGCATACCCTGAATTGTTACATCATGTTCAAAGCTAATTACGGTATTTTCGTTGGCACCTGCACGCCAAGGAAAAGGTTGTCCATTGTTATAAGGCACTCTTTCACCGAAAATCTTTCTGCCTTTAGCACAAGGGCTAAAATATGAAACACTTATTTCAGTAATACCAACAGTTTGTGATACCAAAGCCTTTGTACTTCGGTCAGGAATTGATTGTAAAGGTCTGTATTGTGCATTAAGTGTCGTAACTAGTAATACAAAAACCATTGTAATGTATGATTTCATTCGGATGTTTTTTTGTAAAACTAAATAGGATGGAACCATGCCAGGTACCAAAAGTTGCTAATGTCTTTAATCAAAATAAAAGCAATAATTGATACCTACCCATTCATTTTATTGGCCATTTTTAGAAAATTAAATTGATAAAATGAAAATTGCCATCAGTAAAAGCCTATACCTTAAAGCCAGAAAAATTCACCTCTATGCCGGTTTGGTTATGATTCCTTTTTTGTTTGTTTTTGGGCTGTCGGGTTTTCTTTTCAATCATTCATCATACTTTCATGGTAGAAAATCAGAGACTTTTGCGCTTGAAAGAACTGAACAACTATCAAAGCTTCTTCCAGATTTAGATTCACTAGCTAATGGTTTAAAAAATATGTTAACCGACAAAGGGGTTCTAGTTGACGGAATGAGCATTTCTGACCTGAAATTTGATGAAAACCTTGTTGTTAGAAGTTCAACATCAAAAGCAGATTATCGATTGGAGTTTAACTTATCTAACGACTATGTTCGTCTTTTGACCTTACCAGATTTTGCAGAGAATACGACCATTGACTTTGGCAAACAAAACATTGGAGTTGATGGGCTTAATCAGAATATCGAGAAGCTTGCAGACAACATTTTAAAGAATAGAAATTTAGAATCTGGAAAAACCAGAATACAGAGAATGCCATATTTGACTTTTAAGGCTTCAAACAGAAGTCATAGCTATTTAATTGGCATCAATGTTCTTAATGGTGATTATTACGTGGATGATTTAGACAAAAAGGATTTTAAGCTGGATTATTTTTTGCTCAATCTTCATCAAGAACATGGCTATCCGATAGGAGAAGTAAACACCAAGACCATTTGGGTACTCTTTGCTGACTGCCTATCAATATTATTAATGGTTTGGGCAATCACTGGTATTATTATGTGGTTAAAAATAAAGAAACAATTAATAATTGGTCTTGTTTTAACTGCAATTTCCATAGGAATAACTGTATTTGTCTTATTTAAATACAGTTATTTAGGATATTAATCGCAGGATATGCATAAAAAAAATAATAAATGGCTTTTTAGAGTTATCGCCCTTATGACTTACTGTTTGTTTCTATTTGGATGTGATAACCATGAAGATGATTTCCCATATCCAGAAAGAAAGCTCGAAGATATTGATATTGTAATTTCTGATATTGACTTATTTTGGTCAGTATTTGACAAAGCTAATGGTGAATATATCCCAGAAAGTTTTAAAGACAACTATTTTTTGAATGGTACAAATGGTTTAGAACAATACTTCTATAAAAAAGTACGAAGAGCTGAAGCAATGACAAATAAACTTAATAATGAAGATTTTCTAGATTATTATACTTCAATACGAACTGCAAGTGCCAGCCTAGATATAATTGAGAATGCGATTAGAAATTCATTGATACTTTTTGATAGTTTATATGATGATGCTAATTTCTCTGATGTTTATTTATTAATGGGTTCCTTTGCTTCTGGTGGGACAGTACTGCAAAACGGTGACCTAGCTGTCGGCATTGAGTTTTTCATGGACTCGCAAAATTCAAATACGCTTGGGTTGCCAGATTATTTAAAAGAAGTCTTAAAATCTTCTGATTTTATTTCAACCATAGTCATACATGAATTGGTACATTTTCAGCAACTTAATTTCGCTGAGCAAGAGGGCTTGAGCTTATCTGGCCGCAGTTTGTTGGAAATTACCATTGCCGAGGGTGTTGCTGAGTATATTGCGTTTTTGGTGACGGACAAATTTACTACAATGCACTTAACAGATTACTTTTCTGCTAATGAAGAAGAACTAAAACAGAGATTCATTTCTGAAATGAATTCATCTGACTATTCCAATTGGCTCTTCAATCTTGGAAGCAGTATAGATATTCCAGCTGATTTAGGGTATTATATTGGTTTTAAGATTGCCGAGAAGCATTATGAAAATCATCACAGTATTGAAAAATTAATAGAAATTGAAGACGCAAATCAATTTTTGGAAGAAAGCAGGTATTTTGAATAGTTGTTCTAGCAGTATCCATAATAAATTAGAAAAATATAGTAAGTTCTATAATGGGTGAAAAGATAATTATACCATCCAACTACAACCAATTGATTCAAGAGCTGACCGCAAAAGACCTTGTGGTGGTGCGTGTTATTTCCCAAAGTAAGGAACGATATATAGTACAATCAGGAGAAAGAACATACAATGCTGAGGTAACCGGAAATCTGAGGTTTGGAACACTCAAGAAATCAGATTTTCCTGTTGTTGGTGACTGGGTTGCAGCATCGATATTTGACGACAATTTGGCCATAATCCATGATGTTCTAGAACGAAAAACGGTTTTAGAGAGACGTGCTGTGGGGGCGTATGCCGAAACACAAATACTAGCTTCAAATGTAGATGTGGCTATCATAGTTCAATCAGCAAACCAGGATTTTAATCTCAAGAGGTTGGATAGGTATATATCTATTTGTCACTCGTCCAAAATCCAACCAATAATTGCAATTACCAAAGTTGATTTATTGGAAGAAAGCGATATAAATTTTATAGACAGCCAACTCAAAAACCACATTGGCAATATTCGGACATTGTTTCTTAGTATTTATAATAAGGACAGCTTACAAATGCTAAGGAATTTTTTGGACTCACAAAAAACATATTGTTTTCTAGGTTCTTCTGGTGTAGGAAAATCAACCTTGGTCAATTACCTGTTAGGTAAAGAAATTCAAAAGACAAATCAAATTAGTGAAAATACTAATAAAGGAAAACACACCACCAGTCATAGGGAATTGTTCGTTATGCCCAACGGTAGTTTAATTATTGATGTGCCTGGGATTAGGGAACTTGGAATAACCGCTAATGAAGAAGGAATTGACCAAACTTTTGATCAGATAATCGAATTGTCCAAAGGCTGTAAATTCAGGAACTGCAAGCATATAAACGAGAAAGACTGTGAAGTTATCAATGCTCTAGAAGCAAATGTCATTTCGAAAAACTCATACGATAGTTACATAAAGCTAAAAAGAGAGCAAGAGCATTTTGCTGATTCAGTTTCTCAAAAAAGGGCCAAGAGCAAGAATCAAGGTAAGATATACAAGGCCATACAAGCAGAAAGAAAAAGAAGAAAGTTATGATTTGTTTTTATTTATTTTTTCCTAGCTCAATATACTACTATCTTTTTTAGCGAGCCTATTTTTAATTGGTTTGCTTCTTTATTGAAATCTTTCTTTTCGCAATTTTTAAACCCTTTAATTACAGCTTTAAAAAATAGTTTTATAATAAAAAAACTGTAATTAATATGGAAACACAGAGCAAACTAAGACATTTATTTTGTCTAATTGTATTAGTTGGGCAATTGTGCTACGCACAGTTCGACAGATTTGACCCCAATAATGTTTTTAAAACAGAAGATGGAAAGGTAATCACTTTAGAGGAATTTGAAGAGCTTACCAAGGACCGACGCTTTGAGTTAGACGAATCCATACAAGGCGAAACAAAAGTTTATACGGTTAGGATAAAGGAAGATTGGGATTTGTCAAAAATCCAACAGGTTGAAATTGATTTTGAAAAAAGACTACTCAATCAAATTATGCCAAAATTCAGTCTAAAGGATATTAATGGAAACGTCAGGACTAATAAAGACTATGAGGGCAAACCAACGGTATATGTTTTTTGGGCTACTAGTTCAAAGCCGTCAATTAATACGGTATATCAAGCATCCTTACTGAAAGACCAAACGGATTTATTCAATGTGATTTGCGTTTCTTTCGAAGACTATGAAATAATCAATGGATTTATAAAAAATACAAACTTGACATTAAGTACATTGACATCTAGCCAAGAATTAAATGATACTCTTGGTATAAATGTTCTTCCAACGTATTTAATAGTCAATGAATCGGGAGTTATAAAGGATGTGGTAGTTGGTTTTAAGGATAGGAATTTGTTGGAAATAGTTAAAAAAGCAATTCAATAGTCCATGAAGAACGATGTTTCACAAGTAATTCTAATTCTTGATATATAAGTGTATTTTCTCTATTGTAATTTTTGATTAGCAATTTTTAAACCCTTTTCCAGGTTTTTCTCAACTACTTTGTATTCATTAATCAAAAAACCAAATTTTATGAGAACAAAGCTGAAAATCGGATTAACGGCATTAGTGATAGCCTTTTCAAGTGTGGTATTTGCCCAAAAAGATGATAAAAAAGACCAAAGAAAAAAGGTTGAGCTAAAACAGTACAACCCCAAGAAAAAAACTAAGAAGGATGCCAACTACTCTGTAGAAATCGTTGGGCCTTCTTCAGGCGAATCGAGCGGAAATACATCCTCTTCTTCATTTTCGTTTAGTTCCAAAAACGGCGGCTCAAAAGCTGCTCGTTATGCAGTAGAGGAATTCTATAATAAAGAAGTTAGTGAGAGAAGGGAAAAATTCCAAAAGGAATTGGTTGAGGTAGCCAAAAAGGAAGGTGCAATTAAAAAAGATGAGAAAGAAGTTAAGATTGAGGTCAACGAAAAGTATGTGAAAATAAACGGACGTCAAGTTTCTGCTGAATTAACCAAAAAGATTCAGGAAAAACTAACGTACACTTTAGAGCATGGCGATAAATACAGTTATGTGTATGTAGTAACACTAGATGAAAAGTGATAATTTTTCATTCATTGATGGTTGGTGTTTGAAAGGGCCTTGATTTGTTTATGGATTGAGGCCTTTAACAATTAGAATAACTAATACTATGAGAACTTTACATTTAAACTTAAAACCTACCTTTTTAGCAACGTTTCTATTGAGTGTTTCTTTTCTTTACCCACAACATACCGTAAATGTAACCACACCAGAAGGTCAAACATATACCCTTTCTGGTGATACACTTAAGTATAGCTTTAAGGCTAAAGTAGCTGCCTTAAAAGCATACTACCAAGATGCAGCCAAATTTCAATCTCTAGCTATAAAGGCTAACGAGTTTAACGTAGACGAAAAGCATTTGGCGCTTTATGATTTGGGATGCTATTACAGTCTTAACGGTGATACTCAAAAAAGTGTTGACTATATCAAGCAGAGCTTTCAAGCAGGTTTTGATGACGTGCCACACATTCTATTTGATAAAGACTTAGATAGAATAAGAAACTCTAAAGCTTGGCAAGAGACTTTAGAACCATTTCTTCACCAATATTTCTTTAAGCATAACAAGGAAATAGCAATAATGTTTGGTGAGGACCAAAAGCCTAGGCTAAGCGGTCAAAAGATTGATTGGAAAGTACTAAAAGTTGAAGATGCTAAACGTAGAGTAAGGGTTAAGGAGCTTGTTGAGCAAAACGCGCTTAAGACAGCTCACGACTACTATAAGGCGGCCTTTATTATGCATCACGGGGAGGATGCAGAAGATTACAGGCTTGCTAATGAACTGGCAGAAAGAGCTTTTGAATTTGAGAAATCGCACCAAATGGCACCTTGGTTATCCGCAGCTACAAAAGATAGGTTACTACTTTCCAAAGAAGAAAAACAATGGTATGGTACACAGGGTGTAACCTATTTAAAGGAAAACAAAAAAGTAGGTATTGACCCTCGAAAAATAGACACTACTGCGGTTAGTTCTGAAGAACGCTTACGCAGAAATGCACCAACTATTGAACAACTTAGGGAATACATTGCAAATTTTAATGAAGGTCGAGAAATTTATTTGCTAAAACAGAAAGAGAACAAAAACAATAATAGTGAGAATTAAGACTAGTATTTAATTCGTTATTATTCTATACGCTGTGGATATGAACTATCATGAACTTTCAGAACAAAATAGGCTACTGAAGTCAATATTGATTGTGCTGACTCTAATATTGCTTTTATTGCTCTGCTTCATTTTAGCCGGTCTTCTTTTGATAACGAACTTTTTTTAATAATCTAAATTTCTAATGAAAATTCAAATGGTACACTTTGGTATGCTTTCTTATGTAAAAAGAATGAGCGTTTCGTTTTTACTTTTTGTGTTGATTGTTGTGGGATGCAGCCCGTCTCAGGATGTTTTTGACGATGATACTAGGCAGTCTAAGGTTAGTATCGGTGAATATGGTCTGTTTACTTATCAGAAAGGAAATGGGGATACACCTATTTTATTTGAGTCTGGCTTGGCCGATTTCGCGAACGTATGGAATGAAGGTAGGCTATTCGATAACCTGGCAATAACAACAAAAGTTATTGCATACAATAGAGCAGGTTATAGCCCTTCAGATGATGGTCCAGACCCAAGAACAGTACAGCAGATTAATCTAGAAACAAAAGCCTTGTTGGACGCAATGAATATTGAAAAAGTGGTTATGGTGAGTCATTCTTTGGGTAGCATATATAGCCGTTCCTTTGCCATCAACTATCCCGAATATGTAGCGGCTTTGGTTTTTTTAGACCCTAGCCATGAGGCATATCAAAGTGTAAACGACTCTGGGCCACAAGCGGCAATCGACTTTTTTGAGGATGAGTATGGTAGCGATGATGTACGTTATAAAGAAGCCTTGCAATTAGAGGAGACATTTAACTATGTGTCCAACTTGGGCAATCTGCCCAATATTCCGGTTGTGGTTATTTCGAGCACAAAGGAAAGTGGTTCACAAAATACAACAGATAGGGAAAATTGGTTTAATGCACACGCCCAACTCGGCGAAGGCATTACCGACTTTACGCATATAGCAACCGATGAATCAGGCCATTATATAATGATAGAACAGCCTGGTTTAGTAATTGAAGCGATTAATTCAATCTTTGAAACACTATAACTTTATTATGCATCTTCAAAAACCCCTATCTTACCTTTTACTATTATTAGCTTTCAGTTCTTTCTCTCAGAATGAAATTAATCCTTCTGAAGTTATGAGAAAATCCTTTGAAGCCTGTCAAAGCTTAATGTCTGTAGAGTATTTCATAAATCACAGAGGTGTTTCTGGTAAATATGGCTACGGTGTCCCAAAGATTAACGCCAAAATTATACAACAAAAACAAAGTATGGTTGAAGATGTAGGTTTCAATAATGCCTATATAAGTGTTTCAGGCACGATAAGCGAAAAACGGAACGAAAGTTCATTTTCCTATGCGTTTGATGGCGAAAATTTTATTTTTCAGAAGGGTGTAAAGTCAAAACAAAAAGTGGTAAGTAACACAACCAGAAGAGTCGTAATGGGTATTCTGCAACAACATCTTTTTATGTTGCGCATTTTTCCATTTGCAGAAGAAAGTCCATATTCTTTTCAAAAGCATTCAAAAAATGCCACGTATACTTTTGAAGGCGAAGAGATAAAGGACAACCAACTGTGCTACAAAATTAAGAATGAAGTAGTTTTTGAAGCATCCAACGGACAAAAACTAAAGACCACCAATGTTTGGTGGATTGGTGCCAAAGACTATCTGCCAAGAGCCTATTCTGATAATTTTGTGTACAAGGAAATCTCATTACTGTCCAAGAATAAAGATTGGCCAAAAAGCACCTTTAAAGACTTGGATGAATCTAACGCAGAGTATTTAAGTGATAAGGAAGCCCTTAAAGAACTAGCTGACCGTAATCTTTTAAAAGTAAATACGGTAGCACCAAGTTGGGAAGGTAAAACCTCAAATGGTACAATAGTAACTTCTGAAAGTTTGAAGGGTAAGGTGGTCTTTTTGGATTTTTGGGGCAGTTGGTGTGCACCATGTTTAAAGGCAATGCCACAAATTGAACAATTAAAAGGTTGTTTTTCAAGTTTTAAGGATGTTGTAGTTATTGGTATTTCCGCAAAGGAACGCGACAAGGAAACAGCTGAACGATATTTCAAAAGCAAAGGTTACACCTACATCCACATACCTAATGGTGATGAGGTTGCAGCAAAATTTAAGGTAAAAGATTTTCCTTCAGTTTATATCTTGAATCAAAATGGTGAGATTGCACTAGCTGAAAAAGGCTATGATACTAATGCCTTTTTGCGCTGGAAGGAATTTTTGAATGTCTTGGTAATACCAAACTAACGTTTTCTTGACTATGTTCGAATTATAAATTTTCGGGATTATACCAAACCCTATAAATCAGACCCGCAAAATCATCTGAAACTAAAAGTGAACCATCCTGAATTTGAATAATATCTACGGGTCTTCCCCATGTTTCCAAATCATCCTCTTTTGAAGACCAACCAGAGGCAAATATTTCTGCTTTATTATCAGGCTTGCTAATGTCTATTCTAACTATATCATAACCTATACCTTTTTGTCTAGAAGAGCCGTGCCTAGCAATAAAAATATTATTTCTATAATCATCTGGAAATTGCTCGCCATCATAAAAAATCATTCCAAGTGGTGCAGTATGGGCCTGCAATAAAAATTCTGGATTCTTGGCCTTTCCTAAATTGTTATCACCATTAACGATGCTATCATTGCTACTGATACCATAAATGCTAGGAAACCCAAAATATTCACCCTTGTTTTCAATTTTATTTACTTCATCAGGTGGGAAGTTCACACCAAGATTATTTGGGCCATTTTCGGTAAACCATAATTCCCCGGAATTTGGATGCCAATCAAAACCAACGGTATTTCTGACCCCTTTAGCTACAACCTCAAGATTTTGTCCGCTTTCGCCTATTCTGATAATGGTACCATGCAACGGGTTGTCTGAAATGCATAGGTCACAGTTTGCGCCAATTCCAATGTATAACAGACCGTCTGGCCCGAATTTAGAATATCGCCATGAATGTAAACCTAGTTCTGGAAAGCCAGAAAAAATTACTTTAGGTTCAGGAACTATTTCCAGATGGTTTTCAATGTTTTCAAACTTCAAGACCCTATTAGGCTCAGATACATATAGACTTTCATCTTTAAAGGCTATTCCATTGGGTGTATTCAAACCCTTTCTTATGAGTATTTCTTTGTCTGGGATATTGTTATTATTGGTGTCAATAATTGCAAATACAGTACCGGCACCTCTACTTCCAACATAGACATTTCCACCTTTGCTAACTGTTAAAGACCTTGCATCTTCAATTTGAGCTATAATTTCTATTTTGAATCCCTTAGGCAACCTTATTCTTTCTAAAGGATACTGTTTGTTAAATCTTAAAGGTTCATCTTTTCTCGTAGAATCCTTTATTGGTAAAATGCTTGATTTTTTTGACGTATTACTTTGATTATTGCAGGAAAATAACAGCAGTATAATGAATACAAGTTTAAATCTCAAAATCATTTTTCATCTTCAATTAAACTAGAATTCCAATTCATATGCCTATAAATAAGTTTTTCGATATCCATAATAAAATCATTGCCATTAGCACCATTTACGCAAACAGCATAGCCATTTTTATTATGTAGGTTACCAACAAATCGTGCCTTATACGAGTCGTTAGAACCACCGTGCAGAAAAATCTTGTTTTTTCCTTGTCCTTTCAATTCTGGGCCAAGACCGTGTGGACTTGGTGATATTTGGGACATCATCTTTTTTGCTAAGTCCTGCTTTAAAAAAGTATTTTCATAACTATTGTAGGAATTCATTATTGTAAGCATAAGGCTTGCTATATTTTTTGAAGTAGTCCATAATCCTGAAGCTGCAGACTCTGGCATTGACTCATAGCCTCTTGGTAAAGCTCTGGGTTTTCCTTTGCTGTTATGTGCCTTTGCGATGTTTCCAAATGTTTTAGGTAAAGGGTTTTCGTAAGTACTTCTATTTAGTTTGAGTGGTTTGAATAGTATAGAATCAGCAGCTTTGTCAAAAGGCATTTTAGTTATTTCTTCAACTAGAAGTTGTAGAATGGTTGTGCCGCCGCCTGAATATTTATAGTCCTTTCCCACCGTAGAAGTTATTTGAACACGATTATTCTTTGCAGGGTAACTTCCTTGTAGTATTTGTAGTGTTGAAGGTAGTTTTTCGTCTGGTTGATAATCTACAAACCCATAGTTATTTAGTCCAGCCGTATGAGAGAGCAGGTGTTTAATAGTTACCTTAGAATCGATTTTTCCTGAAAGGTCTTTCAACTTCCAACTTTTAAGGTACTGATTTACACTTGTTTCTAAATCAATCTTACCTGATTCCACAAGTTTAAGAACAATTACCGCTGTGCCTACTTTGCTTATTGAACCAACAGAAAATATAGATTCATCATCAACCGGTTTTTTATTACCATATTGCAAAAGTCCCAAACCTTTTGAATAAGAGATTTTTCCATCCTCAATTATCGAAATACTTAAACCAGGAATATTATAATCCGACATTTTTTGAAGCATCTCGGCTTCAAAATCATATTGAACTTCTGAGGTTTCCGAATGATTGATGTGTTTGCCTAGATATGAGTTCTTCTTTTCGTTTGGCCAACAAAAGAGCATCAAACAGGAACCAACACACATAAATAAATAAGCAAATAGTTTTGATTTCATTGTTTTAAATTTTTTGTGCTTTTCGATAATAACTTTCAATCTCAATCATCTCTTGACGTTTCCAAAATGATTGAAGCTCTTTAGAACGTTTGGCAAAGTCCAAGTCCAAATACCAAATCAATTTTGCAGAACATTCCGAGCAAAAATGCATTGGTTGCCTATCCGCTTCTTCATTGTTGTTGGCACCATTCATCAAACACGCAAACGCAGTACAATGATTAATGCCCAACATATGCCCAATTTCGTGACTTGCCGTTTTAGCAATTTTAATGGCAGATTGCAAAACATTGATGCTGTCATTTTTCACCACCTTTAATTGGAACATTGAGGTAGCACCAATTCGGGTGGAATAATCTGCTTGCCCAAACACAAAATTCATACTGTTGTTAGGATAGATATCCACATTGGTCAATGCCAGATAGGCCAGTTCATTTTCTTGTGTAGAATTGGGCAAAAACGAAAAAATATGAGGTGTCATTACTTGTATATGACCAAAGCGTTCTCTTTGATATTGGCTAGGAATGCTATCGAGGTTTTGTTGATTTAATATGCCCACTTGAGTCTGAAAGAATAGTTCCAAATACTTTTTTACCCACAGAAAAATTCGTTCTTCATCTTCATCGAAGTTCCCAATTTGTTTTAGATAGATTATCCTTTGTTCAGTTTTTAAAGGATTTTTGAAATTGCGATAGGCATCAAACGTTTGCCCCTCTTCATAATGAAGCGAAAGCCAATCATTTGGTCTAGGTTTGGGCAATGGCTTCTGTAATTTTTCGATTTTGTCCTTAATAATTAACAAATCCTGAATGTCACTTTTTTGCTGAGCCTTTGACATAGAGGCAAGAAGTAATGAGAGGCACAAAATCATCGTCCTTGAATCAAAGACGTTTTTGAGATAATGTCTCATTTTTTCTCTTTTATGAATTTAATAGCTGTCATACTTGATGGAAACTCAGTTTTCAAACCTATGATTCCATCTTTATTATCGCTCACGAAAGTGAACTTTTGACCCTTGAACATTGTCTGTTCAGTAAAGGTGTTTTTACCTGTTGGAAGAAGTTTAAGAGCAAAAGGACCATAAGCAGCGTTTAAAGAATTGTCATTGTTTTTGGTAATTATAATTTTTCCATAAACACTTTGCACATAGGTGCCTTCCATTGGCATTAGAGCTGTTTCATCAACTGATATGGATGTCTCATTAGTAATTTCTTTTGGTTTTTGACTTTTACTCGCATTAGCAGCTTTTCCAGATTGTTCATTAAATCGTTTGTTCCAATCGATATCATCTAATTGAAGTAAATGGTCTGTAATTTCATATTTTATAACATCTATAAAGTTATTGGCAGTAGCTGTGTTGGTCAAAATCACGATGCCTAAATCTTTATCAGGAAATAGGTCAATGCTTGATGTGAACCCATCAATATTACCACCGTGAAGCACGTGCAGATTACCGCGGTAATTGGTAACCATCCATCCCAATCCGTAATCCACATAATGCAATTCTTCAAATCGTTTTGGAAAGATAGAAACCACATAAGGTGAAAACATCTTCCGAAGTGTTACTTCTTTTAATATCCTTTTTCCATCCAATTGTCCTTCATTAAGGAGCATTTTCACCCATTTAGATAAATCTTCAGTATTGGTGAAAACATAGCCAGCTGGTGCAATCAACGGAATTTCTCTAATTGGTATAGGTACATGAAAAGTTCCGTTGTAAAAGAACCCGGCTGAAAAATCATCGCTTTTTGTCGTTTCTTCCAAAGTGAAATTAGTGTTTGTCATCCCTAGCGGTGAAAGGAATGTTTCCTCAATTAATTTTTCCCAAGATTTATCTTTAATTTTTGAGGCCACATAACCTGCAATGGAATAGTAAATATTGTTATACAGAAAGTCTTCTCGAAGTCCCTTTAATGTTGGGAAATCCTTTGCTTTTAAGAGCAATTCGTCACGTGTCATTTGTTGTGTTAGCCATACAAAGTCGTGTCCAGGAATACCGGTTTGATGGGTCAGTAAATCCTGAAATGTGATGTTATCAGTCAGGTATTCATTTGGAAAGGAAATATCATATTGACTTGATACAGATTTTTTGAGTGAGATTATGGAATCTGTATCCATTTTTGCTAAGAGCGCACCTGTAAAAGCCTTTGCGCTCGAACCCATTTCAAATAAGGTTTTGGTAGTAACTTTTTGCTTTTTTTGAATATCTCTATACCCAAACCCTTTGTGATAAAGGATGTTGTTTCCTTTGATTATCACAATACTTGCACCATAAACGTTCCAAGCCTTCATTTCGTTTTCAATAAGATTATCCAAAAAGAATTGACTCTCAGTCGGTAGTGATGAAGTCTGTGCAATGGCAAAAAAGGGAAGAAGAAAAAAGAGTAACATGTTTCTGCTCATAGTTAAGAGGTGTTTTTATAAAGAACAGCATTACGACAATGGAATAAGGTGCAGATATTGCTAATTCCACAAAAGCAATTTTTAAACCCTAGAGGTTGTCATCTTCGCATAAGTTTACTTCGATAAAAAAATATTCATCGTTATGACCAAAATAAAGAAGTCTGCCACCTTGTTTAGTATTGTGGCAACGCTATGTCTATTAAGTTCTTGTAAGAACGACAAACATCAAGATTTGGCCAAGGTGGAAGTTATTCCCGGCCTTAATCTTGCACTTATGGACAGCACCGTCAGGCCACAAGATGACATATTTAGATATGTCAATGGTAAATGGTTGGCCAATGAAGAAATTCCAGAAGACAAGAGTTATTGGGGTATAGGGCCCATGTTGCACCAACAGGCTCAAGAAGATTTATTGGCTATTATTGATGAGGCAAGTAAAAAACAGCTTTATAAAAAAGGCACCGACCAGTATAAGGCAATTCAACTTTACAATAGTGTAGTTGATACGGTTCAAAGAAACGAGAGGGGCATAGAACCACTAAAGCCATTTATTAAAAAAGTCACTGGGATTAGCAATTTTGCTGAATTGCAGAATGTTTTAGTAGATTACATACCTTATGGTACTGCTATGTTCTTTGGTTACGGTGTAGGCCCTGACAGAAAAAATAGTTCAATTAATACGGTGTATCTCGGTACGGGCGCAAGGGGTTTGCCTGAGCGAGAATATTATTTATTACAAGATGAAGAATCTAAAGAGATACGGGAAAAGTATCTGAAATTCATCAACAAACACTTGGACTATATCGATTATCAAGGTGCGGATAAAGAGGAATTTGCACAGAATGTTTTGGATATCGAGACCCAGATAGCAGAACTAATGCTTACAAAAGAGGAAAGACGTGATGCAAGAAACACATACCATCCGATGCCTATAAGTGAAGTAAAAAAATTGACACCTTCCATTGATTGGGATAATTACTTTACCAGCACAAAACTGAAAGAAACAGATACTGTAGCAGTAACCCAGCCTAAATATTTCAAGGGTATAGAAAAGATGTTTAAAGGAACTGAGTTGTCCAAACTCAAAAACTATATGCTTTGGACGGTTTTGAACGCTACAAGTAATGTACTGACAATGGACTTAGAGCGCATCAATTGGGAATTCTATTCCAAAGAACTGAATGGTGCTGAAAAACAGCGACCATTAACCGAAAGAGCCCTGTCTGTAGTAAACAATAATATTGGCGAGGCACTGGGCAAAGTATATGTGGATAAAAAATTCCCGCCAGAAGCAAAAGAAAAAGCAAAACGGCTTATCGATAATCTTTTGGCTGCTTTTGATGTCAGGATTGATAATCTGGAATGGATGACCGATGAGACCAAAGCAAAGGCTAAGGAAAAATTGGAAAACATTACAGTTAAGATAGGATATCCCGACAAATGGTTGGACTATTCAGAACTTAACTTTAAAGATATTGATGAAGGTGGCTCATATTTTGACTATATGTTTGAGTTGGCGAAATGGGCGCATGATTTCAGTTTAAAAGAAATAAACCAACCTGTTGACAAAACACGATGGTTGATGACACCTCAAACGGTAAATGCCTATTTCTATCCACCTAACAACGAAATCGTATTTCCAGCAGCAATCTTACAACCACCTTATTTTAATTATCAGGCAGATATGGCTGTGAATTATGGTGGTATTGGCGGAATCATAGGTCACGAAATTTCCCATGCTTTTGATGACCAAGGTTCTCGATTTGATGCTCAGGGAAATTTGAACAACTGGTGGCAAGAAGAGGATTCTAAGCGATTTAAGGAAAAGACGAGTGCGTTGGTAGAAGAGTTTAATGTTTTGGAACCGCTGCCAGGTATTACCATAAATGGTGAATTTACTCTAGGCGAAAACATCGGTGACCTTGGTGGATTAAATGCTGCCTATGATGCCTTGCAATTGGATTTACAAAAAAATGGTAACCCAGGAAAGATTGATGGTTTTACCCAAGATGAGCGTTTCTTTTTGGCTTGGGCAGGTGCTTGGCGCATGAAAATGCGTGATGAGTTTTTGAAGACCATAATTAAGACCGACCCTCATTCGCCAGGCGAATTCCGTGCTAATATCCCTGTTAGGCATATGGATGTTTTCCATGAGACATTTAACACGAAACTAGGTGATGAAATGTATGTTGCACCAGAGGATAGAATTAAGATTTGGTAATTAATTCTTAATTCAAAAGTAGAGTGTTTATGCATACAAAATTTAAATATACAATACTGACCCTGCTATTATTTATTCAGGTTTCATTTATATCATCACAAGAAAAAGGAATACTATTAGAATATACAGTAAATGTTCATTTCAATGAAATTGATGGGATGATTTCCTTTGGTGGTGAGGTGCAGAACGTTATTGATGAAGAGTCAACAAAAACTTACGAGCTTTTGTACAAAAACAAGAAGTCAATTTTTTATCAAAAGGACGTAAAAACCTTAAAAGATATTAAAGCATCAGGTATAAATTTAAAGAATTATGGCTACGACACGTACAGAAATGACACCTTGTATATCGATTATGTCAAAAACACTTTTACACATAAAAAGCATTTTAAACTGGACGACATTCTTTTAATCAAGGATAAACTGCCAGAAGTTAAATGGAATTTAACTGATGAAACCAAACGCATCGGCGAGTTTAACTGTAAAAAGGCCACGGCCAAATTAGAGTCGGGTGAGAATTTTGAGTATGATGAAAAAATTGTAGCTTGGTATTCTACTGATATTGTTCGGCAAAGCATAAGTCTCGAAAAGTTCAACGGTCTGCCTGGTGTAATTGTAAAATTGAAATACAAGCATACTGAATATTTGCTGAATGAACTTAAAATTGTTACTTCAAATAGTATAGATTTCGCTGAACCCTCAATTGGAAAACCTACCAATAAAAACGGCTTTAGGGGTGTATATTTAAGCCGCAAGAATAATTAATACTACCTTATCCACTTAATTGAATAACTTAAAGATGACTCTAGGAACTTGAGTAGAAATATTATCATATCACTCTGCACAGTTTTGGTGTTTGTAATTGTTTCAAAGTATATTTTTGATTACAGAGTTCCAGGTGTTTTCATAATTCTTGGTTATGTGGTCATTTATACTATTGTTTCTGCATTGCTAAGTACTTCAGAAAATGATTCTGAAACCACATACCCTACTTCGGGACCTATTGGGAAATTTGGTCAAAAGGGACTGATATTCACATTCGGGCTTACAGGACTTTTGAGTTTTTTGAATCCCTTCCAGTTAGTACAAATCTTTAAGCAAGCCATCGGTAACTTCAAGTTAAAAACTGAGAGACTTGATATAGACAAGAATTACCAAAACAAGGTGCAATATAGCCTTCCTTTTGATGGATGCTGGTTTGTATATAATGGTGGAGTTGAGGAAAGCAATTCGCACTCTTGGAATGTACTTACACAACGGTATGCCTATGATTTTGTAGTGGTAAATGAAAAATTTGAAAGACATGACGAGAAAGGGACCAAATTAAAGGACTATTACTGTTACAACAAGGATATCAAGTCTTGTGCTTCTGGTATCGTGGTAAAAGTAGTCGATGGAATACGAGATGCACCTTTGGTGGGTTATGGTATTGTCGATTTTTTAAGCCGTAATTTTATTGGAAACCATGTGATTATTAAACACGCTGATGCAGAATACGGACTCTATGCCCACTTAGTAAAAAAATCAATCACGGTAAGAGTAGGTGACCAAGTTCAAACAGGTCAGTTCATTGGTAAGTGTGGGCATTCGGGGCATAGCAGTGAGCCACACCTTCATTTTCATCTTCAAGACAGGGAAAACTTCTTTTTCGCAATGGGTTTGCCTGTTAGATTTTCAAAAGTAAAAGTGAATAGAATTATCGAAGAAAGCCACCATATTTCCTGTGGTGATTTTGTAGAGAATAGCAAAAATGAAATATTAGAATAGTACAATGAAATCAAATAGAATTTTTGGAACTTATAAATTTGTACAAGTAATGATTATTGTTTTAGTCCTCTTTGGATGTGGAACTTCAATAAAGTCTGAACTTACCAAAAACAAATTAGAATTGGAAGATGGTCTGTACCTAATAGAAAGGTCTGGGACAAAGCGTTCGGATATTTTACCCCTCAAATCAAATGAGAAGATAATTACTTTCAATGAAGAGTTTATTGATAGAACCGTTCAAGAACAAGAATATTTGGTGGTAAATGTAAATGAGTTTGCACCATTAGAACTTTCACAAAAACCATCTACTGAAACTCAGTTTGACAACCGTAAAAAACTGTTTCTAAAAATGTCTGATAGAGGAAAACTCTTACTAAAAGATTTTACTGCTAATAATCTAAATTCGCGTACTGCAATAGTTGTAAACAATGAAGCATTAACACAACACAAGATAAGAATGGTCATAGAGGATGGTGCTTTGCAAATTACAAGGTGTACTGACAATGCGTGTGAATTTCTCTTTGTGGAATTAGAAGATAATGTTGTTAAAAATTAAGCTGACCACAAATGTTCATTATTTCTATTTGAAACAGAATATTTACGATGATAAGAATTAGAGATATTGACTAACGAAAAATTTCAATTTCCAACTTTAGAATACGATAGTTTTAAATTATTGTATCAAATTTGTATTACATGCGAACTGGGTTAGTAAAAATCTATGATTTTACTTTCTGTATCGGGAAGTAATTACTTTTTTATTTAAAATTAAAAGCTATTCTCAACTTCTGCTGCTTGTAGCATTAGATAATGTAAATCTGTATTTTTAATAAATGGTTTTAACAATTCACTTCCAGGACCGTACATAGCCAACTCTACATAATCTGCTGAATGATGCATACTAATCCAGCCTACGGAATTGTGCTTTTTCTGTATGTTTCCTAAAACTTCAAAAGGTAAGTGCCTTGGATTGTACAAACCATTTTCACGATTTAAACCATCATAATAACTTATAATAGATTTAGCTTCTTCGTCTGTTACTGTAAAGTTGTTGGCATAGGCAATTCGCTCTTTAACTTGCGAAACGGTTGAATCTTGGGTAAATCCATTTAAAATCCATTCATTAGAATGTTTGTACGTTTGAATGGAATCAAAATTGTCATTAGTACCTTTTCCATAAATAACACCAGGATTGGCATTACCGTGATCTGTAGTGATAATAACTAATGTGTTTTCATCTTTTTCGCCAAAATCAATTGCGGTTTTTACAGCGTCATCAAAAGCTATTTGATCATAAATTAATGCCGAAATATCATTCCCATGTGCTGCCCAATCTACCTTCCCAGCTTCAACTAAAAGTGTAAATCCTTCAGAATGGTTTTTTAAATTATCAATTGCTTTTTGGGTCATTTCCGCTAAAGTAGGGTAGGTCGTACTTAAATCATTATCATTATCTCTATCCACACTATAAGGCAAAGAATTTTCTCCAAAAACACCTAAAATGGGCTTACTATTACTTAGATTTTTTAATTGATTTCTATTTTTAGCAATCTGGTAACCAGCGTTTTCATAAGGTTTGTACATGTCTTTATTGTCCATTCGCTTTTGAGAAGAGAAGTATTTATTTCCAGATCCCATTACGACATCAATTTTTTGCTCTAAGTACATTTCTGCTATTTTTTCTTGAGCGTTTCTTGATTTGGAATTAATGCAAAAACCTGCTGGTGTTGCATGTGTAGCTGGTACAGTAGTAACAATTCCTACCTTTTTTCCAGCTTTTTTAAATTTTTGCCACAATGGCATAAAATGTTCACCATAAGCACCAACGTTTAGAGAACCATTATTAACACGATGTCCTCCTCCCCAAGACGAGCTAGCAGCTGCAGAATCTGTAACAATAGAACTGGCAGAAGCTGTATCCATTAAGGCACGAGAGACTTTATTTTCGTTATATAAATTAAGCCAATTACTGGAGAAACCCATTTTTCTTCGAAGCATTAAATCGGCCATATTTAGCGTACCAATACTCATTCCATCACTAACTAAAAGAATGATGTTTTTAGCCTTTTTGTTTTTAAAGTTAGTGTCTAAATTTGGTGTACTATAAGATGCTAAAGGACTGAGGAACGAAATACCTAAAGCTGTTAAAGTACCGTTTTTAAAAAAATCTCTTCTTTTCATTTTGATTGATTTTTACTTTACTTTTTCAATCGTACAGTCCGACAGAATGTAGATAAGGTGGTTAACATCTTCGCTATTTAGTTTTAAAGTTCCTGTTACTTTGACGATAGCATCAGTTTTTAATTTTGGATTATTTTTTAACTGTAGTTCAACCACTGTTTCTAGCCCTCCCATTCCGCAGAAAAAACACATTGCCATTGGTGCCTTAGATAAAATGTAAAGACCATCTTCTGGAGAAATGTTTAGAAAATAACCTTTCAATTGAACTTTTTTACCATCCAAAGTTTTTATTTCATCTCCAAAGTTTGGATACATAAAATACTCTTCAAATTCAGGAAAGTATTTATCAGTAAACTTTACATCTGCTAAATCTTGCCAAGTAATTTTCTCTTGTGCTATACAAAAGCTAGAACTTAATACAAATAGCACTAATATGAACTTATTTTTCATCAGTTAATATTTTTGAAACATTCATTTTTAAAATTGGAATTACAGCAAATAAAATAGCCACAACCACAACTAGCAATACCCACAAAATGATTTGGAATACATTATAAAGTTCTAGAGTTGATGGAATGCTTTGTTGATATTGCTTACCTAATATATTGAATATATAGAGCAAGCCTAATTGTGATAGTGTTATACCAAACACAATAGCTATTAGGCTTGTAATAAGACCTTCTATTGCCACAATTTCTATGAGCTGGAAATTACTTGCGCCATAAGTTCTTAAAAGAGCCAAATCAAAAGCACGCTCTTTTACCATTTTATACAAATTGATAAAAATGATAATACTAGAAATAAATAATATGATGTAAGCAATCCACGAAATAGCTTTTACACCAATACCTGTAAAATTGAAAAGACGTTCTATTTCGTATTTAGGAATAGCAGCTTGCATCGCTGTTTTTTCATTGACTTGTCTGGGAATAGTTATTAATCCCATCGGATTTCTAAACTTAACCAGCATTGAGGTTATTTGTTTGTTGCCCTCTTCATGATAATGGTGATCTTCATCATCATGATGATGTTGTTCTTCAGCATGACCATCTTCCTCAGAGTGATGATTGTGTACATCCCAAATACTTTCTAATGGTGTTGTAATCAGTCTATCTATGACTTTATGAGTTTGTGCGTATATGCCAACAACAATAAAAGTTTCAGGATGTTCGTGCCCCATATCATCATTTAAACCATGAGAACTTAAAAATGTATCACCTAACTCCAACCCTGTCTTTTGGGCAACATCATAACCTAAAACAGCTTCCATAGGTTTGCTAAAATCCTTTCCTTTATTGATTTTAACATCATAAAGTTTTGCAAAAGTATCAGTTGTTCCTACAATTCTATAACCCTTATAATTATCACCATACGAAATTGGGACTGCTGTTTTTATAAGTGGATTTTTGGCTAATTTCTTTGCGTCTTTGTATACAATGTTTCCTGTAGGATTATCAATATGAAGTACAGAAGCCAGTACCAACTGCAACGGACTACCTTTTGCACCAACAACCATATCAACATTTCCTAAGTTATTTTCAAACTGTTGTTGAATAGAAGTGTCTAACTGCTTAATGCTAATAAGTAACGCAATACTTATAGTAAGCGAGAGTATACTTAAAACCGTGTACAAAGGTTTGTGAAACAGATTTTTTATGGAAATTTTCCAAATGTTCATAGCTCAAGTATATTCTTAAACATTGGTTTTATTCTTTGGTCGTGCGTAATAACAATGAGATTAGCATTATTCAATTTTGATTGCTCTAATAGTAATTGCAAAACAATTTTGCAGTTATCGTCATCTAAACTTGCTGTTGGCTCATCTGCCAAAATAATTTTTGGTTGATGCACAACAGATAAAGCAATGCCTAACCGTTGCAATTGACCTTCACTTAATTCATTAATTTTTTTGGTTTTACACTCTAGTATATTTAACGTTTTTAAAAGATTTTCTATATGAGATTTGTTTTGTTTTTGCTTACTGAAATACAATCTTGCTTGCAGGTTTTCTATAACATTCAAGGAACGATTTGCATAATTTTTCTGAAAAACCAAACCAATATGCTTACCAATAAATTGGTCTAACTTTTTGTTTTTTAATGTTTGAAGACTAACATCATCAATAGTTACTGAACCTGATTTAGGTTGTAACAAACCTGCAATTAAATGCAGTAATGTGGTTTTACCAATGCCAGATTTACCCAAAACTAAAAGAGATTCTTCATCTCGTAAATCTATATCTGGAAAATGAAATAGGTCTCCATTACTATTATATTGAAATGTCAGATTTTTGGTTTTGATCATTAATTCTTACTTTCTATCTTATTACACAACTTGACTTCATAAGTGTTTTGAGCTTAAATATATTAATTAGCTATTGGCCAAGCATCAGAAGTTTGAAAATTTCCACTTTTCCAATCTATTAATTCTTTGTCGTTTAAAAGACATTGTTCTAGTTGTTTTGTGATGTTCTCAACATCTAAATGTTGACCTATAAAAACTAGTTCGATTTTTCTATCTCCAAAAGGTGTTACCCAGTCAGACTCTATGTGCTGTTGGTTGTTTACAAAAGACGGATAATTAATACGCTCAGAAAATGGCATTGATGCCCACCATACACCAGCAGGATCTGCTTTAATAGATCCACCTGCTGTGCTCCAAATTAATGCTTGGTCTGACCTTGAAGCCAGCCAAAACAGACCCTTACTGCGTATAATGTTTGAAGGAAATTTATTTTGAACAAAATCCAAAAAGCGATCTGGATGAAATGGTAGTTTTGTTCTAAACACAAACGATCCAATACCATATTCTTCAGTTTCTGGTATGTGCTCGTTTTCTAATTCTTTAATCCAACCAGCTGAAGCTTCAGCTTTTTCAAAATCAAATAAACCAGTGTCGATGACTTCATTTAAGTTTACTTTTGAATGATTGGTTGGTATTATTTTGGCTTCTGGATTTAGCTTGTGTATAATGTCGTAAAGATTTCTTAAATCAGATTCTTTGACCAAATCGGTCTTATTCAATAAGATAACATTGGCAAATTCTATTTGGTCTGTAAGTAGATTAACTATTGTGCGGTCGTCACCTTCAATATCTGTTAGATTTCTATCTGTTAAATATTGTGGACTCGAAAAGTCTTTCAAAAAATTAAAGGCATCTACTACAGTAACCATAGTATCTACATAGCTAAAGCGACTTAAATCTATTTGTCCGTCTTCACTTTCAAAACTAAAGGTTTGTGCTACTGGAATAGGTTCTGATATACCTGTGCTTTCAATTATTAAATAGTCAAATTTTTGTTCTTTGGCCAGTTTTTCAACTTCTACCATAAGATCTTCCCGAAGCGTACAACATATACAGCCGTTAGACATTTCTACTAATTTTTCCTCTGTACGAGAAAGCGTATTTTCGTTTTCAACAAGTTGAGCGTCTATATTTACCTCACTCATATCATTAACGATAACAGCAACCTTTAATCCTTCTTTATTATGAAGAATATGATTAAGTAACGTTGTTTTACCAGCCCCTAAAAAGCCGCTGAGTACAGTTACAGGTAGTTTTTTCATGTGAGTTTTTATTATATTAAATTAATGTTGATGCGTTGTGTCTTTGGTCTTTAAAAGTCTCCAATTAAAAAAATGTGCAGCAGATACTAATAATGCACCAACTACAGTAGTAATTACTTCGCATAGCTCCGTAATTTCAATTCTACCAAGAGCTATAAAAATAAAACCGATGAGCGCCAAAAAGAGAGGTTTAGTTTTACCATGACTATTTTTGTAGCTAGGCCATAGTGATACCAATACAAAGACAATGGCTAGACTAATAAATGACCATTCTACATATGGATTAGTTAAAAAACGCAAACTGCTTAATGATGAGAATGATATTACTATTGGTATAGCTGCACAATGAATTGCACAAATTATAGAACTTGTGATTGCTACAATATCTAAAGTTTTGGACTTAATATTCATACTAAGAATTATTAATATTAATGCAACATTGTTGCATTAGCAAATGTAATTAAAAATAGTTTCATAGCATTTATATTTTATTTGTAAGATTAAAAAATAAAAAAAGCAGCCTTAAACAGCTGCTTTTCAAATTTTATAATAATTAATTATTAGTTTTCTACGATGCTTAGTTCATTAACAATATGAGTTGCGCCAGCATATTTATCAATAAGCCATAGTACATATCTGATATCTACATTGATAGTTCGCTGTAAATTAGAATCGAATATTACGTCACCAGCCATAGCTTCTATGTTACCATCAAAAGCTAAACCGATTAATTCTCCTTTACCATTTAAAACAGGTGAACCAGAATTTCCGCCTGTGATATCATTATCTGATAAAAAGTTTACAGGTAATTCTCCCTTGCTATTGGCATATCTACCATAGTCTTTCTTTTCGTATATGTCCAACATATCTTGAGATAAATCAAACTCACTATCATTTGGTTTGTACTTTTTAACCATACCTTTTAAGGTTGTGTAGTTATTAATACTTGCATCATTTGTAGGATCTTTAGGTAAAGCTCTTACTTTACCATATGTTAAGCGTAATGTTGAGTTTGCATCCGGATAGCGTATGTCACTAAGTCCAGACTTACGAAGTCCGTCTACTAATAATCTAAATGATTTCTGAAAATCATTCTCTGGTTGGACTAAATCTTCTGGTTGTTCTCTGTATTTGTCTAATAGTTGTGATGATAATAAATACAAAGGATCATTTACTAAGAGCTCTTTGTTAGGATATTTTAAGAAGGCTTCGGCACGTTCTTTTGAAGTGAAAATACTTAATTCGAAAATTGAATTTACATAATCTGTAAAATCACCGTCTTTGGCAATATTAGCAACGATTTCTGGTAATTGATAATTGGATTTTGAAGCATATAATTTTAGTTGTTCAGCTAATACTTCTTTTTCTAAAGGCAGGTGATAATTGGTGTAACTGCTTTCGATAAACGCGTTTAATCTTGGCATTAAATTTTTACGAGCAGCCTCGTTAGCATCGACGTAAGATTCTAATCCTTTACCAATTCTGTAAGGTAAAATAGCGAATTTACTAGAGCGTAACAATGTCATTAAGTAATTATCGTGCTGTGCTTTATTATTTGTAAGGCTATAATAGTTATTGATGCTAGAAATAACGTTGCCATAAGTTGCTTTATTAGCTTTTGTATTCGCCCATTTATCAAATTTATTTTCTACCTTACGTTTAGTTTCAGCAGTCTTATGAGCTGTTAGTGCATCTATCATGCCTTGTCTATTTTTCCAATAATTGGCAATTCCAGCATATTTTGAAGCATACATAAGGTTGATTGAAGCGTCTTTGTCCATGTACTTTTTCATTACATCCATACTAAGTTTAGAGGCTTCTACCCAAGCAGGATAAGCATAATTGACATTTTGCTCAATACCTTCAGCAGGCATCCAACGGTTTGTTCTGCCAGGATAACCTAAAATCATAGCAAAATCATTTTCCTCAACACCGTCAATATTAACAGGTAAGTGATACTTAGCTTTTAGCGGTACATTATTTTCTGAGTATTCTGCAGGATTGCCATCAGCATCTGCATAAACTCTGAATAAAGAAAAATCTCCTGTATGGCGAGGCCATTCCCAATTATCCGTGTCTCCTCCATATTTACCAACCTTATCTGATGGTGTTCCGACTAATCTTACATCTTTGTAATCTTCATAAACAAAGTAGTAAAACTCATTCCCTTGATAAAACGAGCGTACAGAAACCGTGTATTTACCACCTTCGTTATTTTCTTGTTCTATTTTAGCTATTTCTTTATTAATGGCAGCTTCTCTTTCTTTTTCTGTCATTGTATCATTAACCTGAGATAAAATACGCTCAGATACATCATCCATTCTTACAAAAAATCTTACGTATAAACTTTCTGGTTTAAGTTCGTCTTGTAAAGTTTTAGCCCAATAACCGTTTTTTAAGTGGTTTTTTTCTTCTGTAGAAAGTTCTGCGATTGCATCGTAACCACAGTGGTGATTAGTTAATACAAGTCCGTTTTCTGAAATAATACTTGCTGTACAACCTCCATTGAATTGTACAATGGCATCTTTAAGACTTTGATTATTAATGCTGTATATTTCTTCAGCAGTTAATTGAAGTCCCATTTTTTGCATATCGCGCTCATTTAAGCGTTTAATATGCATTAAAAACCACATGCCTTCGTTAGCAAACAATGTTGCTGGAAGTGTCATTAAAAAAGCAAATAGTAGTAAGCTTGTTTTTTTCATAAAATAGTTAGATTAATGATAATAAGTTTTGTTAGATTTAAATTCAAAATTCTATTTTGGATAGCTGCTGAGAAGACTAATTTTTAAATTAGGTTAGCTTTTATCTCTATGTGATTATCGAATTAAAAAATCAAATTTGTTTGTAAAAATAATTAAATATTAATTATTGCAACATAGTTGCGGTTAAAAATCTTTAACCAGTTCTACTTTACAAGTTCATCTTTGATTACTACATGCCATTAAATTTATGAATCAGAGTAATATATCAAGACTTAATATTACTGATATGCTTTTAATATTTTCTTACTTCGGTACCTTATTATTAAATATACTACTGATAACATTACCAGATTTAGCATATTTCATTTTTCTCTGGCCATCTATTTTATCATCAACGAAAATACCTTTAAAAGGTAAAAAGTTGAATTAAAAATCTATGGCATAAATTATGAATATTCAGTAGTACAGAAAAAAATAAATAAAAATAGATGGGCATCGTCTGTTTGTTTGTAATGCAATTACTACATTGTAACAATTGTTACGCATATAAGTGTAGTTCTCTATTAGCTTTGAACTCTCACTAACTAAATTATTTATGGATTTAAATCAAATTTTGGGCTATATCGGAGCTTTATTTATTGGTATTGTTCTTGGACTCATTGGAGGTGGAGGCTCAATTTTAACAGTTCCTATCTTAGTGTATTTGCTATTTGTAAACCCTGTCACTGCAACAGCCTATTCGCTATTTGTAGTTGGAGTTTCTTCTTTGGTTGGTGCCATTAGAAATATACAAAAAGGCTTGGTGGACTTTAGAACAGCTATTGTTTTTGCTATTCCAGCTTTTATAGCAGTATATATTACCAGAAAGTATTTGGTACCTGCAATTCCAGAAGAACTGTTTAGTGTTGGTGATTTTTTAGTAACAAAGAATTTAAGCATAATGATATTTTTTGCTATCGTTATGCTTGTTGCGTCTGTATCCATGATTAAGAATAAAAAGGCTAAAGCAGTTTCTGATTCCGTAGTAGTCTTTAACTATCCTTTGATTGTTACTGAAGGTATAATTGTTGGTATTATTACAGGGATAGTTGGTGCAGGAGGTGGATTTTTAATCATTCCGGCATTAGTGCTATTGGCAAAACTGCCAATGAAAAAAGCTGTAGCCACATCATTACTTATTATTGCCATAAAATCATTGATTGGTTTTATAGGTGATGTTGAAAATTTAGACATTGACTGGACATTCCTTTTAACTTTTACATCAATATCTGTAGTCGGTATATTTTTAGGGATTTACCTCTCTAATTTTATTGAAGGTAAAAAGCTAAAAAAAGGCTTCGGATGGTTCGTTTTAATAATGGGTATTTACATTATTTATAAGGAATTAACAATGTAACTTTTGTTACAGCTTATTTTTTGAAGTGTTAGTAATTTGGGTGAAATTTATTCACATTAACCAAAATAATTATGAAAATAGAACAGATTTATACAGGATGCTTAGCTCATGCAGCGTATTACATTGAAAATAAAGGTGAAGCTGCGATTTTTGATCCGCTTAGAGAGGTTCAGCCATATATTAACAGAGCAAAACTTGACGACGCAAAAATTAAATACATTTTTGAAACGCATTTCCATGCAGATTTTGTTTCTGGTCACTTAGATCTTAAAGAAAAAACAGGTGCTAAAATTGTATTTGGGCCAACTGCAAAGCCAAATTATGAAGCTATAGTTGCTGTGGATAATCAGATTTTTGAAATAGGAGATTACAAGGTGAAAGTTATCCACACACCAGGTCATACAATGGAAAGTACAACGTATTTACTCATAGATGAAAACGGCAAAGAACATGGTATTGTTACAGGAGATACATTATTCATAGGTGATGTTGGTAGACCAGACTTAGCACAAAAAGTAGTTGCAGAACTTACTCAAGATAAATTAGCGTCTCATTTATATGATTCTTTGCGTAATAAAATAATGCCACTGAGCGATGATTTAATCGTGTATCCAAATCACGGAGCAGGATCTGCATGTGGTAAAAACATGAGTAAAGAAACTACTGATACACTTGGTAACCAGAAGAAAACAAACTATGCGCTTAGAGCAGACATGACCAGAGAAGAGTTTATAGAAGAACTTTTAGACGGTTTAACAGAGCCACCAGGATATTTTCCGCAGAATGTACTAATGAATATTAAAGGTTACGAGAGTTTTGACAAGGTTATGGATAAAGCTCAAAATCCATTATCACCAAAAGCTTTCGAAGCTGCTGCTAACGAAACAGAAGCTATTGTATTAGATGTTCGTCATCAGTCAGAGTTTATCAAAGGACATATTCCACGTTCTGTTTTTATTGGTATCGATGGTAATTTTGCGCCATGGGTAGGAGCATTAATCGTAGACGTTACGCAACCTATTTTATTGGTAGCGCCAAAAGGAAGAGAAGAAGAAGTGGTTACCAGATTATCTAGAGTTGGTTTTGATAATGTTGTAGGTTACTTGGATGGAGGTTTCGAAGCTTGGAAAGATGCTAATATGGAAATCGACACAATAACTTCAATTTCTGCTGAAGAATTTGCTAAAGATTTCGAAGACAAAAAAGATGTGATTTTTGATGTTAGAAGAGAAGGTGAATATGTTGCTGAACATGTAGATGGAGCTAAAAACACACAACTAGATTATTTAAATAATTACCTAAGCGAATTCCCTGAAGATAAAACATTCTATGTGCATTGTGCTGGTGGATATCGTTCAGTAATTGCTGCATCGATATTAAAAAGTAGAGGGATTCATAACCTGGTTGATGTAGCAGGCGGATATGGAGCTATTAAGAAAACAGACATCCCAAGAACGGATTATGTTTGTCCTTCAACTTTAAAATAAATTCCAAAGTCAAAATTAATTAGAGGTTGTCTCAAAACCTATATTTTTTGTCAATCTGAACTCGTTTCAGATTCTTAAAATAATAAAAATCAGATTAATAAGATTCTGAAATAAATTCAGAATAACAGGTTTTTCGGTTTTGAGACTGCTTTTTTGTGTAACATAGGTTACGCTTTGCCAAACGATTAACTATTATTTTTATCATGGTTCATACATTAATTTTTAAAACTATTCTTATGTCATTTTTTGCTTCATTATTCGGTTATAAAACATCACAGAGTGATGCTATAAAACTATTGTCACCAGAGGAATTTAAAGCGCAAGTTGAAAATAAAAACGTTCAACTAATAGATGTTAGAACACCACCAGAGTTTAAAGGTGGTCATATAAAAGGAGCAAAAAACATAGATTTTTTCTCTGGAAAGTTCAACGTAGAATTTAACAAGCTAAACAAAGATAAAGCGGTTTATGTATACTGCCGTAGTGGAAGTAGAAGCAGACAAACGTCTAAGAAGTTAGAAGCTATGGGCTTTACTGAAATCTATGATTTAAAAGGAGGTATATTAAGATATTAGTAATTTCAATATGAGGTACATTTTAATACTATTCATTTCTGTCTTTATTTTGAGTTGCAATAACTCAAAAAACAAAGACCTATCTGCATTTGAAAAAAATATGCAGGCAAATAATCATCCAGGCAAAAAATTGATGGAAACCAATTGCTACGTTTGCCATAGTCCAACGGCCAGTCACGATGACAGAAATGGGCCGCCAATTGTAGCTATAAAAAAGCATTATATTGATGATGAAACTACTAAAGAGCAATTTATTGAAGACATACAAGCTTGGATAAAAAATCCAAACGAAACTGATGCTAGGATGCGTGGTGCTGTTAGACGCTTTGGAGTAATGCCAAAACAAGCTTTCCCAGAAGAAACCATTGAAAAAATTGCAGATTACATGTATGATTTTGAGATCGATCAACCAGAATGGTTCGAAGATCATTTTAATGAAGAAAAAGGAAAACACAACGGAAATGGTCAAGGTAAAGGAATGGGCAAAGGTAAAGGCATGGGACATGGTAAAGGAAAACATAAGCAACAAGCACAAACCAGTTATGAAGATTTACCTTATGGAGAAAGAGGTCTAAAGTATGCTTTAACCACCAAAGCTATTTTGGGTAAAAACCTTATGGGTACAATTCAAAAAAAAGGCACATTAGAGGCTTTAGAATTTTGTAATGTTAGAGCCTATCCATTGACTGATAGCATGGCTGTAGTTCATAATGCAAGCATAAAACGTGTAAGCGACAAACCTCGAAACTCAAAAAACAAAGCCAATTCAGAAGAGTTAGAATACATCAAAACATTTAAAACACTGGTTGCAGGTGGAAAAGAAATTAGTCCAATAGTAAAAGAAACAGAGGACGATGTTCATGTGTATTATCCGATTGTAACAAATTCAATGTGTCTACAATGCCATGGTAAACCAAAAACTAATATTAAGCCAGATGTATTAAAAACATTAACTTTACTATATCCTGAAGATAAGGCTAAAGGCTATTCAGAAAATCAGGTAAGAGGTATTTGGAATGTATCTTTCAAAAAGAATTAAAAGTCAGGTATGAGCAAATTTTCGGAAATAATTAATAAAGACAAACTCGTTTTAGTCGATTTTTTTGCAGAGTGGTGTGGACCTTGTAAAATGATGTCTCCTATCCTTAAACAAGTTAAGGATAACCTTGGTAGTAGAGTTTCTATTATAAAAATTGATGTTGATAAAAATCAGGCCTTAGCTGCTAGATACCAAGTGCGTGGTGTACCAACTCTCATCTTATTTAAAAACGGTGAACAAGTTTGGAGACAATCTGGTTTACTTCAAAAAGACGATTTAATAAATCTTATTACCAGTAATGATTAGGTTTAGACAATCGTTCTAATTACACTTGTTCTTCAAATTTTCAATATTAGTGTAATATTCTGTCGATGTATTGACTTAACAACTTTCTAATTAAAGGGTTGTTTTTTTATTGTTATTATAAAAAAAGCAATCAAATTTTAGTGTCTGTCTAATTAAATAAGTGTTTATGTAACAAAAGTTACATTCTTTAAGTGAAAACAATCTAATTTTAAACAGATTGATTTTTAACCAGCTAACACTAACTAAATTCACATATAAACTATGAAATTTCACTATCAAATCTTAGTAATTGGTGGAGGTACTGGAGGTATTATGACTTCTGCCAACTTATTAGCCAAAGATAAATCCTTGGATATTGGTTTAATAGAGCCAGCCGAGTGGCATTATTATCAACCAGCATGGACACTTGTAGGTGGAGGAACCTATGATTTTGAAAAAACAAAACGACCAATGTCTTCTGTAATGCCAAAAGGTGTTGATTGGATTAAAGATTTTGCAACAGGTTTTAATCCTGAAGGAAATGCAGTGTCTACAAAAGAAAGTGGTGATATTACTTACGACTATTTAATTGTATCTCCTGGATTGGTAATGGATACATCACTCATAGAAGGTTTAACAGAATCTTTAGGAAAAGGAGTAGTGTGTAGTAACTACACAGACCCAAAACATACTTGGGAAGTTTTAAGAAATTTTAAAGGCGGCAATGCAGTTTTTACGCAGCCAACAACACCAATTAAATGTGGTGGAGCACCACAGAAAATAGCCTATTTAGCAGCAGATTATTTTAAAAAGAATGGTCTTAAAAATAAGAGTAATGTGGTTTTTGCTACACCTGGTTCTGTAATTTTTGGAGTTAAGGAAATTAGAGAGAGTTTAATGCAGGTTATTAGTAAATATGGCATTCATTTTAAACCTTTTTATGCGCCAATAAAAATTGATGGAGAAAACCAAATGGTCACTTTTAAAGGTGTTGGTACTGGCGAAAATAAATGTGTGATTAATGAAGATAATGAGCTTAGAGAAATAATGTCGGGTGAGCAAATTATTGAAATGCCTTTTGATATGCTTCACTTAGCACCACCTCAAACTGCACCAAAATTTGTAAAAGAATCATCTTTGGTTAATGATGCAGGTTGGTTAGATGTAGATATACATACATTACAGCACAATAAATATCCAAACATATTTGGTTTAGGTGATGTAGCAGCATTGCCAACTGCTAAAACAGGTGCAGCTATACGCAAGCAAGTGCCTGTGGTTTCTGATAACATTCGTCAGTTAATTGCCTACGACAAAAAAGGAAATAAATCTTATAACGGTTATTCATCCTGTCCGTTAGTGACAGGCTATGGTAAAATGATTTTAGCCGAATTTGATTACGATAATAACTTCATTCCAGATCCTAAACTAAAGCAAATGCTAGTCTTTAACAGTGAGAAAGAGCACTGGAGATTATGGATGCTAAAAAAATACGGATTACCATATTTATACTGGAATAAAATGATGAAAGGAAAAGAGGTCTAGTCAATCCTTTAATTTTGATTTAATAGCAACTGAGCATCTTGAAAAATTTTTAAGATGCTTTTTATTTACTGACAAAAGTCATCTTTATTGTAAAATTTTGAAGCTACTTTAGCTTTTGTAAACGATAAATAGATTAACCAATGAACAACTCTTTACTAATATACGATCACAGCAACGGCGTAATAATGATTGCAGTGTTTGCTTTAGTCTGCGTAATTTTAGTAGGCGTCCTTATTAATTTTATGACAAGCGGAAAAAAGAAAAGCGACAGCAACGAAACTAACTAAACTAATTTAACTTTATGTATTGCATGGTTTTTAAGCTGTGTAATATTTTGAAATTCTTCTTGAATTTTGGGCTAAAAAAAGAGGCTTGATTATAAAAATCGAGCCTCTTTTTATTGCTATAACTAGGTTAAGTTTAGAATCTATATTGTAGAAATGCTGAAAAATTGCGACCAGGTTCAGTAATTGGCACACGACCAAAATCAGCCTGATTGGTAAATGAGAAATTGAGATGATTATTGTAAGCTTCATCAAAAACATTCAGTACTGCAACTCCTAAAGTAAAATTCTTAAAAGCATTAATACCAATACGCGCATCTAAAGTTTGATAGCCATCAGTAGTAGTTTCACCAAAACTTTCTGAAATATTATTTTGCTTAGATACTAAGTTGTATTGTAGATTTGCCCAATACTTTTCTTTTTTAACACCAGCTGAAAAACGTGTTGTAAAAGGAGGTGTAAGCGGTAAAGACTCATTTAAATCTTTGTTTTTTGCATAAACATAAGCGAACTCACCTTTTACAAAATAATCATTAAGAAAATCTAATTCGGCTTTAATTTCAAAACCAGTTTTATAAGCCTCATCAAGATTTCTAAACACCTTGGCATGCTGTGGCTGTGCCATTGGCATAAACTTACGATCTAAAGTTTCATCTACAACAGCAACGATGTAGTTTTCAAAAAATGAATAGTAAAATGACGCTTCATACTTAAAAGCATCAAAGCCATTTTTTAGAGGTTCATAGCCTTTAAAACCGATTTCAAATTGGTTATTAACTTCAGCGTTCAAGTTAGGGTTTCCAACATACTCAAAAGGATCTTGACCAACATTGAAATGATTAATAAAACGCTCTATCATGTTTGCAGAGCGTACACCACGACCATAAGCTGCTTCTAATGTAAAGTTGTCTGAAACGATTTTCTTAACAGAAACAGTTGCACTTATGTTATGCTCTGTACGTTTCTCTAAATCATACATAGCTTCAAAATCTGCTTCAGGATCTTTAATATCTGAAACAACGTTGTCATATCTAATACCAGCTGTTAGAATTGTGTTTGGACTAGCACTGTATTTAGCTTCAGTAAAAACCCCTAAATCATTGATGTAGGAATCTTGCCATACCTTGTCTGTAAATAGCATTGGTTCTGGTAGCATATTTCCATTCATTACTTTCACTAAACGTTCTCTATTACCATCTCTGGCAACATTAAGCATATCGATACCAGAAAAGATATTTAATTTTTTTACAGGTTGCCAATATAACTCTACTTTACCACCTGTCGTAACAGCATCGACATTAGATGCTGCTTCCATCATATTAAAAGATGGCCTGTTTGTATTTGTCATTAAATGATCTACGTAGCTGTAGTAAGCCTTTGCATTTACAGATTTAATAACCTTACCAATATTATCCAGTTTATAGTCTAGCGAGATAATACTACTGTTGTCATAGTCTGTATCCATAGGTAAGGCTGCATGCAAAACATCTCTACCAAAAGACTGTCTCCAGTGAGCCTGCAAACGTTGGTTATCAGAAAAGTTATAACCAACTTTTACACCATAATCGGTACTTCTAAAAGACGATGGAATCTCTGTACCATCACCATCTTCATAATTACCAAAATCTCTGTATCCAGCATTAGCGACAATATCATATTTTTCTTGTATGTATTGAAGTTGAGCCATATTCACTAAAGAATTACCGTTGCTTTCATAGCCTCCAGAAATTTTGCCGTGTAATCCATAATCTAAATAATTTGGTTTTTCGGTCACCATGTTAATGACTCCGCCAAACGTAGCTCCGTATCTAACAGTGTAAGGTCCTTTTATGATTTCAATTTTTGAAATTTCTTCAGGAATAATATGTGTTGTAATAGGATCCATTCGGTTTGGACACGCATGCATCGCTTTGGTTCCTCCATCGTATTGAATGTTAAGTTGCTCGTATTGAGACGCTCTAAACGATGGGTCAATGGCGTAATTACCTCGTTTTATAGATGCAAATCCAACAATATTATTGAATAAATCTGCTACGTTTTTTGGCTGCACAATATTCTCCGCATATTTGTTGGACACTATTGTTAGCACAGGATCTGTTTTTTTATTTCCTGTAACTATTACCTCATTTAGCTTTGTTGTTTTTTTATTTAAGGTGTCTTGCTCTGTTTCTTTTTGAGCATAAGACACAGCAGTAAGTAGTACACATAATAGTGCACTATACAATGTTTTCATTTATAGTATAATTATAATTTTAAAAAAAATAAGGGTAGATATTATCTACTTTTAAAAAAGGAAATTATACTCGTGGTGGATGAAACCAATCTTCAGTATCTAAAAAAGAATATAGGTTGTTATAAGGATTTGGTGATTGTCTTTTAAGCACAAACTCAGCGATCTGCTTAATATCTTCTTTAGGATAAAAAACTAGCACAAGTTCTTTAAAATCTACAATACTTTCGGGTGTTTTTTCATTTCTATCTTGCGATTCAGCTACTTTTTTAAGGTGACATTTACCGTTACATTGTAACTCTGGTTTGTCCTTATTTTCACAAAGCGCTTCTATAAACCCAACAGGATCAAGTTTATAGTAAGCATAGGTAATAGACACTCTTAAACTATTAGATAGTATAAGAGCAGCAAGTAGTATAGAAAGAAAGTACGTACCTATTTTCATGCGCTGCAAAAGTATACTTATTGTAAAATTATCATACTGACATTCGTCATAAATTTCACAAAATATCATGATAAAGTTCCTTATTAGATTTTACTCTTAAAGTAACATTCGTTACATAGCTTTAGGCTATTGTTTTTTATTTTTGAATAAATTATCTAAATAACAATTTATCATGAGTGAAGAAACAATAGAAAAAGTTTATGCAATGCCAAGAATTGGCGATCAAGCACCAGATTTTGAAGCAGTAACAACAAAAGGAAAAATTAAATTTTCAGATTTTGCAAAAGACAAGTGGGTAGTAATGTTCTCGCATCCAGCAGATTTTACGCCAGTATGCACAACAGAAATGAGTGGTTTTGCAACGCGAAAAGCAGAGTTTGATGCCCTTAATACTGAACTTATGGGGCTAAGTATAGATAGTATACATGCACATTTAGGTTGGGTGCAAAACGTAAGAGAAAATACAGGTGTTTACTTTGATTTTCCAATTATTGCCGATTTAGACATGAAAGTATCTAAGCTTTACGGAATGCTTCAACCTAACGAAAGTGAAACGGCCGCTGTACGTGCTGTGTTCTTCATAGATCCAAGTAAAAAAATACGTCTTATAATGTACTATCCATTAAATGTAGGTCGTAATATGGATGAAATTTTAAGAGCATTAGAAGCACTTCAAACTTCAGATAAACACAAAGTTGCAATGCCTTTAGATTGGAAAAGAGGTGATAAAGTTATCGTTGGACCACCAAAAACTTTGGATGAGTTAAATGAAAGAATTAATGATGATACTCTAGAAAAAGTAGATTGGTATTTGGCTAAGAAAAACTTATAAAATACTCTTAAAAAATCGGTCTTTTCTAGCAGTTAAGACCGTTTTTTTTATTTTAAAAGTAACTATAAAAAGAAAATAAAATGACAATAATTCAATACAACGATAAACCCTTAGCACATTATTCTTACGCTATAATTAGCGATAATATGATGGCTTTAGTAGATCCATCTCGCGATCCAAAACCATATTATAAATTAGCCGAACAGCATAATGCTAAAATCGTAGCGGTTTTCGAAACGCATCCACATGCAGACTTTGTAAGTAGCCATTTGCAAATACATAAGGAAACAGGAGCAGATATTTTTGTTAGTAAATTGGTCGGTGCTAATTATCCTCACAAAACTTTTGATGATGGCGATACATATAATTTAGGAACAACTGTGTTTTCCGCCATTAATACACCAGGACATTCACCAGATAGTATTACAATTATAGCTCAGAACGATGATGATTATGCTATGTTTTCTGGAGACACCTTATTTATTGGTGATGTAGGTAGACCAGATCTACGCGAAAAAGCAGGTAACATGAAAGCCAAACGCGAGGAGCTTGCCAAAAGCATGTACCAAACCATGCAAACAAAATTCAACCATTTGCCAGATAGCACTATAGTCTATCCTGCTCATGGTGCAGGTTCATTATGTGGAAAGAATATGAGTACTGATGCTTCAAGTACATTAGGTAGAGAACGACAAGAAAATTGGGCATTCAAAAATTTATCTGAGGATGAATTCGTAGAACATATTTTGAAAGATCAACCATTTATTCCTTTGTACTTTGGCTTTAATGTAGACATTAATAAAACTGGCGCAGATAATTATGAAGCTAATATTGCACAGCCAGATTTCCATTTTAGAATAGAAGCTTTTGATAGCGATGCTTTAATTATTGATGTTAGAAATCAAGATGATTTTAAAAAGAATCATATTGCAGGAAGTATAAATATTATAGCCGAAACCGAAAGTGATAAACTAGAAACTTGGTTAGGTTCTATAGTACAACCTGAAGAACAATTCTATGTAGTTTTAAATTCAGTAGAAGATAAAGACGAAATTCTCCACAGAATAGCAAAAATTGGTTATGAAAAACAACTTCTAGGTTTAATAACTTTGGGTAATTCAACTTTTGAATCTACAGAAGAAATTCATTTAGATGATTTTAAAAAACATCCAGACCATTTCACCATAATAGACATTAGAAACAAAAGCGAATTAGAAGAGGGTAAAATCTTTGATAGTGCCATTTCTATCCCATTAAATGAATTAAGAGATTCTGAGAAGGATATTCCGACAGATAAGCCAATAGTAGTGCATTGTGCAGGAGGATATCGAAGTGCTGCCGGAAGTAGCATTATTTCTGAATTAAAAAAAGATATCAAGGTTTACGATTTAAGTGAAGCAGTTTCTAATTTTAAATAGTATAATTAACCAAATAATGTTAAAGTTTTAGTTGTGTAATATTTATTACAAATAAGGACTAAACTGAATCGTATTTTTGCTACAAATTCATAATCATGGATACCGAAATCTTAGCCAGAATCCAATTTGCCTTCACAGTCGCGTTCCATTATATCTACCCTCCTTTAAGCATTGGTATAGGTTTAATTATGGTAATTTTTGAAGGTTTATATCTAAAAACAGGTCAAAAGCAGTATGAAATTTTAACACGGTTTTGGCTAAAAATCTTTGCCATAACTTTTGGTATTGGTGTTGCAACCGGAATCATCATGGAGTTTGAATTTGGTACCAATTGGTCTGTATATTCAAAATACGTAGGAGATATTTTCGGTAGTGCTTTAGCAGCTGAAGGTTTATTTGCTTTTGGTCTCGAAAGTACCTTTCTAGGGATTTTAATTTTCGGTTGGAATCGTGTATCTCCAAAAGTACATTTCATTTCAACTATAGGTGTATTTCTGGGATCTATGTTCTCTGCGGTTTGGATTGTTGTGGCTAACAGCTGGCAACAAACACCAGCTGGATATCATATTGTTGGTGAAGGATTAACTGCTAGAGCAGAAGTCACAGATTTTTGGGCAATGGTCTTCAATCCATCGAGTGTAGATCGAATCATTCATGTATGGCAAGGAGCATTTTTAGCTGGTGCATTTATGGTATTGAGTGTGCATGCGTATTATTTATTGAAAGGACGATATGTAGAAATCTCTAAAAAAGCCTTTAAAATCTCATTGTTGGTAGCAACAATTATTTCACTAACACAATTAGTCTCAGGGCACAGTTCTGCGGATGGTGTAGCTGTTAACCAACCTGCAAAATTAGCGGCTATGGAAGGTCATTATGATGAATCTTCAGCAGCTGATTTGTATTTATTTGGTTGGGTAGATGACGAATCGCAAAAAGTTACCGGATTAGGTATTCCTGGTGGTTTATCATTTTTGGTTCATCAAGATTTTGAAGAACCAATTCAAGGTTTAAATGCATTTCCAAAAGATGAAATCCCAACACAAGTGAATGCTGTATTTCAGTTTTATCATATCATGATTTCTATTGGTATGTTTTTAATTGGATTAACGCTTTATGCTTCTTATTTATGGTGGCGTGGAAAGTTATTTGATAAAAAATGGTTACTTAAAATATTTGCATTTTCGGTGTTATTACCTCAAATAGCAAATCAAGTTGGTTGGTTTGCTGCCGAAATGGGTAGACAACCTTGGGTGGTTTATAGTCACTTAAAAACAAGTGAGGCCTTTTCGCAAGAAGTTTCTGCTAATCAAATTTTATTTTCCTTAATCTTATTTTTCGTGGTTTATACGATATTGTTTTTGCTTTTTATGTATTCATTAAATAAAAAAATAAAACATGGACCGTATAATGAAGCCAAAAACCCAGATGAATTTTTAAAATACACTTAAAAGCAGTACTATGGAAACATTTTTAGGTATAGATTATCCAACATTATGGTATTTAGTTGTTGGACTTTTGTTTTCGGGTTACGCTATTTTAGAAGGTTTTGATTATGGTGCTGGTGCATGGCATCTGTTTTTAAGAAAAGACTTAAGCAGACGTATTGCCATTAATGCCATTGGTCCGCTTTGGGACGCCAACCAAGTATGGTTGATTATTGGGGGAGGTGCATTATTTGCAGGGTTTCCAGTAATGTATGCAACAATGTTATCAGCTATGTATATTCCATTCATGCTGTTTTTAATGTTACTGGTGTTACGTTCTGCTGCCATAAAATTTAGAAGTGCGGAAGAAATGAAATGGTGGAGAAAAACTTGGGATATTACCTATTTTGTATCTAATACTTTAATAGGATTCTTGTTAGGTGTTGTTTTAGGTAATGTGTTACAAGGTTTTGAGCTTCATGAAAATTTTCAGTATAAAGGTGGTATATTCTTAACATTCTTAAATCCTTATGCATTAATGACAGGGTTTACAACATTGTCTATTTTTATGACCCAAGGTGCTATTTTCTTAATGCTTAAAACTGAAGGTAGACTGCACGACAGGTTATCTTTTTTACTAAAAAAGGGGATGATATTCTTCATCATAAGTTTTGCCATTACAACTTTATATACTTTAACTTTCTTACCAGGAGTAACCGATAAATTTAAAGAAGAACCTGTTTTTTTTGTATTACCTGTTTTAGCATTTTTAGCAGTAGCAAATGTGCCACGCTTAGTCTCTAAGAAGAAGTATTCACACGCGTTAATTTTTTCTTCATTGATTATGGCTTTTTTATTAATGCTGGTAGCATTTCAATTATATCCAGTATTGTTACCTTCTACAATCAGTCCTGAGTATAGTGTTACTATTTACAATGCTGCGTCTTCACAGAAATCTTTGGGAATTATGCTAACCATTGTACTCATTGGAGCACCACTTTTGGCAGGGTACTTTTTATTTTTATATAAAACATTTCATGGTAAAGTGAAGCTAGACGATACCAGTTATTAAGGTATGAGCAATAACTGTTTGTATGAAAAGAGCACCTATTAAGGTGCTTTTTTTATGTAACAATTGTAACCATTTAAAAGTTGAATTGGCTTTAACTTTGATTTATATAGAGAAATATCATGTCAAAAATAGTTGTTTTAGGAGCCGGAATTTCAGGGCATGTAGCAGCGTCTCACTTAAGACGAAAGCTATCAAAAGAGCACGAAGTTGTTGTAGTGTCTCCTAACAGTAATTACCAATGGATACCCTCTAACATTTGGGTTGGCATAGGTAGAATGAAATCTAAACAAGTACTTTTTCCTTTAGCACCTTTATACAAGAAAAAAGGAATTACCTACAAACAAGCTAAAGCGGTAACATTTCATCCGGAAGGTGATGCTATAGAATCAAAACCATATGTGCTTTCAGAGTACGTATTTGGTGATAAAAAAGGAACAACAGAGAAAATAACTTATGATTATTTAATAAATGCTACCGGTCCTAAACTTGCTTTTGAAGCGACCGAAGGATTAATTCCAGGAGAAAATAAAGTGTATTCTGTTTGTACTTATGATCATGCAGAGCATGCATGGGAAGGTTTAAACGCAGTAATTCAAAAACTAAAATCAGGAGAAAAGGCAAAGATTCTTATAGGTACAGGTCATGCGAAGGCTACATGCCAAGGTGCAGCTTTTGAGTACATTCTTAATGTAGAGCAAGAACTAAGACGCCATGGTGTACGAGATAATGCAGAAATTACATGGATATCTAATGAATATCATTTAGGAGATTTTGGTATGGATGGTATGCTAATGAGTTACCACGGTATGACTATGAAATCTAGTGAAATGATAGAAATGATTTTTGAGGATAGAGACATAAAATGGATTTTAGGTGCGGGCGTTAATAAAATTGAAGATGGAATTGCACATTACGAAAATCTTGATGGTGAGTTTAAGACCGAAACCTATGATTTTGCAATGTTAATTCCAGCATTTTCCGGTCATGGTTTTAAAGCTTATGATAAAAATGATAATGACATCACAGATAAGTTGTTCAAAGGCTTTATGATTGTGGATGCTGATTATTCGTCAAAACCATATGAAGAATGGACTGTACAAGATTGGCCAGAAACGTATCAAAATCCAAGTTATAAAAACATCTTTGCGCCTGGTATAGCATTTGCACCTCCACATGCCATTTCTAAACCAAGACAGAGTAAAAATGGAACAGTAATTTCGCCTGCACCACCAAGAACAGGAATGCCATCTGGTATTACTGCAAAATTAGTGGCAGATAACATTATTGACAGTATAAAATCTGGTAAAGAGTCACTACATCACAAAGGCAGTTTAGGAAATATGGGAGCAGCTTGTATCGCTTCTGCAGGTTATGGAATGACACAAGGTAGCGGAGTAAGTATTACAACCTATCCGATTGTACCAGATTATAAGAAATATCCAAAAACACAAGGGCGACAATTAGGTAAAACTTTTGGCGAGATTGGCTTAGCAGGTCATTGGCTAAAATTAGCATTGCATTATGCCTTTATATACAAAGCAAAAATGCGTCCATTTTGGTGGTTAATTCCTGAATAAAAAATTAAAAATATGACACAAAGAATTTCAAAATATCAGCGTTTTAAAATGATGAATCCAATTCTACAGTTTTTTAAGTTCATCTATTTAAGCATTAAAATAATGATTGTTGTTGCGGGAGGCCATGGAGGCACTCGAAAGGTTGACTAGTGTAGTTAACTAGTTTTTTTTTGGTTAGTGTCAAGAAGCATCTTTATCTAAAGGTGCTTCTTGCTTTAGTAACCTTTGTTACTAAGTAAAAGTTGAACGCAACTTAATTTTGAATCAAATTAAATGCGACATGTATAAACTAAAATATCTTATCACATTCACTTTAATAGGTTTCATATCTCACAGTTATGCTCAAGACATAAAACCTATTTCTAAAGATGAAGTATTAAATAGGGTTTCTGAAGCTAATCAACAAATAAGGATTTCGGTTGAAGCATTTAATGAAGCCAAAGCAGATTACAGACAAACCAATGCTGTGTTTTTCCCAAACATTAGTGTGTCTTACACTGCAATAGCCACAACAAATCCGTTAATGGCTTTTGGGTCTAAGCTAAATCAAGAGATTGTAACTCAAGCAGATTTTAATCCAGATGCTTTAAATGATCCAAGTCAGATTGAAAACTATGCTACGGTTTTTGAGTTTCAGCAACCATTAATCAATATGGATGGGTTTTACCAACGTAAAGCCGCAAAGTATAAAATGGAAGCTATGGCTTTGCAAACAGACAGAGTTAAGGATTATGTGAATTTTGAAGTCGAAAACGCCTATATGCAATTGCAATTAGCATATAAAGCGGTTACTGTTTTAGAAAAAGCCTTGGAGGCAACTGAGGCAAATTTACAACTGGCACAAAATAGTTACGATCAAGGCTATTTACAACAGTCTGATGTGCTTTTGGTTGAAGTGAGAGTAACAGAGGTAAAAAACCAATTGCAAACGGCAAGGAGTAATGTGAAAAATGCTTCAAACTATTTATCATTTTTAATGAACGATGTTTCAGATGTTGTTTTAAAACCTCAGGATTCTCTTCAGTTGGAAACTACCGTTTTAGAAACTGATAAAAGGCTTAGTGAAGAACGTGCAGACATAAGAGCAATGCAATTAGCTGCCAACGCCAGAGAAACCATGTATAAGTCCGATAAAATGACATTTCTACCAACCTTAAATGCCTTTGGTAGCTACCAATTGTATGACGATAGTTTATTTCAGTTTGGTGCTGATGGTTATTTGATTGGTGCCGAATTAAAATGGAACATTCTTCAAGGTACCAAGCGATTTGGTAAAGCAAAAAAGTCAAAGGCAACTCTAGAAAAGTCAAAATTAGAGTATGAGCAATATGTATCTAAAAGTCAATTAGAACTCAATAAAACCAAACGCCTACTTCAAGATATGGAAAGCAAATTACAATTGTCAAAATTAGCAATGGAACAATCTAAAGAAGCTTTGAGAATTAGAACTAACCGATTTAAAGAAGGCTTAGAAAAAACAACAGATTTGCTTATGGCAGAAACACAATTTGCACAAAAAGAACTCGAATATTATCAAACCATTTTTGAATATAATAGCACTAAAGCATATTTAAAATTTTTAACCGTAAACTAAAATGAAGACATTATCTATACATAAATTATTTGCCATCGTTACTTTATTCGCATTTCTAAGTTGCGGACAAGACGATAAAGAAGGTGTGAAAAACACGTCAAATCCTGTTTCAGTTGTTGTGGAAAAAGTAACGGCCAATGGTGACAATTCACCATTGGTAGTTAGTGGTACCATTGAAGCTATAAATAGCGCAAACCTGAGTACGCGTCTAATGGGTTATGTAGAACGGATTAATGTAAAAGTAGGTGATAAAGTATTTAAAGGTCAGACTTTAATTGTTATAAACAATACCGATTTGCAAGCTAAAAGAGCTCAGGTAAACGCTGGAATTTCTGAAGCCAAAGCAGCTTTCACCATCGCAGAAAAGGATTATAACCGCTATAAAAACCTTTTTGATCAAAATTCTGCTTCCCAAAAGGAATTAGATGATATGACAGCGAATTATAACATGGCAAAAGCAAGATTAGAAGCTGCACAACAGATGAAAAACGAAATCAATGCGCAATTTGCTTATACCAATGTAAAAGCCCCTTTTAGTGGAGTCGTAACAGGAAAATTTATAAATGAAGGCGCTTTGGCAAATCCAGGAATGCCATTATTGGCTGTAGAATCACCACAAAATTTTGAAGTGATTGCCAGAGTTCCAGAAGCCATCATATCAAACATTAAAGAAGTTGAAGCTGTTAATGTTGTTGTGTCTTCTATTGATACTGAGTTAAAAGGAAAAGTTTCAGAAGTGAGTACGTCTTCGGCAAATTCTGGAGGACAGTATTTGGTAAAGGTAAGTTTAGATTCAAAAAATGATAAGGTACGTTCAGGTATGTTTGCTACAGTACAATTTCCGAATTTAAAATATCAAACATCAAATTCTACTACAACAATCATGATTCCAAAGGACGCTATAGTTACTAAAGGTCAACTATCTGGAATTTATACCGTAAGTCAGCAAAACACAGCGGTTTTACGTTGGTTAAGATTAGGGAAAACTTTTGGTGATAAAGTAGAGGTCTTATCTGGCTTGTCGGCAGATGAATCGTACATATTGTCTTCAGAAGAGAAACTTTATAATGGAGCACCTTTAAGTATTCAGTAGACAGTTGATAGTAAACAGTATTTAATAATGTAAAGAATGTGCGTTAGGGATAGAAGCGACATCCTTTTTATGTCAGTTCGAGTGAATTTGTGAACATTGAGCGCAGTGGAAAATGAAACAAATTTGTATCGAGAACTAGTAAAAAGATACAGCGTATAGCCCGTTAAAACGCAAAAAAAATATAAAACATGAAAGAAGGTTTAGCAGGAAAGATTGCCAAAGGCTTTATAAGTTCTAAACTTACAGTGCTTTTAATGATTGTTTTTATGGTCATTGGAGTGTACAGTTCGTTTTTAATTCCTCGTGAAGAAGAGCCACAGATAGATGTACCAATGGCAGACATTTTTGTGGGTTATCCAGGAGCAAGTCCCACAGAAGTAGAATCTAGAGTTATAAAACCTTTAGAAAAGCTCATATCAAATATTAAAGGTGTTGAGTATGTGTATTCTACATCTATGCAAGAGCAAGGCATGGTTATTGTTCAGTTTTATGTTGGTGAAGATATTGAGCGCTCGTTTGTAAAATTGTATAACGAAATCAATAAACACATGGACCAAATGCCACAAGGTGTTACGTTTCCTTTGGTAAAAACTCGTGCTATTGATGATGTACCAATGCTTGGCTTAACCTTATGGAGTGAGAATTATGATGATTATCAATTAAAACAAATTGCACAAGAGTTAACAGACGAAATAGAAAAGGTTAACGATGTGTCTGCAACGCATAAAATTGGAGGAAGAAACAGAGAGCTACGCGTAGTTTTAGATAAGAATAAACTAGCATCTAGCGGATTAGATTTCTTATCTGTTGCCGAAATGATTAAAGCTAATAACCAGCAATTAAGTGCAGGTAGTTTTGATAGAAATGATAGGGAATTCCTCGTGAAAACAGGTGAATTTCTAAAAACCAAGGAAGATGTTGAAAATTTAGTGGTTGGCGTTTTTAAAAATCAGCCTATTTATTTAAATCAAGTCGCAACTGTATTAGATGGACCACAAGTGCCAGTTAATTATGTAAGTCTTGGATTTGGTTCTGCCAGTGAAAAGATTAAAGATTACAAGTCGGAATATCCTGCAGTTACCATTTCTGTCGCAAAACGAAAAGGTGCTGATGCCATGAAAATTTCCGATGTCATCATAGACAAGGTAGAGCATCTTAGAGCGACTTTAATTCCAGATGATGTTCATGTAGAAATCACACGTAATTATGGTGAAACAGCTTCACAAAAGGTATCTGAATTATTAATGCACCTTATTGGAGCTATTATCGCTGTAACGATTGTGGTAATGCTAGCTATGGGCTGGAGAGGTGGATTGGTGGTGTTTTTGTCTGTACCTATTACATTCGCTTTAACCTTATTAAGTTATTACTTACTCGATTACACGTTGAACCGTATTACGCTTTTCGCTTTAGTATTTGTGACAGGTATTGTGGTAGATGACTCCATCATTATTGCCGAAAATATGCATAGGCATTTTAAGATGAAACGTTTGCCGTTTAAACAAGCCGCTTTGTATGCCATTAACGAAGTTGGTAATCCAACCATTTTAGCCACCTTTACGGTAATAGCATCTGTATTACCAATGGCTTTTGTATCTGGTTTAATGGGACCTTATATGAGTCCTATGCCAATAGGAGCTTCAATTGCTATGTTACTGTCATTATTTGTCGCGTTAACGATTACGCCATATTTAGGTTATATTTTCTTAAGAGAAAAGGATAAAAAAGCAGATGCTTCGGTTGAAGATGAAACTTCAGGGATTTCAGATTCAAAAATATTTAAAATCTATTCAAAATTTGAAACACCACTTATTGAAAATAAAACCAAACGTTGGGCATTTTTAGGTATAACATTTTTCTTATTGATTGGGTCTGTTGCATTGTTTTTCACAAAAACTGTGGCTGTAAAAATGCTGCCATTTGACAATAAGAATGAATTTCAGGTGGTTATCGATATGCCAGAAGGTACAACTTTAGAGCGTACAGCTTTAGTAGCTAAAGAAATAGGGCAGTACCTTGCTACTAGACCAGAAGTGGTAAATTACCAGAGTTATGTTGGTACTTCTGCACCAATTACATTTAACGGATTAGTACGTCATTACGATTTACGTGGTGGCAGTAATATGGCAGATATTCAGGTAAATCTAACCGATAAGCACGATAGATCTGCACAGAGTCATGATATAGCTAAACTATTGCGTCCAGACATTCAACAGATTGCTTCAAAGTATAATGCCAATGTAAAATTGGTTGAGGTACCACCAGGACCACCAGTATTATCTACAATTGTAGCTGAGGTTTATGGACCAGATTACGACGAGCAAATCCGTGTTGCAGATTCGGTTCAGTCTATTTTAAAACGTACAACCGATGTTGTAGATATCGATTGGATGGTTGAGGCAGATCAAAAAGAATTCAATTTTATTATAAATAAAGAAAAAGCGATGCTAAATGGTGTAGCACCACAGCAAATTGCTTACACCATGAATATGGCTTTGTCTAACAGACCTGTAACGACTTTATATGATGAAGATGCTTCAAATCAAATAGGGTTGATACTAGCTTTAGATGAAAATGAAAAATCAACACTACAAGATATTGCCAATTTAAAAGTAAAATCCCAATATGGCAATTTGGTTCCAATAGTAGATTTAGTAACTATTGAAGAAGGAACAAAACCAAAGAGTATTTACCGTAAAAACCAAAAGAGAGTGGTCTATGTTATGGCAGATATGGCAGGCGAATTAGAAAGTCCTGTGTACGCTATTTTAGGTATGTCTGATAAACTTCAGGAAATCAACTTGCCAAAAGGTTACGGTATGGATGAATTGTACATAAATCAACCAGAATATGAGGATGATTATACTGTAAAATGGGATGGAGAATGGCAAATTACTCTAGAAGTATTTAGGGATTTAGGAATTGCCTTTTTGGGTGTCATTATTATCATTTACATACTAATTGTAGGATGGTTCCAAAATTTTAAAGCACCAGTAGTAATGATGGTCGCTATTCCATTATCACTGATAGGTATTGTTTTAGGTCACTGGATGTTGGGAGCTTTCTTTACGGCGACATCATTTATTGGTATGATTGCTTTAGCTGGAATTATGGTACGTAATTCAGTATTGCTCATAGATTTTGTAAACCTAAGGTTGGCAGAAGGTATTCCATTAAAGCAAGCTGTGATTGAAGCGGGAGCAGTACGAACAACACCGATTTTGCTAACAGCAGGTACTGTTGTTATTGGTGCATTTGTTATTCTTTTCGATCCAATTTTCCAAGGTTTGGCTATTTCATTAATGGGAGGAACTATTGTGTCAACTTTCTTAACATTATTGGTAGTACCATTAGTATACTATATGATAGAACGTAAAAAATATAAATAATATGAAAAACAGAATAGTTAGAGGTATCGCAGGGACATTTATTTTAATCAGTTTATTATTAGCGATATACGTCAATCAAAACTGGTTATGGTTTACTGCTTTTGTAGGTGCTAATTTATTACAGTCGTCTTTAACAAAATGGTGTTTAATGGACACTATATTAGAGAAGTTAGGCGTAAAAAATTAGTTAAAATTTGTAACATGTAAGTATTGTTTGCGTCATATAGTTGTAAACAAATAAAATCATGAAATCTAATTATCACACGTTGAAACGTACAGACAATCAGTTGTTAGTTATTACTCATCTTACACAGATGTTAACTTATATTACAGGTTTTGGTGGTTTAATAGTACCATTAATCCTCTGGGCAACTCAAAAAGATAAAGTAGAAGGTATGGATGATCATGGCAAGGCTATAGTTAATTTTCAATTGAGTATTATAATATACTGTTTACTCAGTATACCTTTAATCTTCCTGTTTGGTTTAGGAATATTACTTTTAATATTAATAGGAATTTTAGCATTCGTAATGCCAATAATAAACGCAATAAAAGCTAGTAATGGCGAATTACCTAGCTATCCATTATCTCTTAGTTTTATTAGTTAGTTAGCATTTCTGAAATAATTCAGAGACGAAGAGATGGTAGAAAAACGCTCACAGAAATGTGGGCGTTTTTGTTTGTTTAGAAAAAAAAGTAACACTTACAGAAAAATACATTAGAGATTATGTGCTTTAATTTTAAGTTTGTCAATTGATAGATATGTATTCATATTTTAAATATATAATCTTTTTCTGTTTTGGATTTTTGTTGCAAGCACAAAATCCAGTTACTGTAGCTATGTCTGAAGTTTCAAATCTTCCAGATGTTGAGTTTTATGATATTGCAGAAGATAACCAAAACTACATTTGGCTTGCTGCAAACAAAGGTTTATACCGCTACAACGGAAAAAACTACATACACTTTAGTCATCCTCAACAAAGAGGAAATTCCCTTTTTCAATTAAAGTTTGATGCTAAAAACCAACTTTGGTGCAACAATATTTACGGGCAATTATTTTATGTTGAAAGCGATAGTTTAAAACTGTTTTATGACGCTAGTAAATTAGTAAATGGACAATTAGCAAATTTTGAAATATTAGAAAACAGCATACGTTTATTTACCGTTATTGGCATTTTTGATATTGATAAAAGCACCAAGCAAGTTACCGAAGTATTTGAAGGTATGTGTATAACCAATGCTAAAGACAACAGTAGTAACTATACATTCATAATTAATCATGAAGGCGATTTAGAGCGTCATCGATTATACAAATTCGATAACAATACAAAAACAAAAATACTTGAAATTACAAGTAGTAATCGTATACAATCACCAAGAATTTTTGCCTTTAAAAACACTGTTTTTTTTACACACAAAAGTTCTAATGAAAATGTCATTTATAAAATAGATAAAACAAACAACACATCAAAAAAAGTAATAACACCTGCTAATTTAAAAAACGAAACCATTTACAATGTTTTAAATATTGAAAACAGCTATTGGTTTTTAACCAGTTCTGGCGTGTTTATTTATGGTTTTGAAAATGAAATTTTAACGTTTAAAGAACAACTTTTTAAAACAGAATCTATTACCGATGTTCAAGTAGATTTTAATAAAAATTACTGGTTTACAACTTTAGATAATGGTGTGTTTGTATCACCAAACTTAAATATTCGTCGTGTTGAATTATCAAACATAGACTCTAAAATTACAGCTTCTGTTGCGTTACAAAACAATCAATTTGTTTTAGGAACCAATGACGGTAAATTATTGTTTTACAAACACAATCAGCTCACAAAAACACTGCAATTACCAGGAAAAAAAATTATCGGTAAACTTTTCTTTGATGCGCAAAGCGATAAACTAATAGTAAGTATTAATGCTTCAGAATCGTTTGTAGTTAGTCTTAAAAATGACATAATTTTAGATGTAAATAACCGATTTTCAGTTGCCAAAACCTTTTCAAAAATAGATGATAACATCTTGTTTTATGGTAATTATCGTCAAGGTATTGTTTATAAAAACCCGTTTAATAATCCAGAACAGCAAATTTTAAAAGAAAGTCGTGTAAAAGCTTCGGTAGTTTCTAATAATCAATTGTTTGTATCGTACATCGACGGACTTTACAAATACGATACGGAAACATTTAATGCAGAAGAAATCTTATTCAATTCTAAAAGTTTACTGGTTAATACACTAACTAAAACTAACGGAATAGTTTGGGTTGCAACCCAACATAACGGATTATTAAAATACGAAAACAATACGCTAAAACCTTCAGGAATTAAACTTCCTGAAAACCTTCAAATTAACGCTATTCATGCCGATGGTTTAGTGTTATGGATTTCAACCGATGCTGGATTATTTCAATATCATACAAAAACACATCAACTTAAATCGTTAAGTGCGCAAGATGGTTTAAATACAGCGGTTAATGATTTTTTAATTCTTCAAAATCAAATTATTGTAAGCTTGCCTAAAGCTTTTTATGTGTTACCAAAATCAGACGCATTGTTCAAAGCTTTTAAAACAGCCAAGGTTAGGGTAGAAGCTGTAAAAATTAACGACCGCGACACATTAGTTGCAACTAACTACAAACTACCATATAATTTAAATAAAATTGATATATCGTTCAACTCAAACGGATTTCAATCTAACCAACACGTAAGCTACCATTACCGTGTTAAACAAATAGATACAAGTTGGCAAAACATACCTTTAAACACACATTTTGTTACTTTTAATAGTTTGTCTAGCGGCACGTATACTTTTGAATTAAAAGCCCAAAATTTAAGTGCGAAACAAGCTGTTTTTGCTACACCAATAAGCTTTGTAATTGCAAAACCATTTTGGGAAACCTATTGGTTTTATGGTTTGATTTTGGCAACCGTTTTCGGATTAATTTGGCTATATTTTAAATGGCGATTACAACAAAAAGAACAACAACGCATTGCTGAAGTTGATAAAATTTTAATCGATAAAAAAATAACCAATTTAAGGTTAGAAAATCTGCGGTCTCAAATGAATCCGCATTTCATTTTCAATGCCTTAAATTCTATTCAAGATTATATAATTTCAAACGAAAAGGAATTGGCAAGCTCGTATTTAGTGAAGTTTAGCCGATTAATCCGCATGTATTTAGATTACAGTCAGCAAAATGAAATTACTTTAGAGGAAGAATTAAATGCCTTAAAACTGTATTTAGAATTAGAAAAAGTGCGTTTTGAAGATGAATTGGAATATACTATTTCTGTTGATAATCAATTGAAAACAAAACAAATAAAAGTACCGTCATTATTCATTCAACCCTATGTTGAAAATGCTTTAAAACACGGATTGTTACACAAATTAAATGACCGAAAATTACATATTGAAGCGAAAATTATTCAGCAAAACAAATTAGAAATTACGGTTGAAGATAACGGAATTGGTCGCGCACAATCCGAAAAATTAAAACGACCAAACCAACAGCACAAACCATTTGCAACCAAAGCTAACGAAGAACGTGTGCATCTTTATAAAAACAAATTAAAGCGTGATATAGCCATAACTACCAACGATTTGTATGACGAAAATGACGTTGCTGAAGGTACAAAAGTGGTTATCACCATGCCAATACATTAAGATATGAAAGCTGTAATTATAGACGACGAAAAACGCGCCAGACATTTACTATCAAACTTGCTAACCGAACATTGCGCAAGTATTACTAGCATTGAAGAAGCACAAGATTTAGCATCTGGTGTAGATTTGATTAAAACTAGTAAACCAGACGTTGTTTTTTTAGATATTGAAATGCCAAATCAGTCTGGATTAGACATTTTAGAATATTTTCCAAATCACATAGATTTTAAAATCATTTTCGTTACGGCATACAACCAATATGCAATTGAAGCTTTCAAACTGTCGGCTGTAGATTATCTGTTAAAACCAGTGGACACGACCGAGTTAAAAGAAGCGGTTATAAAAGCTGAGGAAGCCATAAAAGCCAACAATTTAAACGATCAATTAAACAAGTTACGCGATTCGTTAAAGCAACTATCCATGGACAAAATTGCTTTAGAAATTCCTAAAGGCATCATGTTCGCATCGCATAATGATATCGTCTATTTTGAAGCCGATGGTATGTACACCAACGTACAACTTATGGATGGTAAACAAAAAACCATTTGCAAACCGTTAAAGCATTTTGTTGAGCAATTGGAACGCAACGCGATGTTTTTTAAATGTCATCGTTCGTATTTAATCAACTTAAAATATGTAGATGAATTGGTAAAAGACGATGGCGATTACTTATTAATGAATAATCAAAAACGCATTCCAATTTCAAAATCTAAACGCGATCAGTTTTTAGAAGTGATTAAGGAAACCTTTATGTGATTTATTTGAAATTTCTGAAATTCCTTCAGAAAAAAAATCATCATTTTCAGAAAAAACCAAATTAAGAATAGTGGTTAAGTGCTTTATTTTGAAGTCTATTAAACACAATTCTTATGAAAAAAATAGTTCTATTATTGGTTTTAGCATTATGCTATAACGTCTCTCATGCGCAATTTGGTAAAATGCTTAAAAAGAAAGCCAAAGCAGCAGTAGAGAAGAAGTTAGATAAAAAAGAAAGTAGCAATACATCTTCAAAATCTGAAAACGCTTCAGGAATGGTTGGCAGTTCCTCAACTGAAAATTCATCAAAAACAGAATATACCGATGAAGAATTTAAAGCAGAATTAGCTAAAAAGTACCCAAACGACCAGGAAAAGCAAGATTTATACTATCAAAAATATCTTGAAAAAAAGCAACAAGAAGCAGACGCTAATAAGCCTAAATCTGCAAATTCAGTTAGTGATGAGTTTTTATACATGTCATATCCATTTGCTATGACCAAAGGTATGAGCGCAGTTGGTGTAGATCGTGTAAAAATAAGACGCCAGATGACAGATATGGGCGATAATGTAGACTTGTTGCCTGCACAAGATCCAGATTATGCATGGTTACGCTTTTTAACCACACCAGAACTAGTAGCTATGTCACCAGAAGGATATATTGGTTATGAGTTGGTTTCAGGAATGTTTACAACCAAAGTTGGTGCAGACCGATCGCAAACTTTAGAGCTTGGTACAGGTATGCCAATTTTAGTAAGAGGAATGCTAATTGCAGACGATGTATTTGTAATTTACGCTGCATCGCACCAAGGCGGACATGCATTTAACGTACCATCGTACATGCATGAAAAAGATATTACTATTTTAAACGTGATAGGTAAAGGCGAACAACAATTTCATTTAGAGTGGTTAGAAAAAGCGAAACCAATTGTAAAGGAGTTTGAAGCAACGTTAAAAGCAAATTATGATGCAGCTGCAAAATCAACCATGGATGCTATAAAAATGCCAGAAGCAGGTAGCATGAATAGTAATGCTTCATTAGTGAGTTTTGCTAAAGAAAATGTATCTAAAACCATTGCAAAAGATGGTGCAAAACTTCTAAAATTAAACATAGAATCTAACGATTGGAGTATTGTAAAAAACAAATATACAGGTCGTATTTTATACCGTTGGATAAAAGGTGCTTTCACAGAAAAAAATAAAAATAACGACTGCTATTTACAAGGTTTTTTAATCAAGCAACAGTACAATGGAAGTGGTTATGGTAGCTCACAATTTGGAGGTGTTATCCACGGACAAATGCCATACGGACAAAAAATGAATTGCGAATAATTAATATACGCTATTAACCATAGTTTTTAAAGTCTGCTTATTTAAGCAGGCTTTTTTTATTTATTTAAAATGTAAGAATAATCTTTATTATTTATTCAGAAAGAAATTAGAGCTATTCAGAAAAAAGCAAATTAAAAATCTTATTTGTTGTAGTTGTTTTGTGGTTGAAAATAAAAACAAATCTCAACTACAATGAAAAAAACATTACTCTTATTAACCTTTTTAGTGTATGGTTTTACACAAGCTCAAACTGTTGTTTATGTAGATATTGATGCTACAGGAACAAACGATGGTACTAGCTGGGCAAATGCCTATGTATCTTTGCACGATGCTTTAATAAATACAACAACAGCAGGTGCAGAAATTTGGATAGCAGAAGGAACTTATACACCTTCTAATGCAATAACACCGTTTTTAAATCAATACGGTGTAAATATTTATGGTGGTTTTGTTGGAACTGAAGCAACAAAAGCAAACAGAAGTACAGATCCTTGGTTACATCCAGTGTATTTATCTGGCGATATTAATGGTGATGATTTAGTAGAAGTGCCAAGTGCAACTTCAACAAATAAGACCGATAATGCCAACCGTATTCTTCAAATAGAACCAACGACAATAGGCGGTACAACTACAAGTCACGTCTCAGAAGAAATTATTATAGATAGAATTAACTTTGTAAATGGCTACGGAGGAAGCGCATTATATAGTCATCCAGCTGTAGGATCAAACTTTACACAGAGACAAATAAAGCTAAGAAATTGTCGCTTCTCTCGCAATTATGCCTCAACAAGACCTGCGTTTGATGTATGGTCAAATGAGCCAGGAAGCCCAGCAACTTCACCTTTTGAAACTTTTATAATGATGAATAGTATTGTAGATGAAAATGTGTCATCAATAGGATACGCATTTGAGTTTAGAGGTTTGGCAGGTTATCTTGAAACAACTCTAGTTAACAATTTGTTTGTTGCTAATACGGTAACTGATGTAAATTCAGCAGGAAGTGTAGCACGATTTATTAGTAATGGTGCCAATAACATAAATGTAAATTTTGCAAGTAACACCTTAGCTTTTAACCAAGAAGGAGCTTCTTATGGTGCTGATGGAGGAAGTTGTATTTATTTTCAAAGAGTTTCAAATAGTGGTGGAATTATTGGTAAGTGGTATAACAATATATATTATAGCAACCAAGGTACTGGTGAGTATGCTTTATCAAATAACTATACAATGGCATTTATTGATGTTGCTAATACTAATGCAAGAGACTTTATGACGCCAACTTACGATTTGCCAAACACAATTGTATTAACAGAAAGCCCATTTACAGATATTTACACAGGTGATTTTACACCTAAATCTGCATACAGACAAAATGGTACAGCTTCTAATGCAGCTTATAATAATAGTGAAGTAGGTGTTACAGATTGTTTTAATAATGCTAGATATTACTCAGGTGTTAGTGTTATTGGTTTAGGCGCAATACAACATTCTAATGCAGGTATGCTATATGGTCCTGGAAATATTGCAAGTTTATCATTGCCACAAGTTCCTGGTATTTATTTTGTAGATCAAAATGCAACAGGAGCTAATGATGGATCGTCTTGGGCAGATGCATTCACATCTTTATATTCAGCATTAAGTTCACCAAGTGTGTCATCAGGATCAAGTCTTTATGTAAAAGCAGGTACGTATTTAGCCAACTCAGGACCATATGTAATAGCTGATGATGCATTGATGATATATGGTGGTTTTGATGGTACAGAAGCTCATGAAGCTGATAGAGATTTGTCTCTAATTTTTACAAGTAATGCAACTATTATTGATGGAGATATAAATGGTGATGATACTTTTGTTGATGGTTTTTTAACTGGAAATACAGCAGATAATGTTAACAAATTATTTGACTTAACAACAGACGGTGTTACTGTAGATGGTTTTGTTTTTAAAGGAGCTAATTCTTCAGGAAATGCAATAATTAGTACAACTACTTCTCAGCTGTCAAATTTTACTTTAAAGAATTCTGAAATCAAAGAAAATAATAGTTCAGGTTTATTATTCGATTGGAGAAATTTTGTGGATGATTTTACCATGTACAATACATCTGTTCATCATAATGATGTTAACAATGGATTAATGTTATTACAAACACAAAATGATGATTTGTCTTCTACGTTCGTAAATGTTAATATCTATGACAATAAAACAAATTCAGATTTTGGAGCCATTTGGTTCAGAACAGTAGGTTCAGGAACTACAAATGATGTAAATATTATTAACTGTCATTTTGGAGGAAATGTACTTAGTGGTTTGGCTCAGCCTCACTTTTTTAATATTAGTGGGCAATCGACAACCAGTAGTTTGTCTATTGTAAATTCTATTATCTATGGTAACACAAATCCTAGCGGAAACCCTGTGATTGCAGTAGATAATTCTAAAACAGCAGAAGGTGATTTTACAAATCTTTATGTGGCCTACAGTATAGCACAATCCTTGAGTCCTAATGCAACTTCGGGTAATTACGCAACTGCAGCTTTAATTAGTGGCGATCCTCAATTAGATGAAACAGATGCTTACAAACCAACAGTAAGTTCTAATACAATAAATGTGGGCGATAATGCAGCTTACGTAATGGATTACCCGTCAGAAGATTTATTGTTCAATGCTAGAATATTCAATAATACTATAGATTTAGGGCCATATGAGTACAACCCAACTTTAGGCGTTAATGATGTAGTTTTAAATGCAAACTCAGTAAAACTATACCCTAACCCTGTAAGTGACAGGTTATTTATTAAATCTACAGAGCAAGTTAAAAACATATCTATTTACAATATTAACGGTCAGCTTGTAAAGCAAGCTATTGAGACTTCAAACGGTATTGATGTATCTGTATTACCTTCAGGATTATACATGATTCAAATTAACACCTCTAACAATTCTATTAATCAGAAGTTCCTTAAGGACTAAGTTGATGTTATATCAACTTGATTTAGCGCTCACTCTTGTGAGCGCTTTTTTTATGACTAAAAAAAGCTTACCATTACGGTAAGCCTTTTCATAAGTAAATGCTGAAATAGCAATATTATTATAAGCTTAGTTATTTAGCATTACAGGCATAACAAGCATTGTAATGTGCTCACCTTCGTCTAATCCGTCAACTGGAGTTAAAATACCAGCTCTGTTTGGCAAGCTCATTTCTAACTGAACATCATCAGAGCTTAAGTTATTAATCATTTCTGTTAAGAAGCGAGAGTTAAAACCAATTTGCATATCATCACCTTGGTAGTCACAAGTTAATCGTTCTTCTGCTTTGTTACTGTAATCTACATCTTCAGCAGAAATATTAAGTTCTGCACCAGCAATTTTTAAACGGATTTGATGTGTTGTTTTGTTAGAGAAAATACTAACACGACGGACAGAGTTCAAAAACTGTGTTCTAGCAATAACTAGTTTATTAGGATTCTCTTTAGGAATTACCGCTTCATAATTAGGATATTTACCATCAATTAATCGGCAAATTAATACTGAGTTGTCAAAAGTGAACTTAGCGTTAGATTCGTTATATTCTACTAAAACGTCTTCTTCATTTCCTGCTAAAATTCCCTTTAAAAGATTTAAAGGTTTTTTAGGCATAATAAATTCAGCAGGTTCTGTTGCGCTGACGTCATCTCTAGTATATTTTACCAATTTATGAGCATCTGTAGCTACAAAAGTTAGATTGTCTTGAGAGAACTGAAAAAACACACCACTCATTACAGGTCTTAAATCGTCGTTACCTGCAGCAAAAATTGTTTTGCTAATTGCAGTAGCTAAAATATCACCCATTATGGTTGTTTTGCTGGCATCTTCTACAGAAACAGCATTTGGGAACTCAGCACCATCAGCATAAGCTAAAGCATATTTACCATGATTAGAACTGATTTCTACAGTGTTGTTTTCTTCTACAACAAACGTTAATGGTTGCTCAGGAAACGTTTTTAACGTATCTAATAATAAACGAGCAGGTAAAGCAATACTGCCTTCAGAATCACTCTCTACATCAATTGTAGAAGACATTGTTGTTTCTAAATCACTAGCCGAAATCGTAAGTTTCGATTGGCTTAATTCAAATAAGAAATTATCTAAAATAGGTAAGGTGTTACTGTTATTAATAACGCCTCCTAACACTTGAAGTTGTTTGAGTAAATATGTACTTGAAACTATAAATTTCATGCTAATAATGTAAATTTTATCAATTATAACGTATCCTACAAATATATCTTAATCGTATAGATTTGTAAAACAAACTTATTAACAAATTCTAGGTGTATTTCTTCTTTCTTAAGAAGTTAAAAGCCAAGCCAAAAAGAGCAAGTAGTGCCAATGGTAATGCAATGTTTAGGAGTTGCCAAGTACTGCTTTCTTCCTTTATTTTATCTTCATCAAGGTAAGCAACGCTAATTTCTTTGGCTCTAATGTTTATAAGTCCGGTATCGTCTAAAAGGTAATTGACGGTATTAAGTAAGAATTCTTTATTTCCATATAGAAAACCTCTGTAATCTACACCTAGTTCTAGAGGTCTTCTTTGTCTAACGTCATTTTTTATAACATCACCATCAGAAATAACCACCATTTTTGTAGGTGAACTTTTAGACTTAAAATTCTTGACTTTAAAAGGCAATACACGTTGATCGTAAACCGAAGTAAATTCACCTTCTAATAAAACAGCCAAGTTTTGTGGGCCAGAATTATATAAACTCTCATTAGGAGATTTGGTAACGTCATTTAGAGATATACTAGTTGGTACTCCTTCTAATCTAGATTTAGGGGAACTTTGCAACAGTATTGTTTTGTCTATACTATTTTTTAATGTGTCTATAGGACTTGCAAAATCAAATCTAACAAGCTCTAAATTTTTGGTAATAGGATGCTTTTGGTTAGACGAGGCCAAAGGTGCATATTGCCATTGGATAGGTTGTAATTGTGCTTGGCTTCCTTCACCAATTGCCAGCATAATTGGTGCAGAGTAGAGGTCTTTTACCAAACTAGGATTTATCCTTACACCATATTTAAAAAAGAAATCATTAAGGTTAAGGTCTCTCATAATGGAGACACTAGAGTTTGTGGCATTTCTTAAGCTATCCTCATCCATTACTACAGACTCAGTAAGCCAAAGACTTTTTCCTCCTCTCATGGTATACTGATCTAGTACCAATTTCTCTTCTTCTGAAAACGCTTGGGTTGGTTTAGCAACAACTACTAAATCGTATTGCTTAAGTTTATCTAAAGTACCTTGCGGATTAGTAGCAACACTATCTAAAGTAAAAGGTGCTATTTTATAGTAAGATTGCGTTGTTTGGAGAAAATCTGCAAGGTTTAAATCAGCGAGTTCACCATTACCTTTTAGTACAGCAATGGTCTTGGATTTTGAATTTACGAGTTTATTAAAAGCATCAGCAAACGCATATTCAAGCCCTTGTACCGAGTTATTGATTTGTTCTGATAAATCTTGAGTAATGCTTCGCTTTAATAGAGGAATTTTAACTCTTTTATCTTTATAACTTGCATATGCCCAAGGAAAAATTATTTCTTGAGTAACTTTCCCTGTGCTGTTATCTGTATTGATATATGGCTCTAATCCAGAGCGTGTAAGTTCATCAATAATTTGTTCTCTGGTAGATTCATCTTCAATAGGATTGATGTAATTAACCCTAATATTATTGGTTTTAAGTTGAAATTCTTCAATGATTTGTTTTGTCTCGTTTTGAAGTAATCTAAATTCTGAAGGAAATTCACCTTCTAAAAAGACATCAATTATTAATGGAGAATCTATATTGTCTATGATGGTATTTGTGGCATCAGATAATGTATAGCGTTTGTCTTTGGTTAAATCAAAACGACCATAAATAGAACTCGATATAGCGTTTACTATAACGAGTGCAGCTAATACAATGAGTATGTATATTAGATTTTTATTCTTCTTCATTACTCTCGTATGTAATTTCTTCTTGATAATGTCTTAATTCTGAGACTCTATCATCCTTAAAAATAATTTCTACACATTCCTTTTCATTATTAAATGCACCTGGTTCAATACCCAGACCATAATTCCATTTATTATTGTCATGATCTTTTATACTGTCATTCCATGTTAGCCACTCGTATTTTCCTAAAAGGGAAGTAATTTTGGTTTTAGAAACTCCAATAAGTGTGTCAGATTCTATAGTGTTGTCAATCATTTCGTAGCGTAAGGCTGGTTTTTCAATCCATGCTTTACTATCAAAATATTTTTGATGATGGTAATTGCTAATAATATTAACAAAAGGATAAAACATATAGAAATACACAAAAGGTGTCAGAATTAAGCTGATTAATCCTGTTAGCCATTTGCGCTTATCTACCGTATTCAAAAACAAAAAGAGTAGTACAAAAACTACGATCATAAATATGACTAAAAAGGGTGTTATAATCATTGTTTCTGAATTCTAAGTTTTGTGAATAATAAAAATGCTAAAGCAATACTTATAAAATATACCAAATCTCTTGTATCGATAACTCCACGACTCATGCTATTGTAGTGTGCTGACATACCAAGATTTTCCATATATACTAAATCACCAAATACATTGTAGTTTGAAAGCCCTTCAAAGCCAAAGTACATAAAGAAACAGATAAATACTGCAATGATAAATGCAACAATTTGGTTATCTGAAAGCGTAGAGGCAAACACTCCTATTGCAGTGTAAGCAGCAACAAGAAAGAGTAGGCCAAAGTAAGATCCAATGGTGCTTCCCATATCTAAATTACCTTCTGGACTACCTAATTGATAAACTGAATAAACATAAAGCAGTGTTGGTATTAAGGCTAAGACAATAAGGATAAATGCACCAAAATATTTGCCCAACACAATCTGAAAATGAGAAATAGGTTTGGTGACTAATAGCTCTAAAGTACCTTGCTTTTTTTCATCACTAAAACTTCTCATGGTTACAGCAGGAACCAAAAAGATAAGAATCCACGGCGCTAATAAAAAGAAAGATGATAGGCTTGCGACACCATTATTAAAAATATTAAAATCACCTTTAAACACCCATAAAAACAAACCGTTTAATAATAAAAACACACCAATAACCAAATAGCCAATTGGTGAGGCAAAGAAGGTGTTTATTTCTTTTTTTAGTATTGCGAACATTCAATTTAAATTACATTTCCTTATTTTGAAAAAAGAAGCAAAAGATGTATCTATTTTTGTTATATTTAAAATTATTTTGTCTTCAAAAATATATACTTTATCTGGAATAAAATTATTGTCATATGGTTTATCTAAAAATTTAATGGTATCCTCAGAAATTTCATATTGACCTTTAAATTCTTTTGTCCCAAACATATAATTAGATGAAACTTTAAAAGTATTGTCATTATATAATTCTAATTCAATATTACTCAAGTCATCAATTAATATAGTATCCAAAAGAACCTCTTTGCTTTTACAAGAATTAAAACTTATTAAAATCAAGATATAGATTGCAAAAACAACTATAATTTGTGAGTTTAATTTTAATTCTTTGAGCATTAATTTAAGCTTACCAGTTTATTCACACTCCAAGCTTCAGGTTTAGCATTAAACAAAGGTTTTGTTTTAGCCCACACACTTTTAAACAAATCAGAATGTCTGTAATTATTTAAATCGTTTTCAGAGTTCCAATAACTATACGTAAAAAATATATTGGTATTGTTTTGGTCGCGATATAATTCTAAAAAGTTACAACCTTCAAAAGCTCTGATTTTAGATTTATTCGCTTCAAAATTAGCCAAGAATTCTTTAATCTTGGATGGTTCAAAACTCATTTTTACAATTCTTACTAACATAATTTTAAAAGCCTTTCCTAAATCCTTTTCAAAGGAAAGGACTTTCTTACTGTTGTGAAAATATTTTTTTTTGGTTTTTGCGTCATCTTGGGCCTCCTTCCCTTAGTGAAGGACTGAGGCTGGGCAGGAAGTTTACGGTTACTGTATCCATTGTTTTTAATCCCATAAGGGTAGAGGCGCTACCTACAGTACTGCAATTACTTTTATAAACTGCAATCTCCAAATAACCAGATGAATTAAAGACTACTAAACCTTTACCTTCGTCATTTCGCTTAGCTTCTTCAATATCAAAATTTACAATATCGCTGTACCTATTGTAAATTTTTCTAAACTTATGATTTCGAGCTGAGATTTCGTATTGCCGTGTTTTTTGCAGGTCCTCAAAAAACTTCCTTTTAATGTTAGTAACAACGTTTCCATAATTATCTATGTATATGACACTTCCTATAATTTGATTTTTGTCATCATTAACAAATGGGTTTAAATTTTTTATAGGCTTAATAGTGTTAATAACTTTTCCTATGACCTCAAGCGTGCCTCCTCTTGCGATATGGCAAGCTACTTTTACAAAAACATCCAGAACAGGAAAATTGGTTTCAATTTTATCATGGATATTAATTTCAACAATTTTCTCTGGCGCAATCTCAGAGCAAATCATACTCATTATACCATTGTTGGCGCATATAAAGTAATGGTCATCTAACTTAACTGCAATATGCTTATTTTCAGGACTTAACTCAGAGTCAATTCCTATAATATGGATAGTGCCTTTTGGGAAACTACTATACGCATTTAAGATAATATATGCTGCTTCAGAAATGTTGAAAGGAGACACAGAATGTGAAACATCAACAATTCTAACTTCAGGTAATTCGCTATAAATAGCACCTTTAATCGCACCAGCAAAGTGATCTTTTTCTCCAAAATCAGTGGTTAAAGTGATAATTGCCATGGATTAATTGTTGATATTTTTTTTAGAATTGAGGTTGTAAAATTGTTAGATTTGTTTGTACACAATCGTTACACAAAACTAAGAAAAGAAAACAGATTAACACACTAAATTAATTAGCCTTTTGAACGAACTTATTCTAGAATTAGAAGAAATTACTCCAAAAGAATTCTTCGGTGCCCAAAATGCCAACATTGAACTATTAAAAAAATACTTCCCTAAACTAAAAATCGTTGCACGTGGTAATAAAATTAAAGCCTATGGTGATGAAGATTTACTAGAGGAATTCGATACGCGAATGATGATGCTTATGAAGCATTTTGGTAAGTACAATAAGCTTGATGAAAATGTAATTGAGCGAATCTTAACAAGCAACAGTAGCGAAGATTATTCAACCTCTGCAACAAGTGGCGAAGTTATAGTGCATGGTGTAGGAGGCAAGCTTATAAAGGCGCAAACGGTTAATCAGCGAAAACTAGTAGAGAGCATACGTAAAAATGATATGGTTTTTGCTATTGGTCCTGCAGGTACAGGTAAGACCTATACTGGTGTGGCATTGGCTGTACAAGCTTTAAAAAGTAAGGAAGTAAAACGCATTATACTAACCAGACCAGCTGTTGAGGCAGGTGAGAATCTTGGGTTTTTACCTGGTGATTTAAAAGAAAAATTAGATCCGTATATGCAGCCTTTATATGACGCTTTACGTGATATGATTCCGCACGAAAAGTTAGAAAGCTACATAGAAAAAGGCGTGATACAAATAGCACCTTTAGCTTTTATGCGTGGTCGTACATTAGATAATGCATTTGTAATCCTAGACGAAGGCCAAAATACGACGCATGCACAAATGAAAATGTTCTTAACACGTATGGGTAAAAATGCCAAGTTTTTATTGACAGGAGATCCAGGTCAGGTAGATTTACCACGTCGAACCATTTCTGGTTTAAAGGAAGCTTTATTAGTGCTTAAAAATGTTGAAGGGATTGGCATGGTTTATTTAGATGACAAAGACGTCATTCGTCATAAATTAGTTAAGAAAGTCATTGCTGCATATAAAAGTATAGAAAACAGAGATTAATTTTTTTTAGGAGCTATTTCCAGCTTTCCGCTATATCTTTTTATTTGCTGACTTCGACTACGCTCAGCCACCAAATAAAAAGGATGCCGCTTCAATCTGGGCTAGGGCTCAAACTAAAAGCAATAAGCACAACAAACTAATAGCTAACAACCAAAAGCTAAATAAAATGAGTAACACAATAACAGACACAAACTTTAATTTTCCGAATCAAAAAAGTGTTTATAAAGGAAAAGTAAGAGAGGTTTATAATATAGGCAATGAGCAATTGGTAATGATTGCTACTGATAGACTAAGTGCTTTTGATGTGGTAATGCCAAAAGGAATTCCTTATAAAGGGCAAATTCTTAATCAGATTGCGACCAAAATGATGAAAGATACCGAAGATTTGGTACCAAACTGGTTGGTGGCTACACCAGACCCAAATGTGGCTGTTGGTCATTTGTGTGAACCGTTTAAAGTTGAAATGGTAATTCGAGGCTATATGTCAGGTCATGCAGCCAGAGAATACAAAGCTGGTAAACGTTTACTTTGTGGTGTACCAATGCCAGAAGGTATGAAAGAGAATGATAAATTTCCTGAGCCAATAATTACACCAGCTACAAAAGCAGAAATGGGCAACCATGATGAAGATATCTCTCGAGAAGATATTTTAAAACGTGGTATAGTTTCTGAAGAAGATTATGCAGTGTTAGAAGATTACACTAGAAAATTATTTCAACGAGGTACTGAAATTGCTGAGAAGCGAGGCTTAATTCTTGTGGATACAAAATACGAATTTGGAAAAACCAAGGATGGAAAAATTGTATTGATTGATGAAATCCATACACCAGATTCTTCTCGTTATTTTTATGTAGATGGTTATCAAGAGCGTCAAGATAAAGGTGAAGCTCAAAAGCAGCTATCTAAAGAGTTTGTACGTCAATGGTTAATTTCTAATGGTTTTCAAGGTAAAGAAGGACAAGAAGTGCCATTTATGAGCGATGAATACATTGAATCCGTAAGTGAGCGTTATATTGAGTTATACGAAAACATTACTGGTGAAACTTTTGTAAAAGCGGATGTGTCTGATATTCAGAGTAGGATAGAGGCTAATGTTTTGGGATATTTGGAAAGAGCTTAGTTGTTTAGTTGTTGTCATTCTGAACTTGTTTCAGAATCTAGTATGACTTCAGATTAGAGATGCTGAAATAAATTCAGCATGACAAAACTTAATATTTTTCTTTCAAAGTCGCAGTATGATGCTCTACATGGTAGGCCGTCCACATTATAATCTCGCGTATTGGCATTTTGCCCATTAGTGGATGTGGTAAAACTAGTTTATCTAAGTTTTTATCACTGATTCTTTTTGTCTTGTATTGGAGTTTTTTACTTTCGGTTTGTAATCGGTTTAGGATATATTGTTTTTCATCAATCTCAGGAATCTTCATGTTTTGAGAGCCTTTGAACGTTTTTCCTTTTGCATCTTTTAAACGTTCATGATATCGTTTAACAATAGTGTTGTAATCTCTAACTGGTCTGTTGGATTTTCCAAATTTATAGCGGATTAGAAATTTAGGAAGGCTTAAGGCATTATTGAGTGGAATGATACTCTGTAATAGATGCAGTGCCTGTTGCCCTTGCGTCCACTTTCCTGTAGGACCTTGTAACCAGGTTTCATTAGGTTGTTGCTCTAACCAATTGATTAACTCAGAGTGCTTTGCATCGATGAGATTAGCGATTTCTTCTTTATCCATGAGAACTATTTCTTAGATAAAGAAAAGATAGAAAAAAAAGTTTAGCAATTAACTATTACTATTCTTTTTCCTTTTCTTGAACAACTACTTTATCCTTTTTGAATATTGGAACTAAGTAAGATAGGTTAAAACCAAAACCAACTCCAAAGCGACCACTATCGTAAGTACGATTAAAACCAGGTATATAAAGGTTTTCATAATCATTCGGTGCAGTTTCAGTGATCAAACCTTTGAGTTGTGCATTAATACCAGCATAGAAATTATTAAATAATTCTGCCTTTATACCAATAATTATTTCTGCCCAAATTGCAGTAAGACCAGAGTATTCAGTACCTTCTTCTACAGTGAATTGCTGATTCCAATATTGGTTGTAAACATTATAAATTTCGTAACTATTTAATGTTTGGCTGAACGTACTAGCAGCACCTCTAAAACCAACATAGATCATATTTTCCATATCTAGCCAGTTTTTATAAAAGTTAAGGTCTATACCTCCTCTAAAGTAACTACCTTTAGTGGTGTTACTTAGAACCTCATTTTCTAAAGTATATTCTTCATTTCCTATTTCTCCAGCTAAGTAGATGCGTTTTGTAAGGCGATAGTCACCCATAACCTCAAAACCAGTATAGTTATCATCAAAAAATGTGCGTGCTAATTTACTAATATCTGCACCTAAACGTAGTCCGTATTTTTGTTTGTATATTAAAGTGTCCTTAACCGTTTTCTTTTCTTCTTGTGCCATTACCATTGTAGAAAATAATAGCAACAGAATACTACTTTTAATGAAAGATGTGTACATGTACTGTGTTTTCATTTTCTACTAAAATTTCAATAATTTCTTCACTTTCTATCCATAAATCATCATCATCACCATCCGGATTTATTTCTACATCAATTAAATTAAATACACTTTTATAGCCACATGCTCTAGAGACGTACTTAAATTCTGTTGTATACTCAATTTCAATAATGTCAATGTTTGAATTATTATTGGGATTATCGTTCAACCTCAGATTTGTATCCTTTTCTAATTTAAAACGAGATATGGTTGGTTCTCCTTCAAGACCAATAAAAAGAGGTAATTCTATTGCTCTGGCATTGGTGTTAAAAATTAATGTGCCCTCTGTGTTCTCATCTGTAGGATTATCAGCAAGACCTTCGCCATAAACTGTCAAACGCGTTACAGATTTTAATTCATCTTGTTCAGTAGCGTCATAAAATTCTACTAAAAGTCTAGGTGTAGTTGGGGTACTCTCTGCACAAATATCGTCGCGTTCGCAGTTGTATGATATTAGAGTAGAAATAAGAATCAACGTCAGAAAAATTATAGATTTTATTCTTTTAGATTTATTCATAAATTATGTTGATGCGTTTATTTGTTTAGTTGATAATTACGTAACGCATTTAGCATGTTAGTTATTTTTTCGATTTTAGTCCTTGCTAAGATATAATCATTCTCAGATATAAAGCCTAAATCTTTCCCAATTATTAATTGATTAAGAACTTCCATTGCAGAACTAAACGATATAGTAGTGAAATGAGCTTTATCTTTTTGAGTTTTCCTTGAGGTACCTTCAGCTAAATTTGATGAAATTGATATTGAAGCTCTTCTAGGTTGACTTATTAAGCCAAATTTTTCTTCAGTAGGAAAGGATTTAGTAATTGAATACATTAATTTAACTAGAGAAACGGATTCTTGCCAAACTTCTAACTTTTCAAATGAATATATTTTCATCCCTCAAATAAACTAATCAACGAATAAACAGTTTAACCTTTTTCAAACAATACAACAGTTTCAATATGCGCTGTATGCGGAAATTGATCGACCAAACTTAACTTTTTTATTTGATATCCTGCAAGTAATAACTGCTCAGTATCTCTAGCTTGTGTGGCAGGATTACAAGATACATAAACCAAACGGTCTGCATTAAGGTTTATTATTTTTTTAAGGGTTTTTGGCGCAATACCAGCTCTTGCAGGATCTAAAATTATAGTACGTATCTTATTTTGAAATTCTGCATGCTCTGTTAAGAATTTACCAACATCAGCTGCATAGAATTCTAAGCCTTCTATATTGTTGCGCTTTGCATTTTCTTTAGCATCTTCTATAGCCGAAGCTACAATATCTACACCAACAATTTTAGTGTTGTTGGCTTTACTTGCTACAATTTGTCCGATAGTTCCTGTTCCACAGAAAAGATCTAAAACTACCGTATTGTCTATAGCTTCTTTATTTTCTAAAGCATAGTCAACTACTTTAGAATATAGTTTTTCGGCACATTTAGGATTGGTTTGAAAAAAGCTTTTCATACTAATTTCAAAATTGAGGTCTAATAATTCTTCAACTATTTTATCTTCTCCATAAACTAATTGAATGCTTCCTGTAGTAGCTATAGTTCTGTCTCCAACCTCATCATTAATTGTGTGAAGTAAACCAGCAATCCTATCACCAAATAGTTGTGCTAAATAGTTTGCAAAGGCATCTAAATCAAATAGGTCTAAGTCGTAAGAAGTTGTTACAAGATTAAAAAGTAATTTATTCGTCTTGTAAGATTTCCTAACCACAAAATATCTAAAGAACCCTTCCTTTTTTGGGCCATGCCATGGTGCTAAGCCCGTGTGCTTACAGTATGCTCTAATATCTTTCAGATGGTTTTCAACTTCAGCATCAAAAAGGCCAGAATCACTATTTAGATTATCTCCACACCACCAAAGTCCTCTGCGTTTAAAACCTAGCGTAAACTCATCCACATCTGTATTTGCTTCACGATCAAAACCAATAGCAGAAAACCCATATTCCATTTTATTACGATAGTGAAAGGTATTTGGTGAACTTACAAATTCATCAAAATTAGAGTCAATATCTTTTACTTTACCAATACGTTTAAAAAGTTCTAAAGTACTTTGCTTCTTATACCTATGTTGTTTTTCTATGGGTAAATTAATGTAAGGTGCGCCAGGAATATCTTGGTAAGGCATTTCTACTTCATCTTCCGAAGGTTTTAAAATCTCCAAAAGCTTGCACTCTGCATATTTTTTACTTGACTTTTTTACCTGAGCCTTGACTAACTGTCCTGGTAAAGTGTTGGGTACAAAGACTACAAATTCACCATGTTCATTTCTAATTCGGCCAATGCCTTTACCACCAAAAGCATAGTCTTCTATTAAGATATTTAAAGTTTCTCCGCGTTTTACAAACTTGTTTCGTTCTCGTCTTGGCATTAATCGTGAATTAGTCTGCAAATATAGTCGCATTTTAGTAATTGCCTCAAAGAATTTGGAGTCAACTTTAGTCCAAATAATTCGTAAATATTTATTAATTTGCACACCTCTAGGGATGATTTCTCTCCCACGCTGCTTTTTCGAGATTTCACCATTACTTCTAAACATGGTACGCAAAGTCTTTGAAAGAATAAAGGTAGAGTAGGAAATCGCTAAACGAGGTTTGACAATTCATTATACTCGTTTGGTTTTGTTTAATTTTTTTAAATATTTTGAAGATGGCTGTTTTAGACCACATTTCGTCGCAAGAAGCGATGGCACTAGAGAACAAATATGGTGCACAGAATTATCATCCCTTACCCGTAGTACTTAGCAAAGGTGAGGGTGTTTATGTTTGGGATGTAGAAGGTAAAAAGTATTATGACTTTTTATCTGCGTATTCCTCATTAAATCAAGGGCATTGTCACCCAAAAATTGTGAATGCCATGACAGAGCAAGCACAACGGCTTACGTTAACTTCTAGAGCATTTTATAATGATATGCTCGGACGCTATGAAAAGTATGCAACTGAGTATTTTAAGTTTGACAAAATGTTGCCTATGAACTCTGGTGCAGAGGCTGTAGAAACAGCTTTAAAGCTTTGCAGAAAATGGGCTTATGAGGTAAAAGGCATTGATTTAAATAAAGCAGAAATCGTAGTCTGTAAGAACAATTTTCATGGAAGAACAACAACCATTATATCATTTTCTAACGATCCTGTAGCCCGTAAAAACTTTGGACCATATACAGACGGATTTATAAAAGTTGAATATGATAACTTGAAAGAATTAGAGGAGGTACTCAGCACTAATCCTAATGTAGCAGGTTTTATGGTAGAGCCAATACAAGGCGAAGCTGGTGTATATGTACCAAGTGAAAACTACTTAAAAGAGGCTAAAGCACTTTGCGAAAAGTATAATGTTCTTTTTATTGCGGATGAAGTACAAACAGGGATCGCACGTACAGGTAGATTATTAGCAACGTGTGGAAATTGCACATGTCCAAACAAAGATTGTTCTGGTACACCAGATGTAAAACCAGATATTTTAGTTCTAGGTAAAGCATTAAGTGGTGGATTGTACCCTGTATCTGCTGTTATGGCTAGTAATGAGATTATGAATGTTATTCAGCCAGGAAACCATGGAAGTACTTTTGGTGGTAACCCAATTGCTGCTGCAGTAGCAATTGCTGCTTTAGAGGTAGTGAAAGAAGAAAATTTAGCTGAAAATGCAGATTACCTTGGAAAGATTTTTAGAGCAGAAATGAATAAGTATATTCAAGAAAGCACTATAGTAAGTTCCGTAAGAGGTAAAGGGTTACTAAATGCTATTGTAATAAATGATGATGAAGATAGTGATACAGCATGGAATATTTGTCTTAAGCTCAGGGATAATGGGCTATTGGCAAAACCTACTCATGGTAATATTATAAGATTTGCACCACCTTTGGTAATGACTGAAGAAGAACTGTTAGACTGTGTGTCTATAATTATTAAGACACTAAAAGAATTTGAATAATCAATAAAGTAAAAAAAATACCACGATAATATTATCGTGGTATTTTTTTATTCATAATTATGTATTATCTACATCCAGCATTCTCAGCGGCTTCGTAGATCTGTTGCATGGATTCTGCAGGTACATTAGGGTTGTTCTCAAACATGCCTATATACCAATCAAAGAATGCACAAGGGCTAACCATTACCCAGATAATAAAAGCGAGGCCAATGAAAGATATGAACAATGATACAATGGCAAATGTTCTCGCGCTTTTCATTGCTGGTCCATTGCTATAGGCTTCTGGTGTAGCGTTAAATTTTTTAAGCTCTTGATTAGCAATCACAATTGCTATTATAGCTGTAACTGTACCAAGTCCATAGGCACAACAGCATATTATTCCTATTACAGATAAGATGTAAACTAATGTAGTGTTGAGTTTTTGCATAAATAAAGTTAATTAGTTAATAAATAGTTTTAAAGTATAATTAATAACAGCTGCTAAAAGTGTTAAGCTTGCCAATCCCAATTTAATTTTTTCACTATGTCTTATTTTTATAACCATATCGAAAATAAGAAATACAAAAAAAAGCATCATAGGATAAAGAGCTGGGTACATTGTAAATGATGCTACCAAATCACCCTTAAGCAAAAGTGCTACTGAGCGCTGAAATCCACAGCCTATGCACTCAAAACCAAAGTGTTTTTTACTCGCACATGATAGCATGTAGTCGTCTAAGCCTTTCAAAAGTATAAACATAAAGCTAATTTAATAATTTACATTTACTTTAAATAGTATTAGAATAATTGTCTTATACCTTATTTTTGCTGAGAATTATTGTAACACATATGAATATTTCTAGAGTTATTAATCTTATTTGTGTAGTTGTTGGTGGTATAGTTGCTATATACGCTCAAGCTGGAGAAAAACAGAACACTTACCTTTTAATGGGCGGTATTATTCTCTTAATGTTTGGTATTTACAGAACATCGCGAAATATTCCAAGTAAATACGAAAAGCAGGAAGAAGAATCTTTTGTGAAATCTGAACCTATAGAAGATGATGAAGAAAGGTGATGTAGTTGAAACAATAGATGATGCCATAAAAGGAACTGTTAAACGAGTTTCAGGCACAGTCGTTATTATTGAAGACGCTGATGGTTTTGAGTTTCAGTTTGACGAAAACGAACTGATGCTTGTACACACCAACATATCTTTAGATAATGCTATTTACGATGCTGATTTTGAGTCTGTGAAAAAAGAAAAAGAGACTTCAAAACGAAAAACTGTACCAACGGTTAAGCCAAAAGAGCGTCATGCCCCAAAATTTGAAGTCGATTTGCACATACACCAACTCACCGATTCTACAAAAGGCATGACTAATTTTGATATGATAAATCTTCAGTTGGATACTGCCAAAAGACAATTAGAGTTTGCCATCCGAAAGCGTATTCCAAAGATGGTATTTATCCATGGAGTAGGAGAAGGCGTTCTACGACAGGAACTCGAAACGCTTTTAGGACGTTACAACAATGTTCAGTTTTACGATGCTGACTATAAAACTTATGGTATAGGTGCTACTGAAGTTAGGATTTTTCAGAATTTAGAGCCATAAATCGTGTCGTTATTCTTCTATAACAATATCGTAAGTTAATGTTCCAAAATCTATATCTGTACCAGATAATATTTCTAGATTAGCACCAGTAACTAAAAAATTAACCATCACGGTTCTAGTATACGTGTTACCGCCAATATGTTCTATCGGACCATAATTAGTATTTTCTAAAGGATTAAGATAATGATACTCTAATTCACCATTAGCGTCAGTGTTGCGATTTACAAGATTTCTAGGGTTTTGGGTGTCGGTATTATCTTCATCTATCGTTGGTACACTATCACCATCGTCATCAGTATCTAAATAATCAGGTGTACCATCATTATCAGTGTCAAGAGGGTTTGTTGTCGGGTCGTCATCATCGTCATCATCATTTAATTCAAACCTTGTTAACACGTTGTCGTTGTCATCATCTTGGTCTTGGTAATCTGGTATACCGTCTAAATCAAAATCATCATCCGTTAAATCTCCGTTGCCATTTCTATCTTCGAAAATGTTTGGTATACCGTCGTTATCATCATCCATAACAGTCACAGTAGCTAATACTGTACCTCCATTTTCAGCTTCGTAGTCTTCAATGATGGTTAAGTCTCCAGAAGGTACTAATTCACAGAGTTCGTTATTGCCCAAACTTCTGTTGTAAGTCCTATATAAAAATCTAACGGATGACTCATTGATGTTAAATACAGTAGGGTCATCAACAGGTGTAGCTTCCGTAAATGGAAATTCTTCATTAGCACCTCTTGGTATAATTAATGATAAGGACTCATTAGGATCCTCTCTTGTATCGTAAATAAGAAATGAATTAGTGTTGTTGGTACATAAATCTAATTCTTTATCAAATTCCAAATCTACCGTAATAATATCACCATCATCACAGGCAGTTAAAAGTAGAAGGATAAAAATTATAAAAAAGTGGCGCATCATAAGCTTACATTTTGAACAAAAATAATGGATTTGTAAAATTATAACGTTGCATTATCTAAATAATTTTATTTGCGATATTTTTGCACTATGAAGCAAGTATATTTAGATAATGCGGCTACTACAGCTTTGCGACCAGAAGTTATAAATCGTATGGCAGATGTTCTTGTCAATACTTACGGTAATGCCTCTTCTACACATAGTTTTGGACGCTCGTCTAAAGCTTTATTAGAGCAATGTCGCAAGAATATTGCTGGCTATTTTAATGTATCTGCTTCTGAGATTGTTTTTACCTCTGGTGGTACAGAAGCCGATAATTTAGCTTTGCGTAGTGCTGTTAGAGATTTAGGTGCTACAGAAATTATTACTTCAAAAATAGAGCATCATGCTGTATTACATTTAGCGGAACAACTGCAAAAGGAATATAATGTTAAGCTCAATTTTGTTAATCTTGATGCCTGCGGAATGGTAGATTACACGCATCTTGAAAACTTGTTAAAATCTTCTAATAAAGCTATTGTGAGCTTAATGCATGTAAATAATGAAATAGGGAATATCCTAGATATAGAGCGTGTAGCTAAGTTATGTAAGGATAACGATGCTTTATTTCATTCAGATTGTGTGCAGTCTGTAGGGCATTTTAAATTAGATTTACAAGACATACCAATCGACTTTTTTGCAGCTAGTGCTCATAAATTTCATGGACCTAAAGGTGTAGGATTCTGTTTTGTTAGAAAAGAATCTGGATTAAAACCTCTGATTTTTGGTGGTGAGCAGGAGAGAGGTCATAGAGCAGGTACAGAGTCTATTCATAATATCGTTGGTATGGACGAAGCTCTTAAAATAGCATATAACAATATTGATATTGAAAGAGAAAAAATTACTTCAATTAAAACCTACTTTATAAATCAGCTAAAAAAAGTAATTCCATCAGTAAGTTTTAATGGAGGTTGTGAGGATAATACAAAAAGCACATATACTTTAGTTAATGTCTGTTTACCTTTGGAGCCATCAAAGGCTCCAATGCTTCAATTTCAATTAGACCTTAAAGGTATTGCTTGCTCGAAAGGAAGTGCTTGCCAAAGTGGTAGCAGTCAACAATCTCATGTGCTTTCAGAAATTCTTGATGAAGAAAAATTAAAGTATCCTTCTGTGCGATTTTCCTTTAGTGCTTTTACAACTAAAGAAGACATTGATTATACCGTTAATGTTCTTAAAGAAATTATCAGTGCTTAATGATAATCTTTTCAGATTTTACTGTGTTAGCTTTTGAAGTTACATTAACAATATACACACCTTCACTCAAACCTTCAGTTGTCAATTGGTAACGGTTAGATACAGTGTCGTAGATTTGATTCAACATTCTTTTTCCAGCTACATCGAATACTTCAACGGTTTTTATATCTAAACCATTTGGGTTAATTACAGATAATTGTTGAATATTATTATCCTGACGAATTGTTAAATCACTAAATTCAAGGTCATCAATACTTAATGCTTGTCCTGGTATAAATACAATTTCAAAACGGTCTGTATAGTTACCTGGCTCTACGTTTAAGTCATAATCTTGATTTCTTAAATCAACATAAAGGTTATCTTGAATATCGTGAATGTAAATACCTTGAGCATCATCAAAATTTTGAATGTCAAATATTCTAAAACGTAATGGTTGTTGCTCTTCAATATCTACAATTAAGGGAATTGTAAGTGTTTCGTCAAAAGCATAGGCTTGACCAGAATATTTCTTGCCATCAAGAAGAAAATAAGCATCAGTATCATAACTTTGTGAACGTTTTGGTTCTAAACCTCTATCGTGTCCTAGTGTTGCAGAGTCATGGAAGTTAAGTACTACTTGTCTCGTATACTGGTTTTCACCAACAGTAAAATCTACATTGATTCTAAAACGTTTATAATCTTCTGGCACTAGAGATAGTCCGCTGTCTTGATAACTTAACCCTGGGTTGTTAGTTCTAAAGAAGTAACTATCAGCACCTTCTTTTTCAAAAACGCGATGTGTGTTTTTAGCCCTCACGGTTCCAGTTGAGCCGGTAATACCTTCTACCATAAAACCTTGACCTATTGGGATATATCTTCTGGCTAACTTTGTTCCGTTGGCACCAGGAGGTGGTAACGGTAATACATTATCTTGTTCATCATAAGTAGAAAAAACAGCAGGTGCTGTAGTTATCACCGTACCGGCTGGATTAATTGTAAATTCAGAATAGCCACCTACGTAATCTTGAAGAACATGTGAGGCCACACTGCCATCTTGTTCCCAATAATAAATCGTATCCTCGATTGCATTAACGTTATCAGCATCATGAATAAAAGCGGCTGAATCAATAGCGCTAGGATAAGGATTTCCTACTAAAGTAAATTGACCTGCTGCAACTGGACTTCCTATGGTACCATTATTTGGTTTACCTCTAAAATCATAATCAGTATTACCTATAACTCCTGTTCCGGAACCTTTCATTGTAAATCCTAATCCTGGAGCGATATCTATGTTGGCATTACCAGGAGTAGCTGCTGGGATCCATTCACTATATTCATCAGAACTCACAAACATCCATAACCAACGTGTCGAAATCAATAATGGGTCTGCAGTACCATTATAAGCTGTGGTAAATGTACCATCGTTACTATCAATTAAATTCGGAGTTCCAAGGAGAGGGTCGTCTAATTGATTCAATCTGAAATCATTGTTTACTGAGGTGTTGGATAAAATTCCACCTACGGGAGAACACCAATAGTTATAAGCCCATTGGTTTACTGTACCATTTTGGTATACACTTAACTCACCTGTACCAGAGTTACCTACATTATTTCCTTGCAGTAATTGGGCTTCGTTACGAAGATAAATGTGGCTGTTGGCATCTAGATTAACATCATCTGTTACAAATAACGGCGCAACATCAGGTGCTGGTGTAAATCCATTTCCATCTACATAGATGTAGCTTCCGTTGCTTACAAATAAATCTGATTGTGCTGAGGCCAAACTAAAACATAGCAATAGGCATGCGATGAGGGTATTTTTCATGCTTAATAAAATTTATAACTATAGCTTAGTAGGGTAACCTAAAGTGGATTAGACTATTACAAATTTAAAAATTTTATAATATGTTGAAGTGCAATACAACGAGGATTTGAGCAGTTTCGCTAAAATTACGATATTTTTGTTATGAATTAGTTTTCAACGAAGCAATCTATGGTAAATAGACCAGAAGAACCATCTTCATTGACGCCAAAATTGTATGATCTCCAATTTACTAGATTTGAATTATGCTCAAAACTTCCAGTATCCTGATTATAAGTATAATATTTTGACTCTATTTTGTGGTAGTTATTCTTTGAAAATGCTTTAAAAAAAGCACCATCAATGTAGAATTTACCTTCTAGCAGATTAGGTAGGTTATCAAACTCTGAAAAAATTGTTTCATACTTGGCATGAAGAATATCAGATTCTTCTAAAGGATTATTAATATCATGATAAATAAGTTTTTCAATTTTAATTAAGTTTCTATTTTCAAAATAAAAAGTTCTGTGCAAATCATCTCCCTTAAATTCTAAAACTTTATTCTCTTGGTATTGATAGGTAAAATTTACTTTTTCATTTAACAGCCCTTGAGGAATAATGATACTTCTTTGAGCTATTCTAGAATTTACAATAGTGTAGTCATTTGTTGTGTCACCATAAAACGATTCAATGGTACTGGATATGCTTATATTGTTTTCAGAATATTCAATATCGTATTGAGTTAAATCAGAAATAAGCCAACCTGTAAGACCAGATCCCATAGGAAATGGTGTTGGACCACCAATTATTTTTATAATTCTATCATTATTATCATATTGAATTTCAATACCATTAAAATCTGGGTCGAAGTTATCGACTCTAAACCCTAAATCTTCTCTATTGAAGTATTCGTAATATAGCTGAGCAGGCTCATAACTAATTAATTGACAAGCATCCTCTAAATCATTGTTATCACTAGTAGAGCAAGATGCAATCAATAGAATAAAAAACACAAAGTATATATCTCTCATTTGATTGTAATTATAACCTTGCCGATAATCTCAAGTTAAAAACACGAGGTGTTAAAAAGTTCGGTATTGCAAACTGTCTTTTGGTATACACGTCTCTAACCCAAGTATTGGTAATTGAGTTTTGATTGTTAAACATGTTGTAGATCTCAAAACCGAGAGAGAGCTCTCTAAAGGTTTTTTTCCAGTTGGCTTTATATGTTTTTGTTGGATTAACCAATTCTAACTGAATTCCTAAATCTGCACGTCTGTAATCTCTAAGTCGTATCTGAAAATCGTAAGGATCTGCATAACTTGGAGAACCACCAGGAACACCTGTGTTGTAGACCAAATTAAGGTACATTTTTAGATTAGGCATATTTGGTACATAATCCTGAAATAATGCACCAAACTTTAAACGTTGGTCTGTTGGTCTGGCTATGTAGCCACGGTTATTAATGTTTTCTTCGGTTTTTAGATAACCAAAACTAAACCATGATTCGGTACCTGGAACAAACTCTCCATTTAATCGCATATCTAATCCGTAGGCATAAGCTTTGGCATTATTATCTGCTCTATATCGAATTCTTACGTTTTCTACAGTATAGGTATTCACATTAGACAAGCCTTTATAATAAGCTTCCGTAACCAATTTAAAAGGTCTGTCCCACATCTTAAAACTGTACTCATTTCCTAATACAACATGAAATGATTTTTGTGCTTTTACATTAGGTTGCACAACACCAGAGGAATCTCGCAATTCTCTGTAAAAAGGTGGTTGGTAATACAAACCGCCAGCAACCCTAAAAAGCATATCCTTTTCCCAGTCTGGTTTTATAGCTAATTGCATTCTTGGGCTAAATACAGTTTGCGTATTGCTCTCTAGGTTTTCACCACTAACAGTCCAATTATGCATTCTAACACCAGCATTAAAGAATACGTCATTGTTTTTCCATTCTGTACGTTTGCTATACTGTGCAAAGGCTTGTATTCTATCTATTTTAACTCTGTTAAGAGCTCTTATATCTTCAAATGCTGTTAATGGTCCTTCAAATGGTTCATAGGGTTGAAGGTTAGGAATGCTAAAGTTTGGTGGTCGTATAGAAAAACCTGCTGAGTCTATAATTTCATATTCTACCAAACGATCCCTTATATCTTCATGTGTATATTTTACTGACCATTCTACTGTAGATTCTTCATCTATTTTATAATCGCCTCTATGTTCGGCATTTATAATAAAAGCATCTAAATCGTTACGTGCATGAGTTAGTTGAGACCCAATACCTTCACTAAATTCAACTTCACCTAAATTCTCATCACCTATATTAGTATTTACTTCTCCTAAGCGATATTGTGCGAAAATGTCGAAGTATTCTTGTTCTAAAGTGTGGTAGGCAGAACCAAAAAATTTTAAAGTTAAATCGTCGTTTACAAAGTAATTAGCTTTTAAAGCTCCAAAATAGGTTTGGTACTCGTCTTCTTCGTTACCATCATAAAAAACTAAGAGTGCAACAGGTTCTTGTAACGTTCCGAAGTTGGTTTGTCTATTTTCAGGTTGAAAGTTATATCTGTTTAGAGAAATATTTCCAAGAAAATTTAAATGAAATTTGTCAGAAAAGCGATACGTCAAATATGTCTGAGCATCAGCAAAAATAGGCTCTACATTACCTTCTGTTTCGAGATTATTAAGAATTAAACTATTATCTCTGTAGCGTATGCCAGCAATCCCAGAAAACTTACCATTTTTAGAAACGGTTTCAGCTGCAATACTTCCACCCAGTAAACTTAAATCTGCACGCACTCCAAAAGATACAGGATTGCGATACGTAATATCTAAAACAGATGACAGCTTATCGCCATATTTAGCTTGAAAACCACCAGCCGAAAAATCTACATTAGACACTAAATCTGTATTAACAAAACTTAACCCTTCTTGATTACCAGAACGAATTAAGAATGGCCTGTAGACTTCAATCTCGTTAACATAAACAAGATTTTCGTCAAAATTTCCACCTCGTACAGAATATTGTGTACTTAATTCGTTAGAAATATTTACACCAGGAAGCGTTTTCAGTATGTTTTCTATACCTGGTTGCGCACCTTTTATAGTTCGTAAGGTTTTTGGCGCAATAGTTACCACACCATCTTCGTTTTGTCTGGTATTGGTAGAAATTACAACCTCTGCAATTTGTTCTGCTTCTACCTTCATTACAGGATTATATTCTAATTCCTGTCCGTTTTTTAGATTAAATTTCTGAACGATACGCTTATGGCCTAAATGAGTAAATTCTATGGTTACTTCGACATCAGATGGTATTCTCAGTTCATAGAAACCGTTTTGGTTGGTTGCTGCACCTTCGCCAGTTGAGGCTTTAATGTTTACGTTCTCAATGGGATTGTTTATTTCATCTAGGATAACTCCTCTTATAACTGCTGTTTGAGAAAAAGAAAGCATGCTAAAGAGCAGGCCAAGAAGAAGGGTAAAATGTAAGCGTTTCAATTAGTTTAGTTTTATTTTCTAAAAAAGGTTGCTTCAAATGTAGAACTATTTCCAACATTATCGGTAACAATTATTTTTAAATCATTCTTAGTGTCTTTAACGATGTTATCATTAAAATCGTGTACCAACATTTTTGTTTTATAATCATACTCCATTAAAATCCATTGGCCGTTAACTGTTGCTCTGTACTTGCTTATTCCAGATAAATCATCGTCTATTTTTACTTTTAGGTAGCGGTATTTACTCAGCCATTTTTTGTCTTTAAAGTTAACAGGCTTAATGGTAGGTGCTACAGTATCCATTGCTAAAGTATAGGTACCAAAAGTCTTGCTGCCAGCACTGAGCATATTTCCTTTTCGTTTTGTACTTACATAACTTGGTCTTTTGTAATAACCATATAATCTCGCAATAAAGATTTTGTCGAGGTGTTCGGCTTTGTAATTACTTAAATCATAATTGATATAAAAATTCTTTTGCAAAGGAATCTTGTCTTCGTGGAGGTGAAGCGTATCGGAACTTACACTAAAATCAATATCAACGTCTTCATAGACAGTGTTTTTATAAAAGTTAACTGTAATAAGACCAGATTTTAATTCTGTCGCTTGGTCAGAATAAATAGTGGTTTTATTAGAAAAGTCATCTTCTGATGGTTTTAATATTTCGTATTTACCTCTAATAGGAATGTTTACCCAAGTTTCATTGCCCTTATAATCTCTAATCCTTGCTTTAAATACAGATGATGTGCTGTCTTCAACATTAATATAACCATTGTCATAAGCATCTTTGTAGAGGCTTAAAGGATTATTTTCCTCAATGAATAATTTCTGAATTCTAGACTTTTTGGTTTTAAAGTATTCGTAATCTATAAGACGTTTTATATGTTTTGTTTCATCAAAGCTAAAACGCTTAAAATCTATTTCTAGACTTTTATTACCGTTAAAAAAGGTTTGTATGTTACTAACACCATTATTATTGGGTGCTAAATCTTGCTTGTCATATGAGGTAACACCAAATCCAATATTACCATATGCTGTAATTTTTTCAACCTCGTAATCTCCATTTTGTTTGGGAATTAAGCGTAGAGGAACACGTTCGTTTTTGCCATTAATTACAGCACTTTTATCTTTAGGATAGGCATAAACAGCAGACACAAATGGACTTTTAGAGTCCTTTATATCAATACCAAACATCATAGGGTTTATAGGACGTTCTTGATTGTCTCTAATTTCAAAGTGTAAATGTGGTCCGCCAGAACCACCAGTATTACCAGAATATGCAATAACTTCATTTGGCGCAACTATTAACTCTTCTGTACTAGGAAAAACTTCAACCTCAAAGCTTTCCTTTTCGTATTGGCATTCCTTTATATATTTTTCTATACGATCAGAAAATTTCTGAAGATGGGCATACACAGTGGTATATCCATTAGGATGCGTAACATAAAGTGCTTTGCCATAGCCATAATGTGAGATTTTTATTCTGCTCACATAGCCTTCTGCAGCAGTATAAACCTTTAAGCCTATCTTACGTTGCGTTTTAATATCTAATCCAGAATGAAAATGGGCAGATCTCAATTCTGCAAAAGTTCCAGAAAGTACCAAAGTGATGTCTAGTGGATTTCTAAAATAGTCTTGAGGGTATTCTGATTGCGAAAACAATGAACTCGAAACTAAAAGTAAAAGCAAAAATTTTTCGCACCTATCCCTATAATGGATAAATGATTTGTTTTTAGTATATTGGTTAAAAATTTTATTTATGTCAAAAATAGCATGGTTGTCAGGTGTAGGTAATTCAAAAAAACACCAAGAAATAATAGCAGACTTATTGTATGCTTTTATTAAAAAAGCAAAGACTGTAAAGAAGTATAGTAAATTCAAAGCCTTACCTGAAATAGTTTTAGATTCTAAAGTTCCTGACATTGTTGTTTATAATTATTCTCGTAATATTTATACTCCTGTTGCTATTTTTGAAATATGTTATTCAGTTAGCTTAAATAATGATTTAGCTAAATGCCAAAAATTGATGTCCAACGAATCAAATATTGAAGAGGCTTTTGTTATAGACATATCAAACGATACATTAGTATTTAACAAACTATACCGACTGAAAAACGGAAATGTATCTAAACCAAAAAAATCTTCGAAATTTGAAACAATGAATCTTGATTTATCTAACATTATCTAAATTTTCATACATCCAACTTTCTTTGTCATAAGCCATTAAATGATTTATATCTAATTGGTAAGTAGAATATAATTTTTGGGTTAAATGTTGCCATCCGTTTATAATGCTAAAATCCATAAAATCATCATTGTTTAGTTTAACCCTTACCACTTTCTCTTTTTCATCAAAACCAACTATTTCAGCCTTGACAACATGTCCGTAATAACCTCCAACACCCCTAAGTATTGCGGTTTTATTTTTTAAAAAATCTTTGTTTTTCATTTGTGCTTTTTTATTTAGTTATACGCTATCTCTTTAACTTCCTTACTATCCTTAGCTTTCCAATACTCCAACTCTTTTTCTTGTTTTAGAGCGTTTTTAAGGTACTTCTCAAACTCGTTTCCACGGTAGTTTCTGTTATTGAACTTCCATTCGTACTCCACTAAATAAAATGGGAGATATTTCTTGCTAATGGATTTGTAGCTCCCTTTTATTCCATTCTTTACGTACGACCAAAAACCCTCGATTGTATTAACGTGAACTATACCTTTACTAAACGATTTTGAGTGGTTTATTTCGAGCCTATCTATATAGTTTTCTAAGTCCTTATAAGACCTAAAACCATCCGTAATTAGTATTGAGTTTTCTTGCTTTGCGTAAGTCTTTAACATATACAAAAGATTGCGCCTTGTAAGTTTCTCAATTAACTTGGTTTTTACCATTCCCTTTCGTTGAACCATTCCAGCAACAGAAACTTTATTAGTTCCTCTACCACGCTTTAAACTCGTTGTGGAAATATTGGCTTGGCTATCTTCAGACTTTTGGCGTTTTCTCGCTTTGCCACCAAAATAGCTTTCGTCCATTTCTATCATACCACCCAATTTAGTATTGTTGATTAGCATACCTATTCTAATACGCATAGCAACGTAGTATGATGTTTTGTAACTACCACCTATATTGCGTTGTATTTCCTTTGCTGAAATGCCTGATTTTGAGTTGAGCATTATAGCAATAACAATAAACCATTTTGGCAACGGTAGCCTTGTGTCTTCAAAAATCGTATCTACCAGCACCGAAAATGACCGTTTACAATTTTTGCAAGTATGGCGGTTTTTCTCGGCTTTTTGGCGTTTTGTCTTTGTTGAGCCACAATAACTGCACTTTACGGTTTTGCCCCAACGCAGTTTTTCCAGTAATTTCAAGCATTTCGCTTGTGTGTTGTATTTTTTTTGTACTTCTATTAGTGTCATTGCTTATCTATTGATTTTATTATACTTTTGAACAATATCTATTCCATTATAGGGATAGGTGCGAAATTTTTTCATAAAGAGCACTATTACAGCTAAAATATCAAATTGAACAAGAATTGCAAACCAGAAAACTGTATTATTTTTCTGAACGTTTTAATTTTTAAGTTGTTATCTCAATTAAAAATAATTGTAAAAGAATTGTGTTTTTTAAATAGGTATGTTAAATTTGTTTCAACAGTATTGAATTACTTAAATGAGTAAAATAGAAGAAATTGTTGATGCTTTAGAGAATAAAATCAGCAAGGTTTTACATAAGCAAGAAGTCTTAAAGCAAACCAATGCAAGATTATCTCAACAGCTTGAAGAGCAGCAGCAAAAACTTCTAGAGCAGCAAGAAGAGATTGCTTCTTGGGCAGATAAGTACGAAACACTCAAAATAGCAAATTCAATGCTTGGTAGTGACGAAAATAAACGAGAAACAAAGCTCAAAATAAATGCACTTATAAGAGAAATTGACCATTGTATAGGCCAACTCTCAGAATAAAGTTGTAAATTTAGACTAAATGTCAGATCAATTAAAAATTAAACTTTCAATTGCCAATAGGGTATATCCGTTGACAATTAATCCAAAACAGGAAGAAGGTTTACGCAAGGCCACAAAAAAGATTGAGGCAATGATTGGTCAGTTTGAGCAGAATTACTCTGTTAGAGATAAGCAAGATGTTTTGGCAATGTGTGCCTTACAGTTTGCGGCTCAGGTAGAGCAAAAATCGATAGATAAAGAATATGTCAATGAAGAGGTGCAAGAAAAGTTAGAAGCTTTAAATGACCTGTTAAATCAGCATATTTAACTCGTACGTTCTTTAAAATACAAAAAGGTTACTGCCTACATTAGTTATATTTTTTGATAAACTCAACGTTAATTCTTTAAAAAGGGTGAGTTTAAATTGTAAAAGCATGCTGCTAATACGTTATGTATTTGGGCAGATCCTTGATCAGTTTGTTAGCCCTAAACTTGTTTTTAAGGAGTTTATACAAAATCCAAAACTGATGTAGGCTTTTTTTATATACTAAACTAAACACAAATCATGGACACTAACACGATACTATTTATAGTTGGAGGAGTGGTATTAGGATTAGTAATTGGCTACGTAATTGCAAAATCTTTGGAAAAAGGTAAAGCATCTAAGTTAATTGCTAATGCCGAGAGCGAATCCAAATCAATTTTAAAACAAGCCAAAGCAGATGCTGAGGCTTTAAAGAAGGATAAAATACTTCAGGCTAAAGAGAAATTTATAGAGCTTAAAGCAGAACACGAAAAGGTGATCTTATCGAGAGATAAGAAAATGGCAGAAGCCGAAAAGCGTATTAGAGATAAAGAATCTCAAGTTTCTAATGAACTTTCAAAAGCTAAAAAATCTAATCAGTCTTTAGACGATAAAATAAAGGACTATAACTTTAGATTAGAATTCTTAGAAAAGAAGAAAGATGAAATAGAGAAAGCCCATAAAAGTCAAATAAAGCAGCTTGAGGTTATTTCTCAACTATCTGCAGAAGAAGCGAAATCACAATTAGTAGAATCTTTAAAAGAAGAAGCTAAAACTGATGCCATGGCTTTTGTACAAGATAGAATAGAAGAAGCTAAGCTAACAGCTCAGCAAGAAGCTAAAAAAATTATCATTAACACCATTCAGAGAATAGGCACCGAAGAGGCTGTTGATAATTGTGTATCTGTCTTTAATATAGAGTCCGATGATGTTAAAGGTAGAATTATTGGTAGAGAAGGTCGTAACATTAGAGCTATTGAAGCTGCCACTGGTGTAGAAATCATTGTAGATGATACGCCAGAAGCTATTATTTTATCTTGTTTTGATTCTGTAAGACGAGAAATAGCACGTTTATCATTACACAAATTAGTAACAGATGGTAGAATTCATCCAGCTCGAATTGAAGAAGTTGTCAAAAAAACAACTAAACAAATAGAGCAGGAAATTATAGAAGTTGGTAAACGTACTGTAATAGATTTAGGCATTCACGGTCTTCATCCAGAATTGATAAAGATGGTAGGTCGAATGAAATATCGTTCATCCTATGGTCAAAACTTATTACAGCACTCTAGAGAAGTTGCTAAGCTATGTGGCGTTATGGCAGCCGAATTAGGATTAAATCCTAAACTTGCGAAACGTGCAGGATTACTTCACGATATTGGAAAAGTACCATCGTCTGAAACAGATGTTGAAACTCCTCACGCTATATTAGGTATGCAATGGGCAGAAAAGCATGGCGAGAAACCAGAAGTGTGTAATGCTATTGGAGCGCACCACGACGAGATAGAAATGACAACGTTGTTGTCTCCAATTATTCAGGTATGTGATGCTATTTCTGGTGCTAGACCAGGAGCAAGACGCCAAGTTTTAGACTCATACATACAACGTCTTAAGGATTTAGAAGATGTGGCATTTGGTTTTACAGGTGTTAAAAAAGCGTATGCAATACAGGCTGGTAGAGAATTACGTGTTATTGTAGAGAGCGAAAAAGTATCAGACGAGAAAGCAGCAAGTTTGTCTTTTGAAATATCTCAAAAAATTCAAACTGATATGACGTATCCAGGACAAGTTAAAGTTACAGTGATAAGAGAGACAAGAGCAGTGAATATTGCTAAATAAAGAATAACTAACTCAAGTAATGTAAAAGGGTGTTCTATTAGTTTAGAGCGCCTTTTTATTTTCTAGGATGAAACTTGTTTAAAACATCACTTAAGTGCGATCGGTCTACGTGCATATATACTTCTGTTGTGGTAATACTTTCGTGACCCAACATCATTTGTATGGCTCTGAGATCTGCACCATTTTCTAATAAGTGGGTAGCAAACGAATGTCTAAAGGTATGAGGGGACACTGTTTTCTTTAAGCCAGACTTTTTAACCAGATTCTTAATTATTGTAAAAATCATAGCACGTGTAAGTTTGTTACCTTTATAATTAAGGAATAAAATATCTTTAGATTTTGGGTTTACATCAATATGGTTTCTAATACCTTTCCATATTTCAATATATTTTTTGGTAGACTCACCAATAGGAACAAAACGTTGTTTGTCACCTTTTCCTGTTACCTTAATAAACCCTTCATCAAAAAACAGATCAGAGATTTTTAATTCTATGAGTTCACTAACTCGTAGGCCACAACTATATAATGTTTCTAAAATGGCTCTATTGCGTTCACCAAGATTAACACCTTGGTATTGGTAGCCGAGGTCAATAGTGTTAATCAATAAATCTATATCCTCAACAGATAAAGTATCTGGCAGTTTTCTACCAATCTTTGGTGACTCAATTAAATCCATAGGATTAGAATCTCTGTAATTTTCAAAAACCAGATAATCAAAAAAGTTCCTTAACCCAGAGATTAACCGTCCTTGAGATCTTGGATTAATAGTTTTAGATGTGCTATAAACAAACTGTTTGATATGTTCTTGGGTAATTTTATCTGGTGCTATATCTATCTGATTATCTTCTAGGTAGTTTGTAAGTTTCTTTATATCATAGTTATAATTCTCAATAGAGTTTAGAGATAAACCACGTTCAATCTGTAAATAATGTTTATAATCTTTAACTGCTTGAGGCCATTTCATGGTGTAAAAAAGAAATTTTAGGGCTAAAAAGTAGTGAAAATCATACGTAATTCATCGTATTTTTTATAAATTTTGTTAATAACGTAATTATTAAATAGTTGATAATAAGTATTTTGTGAAAAAATGTTTACAAGATTGTTGATAACTGCACTTAAATATTTTAATATTACAAAAAAAAGGCTTTAGTTTGCAGTAATCAATTTTAAAACTTAAAAGATTATGAAAAAATTATTTTTAGCTGCTTTTGCAGTTTTTGCTTTTGCTAGTGTTAATGCACAAGATTCAGAAGGTGGTCAAACATCAGAAGGTAAATGGCTTATCGAGGCTAACACTGGTAATGCAATGTTAGGTACGACAGGCATTTATTTTACTTCTTCCGATGGTAATTCTCAGTTTAACTTAGGTCTAGACGGTGGATATTTTATCATGGATGATTTAGCTATTAAAGCTGGTTTAGGTTACAATAGTTTTAGTCCTGACGAAGGTGATGGTGTTAGTTCTTTCTCTTATCGTTTAGGTGCGAAATACTATGTTAACAGTATGATTCCTGTTACTTTAGATTTAACAGGTGCTTCTGGTGATGGTGCCGAGAACTTTTTAGGTGAAACTCCATTATGGTTAGGAATTGGTGCTGGTTATGCTTGGTTTATTGGTGACATGGTTGCTATTGAGCCAGGATTAAGATATAACCATTCCTTAAATGAGGATTTTACTGATAAAGGTGTTTTCCAAGTAAATATTGGCTTCACTTTATTTTTATAATCAAAAAAAATAATAATACTAAAAAAACCGAAGTAAGTGCTTCGGTTTTTTTTGTTTAAAAATTAGAATGATTTTGATTAAATAATAAATATTCCGTCAAAACACTCAAAATTTTAACAATCACAAGGTTAATAATTGTAAGTAAAAAACTACGTTTGTAAAAACAATTAATTATAAATTCTCATGAAAAAATTTTTACTTTCTGCTGCAACAGCAGCATTTTTTTTAATCAATGTAAATGCACAGCAAAGAAGCTCAGGTGATATAGAGCTTATTCCACATGTAGGATATATGTCAGCATTTTTAAATGGCGATGAAGTTGATGGTTTAGATGAGAGAGGATCATTTAACTTTGGTGTAATTGGAGATTACTTTTTTAATGATAGATGGAGTCTGCGTTCAGGGATTAATTTTGATTCAATGGGAGCAAGTATACCAGGATCTGATTTAACGCTTAATTATGTGAATATTCCAATCAATGCTAATTGGCATTTTGGTAGTACAAGAAAATGGAATTTAAACTTTGGTGTTACACCAGGTTTCTTAACTAAAGCAGAAGTAGATGGTGACGATGTTAAAGACGCATACCAATCTTTTCAACTAGGCGTTTCTTATGGTATAGGATACAAATTAGAAATATCGGAAAACTTTAGTATTTTATTTCATGGACAAGGATTAGTAGGACTTACCAATATCATATCTGATGATGCAGGTGGTAATGAATTTACAAGGCTTAATGCTGGTTCTACTATAAGCATAGGTGGTGTATTTAAAATTTAAGTTAATTCGAAAGATAATTATAAACCGAAGCAAGTGCTTCGGTTTTTTTTATGCCCTTATCCGTCTAGTCGAAGTAGGTTTTACTATATTTACTTTTATGAAGCAACTTATAATAATTAACGGGCCCAATTTAAATCTTCTAGGAAAAAGAGAGCCTGAGATTTATGGTAGCCAAACTTTTGAAGATTATCTAAAAGTACTTCAATCTAAATACAGTAATATTGAGTTAGATTATTATCAATCTAATATTGAAGGTGAACTTATAGATAAGTTACAAGAAGTTGGTTTTAGTTATGACGGCATTATTTTAAATGCTGGTGCTTATACACATACTTCTGTTGGTATAGGTGATGCGGTAAAAGCAATTACGGTACCTGTAGTAGAGGTTCATATCTCTAATACCTTTTCTCGTGAAGAAATTAGACACCAATCTTATATTTCACCTTATACCAAAGGAGTTATTCTTGGTTTTGGTCTAAAAAGCTATGATTTGGCAATAGAAAGTTTTATCTTATAATCATGAAAAAATGTATCCTATCCTTAGTAGTCGTTGCATTTAGTTTTGTGGCTTTTGCACAAACAGAACTTGGAATTAAAGGCGGATTAAATTTTACCTTTTTTAAAGTTAACGAAGGTGATTTTGGTACTAATCCAGATATTGAAACAGGTTATTATGGTGGTGTTTTTGTAGATTTTCCTATAGACAATGGGTTTCATATTCAACCAGAGTTACTTTATAAAGGCATTGGTGATTTTAGATTTTTAAATGCTCCGATTTACTTAAAGTATGATATTTACGATACGGTTCATATTTTGGTAGGACCTAGTTTAAATTACTTTTTTGATTTTTTTTCTAATAAATTTAAGGTAAGAGCAGATCTTAGTTTAGATTATGATTTTTCTTCAGACTTGAGTATACATATGAAGTATACTATTGGTTTTGAAGAATTATCTCCCAACGTACTTTTCCTTGGACTAGGATATAGATTATAAAAAAAGCGATTCAGTACGAATCGCTTTTTTTGTGTATTGTGGATGTTTTATTACAAGTGTATCACTTCATCATAAGCATCTGCTACAGCTTCCATAACGGCTTCACTCATTGTTGGGTGAGGATGAACCGCTTTTAATACTTCATGACCAGTTGTTTCTAATTTACGACCTAATACAGCTTCAGCGATCATATCTGTAACACCAGCACCAATCATGTGACAACCTAACCATTCACCGTACTTAGCGTCAAAAATTACTTTTACAAAACCATCTTTGTTTCCACCTGCACTTGCTTTTCCCGAAGCTGAAAATGGGAACTTACCAACTTTGATATCATAACCTTGCTCCTTAGCTTGAGCTTCAGTAAGGCCCACACTAGCAACTTCTGGTGAACAATACGTACAACCAGGTATGTTTCCATAATCTAAAGCTTCAACATGCATTCCTGCAATTTTTTCAACACAAAGTATGCCTTCAGCAGAAGCAACGTGGGCTAAAGCTTGTCCAGGTGTAACATCTCCAATAGCATAGTAACCAGGTATGTTAGTTTGGTAGTAGTCGTTTACTAAAATTTTATCTCTGTCAACTGCAATACCAACATCTTCTAATCCAATATTTTCGATGTTAGATTTTATACCTACTGCAGATAATACAATATCAGCTTCTAAAACTTCTTCACCTTTTTTAGTTTTTACAGTAGCTTTTACACCTTCACCAGATGTATCCACAGAAGTAACTTCTGCAGAAGTCATGATTTTAATTCCAGATTTTTTGAAGCTACGCTCTAGTTGCTTGGAAACTTCATCATCTTCAACAGGAACAATTTTTGGCATATATTCTACGATAGTAACTTCCGTTCCCATTGAGTTGTAGAAGTAAGCAAACTCAACGCCAATAGCTCCAGAGCCAACAACAATCATTTTTTTAGGTTGTTTATCTAACGTCATTGCTTTTCTGTAACCTATTACTTTTTTACCATCTTGTGGCAGGCTAGGCAACTCGCGAGAACGAGCACCTGTTGCAATGATGATATGATCAGCCGAATACTCTTTGCCATCAACATCAACTTTTTTTCCTGGCTTAACTTTTCCGAAGCCCTCAATAACATCAATTTTATTCTTTTTCATTAGGAACTTTACACCATTACTCATGCCATCTGCAACACCACGGCTTCGCTTTACAACGGCATCAAAATCGTGTTCTGCATCTTTAACTTTTAAACCGTAATCTTCAGCGTGTTTTAAATATTCAAAAACCTGAGCAGATTTTAAAAGTGCTTTTGTAGGTATACAGCCCCAATTTAAACATACACCTCCAAGACTTTCCTTCTCTACAACAGCGGTTTTAAAACCTAATTGAGATGCTCTAATTGCTGTTACGTAGCCACCAGGACCACTTCCTAATACTATGATATCGTATTTACTCATGAGTGATTTTTTAATTGAATTTTTGAGAGTACGAATTTACGAAACCAAAATGTAATATTAAAGGTCTTCTGTAAAATGTCTTTTGCCTTTGTCTTTAGAAAATTTTTGTTTGTTGTAATCTTTTGATTTTCCTTTTGGTATAGATAAGGATTGCCAACGCTTTCCTTTAATAAGTTTTCCTAAAAATACAATCTGACCAACATGATAAGCATAATGCATCATTTGTCGATTTACAGCTTCGACCACTGTGTGACCTTGGTTTCTTATGTAGATCAGACGCTCTAAATCTTCATCTGTTAGAGATTTTATTGAGCCAAATAAGCAATCCCAACCTTTATCCCAGTTAGCTAGAAATCCTTCTTTAGACGTAAACGAATCAATAAATTCTTCATCGCGTTGTCTCCATTCTTTTTCACCATCTTCGGTTAGAAAATTTGTCCAACGACTTAGCATGTTGCCAACAAGGTGCTTTACTATTATTGATATAGAATTAGAATCTTCAGCGAACTCTCTTTTTAATTCATCAAAAGTTAACTGTGCAAAAGTTTTATCACCTAGACTTTTATAATACTCAAATTGCTTGATGCTGCTCTCAATGTAATTATTCATCTTTTTTAGTGTCCTCTGGTACAAAATTTAATGCCACACCATTAATACAATGACGTTTTCCTGTGGTGTCTTTTGGGCCATCATTAAACACATGGCCTAAATGTCCACCACATGTTGCACAATGTTCTTCAGTACGAGCATAACCAATTTTGTAGTCTGTGGAAAAAGCAACATTACCTTCTATTTCTCTGTCAAAGCTTGGCCAGCCAGTACCAGAATCAAATTTATGTTCACTTTTAAATAACGGTGTATCACAAGCAGCACAATGGTAAACTCCTTTTTCGTAATTTTTGTTCAATGGACTTGAGAAAGCACGTTCGGTACCAGCCTCTCTAAGAACATAGTATTCCATTTCGGTTAATTCAGCTTTCCATTCAGCTTCGGTTTTTGTAATTGGAAACTCTTCCGACTCCTCATTTTCTTTTTTTTGAGCAGAGCCATTGCAATTGAATAAAAGAGCGGTTAAGGAAAATAATAAGATCTTTTTCATAGCTTAAATTTACGATTTTAAATAAACCTTTTGTCGTATTAAGTTTTAAAAAATTACAAAGCTTTCAGTATAATTTTTATTATTAAGTAATTGGATTAAAGAGTTGATAAAATCATAATATTTAAGTAAATTACATTGGTGTTTTTTTAAATACTTTTTGCCTCTATATTAGTTATGCCTAGTTGATATTGTAATGTGTTGTAAACATTCATTTTATAAATAAGTAATTTAAATCTTACAGCTAATAAGTATTAAATAAATTTAGATGAAAGCATTGTTTCTTACCAGAGAATTTCCGCCTTACGTTTATGGCGGTGCAGGTGTGCACGTAGAATATTTAGCAAAGGAATTGTCTGAATTAATGGAAGTAGAAGTAAGAGCTTTTGGCGATCAGGATAAAACAACTAACAATCTAAGTATTAAAGGTTATCCTTTTGAAGATGGTTTTTTTAAAAATAGCGATAGTAAGCTTAAGTCTATTTTTAAGACCTTAAGTACAGGACTTCATATGAATGCTGATACCATAGACGCAGATATTGTACACTGCCACACTTGGTACTCGCATTTTGCAGGTATTATGGCAAAGTTGTGTTATGGAAAACCTTTAGTGGTAACTACACATTCCTTAGAGCCTTTGAGACCATGGAAACATGAGCAATTAGGTAGAGGCTATGATGCTTCTTCTTGGGTAGAAAAAACCGCTATAGAAATGGCAGATTGTTTAATTGCTGTATCAGAAGAAACAAAACAAGATATTATCAAACATTTTGATGTTGATAAAAATAAAATTGAAGTAGTATATAATGGCATTGATTTAAAAGAGTACAGCATTGTAAACGAAACCGATGTACTAGAAGCTTACGGCATCGACAAAAGCAAACCCTATGTACTTTTTGTTGGTAGAATTACAAGACAAAAAGGAATAGTTCATTTAGTTAATGCCATTAAGTATATTAATGCTGATACTCAAATTGTATTATGTGCTGGCGCGCCAGATACAGAAGCGATTGCCAAAGAAATGGAAGATGCTGTAGCAAAAGCTTCTAAAACACGAGATAACATCTTTTGGATTGATAAAATGTTAGATAAAAAAGATGTTATTCAATTATATTCTCATGCCGATGTGTTTTGTTGTCCATCAATCTATGAGCCATTTGGAATTATAAATATAGAGGCTATGGCATGCGAAACAGCCGTAGTAGCTAGTGCAGTTGGTGGTATAAAAGAAGTAGTTGTTGAAGGTGAAACAGGCTTACTAGTAAATTTAGAACAACAAAATGTTGCACCTTTTGAGCCTGTAAATCCAGACCAATTTTCAAGAGATTTAGCTAATGGTATCAATAAAGTTATTGGCAATAAGGAACTAAGAGACAAAATGGCCGAGAATGGAAGAAGGCGTGTAGAAGAGTTCTTCGACTGGAAAGCAATTGCAAAACAAACTAAAAAAATATATCAATCCTTAAGCGTTAAGTAAATGATAAACGACAAAGTATTAAGTATAATATTAGGTGGAGGACAGGGCTCTCGTCTTTATCCATTAACAGAAAGCAGATCAAAACCTGCTGTACCCATTGCCGGAAAGTATAGATTGGTGGACATACCTATTTCAAATTGCATCAATTCTAATATTAAACGTATGTATGTTTTAACACAGTTTAATTCAGCATCTTTAAACAGGCATATAAAAAATACTTACCACTTTAGCTTTTTTAGTTCGGCATTTGTAGATGTTTTGGCAGCAGAACAAACTATTGCTAGTGATAAATGGTTTCAGGGTACTGCAGATGCAGTTAGGCAGAGTTTGCATCACTTTTTAAGACATGATTTTGAATATGCCTTAATACTTTCGGGTGATCAACTTTACCAAATGGATTTTAACAAAATGATTGATGCTCATGAAGCGAGTGGCGCAGAAATTTCAATAGCAACTCAACCCGTAAACGCTAAGGATGCAACTTCTTTTGGTATATTAAAAACCGATGATAATAATTTTATTTCTTCGTTTGTAGAAAAACCAGACGCTTCATTATTGCCCGATTGGTCCTCGCCCGTAAGTGAAGAAATGCAGAAAGCAGGAAGAAATTATTTAGCATCCATGGGTATCTATATTTTTAATAAAGAGTTATTGGTTGAATTATTAAAAAATCCTGATACAGTTGACTTTGGAAGAGAAATAATTCCTGAGGCAATTAAAAACCATAAAACGTTAAGCTATCAATTTGAAGGCTATTGGACAGATATAGGAAATATTGATAGCTTTTTTGAAGCAAATCTTGGATTGACTGACGAGATACCGAAGTTTAACCTGTACGATAATGAAAGACGTATCTATACAAATGCTAGGATTTTACCAACTTCAAAAATATCGGGCACGCTTCTAGACAGAACTGTAATTTCTGAAGGTTCTATTATACATGCTGCAAAAATTGAACGTTCGGTAATTGGAATTCGTTCTAGAATTGGTGCAGAATCTACAGTTATTAACTGCTACATGATGGGTTGTGATCGCTACGAGTCATTAGAGGAAGTAGAATCAAAAAAGATTAAAATTTTTATGGGTATTGGTGAACGTTGTTTTATAAAAAATGCAATTCTCGATAAAAACTGCAGAATAGGTGATGATGTTAGGATTAACGGCGGAAAGCAATTAAAAGATGTTGAAACTGACAGTTATTTTGTTAAAGATGGCATTGTGGTTGTGAAAAAAAACGCAGTTATTCCGCCAAGAACCATTATTCAATAAGCAATTAAATTTAGTAATACTTAATTAATTCAAACGTTGTAGTTTGCACCTCTTTATTTATTCCTTTTATATGTCGAGTTTGTATATTACTTTCGTTATGTAATCAACAATCAATTAGCAAGATGCAGAACCAAAAACGTGTTGTCATAGACGCAGTAAAACCACAAATAAATTGCGGTGAATTTTTTATAAAACGTATTGTAAACGAAATTGTAAATGTAGAAGCTCATGTGCTGGTAGATGGACACGACGTTATTGCAGCTTCGGTCTTGTTTAAATACGAAAACGCTAAAAAGTGGAGCGAGGTAAGAATGCGTCATGTAGTCAATGATGAATGGAAAGCCTCGTTTACTGTAGAAAAACAAGGGTTTTACGCATATAAGGTTGAAGGTTGGGTAGATTACGCACTAAATTGGCAACATGGTATTGAACGAAAAATTGACGATAATCAACATGTAAAGTCAGAACTTTTAGAAGGAGTAACCTGTCTTAAACCGTTATTAAAGAAAGTTTCAAAAAAGGAAAAAGAATACCTAGACTACTGCATAGATTGTTTTGAAAATGAAAGTAAGTATGATGAGGCAATCAAAGAAGCAACATCTCACAAGCTACACGATATCTTTGTAAAATATCCAGAAAAGCATTTGGTTAATGAATCTAAAGAGTTACAAATCTATGTAGATAGAAAAAAAGCACTTTTTAGTACCTGGTATGAATTCTTCCCTAGATCTTCTTCTCAAATAGAAGGTCAGCACGGCACATTTAAAGATTGTGAACGCTTGTTGCCTCGTATTGCCGAAATGGGTTTTGATACCTTGTATTTTCCGCCAGTGCATCCAATAGGAGAAGTTAATCGTAAAGGAAAAAACAATACAACTAATGCCAAAGAAGGAGATGTAGGATCTGCTTGGGGAATTGGCTCGCAATATGGCGGACATAAAGATATACACCCACAACTAGGAACTGTTGAGGACTTTAAAGCTTTGGTTAAAAAAGCTAAAGATTTGGGTATTGAGGTTGCAATGGATTACGCATTGCAAGCTGCTCCTGATCATCCTTGGGTAAAAGAGCATCCAGATTGGTTTAAATGGCGACCAGACGGAACCGTTCAGTATGCCGAGAATCCACCAAAAAAATATCAAGATATTTTACCAATTTATTGGGAAAGCAAAGACTATAAAAACCTTTGGAAAGAATGTTTAGACATTTTAATGTATTGGATAGATTGCGACATCAAAGTATTTAGGGTAGACAATCCGCATACTAAACCTTACTATTTTTGGAATTGGATTATTACTGAAGTAAAAAAACAACACCCAGATGTCCTTTTCTTAGCAGAAGCATTTACAAAACCAAAGGTTATGCAGCAATTAGCTAAACAAGGTTATACACAATCGTACACCTATTTTACTTGGAGAAACACTAAGCAAGAGCTTATTGAGTATATGACTGAGCTTACTCAAACTGATCAGCGTGAGTATATGAGACCGAATTTTTGGCCAAATACACCAGATATCAACCCATATCACCTACAAGGCGCTAATGAGTCTAAATATATACAACGCTATGTATTGGCTGCAACATTAAGTTCTAATATTGGTATTTATGGTCCTGTGTTTGAACAACAGTTAGATGATGCTATTCCTGGAAAGGAAGAGTATTATATGTCTGAAAAGTTCGAAGTGAAGCACTACAATTGGGATGTGCAAAACAAACTAACGTCTGTAATATCAAAGGTAAATGCTATTCGTCATCAACATGAAGCATTGCAACAAACAAATAATATTAAGTTCTGTCATATAGAGAATGATAATCTATTGGCTTATTACAAATGGAATGATTCAAAAACAGATGAGTTATTAATCATTGTTAGCTTAGAACAATACTATGCACAACAGGGAACGGTTCAATTGCCTTTGCAAGATTTAGAAATTCATTCTGGTCAGCAAATAACTGTAAATGATTTAGTTACGGGAAGTAGTTATAATTGGCATAACGAATGGAATTTCATTGAGTTGCATCCCACCTTACCATTTCATATATTTAAAATAAATAAATAGAAATGTCTAAAAAGAAGTCTACAACAGTCAATCTAAAAACTCCTTACAATTTTGATGTAGAGTGGGAAGATTTGATGGAAAATAAAGATTTTGTAAAAACATTTCTTTCAGACGTTTTAGAAAAGTACATTATTAAGCAACGTTGGTATGGTGGCAAATCGAGCAAACTAAAATATATTGAATTAGCTGAATATTTCAGAATTCAGCAAAACGAAGAAGTATATTATGGACTTATTTTAGAAGTTAATTTCACCGAAGCTTTTTACCAACATTATTTTTTACCTATAGCTTTTGTGTCTGATGAAAGCTTTGCTAAGGACGACAGAATTTTACCAATAAGTATTCAAAATCAAGAAGGATTTATAATAGATGCCATAAATCTCGAAGCGTTTAGAAAAGTTGTCTTTGAGCGCATATTAACTGCAAAACCAAAAGATCGTACAAATGTACAGTACAAAAAAAGCGCATTATTTACAGATTGTAAGTATGAATCATCAAGATTTATGGGCATGGAACAAAGCAATACGTCCATTGTTTACAACGATAAGTATGTTTTAAAATTCTTCAGGCGTATTTATGCAGACCGCAATCCAGATTATGAGATGAGTCGTTTTTTGTCCGAAAAGAAAGACTTTAAGAACACACCTGCTTATTTGGGAAGCATGCAAATTAAAGACCATGAAAATATAAACATTACCATTGCGTTAATGAACGAATTGGTGCCAAACGAAGGTGACGCTTGGGCTTACATGTTGCAGGAACTTCATAAAGTGTTTTCAAATTTAGAGTATAAAAACATTAACATAAACCGTCTGCCTCACACGGAACCTTTTGAGCGGTTGACTATTAGAGATATCCCTCCGCAAATTACTGATTGGGCAGGTTTAAATGTTTTTACAAAAATACAGACACTTGCCAAGCGTACTGCTGAGATGCACATAGCTTTGGGCTCTGAGTTTGAGGATACATCCTTTACTCCTGAGAGGTTTAATGGCGATTACACAGTTTGGTTAAAAAACAGGTTGCTTTACCAATTTCAAAACCGTTTAAATGCGGTTGAAAACAATTTACATAAGTTAGATGGCTTAGCATTAGAACTAGCAAATGAATTTTTAGAACGTAAAAATGAAATTAGAAAACGATTCTTAAATTTTGATTGGACCAAGCTAAAAGGGGAACGTTTGAGAGTACACGGAGATTACCACTTAGGTCAAGTTCTCGTTAAGAACGATGATTTCTACATTCTCGATTTTGAAGGTGAGCCAGAAAGTACCATTAGAGATAGAAAAGTAAAGCAGCCACCATTAAAGGACGTTGCAGGTTTATTTAGATCGTTTCATTATGCTATATATGCGACAATCTTTAATAATCAAGATAAATATAAACAAAGTCAAGAAGAACTTTTTAAAGCTGGTGAAATCTTGTATCAATATTTTATTGGTTTGTTTTTAGGAACTTATGTTGTCGAAATTCAAAATGCCAATATTAATATCGGCTATCAGCAAGAACGTATCTTTTTATTAAAATATTCACTATTAGAAAAAGCAGTTTACGAATTAGGTTACGAGCTTAATTCTCGACCACTTTGGGCAGTTATTCCTTTAAAAGGAATTTCAAATATTATCAACCACTAAATATATGGCAGAAGTAATTGCACACAGTTTATTTACAGATTTAGATATCAATTTGTTTAAATCTGGTAAACATTATCGTCTTTACGAAAAATTCGGTTCTCATATTACAACCGTTAATGGTGTCGAAGGCACCTATTTTGCGGTTTGGGCACCAAGTGCTAAATCGGTTTCCATTGTTGGTGATTTTAACTTTTGGTTAGAAGGTGATCATAAACTCAATGTGCGTTGGGACGAAAGTGGTATTTGGGAAGGTTTCATACCAGGAGTTGGTAAAGGCAACATTTACAAGTATAAAATTCATAGTCATCATAACGATATAAAAACTGAGAAAGCAGATCCGTATGCCAGACGTTGTGAGCATCCACCAAATACAGCTTCTATAGTTTGGGATGATGATTACAAGTGGCAGGATAAAAAATGGATGAAAAAACGTAAGGATCATAATGCTTTAGATGCTCCATTTTCAGTTTACGAAGTTCATTTAGGATCTTGGAAAAAGAAAGTTGAAGAAAATAGATTTTTAACCTACGAAGAACTTGCGGAAGATCTTGTAACTTACGTAAAGGATATGAACTTTACACACGTAGAGCTTATGCCAATTATGGAATATCCTTATGACCCATCTTGGGGTTATCAGTTAACAGGTTATTTTGCGCCAACATCGCGTTTTGGTTATCCTGAAGATTTTAAACTACTAGTAGATAAACTACATCAAAACGATATAGGAATCATTTTAGATTGGGTACCATCGCATTTCCCAGAAGATGCTCATGGACTTGGATTTTTTGATGGCTCAGCTTTATATGAGCATCCAGACAGGCGTAAAGGCTACCATCCAGATTGGAAAAGTTTGATCTTTAATTATGGTAGAAATGAAGTGAAATCATTTCTAATTAGTAATGCTATTTTTTGGCTAGATCAATATCACGCAGACGGTCTAAGGGTCGATGCTGTGGCCTCGATGTTGTTTTTAGATTACAGTAGGGAAGAAGGTGAATGGGAACCAAATATGTTTGGAGGTAGAGAAAATCTTGAAGCCATTTCCTTTATGCGCGAAATGAATGAAGCAGTATATAGTTCGTTTCCAGATGTACAAACAATCGCAGAAGAATCGACATCATTCCCGATGGTTTCTAAACCAACTTATCTAGGTGGGTTAGGTTTTGGAATGAAATGGATGATGGGTTGGATGCACGATACATTACAGTTTTTTGCAAAAGAACCGATTTACAGAAAACATCATCACAATGACTTAACCTTTAGTATGACTTACGCATTTACTGAGAATTTTATGTTACCACTAAGTCATGACGAAGTTGTTTATGGAAAGCATTCTATTTTGGGTAGAATGCCTGGTGATGAGTGGCAGCGATTTGCAAACTTAAGATTATTATATGCTTACATGTTCACGCATCCAGGTACTAATTTATTATTTCAAGGTGCCGAATTTGGGCAAAGTGAAGAATGGAATTTTCAACAAAGTTTAGATTGGCACCTGCTGCAATATGCACCGCACAAAGGTGTGCAAGCATTAATTAAAGATTTAAATAGTTTATATAGAAAAGAACCGGCTTTACACCAAAAGCAATTTACTGGAGACGGTTTTGAATGGATAGATTATAACGATTCTGAAAATTCGGTGTTATTGTATATTAGAAAAGGAAACGAAAAAGAGGATGACCTCATAATTGCCTGTAACATGACACCAGTACCAAGAGAAAATTATAAAATTGGAGTTCCCAGAAAAGGCAAACTAAAAGAGATCTTTAATAGTGACTTAAAAAAATATTTTGGTACGGGAAAGTATAAAAATAAAATACATACTGTGCAATCAGAAGCTTGGCAATACAGAGACTTTTCTACAGAAGTTAATATTCCACCATTAGGCATGGCTGTATTTAAATATTCTAAATAAAGTATTGATATTCGCTTTATTAATTGCGATTTAAACAGAATTAGCGTCCGAAAACGTTATAGTTGATAATTCGGTATAATTACAGTGCAAACAGCTTTCTTAAGTTCTAATTTTTCCGTTTTTTTACACGCCCTTTTATATCAAATCATGCTATGATTACAAATACAGAATTAGAAAATAAAGGAAATCAATTTCCTTCAAAAATAATAGGCTTTGAGAAAGATGTTGATAAGCTTTATTTCTCAACGGATAACGATGTTATTCTTCAATTAACCGTTGTTCGCGATAGTCTTTTAAGATTTAGATACACCACCGTAGGTACTTTTGATAATGATTTTTCCTACGCCATAACCAAGTATGCAAGTATTGGCTATAATAAACTTGAAATTGAAGAAAATGATCATTGTTACATTGTTATAACTTCAAAATTACGATGCGAAATTTCTAAAGAAAGTCTCCGTGTTTCAATTTATGATGCCAAAGATGGCATTTTAATCAACCAAGATGAGATTGGTTTTCATTGGGAAGAAAGCTATCAATATGGCGGTAACATTGTAAAGATGAGTAAAGTGTCAAACGATGGTGAGAGTTATTACGGATTGGGTGATAAACCTAACCACTTAAACCTAAAAGGTAAGCGCTACGATAATTGGGTAACAGATTCTTATGCTTACGGAAAAGATACAGACCCAATTTACAAAGCTATTCCTTTTTACACAGGTTTACATCATGGAAAAGCTTATGGAATTTTCTTTGATAATTCCTTCAGAAGTTCATTCGATTTTGCTCAAGAACGTCGAAACGTAACCAGTTTTTGGGCTCAAGGTGGAGAAATGAATTATTATTTCTTCTATGGTCCAAAAATGAATGATGTTGTAGAAAGTTATACCGATTTAACAGGAAAACCGCACCATTTACCCCCTTTATGGGCACTTGGCTTTCACCAATGCAAGTGGAGCTACTATCCAGAAAGCAAGGTAAAAGAAATAACATCAACATTTAGAAAACTTCAAATCCCATGTGATGCCATCTATCTAGATATAGACTATATGGACGGATTCCGATGTTTTACATGGAATAAGGATTATTTTCCAGATCCAAAAGGAATGGTTCAGGAACTTAAAGAGCAAGGTTTTAAAACCGTAGCCATAATAGATCCAGGGATTAAGATCGATAAAGACTATTCGGTTTTTAAAGAAGCGTTAGAAAGAGATTATTTCTGCAAGCGTGCAGATGGTCCTTATATGAAGGGTAAGGTTTGGCCAGGCGAATGTTATTTTCCAGACTTCACAAAGCCTGAGGTTAGGGATTGGTGGTCAGGTCTTTTTAAAGAGCTAATAGAGGAAATAGGCATTAAAGGTGTTTGGAATGATATGAATGAGCCTGCTGTAATGGAGGTGCCTAATAAAACATTTCCAGATGATGTGAGACATGATTATGACGGAAATCCTTGTAGCCATAGAAAAGCCCATAACGTTTATGGAATGCAAATGGCTCGCGCAACCTATCAAGGTTTAAAGAAATACTCATTTCCAAAACGACCATTTGTAATTACCAGAGCAGCATATTCTGGTACACAGCGCTATACATCTACATGGACAGGAGACAATGTTGCCACATGGGAGCATTTATGGATAGCCAATATACAAGCGCAACGTCTAGCAATGTCTGGCTTTTCATTCGCTGGTAGTGATATAGGCGGTTTTGCAGAGCAACCCCAAGGAGAGTTGTTTACACGTTGGATTCAACTTGGTGTATTTCATCCTTTCTTTAGGGTACATTCATCAGGAGATCATGGTGATCAAGAACCATGGGCCTTTGATGAAGACGTTACTGATATTGTACGCAAATTCATAGAATTAAGATATCAGCTTTTACCTTATTTGTATACTGCATTCTGGAATTATACAGATCATGGAACACCTTTATTAAAATCTTTAGTATTGTTCGATCAAGATGATGTTCAAACGCATTACAGAACTGACGAATTTATTTTTGGAGAACAGATTTTAGCTTGTCCTGTTTTAGAACCAAACGCTAAAGGACGTAGAATGTATATCCCTAGAGGAAGTTGGTATAATTTCTGGACTGATGAAATTATAAGGGGTGGAAAAGAGATGTGGGTAGATGCAGATATAGATAGCATGCCAATTTTTATAAAAGAAGGTGCAATAATCCCTAAATTCCCTGTACAACAATATGTTGGTGAAAAAGAAATTACAGAGATAGCACTAGATGTTTATTATAAAGACGGAAAAGAAGTTAGCGAATTATTTAGCGATGCCAATGATGGCTATGATTACACTAAAGGACGCTATAGTTTAAGAAGCTTTAGTCTTACCGGCAGAAAGAATGAACTTATTATAAACCAGCATAAAGAAGGTAAGTTTATTACAACTTATGAAACCTTCAAAATCATTATCCATGGATTGCCTTTTGACATTTCTGAAATCCAAATAGACAACCAAGTTATTTCATTAACGCATTTAAAATCTAATGGGACAAATTCTTTTGTGGTTGATAAAAACTTTTCTGAACTTCATGTTATTGGAAAAGAAGGAAATTCTAAGTGACCATCTAATAAAAGAAGTGTCTTATAATTACGAATAGATTTTCGTATTTTAGTGATTATGTAAATTAAACCATTAGCTATGACATTTAAAAAAGGAATATCATTACTAGGAATAATAGCAATTATTGTTTCTTGTGCTACAAACCCATTTACAGGAAAAAAAACAATGGCGTTTGTCTCTAATGACCAATTATTTCCCTCTTCTTTTGCACAGTATAACCAAGTATTAAGTGAAAGTAAAGTAGTTACAGGAACAAAAGATGCCGAAATGATTACCAGAGTAGGACAACGCATTGCTGTTGCTGCAGAACGCTGGTTAAATGCTAATGGACACCAAGGTTACTTAGATGATTATAAATGGGAATATAAATTGATAGAATCAGAACAAGTTAATGCATGGTGTATGCCAGGTGGTAAAATAGCGTTTTATACAGGTATTTTACCAATAGCCCAAAATGAAACTGGTGTTGCTGCTATTATGGGACACGAAGTGGCTCATGCATTAGCAAATCATGGCCAACAACGAATGAGTTCTGGGATGTTACAACAATTAGGCGGTATTGGTGTTGCAGTAGCTACAGGAAATGAAAGCCCAGAAAAACAACAAATGTGGATGCAAGCTTATGGCTTAGCAAGTAATGTTGGGGGCATGTTACCATTTAGTAGGTCTCACGAAACTGAGGCAGATAAAATTGGTGTAATTTTAATGGCAATTGCAGGTTATAATCCTGATGAAGCTGCGGAATTATGGAAACGTATGAAAGCTAATAGTGGAGGACAAGCACCACCAGAGTTCTTGAGTACGCACCCAAGTAACGACTCTAGAATTGAAACTTTACAAGCATTGTCCTCAAAAGCTAAAGCTGAGGCTAAAAAGTTCGGTGTTACTTCGTTTAGACCAATAAATTAATATTGGCTTAAAAAATAAATGATTACTTTAGAAGCTGCTCAAAAGAGCAGCTTTTTTATTGTACCTCTATGAACGAACTTAAAAAAGGAAGTGAAAAACTTCTTAACGCATGGGCATTTTATGATTGGGCAAATTCTGTATACACCCTTACTATTGCATCATCTATTTTTCCAATTTTTTATTCTGCACTATTTCTTTCAGATAAGAAAGTAGTAACAGCGTTTGGTTATGATTTTAAAAGTACTGCGCTTATTACTTTTGTTACAGCATTCACATTTTTAGTCGTTGCATTTTTATCGCCAATTTTATCTGGTATTGCTGATTATATTGGTAATAAGAAGAATTTTATGAAATTCTTTTGCTATGTTGGTTCAGCAGGTTGTATAGGCTTATATTGGTTTAGTTTAGATAGAATTCATCTTAGTTTGTTGTTCTATTTTATGGGACTTATCGGTTATTGGGGAAGTTTAGTGTTTTATAACTCATATTTGCCAGATATAGCATATGAAGACCAGCAAGATAGCATAAGTGCAAAAGGTTTTAGTTTAGGGTATATAGGTAGCGTTATTTTATTGGTGATTAACTTAGCAATGGTTATGAGCCAAGAAGATGGTACAGATAAAGTGCAAATGATGCGCTATTCATTTATTACCGTTGGTATATGGTGGGCAGGCTTTAGCCAATATACATTTTATGTGTTGCCAAAAGGCGTGTCATCAGGACATAAGGTAACTAAGGATGTTATATTCAACGGCTTTAAAGAATTAAAAGGCGTTTGGAGAGAACTGAAAGAAAACTTAAGGCTTAAGCGTTATTTATATGCATTTTTTGTCTTTAGTATGGCAGTACAAACCATAATGCTAGTCGCTGTATATTTTGGTGAAGAAGAAATTGCTTGGGGAAGTGATGAAGCAAAAACAACAGGACTCATATTGAGTATATTAGTCATTCAACTTGTTGCAATTATTGGCGCAGTGTTAACTTCAAAAGCATCTTCAAGATTTGGAAATATACCTACTTTAATTGCTGTCAATTTTATTTGGATGTGCTTATGCTTCTATGCATATTTTATGAAAACGCCAGTTCAATTTTACGTAGCTGCTTCGTTAGTTGGCTTGGTCATGGGTGGTATACAATCATTAGCTAGATCTACATATTCAAAATTTTTACCAGAGACAGAAGATACAACATCATATTTTAGTTTTTATGATGTAGCTGAAAAAATTGGTATAGTAATAGGGATGCTTATTTATGGTTTTATTGATCAGATTACTGGTAGTATGCGTAACTCTATATTGTTTCTTTTTATTTTCTTTTTAATAGGTATCGTTTTACTCTTTAGAGTTCCTAAAAAATAATTCAAAAATAATTCTTAACTTTAGCATGCTATGGTTAAGAAAATATTTATGTTAGGGTTGTTTGCCACACTCTTTATGGCAATTAACTGTGATAATGAGCCTTATGAAGGTGAAATTATCGTTGAAGACACCTCTTGTGTAGAAGCTATTGAAGCTACCGAAATAGCTGCTCAGAATTTCTTAAATGGAACACAAGAAGATTTTAGTGACCTGTGCCTTATCTATAAAGAAGCTTTATTAAATCAGATTGAAGCTTGTGGAGATGAAGATGGTAGCTTACAATTACTTGCAGATGACTTAGGTACTTGTACAGAAGAAATTGATGCTTGTGAAGAAGCCATAGTCGCAACAGAAATTGCATTAAATGATTTTAATAATACAACGGATAATGATTATGAAGAAACATGCAATGCGTATAAGAATGCACTAATGAATCAAATAGATATTTGTGGTGATGAAGACGGATTGTTAAACACTCTAATAGAAGACCTAGGGGATTGTGAGCTTACTTATGTAGAGACTTTAGGCACATGGAAGCTTATTGCGTGGGAACCCAACCCAATAACTGATTTAGATTTAGATAATGACGGTATATCATCCAGTAATTTCCTAGATGAAATAAATTGTTACGATAATGAAACAATTGATTTTTATTCTGATGGTACTGGCAGATTGTATCTTAGGTCAATAGCTAATATCACCTTTACACCGATTGTTGGCACAGATTTAGTTGAATTTTCCACAGTATGTAGCGAAATAGATCAAACTATATTCTTCACTTGGTTTCAAGATGGCAATACAGTTACTTTCAACTTTTTAGATGGGACAGTATTATATTATTTCAGAAATGCAAATCGTCTATATGTTGTCATTAATGATGGTTTAGTTGCAACTAGCTCAGTTGACAATACCTCTACAATTACTCACTCTATTACGTATATTTATGAAAAACTATAAATTTACTTATCAACTGAGTATATATTAATAAATAATCCATTAATATTCTTATATTGCCAGTAACTAAACACTCAATAATGAAAAAGCTATTAATACTTTCAATCTTATCCTTAACTGTATTTTCATCATGTAGTAGTAAAGTAGACCTTGCTATTGATAATCCAACAGATGCTTCTGTAGAAATCGTAGTAGATACTTTACGAGTTTTAGTTCCGCCAAAAGACGTTGTTTGGGTAGAAATGGGACCAGGAGAACATCAGTTAACTTTGGAAAATGATAGTATTATTAAGTATAACTTTACTGAATCTGTATATATGATTAATCCTTCATTATCGGAATATTTAGTTGCTGACGAATATTACGGACCACCAGCTTTTCAAAAATCTTATGCATCTACATTACCAAGTAAAGAAGTAACTTTTTTAGGTTTTCCTATGGAAGGTAACTACGACGTTTTAACTAATGTTATTAATAAAGTAACTTGGGACTATGGCCCAAGGGAAACACTACCAGAAATGGTTGAAGTAGATGCCGACGAATCTTATACAACGCTTGTTAAGGTCTATGATTCTTATGAGTTTATAGAAATGATGCAAAGCGCATACGACTCTTATTCTGAAGAAGAATAAATACCACTAAACTTGAAAACCTCTCTCGGCACTCATATCACTTGGGATGTGTATAACTGTAATGCAGATACACTATCGTTTATACCTACGGTAAAAACGGTATTAAATGGTATAGTTGAAGAATTACAGCTTACCAAGGTTAATGAGTCTTACAAACAGTTTGAGCCTATTGGTGTTACTGGTTTTATTCTATTAGAAGAAAGTCATGTAAGCATTCACACTTGGCCAGAGCATCAGTTTGCAGCTGTAGATATATTTTCTTGTAGACCTTTTGACGCTAAAAAAATTCAGGAATTACTAATGAAGTCTTTTAGTTCGGATAAAGTTGTTATAAAACAGATTGAAAGGGGAGAAGAAATAAGAGTTATTACCTACTAATTGTCAGGTATTACTTTTCCAAAAGAGTTTTCATCAATCCAAATTATCTTCCAGACCAGCATACTATCGTTGAGATTATTTGAAAAGCTTATCTCTTGGTTTTCATTATCTAGATTATAAGTTCCATAAATGTTTTTCGGATAGGTATGATTACCACATTTTTGAGGTTTTCTAATAAAGAGAATGCTATACTTTCCTTCACTTTCAAAATGTAATAGACTTAAGCCTTTTTTTGAATCTTTCTTAGTTCTTGTATAGATCTTAACATGATAATTTTCTTTTTTAATAACCTGTCCTTGTTTCCAATAGCCAACTAAATCAGTTTGTTTAATTCTTTTGTCTTGAGAATGAATTAAAGTAATACATAAAAGGAAAACGGTAAGTGCAAAGTTTTTCATGATTAGACTATGCCAATAATCATTCCAATTTTATAACGCTAAATAATAAAGTGAGACATAAACTCACAATCATCGGTAATAATTTTAGATTCTTGTGTTCTTAAGTTTATCGCAGACGCTCTTGATGTGTAGAACATTCCTATTTGATAAAAATAATCTTCTTCATCTTTATTTAATGGATAAAATTTTTGAAGCACCATATCCTGATGCCCAAAATCACCTTTAGATCTAGCTTCAGAATTACCCATAGCTTCAATAGAAATATTTTCACCCAAACGACCATAAACAGGTTTTTGTACATAATTGTATAAGCTAGGCTCTTTGCTTAAATATGTTTCAGCCAAAATATTATTCGGGAAGTTCTGTGTGATGTAAGCCAAAAACTTTTTATTCTGCCAAATAGCAGTGTATGGTGGATTTAAAACCACCACTTTATCATTTAGAATTAAGTCTGAAAGTGTGTTTGCCAATTCAGGCTCGTCATTAAACATCCAATCCCAAGGAATCATTTTAAAAAGCACATCAACATCTTCATATTCATCACCAATTTGATGAAACACACCTTCATCCGAAAAAATAACATACTCCAGGTCTGAATAAAACGGTTTATAGCCAGCTTGGTAAGCTATATCTATAATACAGTTAACGTTTTCTTTGTCTTCAATATAACCAAAAGAAGTTCCCAGAAAAACAGGTTTGTCTTTACCTAAATAAGATTTTAGGTTAGACAAAGTATCTTTTATATCAAATTTTAAAGTATTAAAGCTTTGGGGATTACCTTTTAATTGTTCCAATTGAAGAGGTTGCCACAATAACGTCTCAGGTAAGGTGCTGCATGTGTCTGCATTAAACTCAATAATGCGACCATAATCAGACTTTAAACCTCCATTAATATCAAAACGACCATAAAGAAAAGGGTGTCTATTCTTGCTCTTCCAGCTATGTTCAATACATTTTTGAAACGATATCGGAATGCCAAGCTCTCCTAATTTATGTTCGTCTATGATTTTGTATGTTGCACGTTGAAATAAGTAAAACGCTTCGTCAGAAATACGACGTAGTTGCTCTACTTCAGAACGGTAAATACCCAGTAACTCTTCAGAAAAATAATCTTCTTCTAAATACCAATGTAAGCGATGTGGAACGTGTTTCTTTTTAAGACGTTTTATCTCTTTAAAACGACTATCCTCCAAACGATCTAAACGACTTTCCGCTGCCATATCCTCTAGATGATTTTCCTGGTACACTTACTCTTCGAGATGTTGCAGAGCTTCTTAAATCGTTTTTTAATCCTGTAGATTTATTATAAGCAGAAGCATTTTTGTAGTTACTTTGGTTTGGTGTAACGTTACGTAAACTTCTATTAAAATAAGAAGCTGCTAACGAGTAGAATAGTATGCTTCTTAAACCAGAATGACGACTGTAAGATGACTCGTCATTTTTCATTTTTCTTAAAGATAGTGTATCTGTTGTTCCTTCTAATGTGTGTACAATAGCAATAGATTTATCTTTATCGTCAATTAAACGCTCATCGATAATTTTATAATCATTTCCTGGCTCTACTTCTTCAACCTCAGTGATAACACCTTGAGTAGATTCGTAAACCGTTTCTTGCTGTGCATCTTTAATGCGTGGACTTGGATCGTTATCGCCACAACTTTGAAATGTTAATGCAGCAGCTACAGCGGCCATTAACGTTATTTTTTTAGTTAAAGCAAGACCAGTTATAATTTTTTTATTCATCTTTGACAGGTTAATTTCCTCAAACATAATCAATTTTTAATGAATAAAAAAGCACTAATTCCATTTGCTGTATTTATTGCAGGTTTATGTTCAATCATCTACGAATTGCTAATAAGCACAACTGCAACTTATTTTTTAGGAGATGGTGTAAGACAGTTTTCCATAATCATTGGTGTGTATTTGTTTTCTATGGGAATAGGTGCCTTTTTATCTAAGTTTTTTAAGGACAAACCACTTACATTTTTTATCAATGTTGAATATCTACTTGGGTTTATTGGTGGTGTTTCTGTGCCATTACTTTATATGCTGTTTGTGTATGTGTCGCCAATGATATTGCAAATAAGTTGTTTGGCTATCATTTTTGTAATAGGTTTACTTACAGGTATGGAAGTGCCTTTATTGACTTTTGCCTTAGAAGAGAGCAACATTAAAAACAATCTTTCTAACGTGTTGTCGTTAGATTATATAGGTGGACTTATTGCGACCTTAATTTTTCCATTTATCATACTTCCATTTGTTGGCTTGTACTATTCGTCGCTAATCTTCGGAATTGTAAATATTGTTTTAGGTATTCTTTTGAATTACACTTTGCTCAAAGACAAAAAACGAAACAGCATTTTTGGCTTTTTGGCCGTTATTGCTTTAGTTGTTTTAGTGTTGTTTGGCGGTAAACTTTTAAAGGTTTGGGATCAGAAAATATACAAGCGTCCTATTGTATTGAATGAGCAAACATCGTATCAAAAAATTGTAATGACCAAAACACAAGGAGATGTTCGTTTGTATCTTAATAGAGTGATACAGTTTTCATCTTCAGATGAGCATCGTTACCATGAGTCTTTGGTGCATATTCCCTTGGCGATGCATTACAATCCAAAGCGTGTTTTAATTCTTGGTGGTGGCGAAAATTTAGCGAGTAGAGAAGTGCTAAAACATAGCTCTGTAAAGCGTGTTGATGTTGTAGATATTGATAGTACCATGTTTTATCTGGCAAAAGAGAACAAATATCTAAAGGATATTAACGCTGATGCTGCCAAAAATGAAAAAGTAAATCTTATACCAGAAGATGCGTTTACGTACCTTTTTAATAATACTGAAAAGTACGATGTAATCATTGCAGATTTACCAGACCCAACCAACCAGGCATTGGCAAGACTGTATAGTAAACAGTTTTTTTTAATGGCGAAGCGAAACCTTAAAAAGGATGGTGTTTTTGTAACACAATCTGGTGAAATTTATTTCTCAAACAAAGTCTTTAGTTGTATTAATAATACACTAGCATCAGTTTTTGAAGACGTACAACCTTATCATACCTACATACCATCGTTTGGAGATTGGGGCTTTATTATTGCTAGACATGATGGCAACGACAGTAAAGTAGATACTAAAGCTTTGCCAGAAGATTTAAAATATCTCAACCCAAACCAAATAGAACAAGCCTTTATTTTTCCTAAGGATATTACCATTGCCGACACTAAACAGAATACTTTAGACAACCCAATTATCCTTAACTATTTCTTAGACGAATGGGAAAAATGGAAAGTAGATTTTGAAGCTGGTACGAAATGATTTAATATAAGCTCTGTTTTCTTTATTATAGTCTAAACTTATCTGATTAACACAAATATAACAGTTTCTATTATGCTGAAAATCAATTAACTATTATTTTTGTGTTATAAGGAGAATAGTAATGGCAAAATTCCTTACTTCAATTACTAATGCATAAACTCCGTGCTCATCCTTATTGTATTTTAATTGACTTTTTAACTTAAAACAAATTTGCTATGAAAACAACTTTAAGATTTTTTTCGATTCTAGCACTACTTATTTTTATGGGTTGTGCATCTAATGTTAAATCAAAAAAATATACTGATGACGATTTCAATAGTTTTAAAACATTTGCATATTTGCCGAACACCTCGTTTAAGATAGATGAGTTTAATGCAGACATGGATAAATCTATCGAAGAATCCTTAATTACAACTATGAATGAAAAAATGGTTGAAAAAGGGTTTTCCGTAGATATTAAAAATCCAGATTTGCTGGTATTGTTAAGTACATCTAATGCGATTAGAAGTAACTTAAGAGGTAGAAGTAACAACTATTACGAGCAAGCACCTATTGATGGTGGTTCTACTTCTGGCAATAGTCCAAACTATGCTTCTGTTACTGATACAGATTATAAACGTTATTTTAGAAATAGTGAAAATGCACTCAATAATCAACCTTATAAAGAAGGAACTTTAATAGTGCAGGTATTTAACAAAACTACCAAACAATTGGTGTGGTCTGGCATGGCAGAAAATTTTAAAGCCCATATTTCAGATCCTACGCTTATGACGCGAATGATAAACGAAATTTTTAAAAAATTCCCCGTTTAAGAAATAAAAACTCTTATTAAACTAAAAAAGGACAAGCTAACACTTGTCCTTTCTTCTTTTTTGGTTGATTGATTGGGTGCTAGTTACTAACGCTACCAGAACCTGTTACTTTAGTGTCTTTGTTGGTTGGGTTTCCAGAATATTTCACATCGCCAGAACCTGTAATTCTTACTTTAAGTTCACCGTTACAAACCACATTAGCACCACCAGAACCAGTGATTTTTGCAGTGACATTAGTGCTGTCTAGGTCGCTACCATCAAAATCGCCAGAGCCTGTTACTTTTGTTGTCAAATCTTTTGTTGAGCCACTTAATTCTATATCACCAGATCCCGAAATACTACTTTCAACAGAATTAGAGCTAATCTTTAAATTGATGTCGCCAGAGCCTGCTAAGGACACATCAAAATCGTTAGCTTTAATTGTGCCTGAATTTTCAATATCACCAGAGCCAGCTAAGGATACAGAATTGATAGATTCGTATGGCACGGTAACTACGATAGTTTTTGTAGGTTTCAGATTAACACCATTTTCAACTTTTACAACAAGCTTACTACCTTTTACCTCAGTAATGATGTATTGCATTAAATTAGCATCACCTTCAATAGTAATAGTTCCTTCATTACCTTGGACTAATTTAAAATCCATTGGTCCTGCGGCCTCAAGACCATCATAATCTCCGGTTGATCGGTTTTCTGTAATAATATTACCATCTCCTTTTTGTTTTTTCCATTTTCCCCATTGTGCACAAGATGTTGTAACACTAAAAAGAAATGCGACTAACGTAATTGATTTTAATAATTTCATGATTTTGAATTGTTTGGTTACTGTTTGTTTTTTGATTTCTTACATCTGTCTTCGAGATTTTTTTTCGCTTCTCGATACAAATTCATTAAATGAAATCTACTGAATTTACTCGAAGTGACGATAAATTATTGTTGTTTAAAGCTTACGCTTCCGTACTGTGATTTTATTTTTACATAATTGCCAGACCCTTTTGTGCCATGATAACCATTGTACTTTTTCTCAAAAGAATCGACTTCTTTATTTGTAAAATTAAAGGCATCAGAATCTCTTAGTGAGGCATATTCTAAATCGATATCAAAATCAAAGCTGTAATTACTATCATAACCAATAGTAATACCCATAAACTCAGAATCGATTTCTACATTATTTGCTTTCGAGGCGATGCGATCTATCTTTAAAGATCCATAATCGGCTTTTAAATTAATACTTTTATATAGGTTAACTATACGTAGGGTAAGATAATCTGCATTTCCTTTAAGACTGTTAATATTATCCACTCTTAACGAACCGTAGTCGCAGTTGAATTCTACATCTTCCGAATTTTCAATTATAGAATTTGTATACCCAGTGTTTAAGTAAAGGGATTTTGTCTTGGCTATGGTAAATTCGCTATAATCTGCATATAATTTACCACTTTTAATAAATTCAAAATAACAACCTTTACTGTAATCAAAATTAATGTAGTTGCCATCTGCCATAAGCTCTTTGGTCGTTACTTTCCCATAGCTACAGTGAATTTTAGCTTTGCCTTTTAGTCTATCTAAATTAATGGAGCCATAATTATTATCTAAATCTACGTTATTGCTTATTGGCATTTTTACAAGATAGTGCACTTCGACCTTTAATTTTTTGTTGTTATTCCAACTCCACCAATTTTTGTCTTTATTTTCAAAATTTGTCTTGGCCGTTACTAAATCTTTGGTGTTACTAAAACTAACTGAAATTTCATTAAGTCGCTCTTCAACTTTATTGGCATTATTACCAGTCACTTCAATAGTAATATCAAACTCAATACGATTCTGGTCCCAAGTTACAATGTCTAAGTTGCCATAGCTATTATCTATTTTTAATGTAGCATCAGCAGATACATCAAATGACTTTTTGATGTTTCGCTCTTTCGTGGTTTTTGCAATTTCAGCGTTTGTGTTTGCCAAGGTTATAAATGGCATTAGCAATAGAAGCATTGCTATTCTAAAATGTATTTTTTGGTTCATCACTGTTGGTTTTTAATTCTTTAATTGTTTCAATTTGTTCTAAAACTGTATTCAAAATGTCTATCCTGTTCTGAAAGTTGCTAATCATAGCGTATATAACACGCTGGTCTTTGTTACTTTCTGTTAAATCTGTTTTTAGTTTTTGATAGTCTTTTTCTAACAGTTCAATTCTGTTAAGCGCATCTGTTATAACTTGTTCGGTTAAAGGCGAGCGTTCATTGTTAAGCTTTTTTAATTCTGCATTAATTGTTGCTGTAAAGAAATTTTGTGTCTCCGACATTTCTGGTGATACGCTTGCCAAATCCATAACATCTGGCTGTGCATTTGATGTTGTAAATATAGCTAAGCAAATGACTAAAGAAGCTGCTATGGCTAAAAATGGTTTCCAATTAAAACTAGAAGACTTTTTTTCTTCTTTAGAAGCTACTGTATTAGTATTAAGCTTCTCTAAAAAGCGATCTTGATGACCTGCATTTGGCTCGTTGATATCAAACTCACCTTTTAGGTTATCAAATAATTCGTCTAAAGTATCTTTTTCCATACATCAATCATTTAAGCTGTTAGCTCTAATTTCTTTCTTAAACTTTCTTTTGCTCTGGATATCATGGTTCTGCAATTAGCATAAGATATGTCCATAATCTCACAGATTTCTTCGTAATCATAACCTTCAATAAGATGTAAGGTTAGTCCCAAGTTGTAATTAGGTTTTAGTGTTTTCATAACATTAATAATTTCTTTCACCTTATCATTATTTTGGTTGTGACTTTCAATGCCGTTATCATCTTCTACTTTGTACATGACTGGTTCTAGAGGTACTTCGTTTTGTTTTATGGTTTTGTTATAATGTGCTATACTATTATTCACTACAATACGTTTTAACCATGCGCCAAATAGTTTGGCGTCCTCTAATGTTTCAAGTTTTGTAAAAGCCGTTAAAAATGACTCTTGCATTATGTCTTCAGCCTTAAAAGAATCTTTTACAATTCTCAATGCTGTGTTATACATGGCTTTGTTGTATCTGTTGTAAACTTCTAACTGCGCACGTTGGTTACAAGATTTGCAAAGCACTAATAACTGTTCGATATTTTGATTGGTTGATGTCAAAAAAACAATTGCTTTATTCTATAGATGAAGGTGTTTTAGCATTGTTACACTTTTGATAAAAAAACTTTTAATAAAGTCTAAAGGTAATGGCATAACAATTGAAATTATATAGATGTGAATAACTTTGAATATCTTATAATGTGTTGATATTCAGTGTAAAGTTAATTTTTAATACATTTAAATAAATGCTTTTCTATCATTATTTAATGACAGAATGGCTTAAATATATTTATGAAGAAATCAAATTTTTTAAGTCTTGACAGTTTGTCATTTCAAGATTTTGACGAAAATTCAGAATTAATTCCGTTGATGACACCAGAGGATGAGGAATTAATTAATAACGAATCTTTACCAGAGTCTCTATCCATTCTACCATTGCGAAACACTGTATTGTTTCCAGGTGTTGTAATTCCTATAACAGCAGGTAGAGATACCTCTATAAAACTTATAAACGACGCCAATAAAGGCGGAAAAGTTATAGGTGTGGTAGCCCAAAAAGATGAATCTGTTGAAAAACCTGCGGCCAAAGACATTTATAAAACAGGTACTGTAGCTCGAATCCTTAAAGTGCTAAAAATGCCAGATGGTAATACTACGGTTATTATTCAGGGGAAAAAGCGTTTTCAGATTAATGAAATTATTTCTGAAAAACCTTACTTAACGGCAACAATTTCTGATATTCCTGAGGCTAAACCAGCTGCGGATAACGAAGAATTTAATGCTATAATAGATTCTATTAAAGATCTTTCCTTAGAGATTATAAAGGAAAGCCCTAATATTCCGACTGAAGCCTCTTTTGCTATTAAGAACATTGAGAGTAACTCATTCTTAGTAAATTTTGTGTCTTCTAACATGAATCTTAAAGTTGAAGAAAAGCAAGAACTTTTAAAAATTAACGATTTAAAAGAACGTGCGCTTCAGACTTTAAAATATATGAATTTAGAATATCAAAAACTTGAATTAAAGAATGATATTCAGAACAAGGTTCAGAGTGATATGAACCAGCAGCAGCGTGAGTATTTCTTACACCAACAGATGAAAACCATCCAAGAGGAATTAGGTGGTGGTGTATCTTCTGGCCAGGAAATAGAAGACATGAAAGCACGTGCCAAAGAAAAGAATTGGGACGATAAAGTAAAAGAGCATTTTGATAAGGAATTAGCCAAAATGCAGCGTATGAATCCTCAGGTGGCAGAGTATTCTATTCAGCGTAATTACTTGGATTTGTTCTTAGACTTACCATGGAATGAGTTTAGTGAAGATCAATTTGATCTTAAACGTGCCATGGAAATCCTAGATCGCGACCATTTTGGATTAGACGATGTTAAAAAGCGAATCATTGAGTATTTGGCAGTTTTAAAACTTCGTAATGATATGAAGTCGCCAATACTTTGTTTGTATGGACCTCCAGGTGTTGGTAAAACATCTTTAGGAAAGTCTATAGCCGAAGCTTTAGGAAGAGAATATGTAAGAATTTCATTAGGTGGTTTACGAGATGAAGCTGAGATTCGTGGTCATAGAAAAACTTATATTGGTGCTATGCCAGGACGAATTATCCAGAGTTTAAAGAAAGCAGGCACGTCAAACCCTGTATTTGTTTTAGATGAGATTGATAAGTTATCTACAGGTAGCCAAGGAGACCCATCTTCTGCAATGTTAGAGGTTTTAGATCCTGAACAAAACAATGAGTTTTACGATAATTTCTTAGAAATGGGTTACGACTTATCTAAGGTAATGTTTATTGCAACTTCTAATAGTCTTAACACCATTCAGCCTGCATTGAGAGATCGTATGGAAATCATTAACGTAACAGGTTATACTATTGAAGAAAAAGTAGAAATTGCTAAACGCCATTTATTGCCAAAACAATTAAAAGAGCATGGGCTAGATAGCAAAGCGTTAAAAATTGGAAAACCACAACTAGAAAAAATCGTTGAGGGCTATACAAGAGAATCTGGAGTAAGAGGTCTTGAAAAGCAAATTGCAAAAATGGTACGTTACGCTGCCAAAAATATTGCAATGGAAGAGGACTATAACGTGAAAATATCGAACGACGATGTTATTGAAGTGTTAGGTTCGCCACGACTAGAACGTGATAAATACGAAAACAATAACGTAGCAGGAGTTGTAACAGGTTTAGCTTGGACTAGAGTGGGTGGAGATATCCTATTTATAGAGTCTATTTTATCTAAAGGAAAAGGTAATCTTACCATTACAGGAAACTTAGGAAAAGTTATGCGTGAGTCAGCTACTATCGCAATGGAATACATAAAAGCCAATGCAGATACGTTTGAAATAAACCCAGAAGTTTTCGACAAGTACAATGTACATATACATGTGCCAGAAGGTGCAACACCAAAAGATGGTCCAAGTGCAGGTGTTACCATGTTAACATCTTTGGTATCTCTATTTACTCAGCGTAAAGTAAAGAAAAGTATAGCCATGACGGGTGAAATTACGTTACGTGGAAAAGTACTTCCTGTAGGTGGTATTAAAGAGAAGATTTTAGCGGCTAAACGCGCAAAAATTAAAGAGATTCTTTTATGTGAAGATAATAAGCGCGATATTGATGAAATAAAACCAGAATATCTCAAAGGTTTAACCTTTCATTATGTAAAAGACATGAGCGAGGTTTTAGATATTGCGATTACTAATCAAAAAGTAAGGAATGCTAAAAAACTCTAAGTTAGTTTTTACTTTGTGTATTGCCCTTTTATCATGGCTCAATAGTTTTAGTCAAGAAGAAGGGCAATATAAAGATGTAGTTTTAGACGGTAAACCCGCAAAGCTTAATGTAGTTACAGGGGAAATTATATTAGTAAATCCTGAAGACAAAAAGAGCCCTGTAAAGTTTGATGATTTTGTAGAAAAATCAGAAAGTAATACCAAAGATTCACCAGTAATTGATGCAGATTCTGATTATCATACTGTAAAAGAAAATGAAACCCTTCTAGATATTGCTAATCGTTACAAAACAACTTTAACAGCTTTAAAAGAAGCTAATAATTTAGAGACTACATTAGTTGATCCTGGTCAAAAACTTAGAGTTAGTAATTTTGATAAGCAATCAGAAAGTACTATAAATGTTTCAAGTGAAGAATCATCTGTTGTAGTTACTGTTTCAGAAAACACATCTGGTATTCATATAGTAGAAAACGGAGATACTTTATATAGTCTGAGTAGGCTTTTTGGCTTTACTGTTGATGAATTAAAAAATAAAAATGGGCTGACTTCAAACTTGATAAAAGTTGGTCAAGAGTTAAATGTCTCACATTCCGACTACAAAAAAGTATCATCAGACAATTCGATTTGGACGGTATCTAAAGGTGATACTTTATACAATATTGCTAAAAGAAATGGACTTTCTGTTGATGAGCTAAAATCAATTAATAATCTTTCAGATAATCTCATTTTAGTAGGTCAAAAATTGAAGTTAAAATAGAAATAAAACACCTCGAAAAAATAAAAAAATCATATCATCGTTTTAAGATAGATTTGTTTATTTTGCACAATCTATGATAAAGAGGGTTACCCAATTCTGTTTTATGCTTTTAGCGTTACCGTTGTTTGCACAATTGGGTGGAGAATCTACTTATCAATTTCTCAATCTTGTATCATCGCCAAGACAAGCCGCTTTAGGTGGAAAAATTATTACTAATTTTGATCATGATGTTACTGAAGCCTTATACAATCCAGCGTCTTTAAACTTGCAAATGCACAATCAACTTGCTGTAAACGTGTCTAGTTATTTAGGTGGTATTACTTACGGAACAGCTGCTTATGCTTACACTTGGGACAGACACGTACAAACATTTCATTTTGGTGTAACATATATTAATTACGGAACGTTTGATGGTTACGACGTTAATGGTAATTCCACAGGAACTTTTAGTGGAAACGAAGCAGCTATTTCGGCAGGTTATAATTACAATATTCCTTTTACCGATTTTTATGTAGGAGCCAATGTAAAGGTTATTACTTCTCTTTTAGAACAATACAATTCAGTTGGTGGAGCAATAGATTTGGGTATAATGTATATTAATGAAAAGTTAGATTTTCATGCAGCTTTAACGGTTAGAAATATAGGAACTCAGTTTACAACATACGCAGGTCAGAATGAACCTTTACCTTTTGAAGTCAATTTTGGAATGTCTCAGACATTAGAGAACGTTCCAATTAGATGGCACCTAACGATGGAAAATTTACAGGAATGGCCAATAGGTGTATCTAATCCTGCTAGAGCCACGACAGATTTAGATGGTAATCAAACTCAAGAGAAGGTTGGATTTTTCAATAATGCTTTACGCCATTTAATTTTGGGAGCCGAGTTATGGCCAGAACGTGGGTTTAATTTAAGGCTTGGTTATAACTTTAGACGTGCAGAAGAATTAAGAATAGTAGATCAAAGAAATTTTTCAGGTTTATCAGTTGGTGTAGGTATACGATTAAACTCAATGCGATTTAGTTATACACATGCCAGATACACAAGTGCTTCTAACACTAGTTTTTTTGGACTTCAAATAGATTTAGATGGCAGAAGACGATAAGGATACAACTATGAATAAGATTGTAATAGCTATAGACGGATTTTCTTCAACAGGTAAGAGTACTATTGCAAAACAATTAGCAAAGCAACTTAACTATATATATGTAGATACTGGAGCAATGTATAGAGCAGTGACTTATTTTGCTATGAAAAATGAATTGATAGGAGAAGACTTCTTTCATTCTGAAAAACTCATTGAACGACTTAATGAAATACATATAACCTTTAAGTTTAATGAAGTGTTAGGATTTGCCGAAGTATACTTAAATGGTGAAAACATTGAGAAGCAGATTAGAACTTTAGAAGTATCACGATATGTGAGTCCAGTAGCTACAATTTCTGAAGTACGACAAAAACTGGTAGAACAACAACAGTTAATGGGTAAAGACAAAGGCATCGTAATGGACGGTAGAGATATTGGTACGGTAGTATTTCCTGATGCTGAATTGAAAATATTTATGACAGCTTCTGCTGAAACCAGAGCTCAAAGACGCTATAAAGAGCTACTAGAACGTGGTCACAACCTAAGTTATGACGAAGTTTTAGAAAATGTTACTACAAGAGATCGTATAGATTCTACAAGAGAAGATTCACCTTTGGTAAAAGCAGATGATGCTGTAGAAATTGATAATTCAGATTTAACCATAGAGGAGCAATTAAAAACACTTTTAGAACTAGCAAAATCTAAAGCATAAAAAAAAGCGACCTTTCGGTTACTGAGCGCAGTCGAAGTAGGTCGCTTTAATTTTTATAATATGATTCTAACTATAGATTAGGAATCACTAATTCTTGGTCTGGATGAATTAAATCCGGATTTTTAAGAATATTAGTATTAGCTTCAAAAATTTCTTTATACTTCATTGCATCTCCATAGTAGTGCTTAGCAATTTTTCCTAATGTTTCACCAGACTTTACAGTATGTCTAGCATAAACTGATTCATCTGCAACTTTAATGTCTGCCATAATATCAGAAGGCTCATCACCACCTATTTCTTTTATTTTATCCCAAAGTAAATTTTTCTCGTACTGTGTAGCTGCTGTTCCCCAAACTTTAAGTTGACCATTTGCTTCTTCAACCTTACCGTCTTGAATGTTTAATTGTTTCCCTAAGTCTAGAACGTCTTGGTATTTTGCTTTAACCATGATTGTTTTGATTTATAAGTATTAATAGTAATGTAAATATACCAATTTATATGCCAAAAATTAGCTTTTTTGAGCATCAAATTTGTATTCAATTATAAGACACTCAAAATGTATTTAAGTCACATTTTTAATCATAATTCTTAATTTTGTTTAACATATGTGGTCCAATTTCTGTTGGAATTGTCAAAATACCAAACTTCTAAAACAGAATTATTGATTGTAAATTTTAAAGTACTCGTATCACTGTTTTCGGTGGTATAGTTAATGGTGTTTTCGTCTAAGTTAATAGTAAAAGAACCATTAGTGATAATACCATGTTCGTCAAAAATATATAAACCGTTTAAATCCCGTTTATTGTCATCGTCCAGAAAACTTAAGGTTTCACAGCAAAGTGCTTCTAAAGAGGATATATTGTTAATACCACGTCCAATAATTTCCCATTCTCCAATAAGCCCAGTTTCAATCAAAGGATTTAAAGTGTTGTTGTCATCAGTATCACAACTCGTAATTAATAGTAAGAATAATAATAATGAAAGTGATATTCTTAAATTTTTCATTGCAAATAGTTTCAAATAAAATTAGTTCAATGATTGATTTATAAGATTAATAGAATATTATCTTTTAGTTAATTGAGCTATAGGCTAATTAAATAAGTTATTTCGTTTGTTAATTAATTGAAAATGATTAATTTTGCGCTCCTTTTTAGCGGACTTGAGAAAGTAGGAAAGGAAAAACAAAATAAATTTTAATTAGCTTCTGTAAATTTATCCGCTATACTTTCTGAAAATACAGAATACAAATTTTTAATCAGCAATGGCTGAAAACAAAACAAAACAAGCTGAGGTTGAAGCAACTGAAGCAAAAACAGTTGAAGCTCCAGTAGTTTCTGAAGCTCAGGCAAATCCAGAAAAATTCTTAAAAGAGTTCGATTGGCACAATTACGAAGAAGGAATTGAGCAGGTAGAGGACAAGAAACTTGCAGAATTTGAAAAATTAGTATCTGAAAATTTCGTTGACACTTTAGATGACGAGGTTGTTGAAGGTGAAGTAATCCACATCACTGACAGAGATGCTATTATTGACATTAACGCTAAATCTGAAGGTGTAATTTCTCTTAATGAGTTCCGTTACAACCCAGATTTAAAAGTTGGTGATAAAGTAGAAGTATTAATTGATGTACGCGAAGATGCTACAGGTCAGTTAGTATTATCTCACAGAAAAGCTAGAGTAATCAAGGCTTGGGATCGTGTAAATAATGCACATGATACAGGTGAAATCGTAAATGGTTTCGTTAAGTGTAGAACTAAAGGTGGTATGATCGTTGACGTTTTCGGAATCGAAGCATTCTTACCAGGTTCTCAAATTGACGTTAAGCCAATCAGAGATTACGACCAGTACGTAAATAAAACTATGGAATTCAAAGTTGTAAAGATCAACCACGAATTTAAGAACATAGTAGTTTCTCATAAAGCACTTATTGAGGCTGATATTGAGGAGCAAAAGAAAGAAATCATTGGCCAGTTAGAAAAAGGACAAGTATTAGAAGGTGTTGTTAAAAACATTACGTCTTACGGTGTATTTATCGATTTAGGTGGTGTAGATGGTTTAATTCACATTACAGATTTATCATGGTCTCGTATCAACCATCCAAATGAGATTGTTGAGTTAGATCAAAAATTAAATGTTGTAATTCTTGATTTTGATGAAAACAAATCTAGAATTCAATTAGGCCTTAAGCAATTATCTAAGCACCCTTGGGAAGCTTTAGGTGAAGATCTTAAAGTTGGTGACAAAGTAAAAGGTAAAGTAGTGGTTATCGCTGATTACGGTGCTTTTGTAGAAGTTGCTGATGGAGTAGAAGGATTAGTACACGTTAGTGAAATGTCTTGGTCTACACACTTACGTTCTGCACAAGACTTCGTTTCCGTAGGTGACGAAATCGAGGCACAAGTATTAACTCTAGATAGAGAAGACAGAAAAATGTCTCTTGGTATTAAGCAATTAACACCAGATCCATGGACAGATATTACGTCTAAGTATCCTGTAGGTTCTAAGCACACAGGTATTGTGCGTAACTTTACTAACTTCGGCGTGTTTGTTGAGTTAGAAGAAGGTATCGATGGTCTTATCTATATCTCTGACTTATCTTGGACTAAGAAAATTAAGCACCCATCAGAATTCTGTAACGTTGGAGATAAGTTAGATGTTGTAGTATTAGAACTAGATGTTGAAGGACGTAAATTATCTTTAGGTCACAAACAAACCGAAGAGAATCCTTGGGACAAATACGAAACTGAGTTTGCTGTTGGTACATCGCACACAGCTGCAATTACTGAAATAGTAGACAAAGGTGCTACAATAGAATTTAACGAAGATATTGTTGCTTTCGTACCACAACGTCACTTAGAGAAAGAAGATGGTTCTAAACTTAAGAAAGGTGAAGAAGCAGAATTCAAAATTATTGAGTTCAATAAAGAATTCAAAAGAGTTGTAGCATCTCACACTGCAGTATTTAGAGAAGAAGAAGCTAAAATCGTTAAGCAAGCTGTTAAGAAAGCAGAAGCACAAGCGGCAGAAGCTAAGCCTACTTTAGGTGATGCAAACGATGCTTTACAAGCACTTAAAGATAAAATGGACGGAAAGAAGTAATTCAATCCTAGATATATTTTAAAAGCCTCTCAATTTTTGAGAGGCTTTTTTTATGCTTTTATATTTGTTTGAAACTCTGAGAAATTAACTTAACTTTGCAAATCAATAACGTTTGGATACTACATGAGTCAAAAAGTATTACTCAATTCTAAGGAAGTCAATATTATACTACACAGATTGGCTTGCCAACTTATTGAAAACCATGATGATTTTTCGGAAACCGTCTTAATAGGTATACAACCAAGAGGTAAATTTTTGGCTGACCGTTTGGCACAGATGCTAAAAGAAGACTATAGTATTAAGAATATTCAAATAGGACATCTCGATATTACTTTTTTTAGAGACGATTTTAGAAGAGGTGATAAGCCATTAGAAGCAAATACTACAGAGATAGACTTTATTGTTGAAGGAAAAAATGTTGTATTTATTGATGATGTACTGTATACAGGTCGTAGTATAAGATCTGCGCTTACTGCAATACAATCTTTTGGAAGACCAAATAACATTGAATTACTGACTTTAATAGACCGAAGATTTAGTAGGCATTTACCTATTCAACCTAATTATAGAGGAAGACAAGTAGATGCTATAGATAACCAGAAAGTTAAAGTAAACTGGATTGAGAATGGAGGAGAAGATGCAGTGTATTTGATTGATAAATAGAAAATTAACTAGCAATGAGTGAACTAAGTGTTAAACACTTATTAGGTATAAAATATCTCACAAAAGAAGATATAGATTTAATTTTTGAAACTGCAGATCAGTTTAAGGAGGTTATTAATAGACCGATTAAAAAAGTTCCTTCGCTTAGAGATATTACTATCGCTAATTTATTTTTTGAAAATTCTACACGTACTAAATTATCTTTCGAATTAGCAGAAAAACGGCTTTCAGCTGACGTTATAAATTTTTCGGCTTCACAATCCTCGGTAAAAAAAGGCGAAACCTTAATAGACACAGTTAATAACATCCTTTCCATGAAGGTAGATATGGTAGTAATGCGCCATCCTAATCCTGGAGCAGGTGTGTTTTTATCCAAGCATGTTAACGCAAGTATCATCAATGCAGGAGATGGTGCTCATGAGCACCCGACACAAGCCTTATTAGACTCATATTCAATAAGAGAAAAATTAGGAGCTGTAAAAGGCAAAAACGTAGTTATTGTGGGTGATATTTTACACAGTAGAGTAGCACTTTCAAATATTTATGCTTTACAATTACAAGGTGCTAATGTTATGGTTTGCGGTCCTAAGACTTTATTGCCAAAATATATAAAAGACCTTGGTGTTAAAGTGGAGACTAACTTAAGAAAAGCTTTAGAGTGGTGTGATGTTGCTAATATGTTGCGTGTACAGAACGAGCGTATGGATATTAGCTATTTTCCAACAACACGTGAATACACACAGCAATTTGGAGTTAATAAAGAGTTGCTCGATAGCTTAAATAAGGACATTGTAATAATGCATCCAGGACCTATAAATAGAGGCGTAGAGATTACAAGTGATGTCGCGGATTCTAAGCAAGCCATAATCTTAGATCAGGTAGAGAATGGTGTAGCAGTAAGAATGGCTGTAATTTATTTATTAGCGTCTAAAATAAAACAGTAGGTTATGATTGTAGATAGAGACGGAAATATTACGATTATTACTCAAGAAAAAGCGCCAGTAAAAACTTTAGTTAATAATATTGAGCAGGCTTACGATAAATATAAGAATTATCATATCGTAGTTAATTTATCTAGCTTGGATAAAATTAGCTTAGAGGATATTATTGAATTTCTTCGCCTAAGTAATAACCATAGAAGCGATAAAAAATCTTTTGTAATAGTTACAGACAAAGCAGATTTAGATCAAATGCCAGATGAAATTGTAGTTGTACCAACAATTCATGAAGCCTACGATATCATAGAAATGGAAGATATTGAACGCGATTTAGGGTTTTAATCTATGCAACTAACTATCCTAGGCTGTCACAGCGCAACACCACGTACCAATACAAATCCTACATCTCAGGTTTTAGAAATTAAAAACCACATGTTCCTCATTGATTGTGGTGAAGGTACTCAGGTAGAATTACGCAGAAATAAGGTGAAGTTTTCAAGAATAAAACACATTTTCATTTCTCATCTTCATGGTGATCATTATTTTGGGTTAATAGGTCTGGTAAGTACGTTTCGTTTGTTAACTCGTGAAACTGAGCTTCATATATACGGCCCAAAAGGTATTAAGGAGGTAATAACATTACAGTTAAAACTTTCAGATTCCTGGACAAATTTTCCTTTGATTTTTCATGAGTTAACGTCTAAAAAATCCGAATTAATTTTTGAAGACGATAAAGTAGAAGTTTATACCATTCCTCTAAAACATCGTGTTTATACAAATGGATTTTTATTCAAGGAAAAAGAAAACGAGCGTAAATTAGATATTAATGCTGTTTTAAACGCAAATATTAACAAGGCCTATTACCGAAAATTAAAGCAAGGTGCAGATGTCGTTAACGAAGATGGTGTATTAATTAAAAATGCTTCAGTTACAAAAGACCCAATTCCGTCAAAAAGTTATGCCTATTGTAGTGATACGGTTTATAATGAAGAAATCATTCCTATAATAGAAAAAGCAACTGTTTTGTATCATGAATCTACATTCCTAGACAAGAATGAAAATCTATGTGAGCGCACTAAGCACAGTACTGCACGACAAGCAGGAATAATTGCAAAAAAAGCCAATGTAGAGACATTAATTCTCGGACATTTTTCTACACGTTACAATGGTTATGAAGAATTTAAATCTGAAGCCAAAGAAGAATTTGAAAATGTTCTTTTAGCAAAAGATGGTAAGTCTTTTGAGTTTTAATTCAGTTCCTTTAATTGTTGTACCCAATTGATAGCTTCACCTAAGCTATGAGCTCTCTTTAAAGGAATTTTAGCTAGTTGTTTCTCAATATTTGCATTCATAAATGAAGAATCTCTGTAACTAACAATAGAGGCGGCAACTAAAATACTATCATCCTTATCAAAATAAGACCAAAGCACAGGGTCAATTGAGTACGAATTAACACGGTTTGCAATGTAAGCTAGTGCTTTATGATTGCCATAGTGGTCTCGCAGAGAATCTAAGAGTATATTAAGCTTATCCCAATTAAAATGCTCACCTTCATTAACTTCCATGACAAAAAAATCATCAAGTAAATAGTAAGTGGCAAATTTGGATACAACTTTATCATAGCGTAAAGTTTTTGAAAAATCAGAGTCTTCAAAGTACATGTTAGGGTTGTTATTTGAATTAAGGGTACCCAAAACTACACTTTTTTTGATAGAAACAAAATATTGATTTAACTTCGTAAAACTATGGAGAAAGACTTAAGCAATTACAGAAAAACATACGAAAAAGGGGAGTTGTTACTAAACAATGTCTCAGATAATCCTATCGAATTATTTAGAGATTGGTTTGTAGAAGTAGATAACCATTTTAATATCGATGAAGCTAATGCTATGACTATATCTACTTTGGGAATAGATGGTTACCCAAAGAGTAGAGTAGTGCTATTAAAAAAGTATACGTTCGAAGGTTTTATATTCTATACCAACTATAATAGTGAGAAGGGTAAGGCTATTGAAGCTAATCCTAATGTTTGCTTGTCTTTTTTCTGGCATGCTGCAGAGCGACAAGTTATAATTAAAGGAAAAGCTGAAAAAATAGCAGAAAATATGAGCGATGGTTATTTTGAGTCGCGTCCTAGAGGTAGCCAATTAGGAGCAATAGTATCTAACCAGAGTGAAGTTGTTGTAAATAGAGATGTGCTTGAAAAAAAATTAAAAGCGCTGGAACAAGAATATGAAGGAAAAGATATTGAACGACCAAAACATTGGGGAGGCTATATGGTAAGACCTGTTGAAATGGAATTTTGGCAGGGAAGACCTAACAGATTGCACGATAGAATACGTTACCAATTGCAAGAAGATTACAATTGGAAAATAGAACGCCTTTCACCATGATTTTTTATCGACTAAAGGCAATTAACATCGTTTAAGTACCTGATTTTTCTTACACAAAGTGCATTTCATCGATATTTTGCATAAAAAATCGACAAAATACACGTTTTTAATCGATTTTAACATTTATTTAACAAATAGACGTAAGTAGGCTTTTAAATTAGTAATCCCAAACCTAAATTTAACCTACTTATGAAAGCTAAAAAGCTGTTGCCGTTATTGGCTATCGTTGCCCTCTTAGGCTTTACATCTTGTTCTACAGATAGTGCTGCCGAAGATAAAATCAATTCTATTGAAGTACCAGTAGCACCTCAGGCTAAACAAATTGAAATCGAAATAATGGAGCTTATCAATGCTCATAGAATCAATCAAGGCCTAAACCCATTGCATGATCATAGCACAGTTAAAGCTGTTGCTTACACACATACCGATTATATGGTAGAAGTAGACAATGTATCTCATGATAATTTCTTTCAAAGAAAACAAAGCCTACAAGTTAATGCTAATGCTAATATAGTATCAGAAAACGTAGCTTATGGATTTAGTTCTGCTGAGTCAGTAGTAAACGCCTGGTTAAATAGCCCAAGCCATAGAGAAAATATAGAAGGCAATTTTACAGATTTTGATATCTCTGCCGAAAAAAATAATGAAGGCAAATGGTACTTTACAAATATCTTCATTAAGCGTTAGACCGCAATAAAAGTTGATTAATAGCCCCTAAGAGCCATGACAATAGTTGTGGCTTTTTTTAGTTGACTTTAACTATGCTTCCAAATTTGGTTTTAGAATTCATATTATTATTTAATACTATACTTTTAATATTTGTTTTTTTAACCTCGATATCATCTAATTTGTTATTATAACTAAACTGAAAACTCATATTAAATAAACAACTACAAAAGCAATGAGATCCGTAAGCATTATAGATTATGTTTAGCGTATCATTATTAATAATTTCAGCTTCACACAAAAATTCAGAACAACAATTTTCAACAGCTTTAAAATTAATTGTAAATTAATGATTAGTGAAAGTAATACTGTCTATATTTTTATCAAATTTAAGCAAACCTTCACCTGAGTTTGATTCATCACATTCTGATATATTTATTGTATTGAGTATATACCCATTTTCCCATTTAAGTTTGTATATTTTTTCACTGTTATGAATTATCTGATTTCCTTTAGGTAGAATAACCTCCGGTTCTTTTATTGCATTAAGAGTATCAATCATCACTTTTTTACCAGGCTTTTTCGAGGAGTTGTTTTTATGAGCATTAGACTCACAATTTATCAATACAGTAAATACAAATAATAGCTGGAAAAGCTTATTGTTAAAAACAGATTTATTCATCTTTCTTTTTATACTAAAATAAAAAAGCAAGCCCAAATGAGCTTGCTTTTTAGTTATAATTTTGAGGGTAAAATTATTCGTTTACAATATAGAAGTAAGAACGTCTGTTTAATTGGTGCTCTTCTTCAGTACATTTTACACTATTAGAGCATTTGTTAAGGAGTTGAGATTCTCCATAACCAATTGCACTTACAATTCTATTGGCATCAATACCTCTAGATATTATGTAATCTCTTGTAGATTTAGCACGTCTATCAGATAATTTCATGTTATATCTGTCACCACCACGACTATCTGTATGAGATTCAATTTTTATGATCATTGTAGGATGCTTGCGCATTACATCTACAATGTTTTCCAATTCATATTGTGCGTCTGTTCTAATATTCCATTTGTCAAAATCAAAGAATATTGGGTTTATGACAATTTGATTATCAATAATCAAAGGTTCTAAACTTAAATCTACAGTAGTGACTTTTTCGTTTTCTGTAGTTGTGCTAATAGTCTTCTGATCGTCTTTGTAATCTGGTTTACTTCCAACTACAGTATATGTTTTATTACAATCTACAGTAAATGTATATTCACCACCATCTTTAGTAAATTGTTCTTCTATGACTTTACCGGTTTCGTCAATTAAACGTATAGTTACACCAGAAAGGATAATATTTGTTTTACTATCTCTAGCAACTCCAGTAATTACTTCTTTACACTCTTTAGCGTTAAAACTGTAGATATCGTCACTTCCTTTTCCACCTGGTCTGTTAGATGAGAAATAACCTTGTTCAGTTTCAGAATTTATAAAGAAGGCAAAGTCATCGTAACCACTATTGTATGGAGATCCCATATTTTCTGGGTCGTTACGAAAGCCCTTTAAAATATCTGATTTAAAGATGTCTAGAAGACCTAAGTTTAAGTGGCCATCAGAAGAAAAATAAAGTGTACTGTCTTTTGCTACATATGGAAACATTTCGCGTCCTTCGGTGTTTACTTTTTCACCTAAATTTTCTGGTGTTCCATATGAACCATCTTCATTAATTGAAACAGAGTAGATGTCTGACTGACCTAAGCCACCTTCGCGATCTGATACAAAATATAATGTTTTGTTATCAGGACTCAATGTTGGATGACCCGTTGAAAAAACTTCATCATTAAAAGGTAACTCTACAACATTTGTCCATTCATCATTCACTAAACTAGCCTTATAGAGTTTTAAATGTGTCGTACCTTTTTTGTCGTATTTTATGCGGTTACGTTTGTTAACGTTATCTCTTGTAAAATACATTGTTTTACCATCGTTTGTTATAGCTACAGATGCTTCATGATATTCTGTATTTATATTTTCAGGTAACTCAGTTGTCGTTCCATAAGTAACAACACCATCGTTATTAGTCAAAGCAACTTCATATAAATCTAAGAAAGGTTCTTTATTCCAACTGTAGATTTTACCATCACCATCTCGTGCAGAGGCAAAGTAGAGTTTGTCATCAAAAACATAAGATCCAAAATCAGAATTTTCAGAATTAAAGTCTAAGTTTTCAACCTTAACAACGACTTCATTTTTTGACGTTAATTTTGCATATAAATCTACTTCATCAGGATTATAGCCTTTAAGTCTACTATCGCCTTGTTGTACAGCACTTAGCTCTTTAAACCATTTGTCTGCTTCTTCATAATTACCGATACTTCTAAGTGACTGTATGTACTTGTATAAATATTCGGCATCTATTTTTTTGTGTTCTTTTAAAGCTTCACCATACCAATATGCAGCTTTCTCAGAGTTAGAATTATTATAATAGGCATCTCCAAGACGCGTAAGTACATGAGCACTGTTATCTCCATTTTCTACAGCCTTTTCATAAAGCTCAATAGCTTTTATGTAACCATAATTTTTGAAGAATTTATCAGCTAACTTCGTTTGCGCATACGATAACGAACAGCTAAGTATAAGAGTTAGAACTAATATTCTTGTTTTCATAATGCGATTCTTTTAGAAGTATCTAGGAGATTTTATACGTTTACTTTTAAATACTTCAAACATCAATAATACTTCATGCGTACCACTAGTATATGGTCTTAAATCTGAAATTGGATATTCGTAAGCATAACCAATTCGTAATTGTTTTGATACCTGAAAGTCAGCTATACCACCAATGGCTGCTGCATTTTCATTAATTCTGTAACCACCACCAATCCAAAAAGTTTCATTAAATAGGAAGTTGGCAGAAATATCAAATGATAAAGGTGCTCCATTGGTAGCCTTAAGTAAAACAGAAGGTTTCAATTTTGTTGTTTCACTTAAATCAAAAACATAACCTCCAGTGATATAGTAACTTACACGTTCTAAAGCGATATAGTCTAATTGACCTTGGCGTCCATTGTTATAGTCAGTATTTAAAATCCTTGGTGCTGAAAGGCCAACATACCAACGTTGCGAGTGCCAGTATAAGCCAGCACCAACATTAGGACTCCATCGGTTAGAAATTTCATTAAAAAAGGGATCATTAACAACTGATGGGTCGTTTAATAGTTCCTCATCTAAGTTGTAATGTGTAAAACCACCTTTAATACCAAAAGCTAACTTAGTATTAACACCAGTTTGAATTGTATATGAAAAGTCAGCATAGATATATGAAAAGTTTTCATAACCTAGCTTATCATTTATGAATGATAGCCCTAAACCAATCTTCTCATTCCTTAACGGAGTATGAACAGATAATGTTTGGGTTTCTGGTCCACCTTCTAATCCAACCCATTGACTTCTATGTAAGCCAACAGCACTGAATGTTTCTCTACTACCTGCATAAGCAGGATTAATAGAAATAGTGTTAAACATGTATTGTGTAAATTGAGGTAACTGCTGTGCAAAGGCAGTAGAAATACCTAATATAAATATTACAATACTTAATGATTTAGATAACTTCATCTCGGTTAAGTTTATTTATCAGTTGCTACGTAGATAGGGCCAGCAAATGGCTTTAATCCACTATTTCTTAAATTAATAACATAATAGTAAGTTCCGGTAGGGACTTTTCCAGAGCTTCCTACAGACGAGCCATGAGCATCGCCATTCCAATCGTTTTGATAATTATTATTCTTGTAAATTTCTGCTCCCCAACGATTAAATATTTGTAATTCAATTACAAATCCACAATCTTCTACACCAGTTATGGTAAAGAATTCATTATAACTATCACCATTTGCTGTCACAGTTTTTGATATAACAACATCTTCAGCACCACATGGTAATACAACACAGTCATCATCAATAGTCACATTTACTTCTACTTCGGTAGGACAAGGTCCATCCGTAATAGAGTACATAAAGGTATATATGCCAACTTCTACTGTTGATGGATCGAATAAACTTCCATCAATAGTGGCATCACCAGACACAACACTCCATGTTCCATCCATACTAAAATCACCTGACAGTAAATCGAATAAATCAAACTCAGCATCCAGTACACAACGACTCGCATCAAAGGCATCAATAACGTTGCTAATTTCTACATCTATATTTTGTGTAAATGTTGCTACATTACCACAATCATCTGTTACAGTCCAAGTTCTTATAATTGAATAATCTTCAAAATCGTTTGCTTGAGTTGAATCTTCATCAAAGGATACACTAATATTATTTGAACAAGCATCTTCAAAGACTAAATTTGGTACTTCTGGAATATCATCACATGAAGCCATAATATTCTCATCAAGAGGTGTAACTAAAGTTGGAGCTGTTGTGTCCTGTACCGTAATGATTTGTATATGAATACTATCATTACCACAATCATCTGTTGCAGTCCAAGTTCTTTCTATTATATAATCACCCATACAAGCTCCATTTGTAATTTCCTCTTCAAAAGTTACCGTAGCATCACCGCAGTTGTCATTAGCAGTTAAGGTTTCAGCCGTAGGAACAGCATCACACTCAACAGTTACATCCGCAGGAAGCATTTCGTTAAACGTTGGTGCCGTTGTATCCTGAACTGTGATTACCTGAGTATGAACAGTTTCATTGCCACAAGCATCAGAAGCCGTCCAAGTACGCGTTAATGTATATTCATTATCACAAGTACCAGCCGTAGTAGCTTCTTCAAAAGTTACCATAGCATCACCACAGTTGTCATTAGCCGTTAAGGTTTCAGCTGTAGGAACAGCATCACACTCAACCGTTACATCCGCAGGAAGCGTTTCGTTAAACGTTGGTGCCGTTGTATCCTGAACAGTGATAGTTTGTATATGAACTGTTTCATTACCACACGCATCAGAAGCCGTCCAAGTGCGCGTTAATGTATATTCATTATCACAAGTACCAGCCGTAGTAGCTTCTTCTAAAGTTACCGTAGCATCACCACAGTTGTCATTAGCAGTTAAGGTTTCAGCTGTAGGAACAGCATCACACTCAACCGTTACATCCGCAGGAAGCGTTTCGTTAAATGTCGGTGGAGTCGTATCAACCACTGTAATGGTTTGGTCAGCAGATACGCTGTTACCACACTCATCAGTTACAGTCCAAGTTCTAACAATAGTTTTTGTATTACCACAAGCAGCCGTCTCAACATCTGATTCTGTAATAGTTACAGTACCACAAGTATCTGCACCAGTAGCAACACCAGTATTAGCAGAAGACTCATCTTCAGTACATTCTATAGTGATATCTGCAGGAACATTGATTGTAGGATCCGTAGTATCAACCACAGTAATGGTTTGGTCAGCAGACACGCTGTTACCACACTCATCAGTTACGGTCCAAGTTCTAACAATAGTTTTAGTATTACCACAAGCTGCAGTTTCAACGTCTGACTCAGTAATGGTTACTGTACCACAAGTGTCTGCACCAGTAGCAACACCAGTATTAGCAGAAGACTCA
>Ga0160421_1000032_pt1 | contig 180313 bp, 180 predicted proteins | sample TAMARWmetagpilot_FD_108195 | JGI IMG/M metagenome (GOLD analysis project Ga0160421, IMG submission 108195) | Phycosphere-associated microbial communities from TAMU algal ponds, Corpus Christi, Texas, USA - TAMU ARW-7 10/27 metagenome pilot | ecosystem: Engineered > Artificial ecosystem >...
CCGTCTTGAGTGGGTCGCGCGCATCGGCGCTGCGGTCTTCGCCGCCATTGCCCTTGCCGTAATACGCAGCGAGCGACGGGGCGATCACCGCTTTCTCACCCCGATTCGCCCCGGTGATGGTGCGCATCGGTTCGCCCGCATCCTCGATCCGCGCCCCGTGCGTGAGGTTCACCAGAAACGGCCGCGCCGCGTCCAGCACGTAGCGCCGGATGCCGCGCGCCACCAGTGCCTGCGTGGCATTCGCCAGCGGCCGCACGGCCCTGAGATTGTGCTTGAGCAGAATCTCCGCCTTGGTGTCGAAGATCGAGGGGCACGGCAGCGACCAGTCGATCACATCGCGCCCCGCGGTCAGCCACGGCTTCAGCTTGCCGGCCTTCACCTCCTCGCTGTCGGGCGCACCGTGCGTCGGCTCCGGCCAGACGATCTTCTTGCCGTCGAACCGGATGATGATGAACACGCGCCGGCGGATGGTCGGCGCGCCATAGTCGCAGGCCCTGAGTTCCTTCCATTCCATCCTGCCGCCGAGCTTTTTCAGCTTCCGGCACCAAAGCTCGAAGGTCTCGCCGCGCCGCTCCGGATCGGGCACAAGCCCCTTGTCGGTGGTGATCAACGGCCCCCAGGTGCGGAACTCCTCGACATTCTCGATCGCCACGACGTCGACACGCCCGCCGGATTTCTGGATCCGCTCGATCCAGCCCGGAATGATCCATGCAAGGTCGCGGATGTTCCGCTGCACCGGCGCGCCGCCCTTGGCCTTGGAGAAATGCTTGCAGTCGGGCGAGAACCAGGCAAAGCCGATATGCCTGCGCGCGAAATAATCGAGCGGATCGACCTTGTAGACGTTCTGGCACAGATGCACGGACTCCGGATGGTTGACCGCATGCATGGCGACCGCCACCGGATCGTGGTTGATCGCAAAATCCGGCGAGCGCCCAAGCGCCATTTCAATCCCGGTCGAGGCTCCGCCGCCGCCTGCAAAACAGTCGATGATCAAGGGTTCAGTCATTCCGCCGCCTCCCGATGTTTCACGTTTGGCCCACTGCAACAGCCTGTTTTCATTGGTTCCAGCAACGGCTGAAGGTAGAAATCCATGATATCCAGGCCGAGCCAGCGGGACATCGCGATCACCTTGTTCACCGCCACCGGTTGCCCGCCCATGGCGCGCGAAAGGTCGCTTGCCGTCACGCCTGTTTCAGCGCCGATGGCGCGCAGGCCGCGCCCGTCCGACCGGTGCTTTAGAGACAGTTCATGTCCGAAGCGCCGCCAGTCGAAGCCCGCCAGTTTCGGATTATTCGGCTGCATCGCACTGCCCCCCGTCATCGGTCAGTTTCACGCCGTGATCCGCCGGCACGCATCCGAGCGCACCCCAGAGTTTGAGGCGTGGCGCGGCCTTGTTCAGCCGCCCGCCCCACGCCACATCGAAAGCGGCGGAGGTCACGCCAGCGGCCTTTCTCAGCCGCCGTTTCGCGGCCTTCACATCAAGGTCGATGCCGATCGCCACGCCATGCAGGGACCGCGCATAGAGAAACAACCGCAACATGCCGGGTGAAAATTCAGGCACCATCGCCCCGCCCCCATGCCTGATAGTCCGCCCGCAAATCGCGCCAGCGCTGCGCGGCATCCGGGTCGGTGTTGAGTTGCCTTCTGCTTTCCATTTCAAGCACGCGCCTCAGCCGTATCGCGGCGAGGTCGGAATCGGACTGATCGGCATAAAGCTCCGGATCGACCGCAGCATCAGGGCAGCGATCGGCAAGGAAGCGCTGAAACGCAGCCTCGGTGCATTTCATCGCGGCCTCCGCCGCAAGATCCTTCACCCGCGCGCCGTCATCGGCCGGCATCACCCGGTCCATCCGGCCGCGCATCTCCCGGATCGTCCGGCCGGCGTCTGTCAGCAGATCCAGCACGAAGCTGAGATCGTCGCGCGCCTCTCGGATGAATTCCTTCTCCTGGTAGGTGGCGTCCTCGCCGAATGTCAGCAGCGCCACCGGCGCTTCGTCGCCGGCCTTCCGTCCGTCCCGGTCGAACACCGCGCGGGTGACGATCATCCGCTCGCCATCATGCTCAAATTCATGGCTCCACCGGTCAGCCCGCACCGCCGCCAGCCGCTCGCGGATCTCGTCGAGCCGCGCCCGTGTTTCCGCCGCGGAAGTCATGGTTTTACCTCGAGAGGTTTTGCCTCACGGGCCGCACCGCCGGTTTCACCGGCTGGCGCTGCGCCCTCTGTTTGCGCGCCTTCGGCGTCGCGGGGAGCGCGCGCGACGACGCGCGGCGGGCGCTTGCCCTTGCGGGCTTCGCCCGTTTCCAGGTCCCCCGCACCATCGGCATCCACCCCCGCCGAAGGCGGCAAGGGCAAGCGCCCGTCCGAGCCTTTGCGAGGCCCCGTCCGGAGCGCAGCCGGGCCTTCGCCCGGCGACAGCGTGAGGACAGAACAACCCGCCTCAAAACCCCAGAACGTCCAGCCATCGGGCGCATCGCCCCGCCCGAACAGTTCGAGCTTCGCCACGCCGGGAAACTGGACATCGATCATCGCCCGCGCGAAATCAGGCTTGGCCGAATGCCAGGTTTTCTTTTCGGTCTGCACGCTGTCGATCTGGGTTCCCGGCAAAGGGCATGGCGGCGCGCCGCGCTTGGCGATCACCAGCACCTCGTGCCGGTCGCGCACCCAGCGGCCCATGCCGATATCCACCTTGTCCCAGACGATTTCGGTGATCGCCTCGAAGCCCCACGCCTCGATCACCTCGAGCGCAGGCCGCAGGCGGTTGGCCGTTCGCCAGAAATACAGAACCGCGTCATCAAGCGCCGGGCTCTCATCGCCCGCGCAGAGCGCCTTGATGTCGTCGAGCGGCATCGTGGGGTAAGGGTAGGCCCGGTCCTTGCCGGTTTCATCCGACCAGTCGCCGAGCTGCTCCCACGGCACATCGGCATAGATCACCCCGAACGCCCGCTTCGGCAGCGTGCCGGGTGCTGCGCGCTCAATCCCTTTGGCCGAGATGGCCGACATCAGCGAAAGCCGGTTCTCGCGCGCAGCCTTCATCTTTTCGGTCCTGAGCGCCTTGGCCGTCTCCATCACCGCCCGGTCGCCGGCTTTCAGCAGCCGCTGCACTTCCGTATCGGGAAGCATCTTCAGCGCCTCGCCCTGGTGCAGGTTCACCCTGCCGTCGCGGATCGCATCCACCAGCGAGGCCGAGCCTTCGCGCCGGATCGCCCGCATCGCCGCAACCGCCCGTTCGGAAATCGAAAGCGCGCGTGCCGCCTGCCGGGTCTGCAAATTTGCAGACCCTTCGCCCTGACCGTCCCCCTTGCTGGCCGTGTGCTGGTTCATGCCCTTTTCCCAGGTTACCAGCTGCGCCGCCACCGCCGCACGCTGGCTTGTGGAAAGGTGCCGCCGCGCAAGGTTTTTCGACAGAACGAAGGCGAGCGGATCGTCGCCTGAAAATTCCTCGTAGTGCCCTTCGGGATCGAGCCCCAGTTCGGCCATTGCGGCCTGCCGGTTGCGCCCGTCCAGCACATGGCCGTCCAGCGTCACGATCTTCTCGCGCACGCCGTTGTCGGCCACATCCTGAACAAAAGCCGCAAAGGTCTCGTCATCCATCGGCGGAAACAGCGTGCACAGCGGGTGCAGCGGAAGGGCAGGATACTCTTTCATCCGCGCCCCCTCTCGCGGAGCATCGCCCGCGCAAGGTTGCGCTTGTCCGGCCAGGTGTTCACCCCGTGCAGGGCGGTGGTGTGGTCGCGCCCGCCGCAGGCCCGGCCAAGCATGGGAAAGCTCAGCACATGGCCGTTCGCATCGCCCAGCCGCTTCGCCCAGTGAAAGTAGAAATGTCTCGGCAGCACATGCCGCTTTTCGCGCGATCGGCTTTTCAGCTCCGCCCGCGTCACGCCAAACAGCCTGCAGGTCCGCCGCATCACCCGGGCGCTGATTGCGGTCGCCGTCTGCCACCGTTCCCCGGGCGAACCGGTGCGGCCCTGCCGGGCATCCCTTGCCGCGGCCTCCGCCGCATCCATCGCCTGAAGGTCCAGCCCCATGCAATAGGCGAGAACATCCATCTGCTGCCGGTCGAGCGGCCCGAGCCGCACGGCCACGTCCCAGCCGAAGGAGGTCCCGATGCGCCCCGCGTCGAACCCGCCGCGCCAGCACGCCATCAGCCCGCCCACAAGCCGCACATCATGCGGCTGCTCGTCGGCCCGGTGCAGCGACCGCACCCCGTGCGCCCGCGCAAATTTCAGCGCACGCCAAGGCACCGACGGCACGAAGATTTCAAGCTTCGCACGCTTCCGGTCGGCACTCACCCCCATCCGGTTCTGATCCAGCACCGCCCGCAGCACCTCCGGCGGCACCAGCCCGGCACGGCGCACCGCGGCATATCCGTTGGTGCGCAAAAGCGCCGCCACCGTGACGGGGTTGGAATAGGTCCGGGATGATCGAACGGGTGTGTGCAGCATCGTCGTTACTCCTGACTGTTTGCGATGGCCGGTCCGGGCGCCGAAGGTTCATCGGCGGGGGAATTTTCCCGCATACCTTCGGTGAACGTGTCCCAAACCTCGAGCACCAGACCTGTCAGGCGCACATGCCGCGCGGGCGCAGGTTCGCCGTCGCGTCGGAGTTTTCTGATCTCCGCCACGGCAATGTCGTCGAGTTCGAGAATGTCGCATTGCGCCTGAAAATCGATCAGGTCGCCATCGCCCCACTGCATCATGTCGCTGGTTGCAACAGCGCGCAGCCAGGCATTGATGTAGACATTACCCCAAGCCAGCGGCAGGTCTCCATAAGCCCCGCGGCGGTACGCGCCCAAGGCGGCAGTCACCGTTTCAGCGCCGTGATCCTCGATCATGTCGCGGATCATGTTGACGCCGTAAACCTCTCCAGCCTGTCGCGCCGCGCTCGATTTGTTGTAGGTCATCAACCGGCAACCGGCCTTTTCCACTGCCTCATGCGCAGCGCGGGCCCATGGGGTTCCTGCGGCAAGCGCCGCCTTGAAAATCTGCCATGGCGTGATCTTGGTCACTGCACCATTGATCGCGGCGAAGCTTGCCGCCTGTCCGGCCCGGTCGAGCCGCAGGATCTGGCACGGCACACGGTCGAGCCCGCAAAGGGCAGCGGCGTGCGTTCGGTGCTGTCCATCAATAATCGCGTAGCGATCCCCGCCAATGGGAGAGACAACCACAACGGAAAACTTCGACCAGTCAAACTGGTCGGCAATTCGCTGTATGGCATCACGGTTCGCCCGCCCAATCGGCCTCTGATATTCCTCGTCAATAACCAACTGATCGATCGGCAGCCATTCAAGCCGAGGCGGGGCACCGTAGCTTCCGGCAGACCGGCGCTTGAGCCCCTGAAGGTCGATCGCCCGCATCACTCACCCCCCTCACGATCAGCCAGCATTCCGAGAGCCGAGAGATACGTATCCAGCACCGCCTCCTGCTCCAGGCGTTCGTTCTCGTCCTGCTTGCGAATGGCGATCACCCGGCGCAGCACCTTGGTGTCGAAGCCCATCGCCTTGGCCTCGCCATAGACATCCTTGATGTCGTCGGCGATCACCTTCTTTTCCTCTTCAAGCCGCTCGATCCGCTCGACAAATGAGCGCAGCTGTTCACGTGCGGTGTTGCCGCCGTCGCTCACATGCACCGCGGGCTTGTCTTCGGCGAGCGCTTCGGTCGCGGCCCTTTCCTTCGGCCGCGGACCCTTACCCTTCCCGGCAGAAGCAACAGTCTGTCGCGCGGCATAGGGATCGAACTCCGCCATCACATCCTCCAGCTCGTGCCGGAGGCGGCATGGCCCTGCCCGGCGTCAGTCGTTCAATTCATCGAGCGCGCGGATCAGCTCCGCGCGCTTCTGGTCACGGGCGGCGCGGGCTGCCCAGTCCGGGGAAGGCTGAACCGTCGCAGCCACGAAGGCCGGGCCGAACAGCGAAATCATCGCGGCGAGATATTGTGCCGAGGGCGCGCCCTCGCGCCTCAGCCACTTTTCCGCAGTCGAGGCCGGACACCCGATCAGATGCGCCAGGTGCTGCGCCGGCGATTGCGGAAACGCCGCGCGAAGGAAGCGCACGAAGCCCTGGCTGTCGAAACAGCGGGTTTCGGGCCTCACGCGCGAGCGGGCTTCGCCCTGCGCTCCGGCGGGGCGGCGCACTGGCGCCGGCGCCCGGTCGGGCTTGCGGGCTTCGCCCGGAACCGAAACCGCCTCCACATGAGATGTCGCTGCATCCGCCCCGGCCGCAGGCCAAGCGTCCGACCGGACGTCGCGAACCGTTTCGCGCGCCGTCGCAGGGCCAGCGCCCGAAGGGCGTGGTGCGGCCCGTGAGACACAAATTTTGGTTGAATTTCCGCCAAACTTGGCGCTCGAAATACCGGACATGACGGGCCTTTCCGTGGTTGGTTGAAACCACGGTTGGCCCCCGCCATCGGCAAGGGAAACGGAGTTGAACATGGGGCAAACCTCTACAAGAAACAGAATGAGGTGTTTTCCGGTCGGGCATGGTCAGATGCCCCCGGATACGGATGAAAGAAAACCGGTCCAGAGCGCCATCGCCAGGTCAGTGGCGGGCGCGCGGCCCATCAGAACAAGCGCCACAACGGCAACCAGAACACCCGGCACGGCAAACAGCGTGGTCAGCACGTCGGCCCGGCGCCGCCAGTCGGTGTCGGCAATCAGCACGCCACAGGCCACCGCCTGCACAAGCAGCGACCAGGCAATACCGAGCGTGAGAAGAAAATCAGTCATCGATGAGATCCCGCGCCAGCCGCCCCAGGCCTATCGCCTCGGCGGCGTCAACCGTGAGAACAGTCACCATTCCGCCAACGCTCACCCCGCGCTCGGCGGCAAGCGCCGACAGGATCACCGCTGTTGCCTGTGTAATGTGAATGGTGACGAGATCGTTCTCCGGGCGCGGTGCGGGCGGAGGCTGCACCGCGCCCGGTTTGCCGGTGGCCCCGAGGTCAGGCTGTCCGGCGTCATCGCCGTCGGGACGGGAGGAGGATGCCCCGACGGCAATTTCATTTTCACCCCGATCGAGGCCGATGTAACGTCCGGTCATTGTGCGGCCTCCGGGTTGGCTTCACCTTCGGCGGGCGGCCCAACCTCGTCATGGGCCGCAGCGCGCGCCAGAACGTCCAGCGTCACGCCTTCGATGCCGCGTGTCTCAGCGCATTCGATCATGCGCAGCCAGTAGCCGGCGGGCACCGAGACGCGCCGCCGCATGGCCTTCGCCGTCACATATTGCACGCCCAGATCCTCCGCGAAGGCGGAGAGCGAGGGCCAGAGATTGATCAGGTCCGCGTGGGTCATGGGCGAAATGGGTACATTGTGGACCACCTTACTGTCAACAAGTTTTGTTACACAGTGCACCTTTGGTGCGAGGTACACTTTGCGCCATGTTGATGAACCCTGACAAAATCGCGGAAAGGCAGCAGCGCGCAGACCGGTTGGTCCAAGCACGGCTGCGCTCAAAAATTGGCGGCACCAAAAAGGTCAGCGCCCATTTTGGATGGAATCACAACACCTACAAATCTCACGACTCAGGCCGAACAAGCTTCGGGCTTGAAGACGCCCGCAAATACGCCCGGGCCTTCGGGGTCTCCACCGAGTGGCTTTTCATGGGCACCGGCCAGCCCGACGACGTCGACCCCGAGATGCTTCAGCCTGTGGATGTGCCGCTCGTCACCTGGGTCAGCGCCGGCGAAATCGAAAGCCAGGACGGCATCACCGACCTTGACGACTGTCCGGTCATTTCCACGCTCGACCTGCCGGATGGCGACTGGATCGCGCTGCGCGTGGAGGGCGAATCCATGAACCGGGTTTCCCCGCCCGGATCGATCATCTTCGTCAACCGGCGCGACCGGCGGCTCGTCGCCAATGGCTGCTACGTGATTGCCGACGAGACCGGCGCCGCCACCTACAAGCGCTACCGCCCGGCAGAAGATCCGCCCTTCCGCCCGGCCTCCACCGACGCGATCGACCCGCCGCAGCTTCAGGGCATGGTCAAGGTGATCGGCCGCGTGCGCCGCACCGTGCTCGACATGTAAACCGGTACGTTTTGACTCCCGCGAGAAATCGCCATAGCCTGCAAGCAGCGGCTGCAGGCGGCAGCGGCAAGGGGAGGTTTCGCGCATGCATGTCAGGGTTCTTTTCGTTCCGGTGATAGCACTCGGCCTTGCCGCCTGCGGGGGCAGGCCCGGCGGCCTGCAGGATGCGATGAGCTACGACATCCGGTCTGTCACCCAGGTGCCGATGGGCGACGACACCTACCGGGTGTTCGAGCATCCTCAGCGTGACCGGCTGATGACCACCACCAGCATAGGCAAGGCATTTGGTCAGGGCTTCGTCAAGGGGGCGACCTTCGGGCTCGCCGATGTGCAAACCCCCGAGCAGCGCCACGAGGCCGCCGCGCGAAAACATCTCGACCGGACAGGCCGCGCCCACTGCACCATCGACAACGGCTACGAGCTGCTCAACACCCAATATGAGTTCCGCTTCACCTGCCCGCCGCAAACGGCCGAGCAGACCCCGGAGGCGGATAAGCCAGCCTGAGGAAAGATGCCACCATGAAGGACAAACTGAACCACGAGTGGTTTGAGTGGGAATCCATCGTGCCTTACGACGACTTCACTATTGGCAAACTCAAGATAGCGTTTGCTGACGAGATCGCAGGTCATGAAGTCATGAATGGAGTTCGAATAACCGTTCGGATCCCACCGCAACCCGACGCTTCCATGCGGCAAACACAGCAGGCGATATACGAACGCGCAATTCTGGTTTTGCAGGAAGCCCTGTCCGCATGTGACGGCAAATCAGCCGATGAGCTTCGCTCAGACGCTGTTCAAAGGCTTCGTGAACACTGACTGAACTTTTCATGGCCTGATCCTTCTCCGCGAGCCACACGCCGCTTTCTGCGGCGCGCACATGCACGGTAGCGGCCTCGTCACACATGATCCGGCCAACGGCAATGAGCCCCTCGCCGCTATCGCGCCCCGACGTCTTCCCCATCACGCTCTCCTTTTCCGCCCGGCAGGCCATGGCCCGCACGGGCCGCTCTTGGTGATTCGCACAAAACGCACCCATTTCGGCGGTGCGTTTTTCATAGTGGTTCATTTTGTACCATTTTATGATTGACCGCATTGGGTGCATTGTGTACTACTTCAGCCGTCACCTCCCAGAGATTGTGACTGTTACCCTGAGGGATGCGTTTCATCCCCGCCTGGCCGGTTTTGTTTTGCGTACCGGCGCTTTTTTTTGAGTTCCCGATGGTCCGCAGGTTTGGCTTCCCCGGCATCGTCGCACCCATAAACCAAGGATTTCACCTGATGACACAGGTCACCCATCTTCGATTTGATGGCGAGCGCTTCGCCGCCACGAAATGCCCGCCCATGTCCCGCGCCGGCATCATCCTGCTGACCGCCCTGGCCTTTGCCCTTGCCGGCGTCACCACCCACGGCATCTATCGCGCGCTCGACACCGCCGAACGCCACCACGAGATTGCGAGGGTGTGATGAGCGGTTCGAACCGTATCGTCGTCAACGTCGCCAAGGATGGCGGCTGGTTGATTTACTCCGATCAGCCGATTGAATTTTATCAGGTCAATGATCATTGCCCCGATGACCGCGTTTACCGGATGGATGTGACAATTGGCGTCGAACACGTGCGGGCGCAGCTTCGCGGCGATCATGTCGGCTGTTTTGATGACGGGGACCGCGGACCGCTTCAGCCGTCCAGGCCAGGCCTGTCGATCGTCAAGAGCGACAAGGAAAACGACGAGTGACCCGTCGCCCCGCCAAACTCACACCCGCCGATCGCGCCATCATCGCCGCCATGGCGCTCACCATTGCGCTCGGCGTTGCCGCAAACCTGCTTCGGAAAGGCTGACCATGGCTGAAAAATCCTCGATCGAATGGACCGATGCCACATGGAACCCGGTCACCGGCTGTTCCGTCGTCTCCCCTGGCTGCACCAATTGCTACGCGATGAAGCTTGCAGGCACACGGCTCAAAAACCACCCCAGCCGCAAGGGCCTCACCACCATGGGCAAGGCCGGGCCGGTGTGGAACGGCAGGATCAGCATCAACGAGCAATGGCTGACCCAGCCGCTCGGCTGGAAAACCCCGCGCATGGTGTTCGTCGCGGCCCATGGCGACCTGTTTCACGAAAACGTGCCCGACGAGGTGATCGACCGCATCTTTGCCGTCATGGCGCTTTGCCCGCAGCACACCTTCCAGGTGCTGACGAAACGGCCGGAGCGGATGCGGGATTATGTGGACAGCCGTTCGAGACTGCTGGCCGGCAATATCGGAGGCAACGCCGTTGACATCATGCTGGAGCATGAAAGTGAAAGCGCAGGCGCTATCAAGACCACTTATCCTGCAAGAGCAATGGACTATCGAGAGATTGCAATCGAAGCGATCTATGGCGGACTTTCCAACGTCTGGCTTGGCGTATCCGCCGAGGACCAGACCCGCGCCGACGAGCGCATCCCGCTTCTTCTCGACACCCCGGCCGCGATCCGCTTCGTAAGCGCCGAACCGCTGCTGGGCCCGATTGATCTGCGCCGGTGGTTGTCCATTTCATGGCAATGCAGCTCCTGCCGCGGATACTTTGCTGGCCGGTATTTCAGCACATGCCCTGAATGCGGAGCCGAAGGCGGATGGACCGGAAGCCATAAGTTCAACGGACGCGGACGCCCGAAGGGAACGCTGTTCCCTCCGCAATCCGGCCGCGGTCTCGACTGGATTATCGTCGGCGGCGAGAGCAAGGCAGGCGCACGGCCCATGCATCCCGACTGGGCCCGCGACCTCCGAGATCAGTGCGCAGCACCAGGAGGCGCGGAGGCCGAAGGCCGACAGGGAACGGAAAATGGGGTGCCGTTTTTCTTCAAGCAGTGGGGTGACTGGTTGCCGTGGGCTCCGGAACACGGCCCGACCTGGAAGGCACAAAATGGCGACAGCGAGGATGGCCTCGCTCTTTTCCCTGACGACATGGACAAGGACCGGAAATGGGATAGCGGCCTGTGGGCCATCCGGGAAGAACTTGAGCATTTCGCATTCCAGAACGTCGGCACCAAGCGCGCCGGCCGCCTGCTCGACGGCGTCAAGCACAACGGCTTCCCCGCCCCTCGTCATCCTCCGGCCCGACCGGAGGATCCACTCCCGCCCGTCCCTCACGATCTGGCATCAGGTGAAATCGGATGACCGTTGACGAATTTGCGGAAAGCACGGGATCGGCCATCTCGCCATTTATTTGGGTGACCTATCGTGTGGAGCACCCGGGCAAGGAAGGTTTCCTTGTCGGCAATTTCATGGTGGACCGTTCAGCCACCGATGAACAGATCATCGCCAAGGCCGACGCGGATGTGGACGCTTTCTATTCCGGGCACATGCCGGACGGCACACCACGGCCGGTGGTCTGCGGTTTCATGCGCGGCCCGCTTCGCCTCTATCTGGACGATCAGCCATGACAGCGCCCGCCCCCCGCAAAGCAGTCCGCAAGAAGGCCCGCACCTTCACCCGCGTGGAGATGCAGGACGCGGCGCGGCTGGCCGAGCTGCACGGCCTTGCCGTCCGGTTTGAGCCCGACGGCGCGCTCGTCATGTTCCCGCCCGGCCATGGGGCCGCGGGACGGCTTGACAACGAGGCCGAAGACAGCGCGGAATCGGCGCTCGACAAATGGAAGGCAAAACGTGGCAAAGCTGCCGGGCGTGCACATCATTAAGATCACCAACGCTGCAGGCAAGAGCGTGGAATACCACTACGCCTGGCGCTCCGGCCCGCGGCTATATGCCAAACCCGACAGCCCGGCCTATATGCGCGAATACGCGAGAGCCATGGCCAGCCGCCCGGCAGAAGGCAAGCCCGGCACTCTTGCCGCCATTATCGACCAGTGGCGCGCCAGCGCATCCTTCACCAGGCTGAAACCGAAGACGCGGGCCGACTACGAGCGGATCGAGGGCGTGATCCGCGCCGAGTTCGGCGACATGCCGGCCCGCGCAATCGAGGCCCGCGGCGCGCGAACCCTGTTCATCGACTGGCGCGACACGATGCGCGCCACCCCGCGCTCGGCCGATTATCACATGGCGGTGCTGGCCAGCATTCTGGCCTTCGCCGCCGACCGGGAGCTGATCGCCCGCAACCCGCTCGAGCGCGTCGGCCGCCTGCATGCGGGATCGAGGGCGGATATCATATGGCCACGCGCCGCGATCGACACCGTGCTGAAAAGCGCCCGCCCGCACATCCGCGCCGCCATGGTGATGGCGCTCACCACGCTGCAGCGCCAGGGCGATTGCCTCACCATGCCCACGCTCGCATGGGATGGCACAAGGGCATGGATCCGGCAGGGCAAGACCGGCGCCCGCGTGCGGATCACGCCCGCGGCAATGCTGATGCCGATTCTGGAGGATGCGCGCGAGACAGGCCGGGCCACGGTGCTGGTCAATTCCCGCGGCGAGCGCTGGACATCGACCGGCTTCCGCGCCAGCTGGCGCAAGGAAATGGCCCGTCTCGGCATCAGGGGCGTGACGTTTCACGATCTGCGCGGCACCGGAATGTCCTGGCTGCACCACGAGGCAAGGCTCTCGATCGCCGACATCGCCGCGATTTCCGGCCACTCCGCCGCCGACGCCGAGGCCATCATCCGCCGCCACTACCTCGCATCCGAGGCTGTTGCCAGCGCCTGGAACAGGCTCTAAAGGTGAACACGAAGTGTAAAAAATCCGAGGATTGTAAAAAACGGGCAATCAGCAACCCGCTAAGTGATTGTTTTTGGTGGGTGAGCACGGGCTCGAACCGTGGACCCGCTGATTAAGAGTCAGCTGCTCTACCAACTGAGCTACACACCCACACGCCCCGCGCGGAAGCGGGACGAAGGCGCGTATAGACCGTATGGGCCGGCTTGTCCACACCGATTTTCACAAAGCCGTCTCAACCGGTGCAAACCGGTTTTCACAAAGCAGGCCCGATCCGTGCAAACCGCATTTCCGGACGACTCCGCTGGATGCTTCAGACCAGCAGGCGACCCTCGGCAACGCGCACTGCCTCGCCGCCGATCCGGGCATGAGTGAGCTGACTGCCCGTGCAGTCGAGATGAAGATGGATCAGCGACGGGCGGCCCATTTCCACGCCCTGTTCGATCACCAGCGCATGATTGCCCTCGCGCAATCCGTCATGCCAGTGAATGGCGCCCGACAGCGCCGCCGCGGCCGAACCGGTGGCGGGGTCTTCCACGATCCCCTCGGCCGGCGCGAACATGCGGGCATGAAAATCGGCAGTATGGTGCACCCCGCCCCGGCAATAGACATAGGCGGAGGCCAGTTGCCCGTCGGCCATCGGCGCCACCCGCTCCCACAAGGCGGGATCGCATTCGGCCTTGGCCGCTGCCGCAAGGTCGTGCACCGGCACCAGCACGAACGGAACTCCGGCGCTCCACAGAGACACCTCGTGGTTTTCAAATCCGATCTCGTGCGGATCGAGCCCCAGCGCCGCACCGATATCCTCACGCAGGATCTCGATCTCGGACCGCTGCGACAGCCGCGGCAGATCGAACTCGGCGAAGCCTGCGGTTTCACGATCCATGCGGACAGCGCAACGCACAGGGCCGATGCCTTCCTCGAGCATTTTCACGATATCGATCTGGTTGCCCGCCAGGGACGCTCCGAGGCGCCGATGCGCCAGCGCCACGGCGGCTCCCACTGTCGGATGCCCGGCGAAGGGCAGCTCCCGTCCCGGAGTGAAGATCTTGAGCTTGGCGGTGTGGGCGGGATTTTCCGCCGTTTTGACAAACACGGTTTCCGACAGATTGAACTCGCGGGCGATCGCCTGCATCTGCGCGTCATCGAAGCGGTCGGCATCGAACACCACCGCCAGAGGGTTTCCGGCGAGCGCCTTGTCGCTGAAAACATCGTAGATCGCATAGTCCGACATGTCTCTTCCCCGTTTCCGTCTACCCCGCCGCCACTGCGGGAACCGCCATGCACCGTCATGGCCGCGAACCAGTCGGCGCACATCCTAGCGGGATTCGCCGCCTTGCCAATTGCCAATCAACCGCCGGAGCCGGAACCGAAATGATGCGCCATCAGCGCTTTCATGTAGGCTGGCGCCGTGGGCCCGGCATCAGCCGGCTTGCGCACCACCACCACATCCTCGATCTCCTCCTCCGCGCCGGTGCGGATATGATCGGCGATCCGTCGCGACAGCACGGAAGCGGTCTCATCCATGTGGAACCGCCGGAAGATCGCCACGAGGCTGCCCTGACGCCAGCACAAGAGGCTTGTCTCCGTGCTGACGCGCGAAAGGTCCAGTCCAGTTTCCTCGCGTGCCTCGCGCCGGATCGACGCTTCCACGTCAATACGCCCATCAGAAATGTCTGACGGATCGAGCGAACCGGCAGGCGCATAGACCTTGCCGGAATTGGCGGTGTTTCTGGCCATGCGGATCAGGAGCATGGCCCCGTCGCAGGACAGGACAATGGCCGAGCCGAACAGGTGCGCGACATCGGCGCGAGGCTTCGTCGCCACCAGATGAAGCAGCGCGGCATAAGGCGCCCTGTGGCTCACACCGCGGATCACCCGATCCTCGATCAGCAGGCCCCGATGCAGCATCACCGTGCCGTTGAACAGCCACGGCCGCTCGATCTCCTCGCGCGCCCAGTGCGCCGCGATCGCAGCACTGTTTTCGGCCACCCAGGGGTGTTCGCTCTCGTCGAGTTCGAGCCGGACGGAATCGAGTTCAAAGACGCGAGCTTCGGGTATTTGCGCCATCGCGCTCACACCAGATCGAAACTCATCGCCACCGGGCAATGATCCGACGCCTTGGGCCGGTCCCAGCCGGTTCGGGGATAGCGGTCGACCTCCTGGCCCGGCGGAAACGGCGTGCGCCAGGGCTGACCGGCGCGGATGATGTCGGGCAGCCGGTCGCGGCTGGTGCGGGTCAATGCCGGCGAAGCCAGCAGATAATCGAGCTGGCACAGATGCCGCTCCTGCGGTCCACGCGTGTGGTACAAGGTCCAGCGGTCGAGGTCGTGCCGCCGCCGCACCACGTTCTCTGTGAACCCGCCGTCGGTGAGCGCCTCCACCGCGCCGGCTTCGGCAGGTGTGGGGGTGAAATCATAGCCGTTGCGGCGGTCGCCGGTGATCACCAGACGCTCGCTGTAATCATTGAGATCGCCGGCAATCACGTAGCGCTTGCCGCCGCCGCCGGCGCCGAAACGGTCGGTTATGATCTTGCGAACCGCACGCGCTTCGGCCAGCCGCACCGGCATGGAATAGTCGCGTCCGTCAATCCCGTCGCGCGGACCGCCCATCGACTTGAAATGCACGACATAGACGGTGAGCCTCTTGGTGCCGATCTTCAGGTCGACCTCGAGGCAATCACGCTTGAACACGCGCTCGTTCGGGTGGGCCAGCCCCTCGAGGTCAGGCGTGTAGACCCCTGCCTCTTCATAGCTCAGATACGCGTGGCTGGTGGTCTCGAGAATCTCGATCGGCGCACCGTCAAGCGTCTGCTCGCGCGCCATCAGCGCCAGGTTGATGCCGCGCCGGTCGTTGCCCTCGACCAGCACTTTATGGCGGTAGCCGTCGCCGATCATCTTGAACAGGTAGCCATATTCGAACCGGTGCAGCGTATCGAGGCTTTCCACTTCCTGCAGGCACAGAATGTCGGCATCGGCCTCGGCGATGGCCAGCGCCGTCATCTGCCGCGTGTCGTCGGTCAGCGAGACGGCGCGTGCAATCTCGGCCTGACGGTACTGCGCTTCGGACGCAAAGTCGTAAAGCTGCGACACCCGGTCCTGCCTCAACTCGTTGCGGAAACCGGAAAAATCAAACCGGCTCAGCAGGTTCTCGGCATTGAAGGTGGCGATGCGGACTGACATGCGGGGTCCTGATTCTGCGCTGTTCGGGATCGATCGGCCGGAGCCTATTGCGCCACAGCGGACGATGCAACGACATCAATCGGCGGACTTCGGCCGGCCGCCGGTCATTCGGGATGCCGCCTCAGCGTCCGGTCAGGAGCCCCAGCACCAGCTGCTGCACATTGCCGCCGTCGCCCATCTCCACGCGGTCAAAGGCACGGCCCCGCGCCCGCTGCTCGTCCGACAGCCGCTTGAGGTGGGTCTGAAGCTCCGCACGTACCTTGTGGCAGCCCGGATCGGCCGGCGCGCGCAGCCCGACGCTGACATCCTGGATCGCCTGCACCATCTCCTTGATATGCTGACCATGGACCTTTTCATGCGCGGCGAGCCCTTCGTAGAACCGCTTCCAGCTCGAGGCCACCGAGGGCGGCACCGGTCCGCGCGGTTTCGGCAACGTGTAGGTGATGATCAGCTTCGGGATGTTGACTGCGATGACACAGCTTCCGTCAGCCTGTTCCCGGTAGTCGCGCCGCCAGGTGAGCTTGAAGGTGGTGTGGGCGATGGTGCGCCGGTTGCCCGAAATCACCGGCCCGTTCTCGCCGATGGACTGGTAGAGCTCCGCTCCCGTGCTGCCCGACACCGGATAGGTTTTCACCTGCTCGACGGCGGTCCAGGCCCGGGCCGGCAACGATCCCGCGACGATAGCGGCAGACACAAAAGCGAACAGGACGAGGAATCGTGACATCAGCATGCGGCCTCACTTGATTTCGGTGAGATAGACAAACCAGCCCGCAAAGGCCAGCGCAAACCCGGCAAAGCCGAAAATTACGGCGCCGATGAGACGGCGCCGGGGGTGGTTGCCGCCCCGGCCCCCAACACCGATCCAGGCGCCCAGACCCGCGCCGATGACAAACCCCGGTGCGCAGCCGACCAGCACGAGCAAGATCATGTCGAGAGTTGAGAAAATACCGATATCCGACATGGCGGCTGCTCAGGTTGAGGATTGGGGACCGGATCCGAGGTTCGGGACAGTCTAGCTTCGGGCGGCCACCTGTCCAGCGTCACGCGATCGGCCGCTTGCCGGAAAGCAGCCGGGCCGGGTCGCTTCCCTACTCCCGCTCGGGTTCCGGCAGCGCAGCCGCCAGCATGTCCCAGAAATCAGGGCCGGATTCGGGCCGCGAAATGGTGGTTGTGTAGGCAAAGGTGGTCTGGCTCAGGTCAAGCAGGTCCTGCGCCAGGGTGATGGCGCCGGGTGACGGCCAGACCGGCAGTCTGAACGGTGCGGGCGTGTGCGCGGCAGGAACCGGATCCGGCGATGGCGCCGGCGCGTGCGCGGCCTGCATGCCGGCACGGGCAGCGGGCGCACCGGTGGAAGATGCGCGAAACTGATCGTCCACGAGGCTGCTCAGGGGAAGCAATAGGGGGCCATTGATGGCGCTCATGGGCCGCGCTCTCCTTCGGGCGCATTCAGATTGCGGATCGGTCCGCAACGCTAGCGCCGCAAGCCTTGGCGGCGGGTAAACCGGATCGTACCGATTTGCCTCAAATGCCCTGTTTCGGCTGGCAGTATTTCGACGATTTTCCGAATGCATGGCGGCGGGCCGCTGGCGCGTCCGCGGCGCAGCCAACTGCCGGCAGCGGGCCTGGCGGCCCGGGCTACGATGGAAAGGCTCGTTGCGGCCGGCCGATCACCCGACAGCGACGCGGCCCGCCAACTGGAACTGGAACGATTGGGGACCGGCTGCCCCGGCGTATCCGCTCGGGTGCGTAATAGTGTGCTGCGCCTTAGCGCCAGCGCTCGTCGCGGTCCTTGGGCTCGAGCGCGCTCATCAGCATGTCCCACATATCCATGCCCGTTTCCATCACCGCCAGATTGGCCTCGTAGCCCATCTTCGCCTCGATCATGCCGGTGAGTTCGGTGGCGAGATCGATGCCGCCCTCGCCGGAGTCCTCCTCGCGGACCACGGCCTGCACCCCTCCCCCGGGGCCCGACACCATCGACACGTCGCGGCGTACATAGCCGGGCGTATCGGCATTGGCGATGTTCGACGCGATCGCCTGCATCCGGCTCTGCTGCGCGGCCATGCCCGAAAAGGCTGTTGAGATGATGCTGGAAATCACGACGCACTGCTCCCGTTTGGGGCAGGAGGATAGCGTCAGGAGATGAGCGCGGGGTTAGGAAACCTGGTTAGCGGCGGGTTAACGCGGGACCAGTGCAATCCGCCTGTCCCCCTGCCAGAGCCTCAGTTGGTTTCGACCGAGACGCCGCTTTCGCCGATATTGATCTCCAGCCCCGACGGCTCCTGCTGCTCCCGGTAGAGCTGGTAGCCGATCACGGCGACGCCGACGGCGAGCACGGCGATGACGATGTAGAGCGTGTTGCGGGACATGGAAAACTCCTGGATGCGCGGCGGCCGCCGCGGGCCACTCTTGGCCGGGCCGGCACGAAAATCAACGGCGCTGTTTAGCACGGTTCGATCTCCGCGAAAGCCGGTTTTTGCAGGGCCGCCACCTGCGCTCCCCCGGCCCCTTGGCGAGACCTCCCTCCCCGCCCCGACACCCCTGCCCGCAAACAATTCCCCGCGATGCCGCCTTCTGTGCTACAAGCAGACATCCGGTGCGCGATCCTGCGGGCTTGTAGAACTTCTGAACTGGACACCATCATGAACATCCCCGAATGGACGAAACCTGCGCTCGTGGGCGCGGGAGCCGGCGCAATTGTGCTCGCGATCGTCGGATTCAGTTGGGCGGGCTGGATGACCGCCGACGCCGCGGCGACGATGTCGGACAAGGGCTCGACGGCGGCCGTCGCCACCGCGCTCACCCCCTATTGCCTGGCCAATGCCAAGGCCGATCCGATGGAAGCAAGCGTCATGGCAGAGCTGAAGGCCGCCAATTCCTACCAGCGGCGCAGCATCGTCGAGGATGCCGGCTGGGCCACGCCGCTTGGCGCCGAAAGCCCCGACCGGGCGCTGGCCGAAACCTGCCTCGACGCGCTCGACATCAGCACCTGATATCAAACCGCCACCTCCGGGCCCTGACGCCGTCACCGGCGGCTCACGGTCCGGGGGCTTTTTTGTGGCCGGAGGGAAGTGCGCAACGCCAATCCCCCGGCCGCCGCTGGGCGCCGGGTTTGAGCTGCTGCACTCTCTGTCCCGATCCTTCGCGAATCGGCCGGGGCGGTTCGAGCGCCTCGATAAGAATAAGAACATGGCGCCCGAAGCGCCCCGTTTCGGCGTTTCATGCTCCGCGAGCTTGGTGATCAACGCCTGGCTCTCCTTCCGCCCGGTGGGGCTTCGGGACGGTCCGCGCATGAATAGCAGCGCCTCGGCCTTCCGCCTCGGCACGGCCTGCGCGGCCCGGGCAACGAACCATGCACTACAGCGCCGCGCGTCGCTCGCGACGCGCAAAGGACGCTGTATCAATCTAAGTGGCGCATGCTTCCTTTCTTCAAGCCGTGACGGCTTGAAGGGGCATGCGCTGCTTATGCAGGGCCAACCTGCACGTCGGGGGGAGCCTGCCCTGCTCCTTTTCCCGCCGGGTCAACGTTTTACGCGAAACCCCGGCAGCCTTTCCTAAAGGGAATGCCGATGCCCGCCCGAAGGCCGGCAAATCCGAAAGGCTGCGTCGGCCTTAAGAACCCGGAACCGTCCCCGCTCGCCGCCACGCCTGGCGGTGTATCCGTGCGGGACCGGGGAAGTATGGCATGGGGGTGGAGGGTGTGGATGAAATTGAGGGATTTTTGGGGTGGTCGTTCGCAACTCCAGAGGAGAGTTTGGGGTTTCAGGCGGTTAGTGCGGTCGTCGCCAGTTGTGGAAATTGCCGGCGAGGCGGAGTTCTTGCCCCAAATGACCACGTGTTTTCGTCATGCAGTACTTCGATCCTGCATACAGCAGGGCGGTATCCATCACGCGAGCGACACTGTCGTTTAAGACATGATAGGAGGCCCCCAAAAGCGTGGACGCGCAGTGGCTGGCCCTCGGATCAAGTCAGGCTTGGCGTAGTTGAATTGTGTCGCCTCACCAGACCATCTGCGCTAATGGGACAATCAGGCGCATAAAATTTGATCTCCATTGCCCTATGTACTCACCTTAACTTCTCAAATTCAGCTACAACGTTATCGACATTGATTTCGTTTATTTTTGTAAATAGAATTTCTGGAGAAATTACATCGATATGATCGGTAACTTCTTTACTATTCGGAGTTGCTCCGATAATTGTAATAATTGCGCTTAAATTAGAATCATTCTCTTCAATAAAATCTAATATCGTTTTATGAGAGGACCCGTCATATAGGCCACCTATTAGTGAAGATGTCTCTTCAACAATACCCTCCAACAGCGCTTCTCCTTTTTTGCCAGATCTCAAACCCAATATTTTACCATAGTCAATTGCATATATAGCGAACGACCTAGTGATAAGATCCTCTTCATTAAAATATTCATAGTTATTATCGATTAGATGAATGAGCCTTTGAGCCCACATGTCCCTTATTAGAGCGCTACGTGTATCAATCTCCTTGGACAAAGAAAATATTTTTGTTTTCTTCCGGATGCAATGAGAGAAAATAGACTCAAACAATTGAAGTGTGCCGCGAGATGAAGCCTGAAAATTCGCTGCCTTCGTGTTGGTAAAGTAATTAATAGCAGTTGCCTGAACAGCCTTAAGTGTAATTGGGAGCTTCGCAGCTCCATGCGTCGCGCAACACTCACCAATCATTGCCAAAAAATCTCGAGGATTTCCCTCCGAAGCCTTAACGAAGTAATCAAAAGCATCAGCGGACTCAAAAATATACTCGAAAAGGCGATCAAATATCCTCTCAACATTACCTGCTATAAACTTCTGAGGATCTTCAAAATCATATTTATATATCTCCCTGCCAATGGTTTCAAGAAGATGTTTGATAAGTATAAATATCAAAAAGTGCCTAACAGCACCACGATCCAAATCAAATGTAAATATATGATTAAGATCTGCTAGCTCTGTAATATCGACACCAGGCTGAAGCCCAACCCTTCTCCCCTTTACTGTAGTTGTAAATGCAGTTAAGAAATTCAGAGCGGCAAATTTGAACGAGATTTTGTTAGAGGTGCAGAGCGTTCTTCTAATCAACTCTGAAAATATTGGCTGAACCTCAACATCAATCTGTGACCATTCATCAATCAGAACAACGATATGATCGATCTCCAAAATATCCAAAATACACTCGATTCCACCTCTGATCGAAGAAAAATCAATAAAATGGCTAACCTTAATAACCATTTCAACAAACTCTTCTCTTGAAGCCTCAGATGTCACCCCAACATCAGCCTTTCCTGAAATACCTGAAGGACCACCTTTCACCTCCAAGCCCCCACCTTCAGATTTACTATTCTGCGTCTTAATGGATTTAGTGTAAGAATCTATCCTCTCACGCATCCTTTCGCCATCTAACGCTTTCCTCAATTTCTTAATTTCATTTTTATATTTACTTTGGGTTGCAGTTGATTTTAAAAATTCGGCGTAAAAATTATTGGATTCATATACTCTAGGTTCATAATTCTCGAAAAAAGAATTAATCTTTTCAACAATCCTTATGATAAATCCAGCAAAGAATAACTCAACAATATCTTCTTCAGACATTTCCGGTGAAATTCGGCTTACATCAAGCTCCCTCATATCTAAATAAATAGGAAGAATTCTATTATTCTGAATTCCATAAGTGTATGTTTCATCAAAACACTTGAGTATATGTGTTTTTCCGGTTCCGTTTCTCCCATATATGACTTGTGTATTTCTACTCGCAAGTAAATTATGGTCTACCACGGGAACAAAGCTCGGGTGAAAGGAAGAGAGATCGTCTGATTTTTCGGCCCTCTGCCTGAGGGAGCTCAAGAGATTAATAATTACATCATCAGACAGGTGTTTTACATTAGAAGAACTATTCATTGTAAAAAAACAAATCCTCAATGGCATGGAAACGCGCCGATTCGCTAAAGTAGAATCGACTCATAACGATTAGATTAGATTAGATTAGATTAGATTAGATTAAACGGAGCGCCCGTACAAACACATAATCACAATGACATAAAGAATATGCCACTCACACTCTCTCGAAACTCAGCACCCAAAAAGCAAATCACTTCCTCATCTTACTTCATCAAGTCGTTCATTTAGCACCGGCTGGAGAGACCGGGCACCTAATTGACGGGGCGAACCGATCCCGGATTGTGAGATTTCACCGCTTAACTCCGCATGTAGACCTAACGACTTCGAGCCTTTCTCATCCTCGCCCTTGAGGCGGGGATCCACTCGGTGATCCATCTACGGCAAATGGAGACCTCATGGAATGGATCCTCGGGTCAAGCCCGAGGATGACGACCGAGGGGGCCGAGCATGACGGCGGAGAGGTACAAGCAGGGCAATGGAGAGAGACGCGAAAGACGAAGTTCGTGAGTGCAACAGAAGCCCCCACCCCTTCCGTCATGCCGGACTTGATCCGGCATCCAGCAGGCGAGTGTCCGCGAGCCGGAAGACCCTTCCCGCCCGCGGTTGTTCGTTCCGCTAATTGAGTCTCTCACCGCGTGGACACGCGGTGGCTGGACCCCGGATCAAGTCCGGGGTGACGGGGCAGAGATTGTGGCCGAGGATGACGACGGAGAGTGAGGCACCGCCAATCTCCCCCCTTGCGGGGGAGATGTCGGCTTAGCCGACAGAGGGGGGTGAACGAGAGGCCGGCGCGAAGGGAGAGATTACCCCCCTCTGCCCTGTCGGGCATCTCCCCCTCAAGGGGGGAGATCATGAACCGCGAGTATCCTGCTTTTTCCGCCTACCGCCCCGGCCTCCCCGTCTTGCCCGGACGGCGCTTGCGGCGCGCCTCCTCGGCGGGGTCCTCATAGGAGCCGGCGCCGGGTTTGGCGCGCCTCACAGGTCCCGGATCATCTGGCTTCTTCGGCATCTTGCCGGGCATCGGCTTTTCGGTGCGGCCGACGGTCATTTCGTCAAGATCGTTCTTGCGGAAGTAGGAGGCGGCGCCGCTTGTGCTGGAGGAGCGATTGCCCCCCTCTGTCTGCTGCGCAGACATCTCCCCCGCAAGGGGGGAGATTAACCCAGCGGCACCATCGCGGTCAGAACCACCATCGCGGCCGCCCTTGCCCTTCCCCTTCACCGGCTTGCCGGTTGCCGTAGCTTTCCGCGAGGCCTTCGTGTTCTCGATGCCGGCGTCGCGGGCCATCGGGTCGTCCATCAGTTCGAGCTCGACGGCCTTCAGCCGCTTGACCTCGTCGCGCAGACGCGCGGCGGTCTCGAAGTCGAGATCGGCGGCGGCATCGCGCATCTGTTTTTCCAGCGCCTCGAGATGGGCCGCGAGATTGCCGCCCACCATTGCGCCGTCGCCGCCCTTCTTGCCCTTGCCCGCTGGCCCCTCGATCGGCGCGCGGACATGGTCGCGCTCATAGACCGAATCGAGAATGTCGGAAATGTGCGCCTTGACCGATTCCGGCGTGATGCCGTTGGCCGCGTTGTACTCTTCCTGCTTGGCGCGGCGGCGCGAGGTTTCCTCCATCGCGCGCTCCATCGAGCCAGTGACCTTGTCGGCATAGAGGATGACCTTGCCGTCGACGTTGCGGGCCGCGCGGCCGATGGTCTGGATCAGCGAGGTTTCCGAGCGCAGGAAGCCCTCCTTGTCGGCATCGAGAATGGCGACCAGCCCGCATTCCGGGATGTCGAGACCCTCGCGCAGAAGGTTGATGCCGACCAGCACGTCGAAGGCGCCGAGCCGCAGGTCGCGGATGATCTCGATGCGCTCCAGCGTGTCGATGTCGGAGTGCATGTAGCGCACGCGCACGCCCTGCTCGTGCAGATATTCGGTCAGGTCCTCGGCCATGCGCTTGGTCAGCACCGTGCAGAGCGTGCGGTAGCCGGCCTCCGCCGTGGCGCGGATTTCGCCCAGCACGTCGTCGACCTGGGCGCGCGCGGGGCGCACCTCGACCGGCGGGTCGATCAGCCCGGTGGGGCGGATCACCTGCTCGGCGAAGACGCCGCCGGCCTGCTCCATCTCCCAGGCGCCGGGTGTGGCCGAGACGGCGATGGTCGAGGGCCGCATCGCGTCCCATTCCTCGAACCGAAGCGGCCGGTTGTCGAGGCAGGAGGGCAGCCGGAAGCCGTATTCGGCCAGCGTCGCCTTGCGGCGGAAGTCGCCGCGATACATGCCGCCGATCTGCGGGATCGAGACATGGCTCTCGTCGATGAACAGAAGCGCGTTGTCGGGGATGTATTCAAACAGCGTTGGCGGCGGTTCACCCGGCGCACGACCGGTGAGATAGCGCGAATAGTTCTCGATGCCCTGGCACACGCCGGTGGCCTCGAGCATTTCCAGATCGAAGCGGGTGCGCTGTTCGAGACGCTGCGCTTCAAGGAGACGCCCGGAGGCCTCCAGCTCGGCGAGCCGGTGCTTCAGTTCCTCGCGGATCGACTTGATGGCCTGGTTCAGCGTCGGGCGCGGCGTGACATAGTGCGAATTGGCGTAGATCTTGACGCTCTTCAGGTCGCCGGTCTTCTTGCCGGTGAGCGGATCGAACTCGGCAATCGACTCGATCTCGTCGCCGAACAGCGTGATTCGCCAGGCGGCATCCTCGAGGTGGGCCGGGAACAATTCGATCGTGTCGCCGCGCACCCGGAACGAGCCGCGCTGGAAATCCATGTCGCGGCGCTTGTACTGCTGCGCCACCAGGTCGGCCAGAAGCTGGCGCTGGTCGATCCGGTCGCCGACGGCCATCTGGAAGGTCATGGCGGTGTAGGTTTCCACCGAGCCGATACCGTAGATGCAGGACACCGAGGCGACGATGATGACGTCGTCGCGCTCCATCAGCGCTCGGGTGGCGGAGTGGCGCATCCGGTCGATCTGCTCGTTGATGGTCGACTCCTTCTCGATGAAGGTGTCGGTGCGCGGCACGTAGGCCTCGGGCTGGTAGTAGTCGTAATAGGAGACGAAATACTCGACCGCGTTGTCCGGGAAGAAGTTCTTGAACTCGGAATAGAGCTGCGCGGCCAGCGTCTTGTTCGGCGCGAGGATGACGGCGGGGCGCTGGGTCTCCTCGATCACCTTGGCCATGGTGAAGGTCTTGCCCGAGCCGGTGACGCCGAGCAGCACCTGGTTGCGCTCGTTCTCGTTGGCGCCGGCGACAAGATCGGCGATGGCGGTGGGTTGGTCGCCGGCGGGCTTGTACTCGGTGGCCATGCGGATCGGCACGCCGCCCTCGGACTTGTCGGGCCGCGCCGGGCGGTGCGGCGTCCAGGTCTTGCCGTTCTTGAACAGCGGGTTGCCGCTCTCGATCAGGTCCGACAGCGCCTTGACGGTGGCGGTGTTGGCCGAGGTCGCGCCCGAGGCTTCCGCCTCCTCGACCGAGATGTCGAGCCCGGCCACGGCGTTGAGCCCGGCAGCGGCGCGGGCGCGCGGGTCGTTGCTGGAGCCGATCGAGGTGCCGCGGGCGGTCTTCTTCGCCTTGATCTTCTCGACTTCCGCCGCCTCGGCCTCGGAGGGGGACTTTGCCGCCGTCTTGCGGTGCTTGCCGGCGGCGGAGCGGATGGCGCGGTTTTCCTCGCGGCGGCGCTGCTTCACCGCCTCGCGCTCGGCCTCCTTGGCCAGATCCGACGCCCAGTCGGAGATCGAGCCGGAGGACACCGGCGCACCCGAAAGAGGCGCCTGCGGGGCTTCGCCGAAGCCCTCGACATCGCTGTCGGAGGGCGTGCGCCCCTCGCGTGAAGACGTGTCCCGGCGGGATGATTGTGCGGAAGATTTGGCCATGGGGCCAATATGGGCAGAGTCGATGGCGAAAGAAAGAGGGCCCGGGGGCAAAAGGGGAACGGATGGCGATGATGCTGACAGGGGCTGTCAGGTGTCACCTCCCACAAGGTTACTGCTGAAAGCGATGGTCCCGGTGCTCCTTTAGGAAAGACTGGTCTGGTCGAAATCGATCCGGCAATCGAAACAAACCCGTATCTTGGATTTGCTCCATTTTGCGACGAGCGGTTGCTTCCAGTCTCGGAGAGTAAAGCACTTGCCAATCCTCAGAGATCGCGATCAATCCGTCCTCAAACGCTTTATCATGCAGTCGGTTGAGGCAGATGCCGTTCCTAGGATTCAGTCTGTTTTCCGGATCTTGTGCCCAAGATCGAATATGCCCAGCGACCAAGAACTGGGGTTGAGCGATGCCTGTTATGGCACATCTAGAAGCATAGCTGGTCAAAACCATGCTCCTGAACATTTGTTGACCTTGGCGAATATTGACGATTCTAGGCGTAGATGTACCCGCATAGTCCGCCTGATAAGCGCCTTGGGAATGATCGGCGAATTCAAACCGACGATTTTCTTCACGTCCCGGTGGGAGTTTGGCGGCCTCTAGCGCCAGCGTATCAAAAAATGTTTCCCAGACGGCCTTGTCGAGCTTGCTGTAATTGGACATGCCCTTGCGATCCAAGGTTTCATCAATGCTAGCCAGATTTGTTAGCTTGAGCGCAACCGAACCGGGTGTTCGACCCAAATCGTGAGCCAATGCTATGATTTCGGGATTTCTTGAGTGTATTCTACCGAATTGCGTCCGCAAATAGAGCTCTATCGCCTGAGCTATCTCAGATTCGGTCCAATTTCGTCGCGCCTCGGCCATCAAGCGCTCATATTGGAAAGAGCGGAAAACCACCCTCGATCTGCTGCTCTTCGAAACCGTTCAATAAACTCGTCAGCACTGCAAACGGCCTTTCTTCCAGATACCGGTACGACGTCAACAATCTCATGGAGATAGTGATCGTCTCCGTTCCATGGCTCAACCAACAGATGGTCCAAATCGACTTCATGCGGAACAAAGTACTCACCATGAAAAAGAAATTTTTCTATCTGCGAAACGCTAAATTCTCCATCAAGGACAACCTGCCCAAAGAACTTGTAGTTTGAGCCATCGCGATAGCAATATGTCACTTCAGATTGCATAGCCCTCTCCAATGATGGCCTCCAATATTTCACCGCAGATTGTATCTCACCGCAGCACCCTTATCCAGCGCGCAAGGTTGAGCAGGCTCGTGAGCGCGGCTGCGACGTAGGTCAGGGCGGCGGCCTTGAGCACGCTGCGGGCGGAGGCGAGGTCGTCGTCGGAGAGATAGTTGCCCTCGCGCAGGATCGGCAGCGCCTTGTTGAAGCTCGCGTCATACTCCACCGGCAGCGTGACGAGATGCACCAGCACCCGCACGCCGAGCAGGCCGATGCCGATCAGCGCCATTCCGAACATGGCTGCCGGCGTGCGCAACAGCACGGCCAGCACCGGTGCCGCGATGAAGAAGATCGAGGCGATGCGGTCGGTCTGCATGGCGAAGGTGACGAGCGACTGGCGCAGCTTGAGGCCCCGTTCGCCGCGATGGTGCTGCAACGCGTGGCCGACCTCGTGCGCGGCAACGGCCACGGCGGTCAGATTCGCGCCGCGGTGATTGGCTTCGGACAGGCGCACTGTGCGCGTTTCGGGATCGTAGTGATCGCCCTTGTCGGTCATTTCCACGCCGACACCGTCGAGCCCGAACCGTTCGACCAGGTGCCGGGCCATTTCCCCGCCGGTGCCCGGGAAGTCTGGCCGCTCCTCGCTGTGGCGGCGCATGGTGTGTCCCACCCAGAACTGCGGCGCATAGATGAGCGCAAGCACCAGCAGCAGGCCGAGTAGTCCGAGGATCGCCATGTCAGTTGCAGTCCGCGCAGAGAGTGATCATGCCCTATAGATAGGTGCGGCGCCCGCCCGATAAAGGGCGGGATTGACGCACGCCCCCGGCGGAACCGGCCGCCCCTAACCGTCGAGCAGCCCTTCGAGATAATGCGCGCCGATGCCGAACGTCGCCTTGATGGCGCCGATCTGCGAAAGCACCGCATCGCGGTCGCGGCCCATCCGGCCGTCCTTTTCGGCGACGATCAGATTGTTCTTCGGCGTGTGGGCGTCGGAGACGAACTCGAACACGCGGGTCCTGTAGCCGTTGAGTTCCAGAAGCAGCGCGCGCAGCGTGTCGGTGACCATCTCGGCCTGGCGCTCGACGAAGATGCCGTGCCTGAGCAGCGGCTCCAGCGTCTGGTCCGGCCGGCCCGCCTTCATCTGGCGGCGGATCTGCTTGTGGCAGCACGGCGCCACCGCAATCAGCGCGGCCCCGGCGGAAATGCCCTTGAAGATCGCGTCGTCGGTGGCCGTGTCGCAGGCATGCAGCGCGATCACCGCATCTGCCCCGCTCGCGTCATAGTCCATGATCGCGCCCGCCTCGAAGCGAAGACCGTCAAAGCCGGAGTCCTTCGCCGTGGCGTTGCCGTCCTCCACCAGTTGCGGGCGCATCTCGACGCCGACAATGCGCACCGGCCGTTTCACCACCGTGGCGAGGTAGTCGTAGAGCGCGAAATCGAGATAGCCCTTGCCCGCGCCCATGTCGACGATCAGCGGCGGCTCGGCCTTGAGCGCAGCGACCAGCGGCGCGAAGATCTCGACCATCTTGTTGATCTGGCGGAACTTGTCCTGCGCGTCATGGCGGATGGCGCCATTCTTGCCCGAAAGCCCCAGCGCCTTGAGCCATGGCTTGCCGGTTTCGCTCAGCGGCCGGTTCTTGGCGCGGTTGTGCTCCGTCGACGGCGCCTCGCGGCCTTCCGCTTGCGCGCGCTTCAGCCGCTGCTTGGCGCCGTTGCGCTCATACATCATGTCGAAATCGGTGGTCGCCAGTTGCGCACTGCGGAACTCGGTGGCGAGGCCGTCGCCGAGCAGCGCCAGCGCCTCGTCTTCGGCATAATTCTTGATCGTGTCGCGCGTCTTGTACTTGTAGGTGAAGGAGTATTTCTCACCTGCCTTGGTCGCGATCTTCTTCACCTCGACCGCCTTCAGCTCAGGCTCCGCACCGTGATAGCCTCCGAGTTTCAGCCGGATGAGCGATCCGCTGGCAAAGGCCTCTCTCGTGGCGTCGAGCAACTCTGCGATGCGGTCGGGCGGGGTGTTCACGGACAGTCCTTCGGGATCATACTGAAATTCGGGCAATTCCGATTCCTCAAGGCCCTTCTACCCGGATGAACCGCAGAAGCAAATTGGCTACGTGAAACCATGGCGTGGGCGGGCCCCATTCGCAATCTGCGCCCCGGAGCGCACGTCGTTGACATGGCCTGTGACAGGCCAATATATGCCCCCCCATGAATGATCTTTCGACCCGAATGCTGGATGAACTGAGCGTCGATGAGGCTGCGCGGCCCAAAGCCCCGCCGGTGCCCGAGGCAACAGACATGCACCGTCGCCAAGGCCGACAACTGGCCGCAATCCACAGTCATTATCTCAGGGAAATGGGCCAAATCGGCGCGGTCCTTGTCAGGATCGAAGCGGGAGACGCTCCGCCCGAGCATCTGAAGCAGATCGTGCTTTCGCTCGATATGGCTGAGAATTTTCGAGCCTTCGGATCGCTTTGCGGCCGTGAATGCCAGGTTCTCAAGTTCCACCACGACATTGAAAGCACCGACATGTTCCCCCGGATCGAGGCGGCGGGCGGCGGCAGGTTTCGCGAGGTCGTGGCGAAGCTGAAGGCGGAGCACGAGGTCGTCCATGAGCTGATCATCCGCCTGGGTCGGGCGGCAGATGAATTGGCGAAAGACCCCTCGGAGGCAAATTTCGTTCAGGCCGGCAGCACATTCCGAAAACTGGAAGAGGTGGTACGCTCCCATTTCGGCTATGAGGAAACCGAATTGGCGGAGGCCATCGGATATTACCTCGGATCGATCTGACGCCGCTCCTCGGTGAGACTTCCTCTGGGTCTTGAAGTGCAGAAACGATCTCTTTTTCAAAGAAGATGTCGTTGACCAGACAGGCGATCCGCTGGCGAAAGTTCCGGCAATCTCGCCACGTGTCGGCTTTGTCCGTTCAGCGGAATCTGGTGCAATCCGTAGCGAAGATCCGCTTTCCGCCCAAAATGCCCCGGGAGGCTGCGCTCGCGGAAACCCGAATATCCGCGGTGCGCTGATCCGTTACCCGATCATTTCCGGATCCGGCGCCTGATTGCGCGACCTTGAACGGGTACCGGGAATCGTCTCGACCCGCATGCACCACGATCCAACAGCCCCCGAAGATCAACCGGCGCCTTCATAGACATCGACATGGGTCACGCGCCCGCCCTGTCCCATCACCCGGACATAGACATAGTGCCCGCGCCCGCTCATCACATCCCTGCGGATGTAGGCCTCGACCGTGCGCCCGGCCTCGTAGAGTTGCGGCAGTTTGGCCCGCATGTCCCGGCTTCCGAAAACGGTGTCGCCCGTATCCAGCTCCTGCCGAATTCCGAAGCGGTGGTAATTGGCGCGATCCTGCGCCAGCACCTGACCGAATGAACCGAGCTTCACGCCCTTCGAATTCACCGTGTCCCGGGCATCGAGCCAGGCCAGATACTCGGCGATGACCTCATCGGCCAGAACCGGCGTGGCGAGCAGCGATGAGAGCACGACAACCAGACCCGCAATCTTCTTTCCAAACAACGGCTTTGCCTCCAAGACAGAACACCCCTTGCAGGCAAGCATTCTTCACATTTCGGCGGAAAAGCCAAATCGTGAGAAGGGTCGGCGCTCAAATGCATGCTAGTGTAAGTTCAGGACACACAACGGATATCCATCCCGAAAGGACAGCCCGATGATGCGCACCCTCACCTGTATCGCAAGCGCAAGCCTGATCGCGCTCGCACCTGTTGCGGCAATTGCACAGGAGGCCGCGATCTACAGCTCGATGGACGCCGTTCATCCGGTCTGGGCCGAGAATGCGATGGTCGCGGTGCAGGAGAAGGTGGCCGCCGAAGTGGGTCTGCAGGTGCTGAAGGACGGCGGCAACGCGGTGGATGCCGGTGTCGCCGTGGCGCTGGCGCTGGCGGTCACCCTGCCCCGCGCCGGAAACCTTGGCGGCGGCGGCTTCATGATGGTGCATGACGCCAAATCCGGCGAGACCAGGGCCATCGACTACCGCGAGATGGCGCCGGCAAGCGCCACGCGCGACATGTATCTCGACGCGGACGGCAATGCCGACAGCAGGCTCTCGCGCTTCACCGGACTGGCCGTCGGCGTGCCTGGCACCGTGGCCGGCATGCAGCTCGCACTCGACACCTACGGCACCATGACGCTTGAACAGGCCGCAGCCCCTGCGATCAAACTGGCCGAGGACGGCATCACCGTCACCGCCGATCTGGCCGACAGTTTGAAGGCGCTGGAAAAGCGGCTCAAGAGCTCGCCTGCCTCCGCGGCAATCTTCTACAAGCAAGACGGCAGCTTTTACGAACCGGGCGATGTGCTCAAACAGCCAGATCTGGCTGCGACACTGAAAAAGATCGCTGAACAAGGCCCGGACGGCTTCTACAAGGGACCGGTGGCCGAAGCGATCTCTCAATCGGTCGAGGAAGCCGGCGGAGCCATGAGCCTTGAAGACCTCGCCGGTTACAAGGCGGTGATCCGCGAGCCGGTGACCGGAACCTACCGCGGCCACGAGATCGTCTCGATGCCGCCGCCGAGCTCCGGCGGCACCCACATCATCCAGATCCTCAATGTGATGGAAGGCTACCCGATCGGCTTTCTCGGACACAATTCGTCGGACACCATCCATCTGATGGCGGAAGCCATGAAACGCGCCTATGCCGACCGCTCGGAATATCTGGGTGACCCCGATTTTGTTGATGTCCCAGTCAAGGCGCTGACTTCGAAGGACTATGCGGCGAAGATCCGCGAGGGCATCAGCCTGAACCGCGCCACGCCGTCAGCCGAGATCAAGCCCGGCACACTGGCGCCCTATGAGAGCGATCAGACCACGCATTTCTCCATCGTGGACGAGGACGGCAATGCGGTGTCCAACACCTATACGCTGAACTTCTCCTACGGCTCGGGGATCACGGCGGCGGGGACCGGCGTGCTCCTCAACAACGAGATGGATGATTTCTCCGCCAAGCCCGGCGTGCCCAATGCCTATGGCCTGATCGGCGGCGACGCCAATGCGGTGGAGCCGCGCAAGCGGCCGCTGTCCTCCATGAGCCCGACGATCGTGCTGAAAGACGGCAAGCCGTTCCTGGTAACCGGCAGCCCCGGCGGCTCGCGCATCATCACCACCACGCTGCAGGTGATCTCCAACATGATCGACCACGGAATGAATGTGGCTGAAGCCACCCACGCGTCGCGCATCCACCACCAGTGGCTGCCCGACGAGATCCGCGTCGAACAAGGCGGATTGAGCCGCGACACGGTGGCAGCGCTGGAAGCCAAGGGACACAGCATCGCGGTCAAGAGCGTGATGGGCTCGACCCAGTCGATCCATGTGGATGCGGAGAAAGGCCTGCTGCTCGGCGCATCGGATCCGAGGCGGACGGGCGCGGCGACGGTGGGGTATTGAGGGGGGCTGAGATCTTCTAGCCCTTTCCATGTCCCGTCAGCGCAAGCCACGTCTGCCCCAGCAGCAGCGGGACCAGGCTTGCAGCGGCCGCCAGCGCCAGCCCCTGCGGGCCCGGCCAGGGCAGGCCGAGAAGGTCCGCCAGCGACGGAAGCCCCACCGCCAGGCCGATCAGCCCGAGGCAGAGCACAAGTGCGCCCCAGACGTAAGCGTTGCGGGTCACGTCGTTGCCGATGAGCCCGGCATCGGGATCGCGCATGTTGAACACGTTCCACAATTGCGCCAGCGCCAGCGTCAGGAACGCCACGGTGACGGCAGCCGCGGGCGCCAATGCCAGCCAGGTGAGCGCCAGCAGGAACGCGCCGAGCGTGGCGATTGTGATCAGCGCCCCGAGCACGGCGATGAGCCGCCAGCGCGGACGATCCAGGATCGGTTCTTTCGGATTGCGCGGCGGCCTGCGCATCACCTCTCCGTCGCCTCGCCCCAGCCCCAGCGCAAAGGCCGGGAAGACGTCGGTGACCAGGTTCAGGAACAGGATCTGCAGCGGCAGGAGCGGCAGCGGCAGGCCTATGCCGATGGCCAGACCGACAACCAGCACCTCGCTGACATTGCATGACATCAGGTAGACAACGAACTTGCGGATATTGTCGAAGATCACCCGCCCCTGCCGCATCGCCGAGATGATGGTGGCGAAGCGATCGTCACGCAGCACCATGTGCGCCGCCTCCTGGGCGACCTGGGTTCCGCGCCTGCCCATGGCGATGCCGATATCGGCCTTCTTCAGCGCCGGCGCGTCGTTGACGCCGTCGCCGGTCATCGCGACCACATGGCCGGCCTTCTGAAAGATCGAAACGAGAACCAGCTTGGTCTCCGGCGCCACCCGCGCAAACACGTCGGCGGACAAAACCCTTTGCCTCATCTCTTCACTGATCGCATCCGGGTCGATGCCAGCGACCATGTGGCCTTCGTTTACACCCAGATCGCCGTCGCCAATGCCTGCCTGTCTGGCGATGGCCGCAGCAGTTCCAGCATGGTCGCCGGTGAGCATGACGACCCGGACACCGGCGGCCCGGCTGGAGCGGATCGCCCGCGGCACATCCTCGCGCACCGGATCGTTAAGACAGACGAGCCCGACCAGGGTGAGGCCCGCATAGGGCCTACCGTCGTCGGCTTGACCGCGCCGCATCGCCAGCCCCAGCAACCGAAGGCCTTCGCGGGCGGCTTTCGAACTGCGCTCCTGCCAGGCACGCCGCACGGCGTCATCCAGCGGTTGGGGACCATCGGGGCCAAGAACGCTAACGGCACTGTCGATCACCGCTTCCGGCGCGCCTTTCACTGCAACGAGACAATGATCCCCATCCTTGTGAACCGTGGCCATCATCCGCACGGAGGGATCGAAGGCATGTTCCCGGATCTCTGGAAAATCCCTCTCAAGTGCCAGGCGGGACAGCCCGGCCTGATCAGCCACCTGCAGCAGCGCCAGTTCCATCGGATCGCCGGCACGCCCTTCATCGACACCATCGCCGAGGTCCGCATTGGTGCAAAGCGCCCCGATCCTGATGGCCCAATCGAGCCTGTCATCTTCGCCAGGATCAGGCCGGGTGTCGCCGCCCGTGAAGATCTGTCCCGTGCCCCGCGCCGCAAGGCCGATATCGCGCCCCTCGAGCAAGTAACCCACAACCGTCATCCGGTTTTCGGTCAGCGTTCCGGTCTTGTCGGTCAGGATGACCGTGGTCGCGCCCAGCGTCTCGACCGAGGACAACCGCGTGATCACCGCGTTGCGCCGGGCCATCCGCCACATTCCCCGGGCCAGGCTGAGCGTGGCGACGACAGGAAGCCCCTCGGGCACCGCCGCCACCGCCAGCGCCACACCTGTCTGGATCATCGCGACCACCTCGTGCCCGCGAAGAATGCCGACGCCTATGGTCAGTGCCGCAAGCACGAAAGTCAGCCAGACCAGCCGGTGGCCCAGCCTGTCAAGCCGCCGCTCCAGCGGGGCCGCTTCGCTTTGCGCACCCTGCACGAGATCGCTGATCCGGCCGATTTCGGTGGCCATCCCGGTGGCCACCACCAGCCCCTCTCCGGTCCCTTGCGTGATCGCGGTGCCCTTGAAGGCCATTGATGTTCGGTCGCCAAGAACCGCCTCGCCGTCCGTTGCAGCCTCGGCCTTGACCACCGGCACCGATTCACCGGTCAGCACGGATTCGTCGACCTGAAGATTGGCAGCTTTGCTTATCCGCAGGTCCGCCGTCACCACGTCGCCCGCCTCCAGAACGACGACATCGCCGGGCACGAGTTCGTGCGCATCGATCGACCGCGCCTGCCCGTCGCGCCGCACGCGCGTCCTGATCTGGGCGATGCGCATGAGCGCTTCCATCGACCGCGCGGCCTTGAGTTCGGTGAAAAAGCCGATGGCGCCGTTGAGCACGAGCACGACGATGATGGCGCCGGCTTCCGCAACGTCACCGAGAAGGAAAGACATCAGCGCCGCCGCTGCCAGCAGCCAGACGATGACACCGTTGAACTGATGGGCGAAAATCGCAAAGACGCTTCGGGTCTGCTGCCGGCGGAGCTGGTTGGGCCCGTAGGTCTTCAAGCGCTGACGCACGTCCCCACTGCTCAGCCCGGCTTTGAGATCGGTCTCCAGCCGGGCGACCACATCGGTCACGGAAAGCGCGTGCGGCTTTTCAGGCCAGCTTTGTGGCATGTGAACGTCTGCCTTTGAAATCGATGCGGTTCCCTCGCCCACAAAGGACGAAACACGATAGACAGAACCACAAGATCAGTCACATCAGCATGACCGAGATCAAATACCGGTCAAGCGAAGGACCGGGCGGCTACGGCCTGCCGTTGTCCCACACGACTTCCTGGCCGTAGAGCGGCACGGTGGAGATGTTCATCTTGGCCGAGCCGTCCTGAACCTGCTGCGAATTGACAAGGTAGATCAGGGTATCATTGGCCTTGTCGTAGATGCGGCGGACAACAAGGGATTTCCAGACCAGTGAGCGGGATTCCTTGAACACGACATCGCCGTCTTTATCGAGATCGATGTCGCCGATGGTGATCGGCCCGGTCTGGCGGCAGGCGATGGAGGCATTCGACGGATCCTCGAACCAGTTCCCTTTCGACAACCGGTCGATGAGACCGCGATCGAAATAGGCGACGTGACAGGTCACGCCCTCGACTTCGGGATCGGCGACCGCATCGATGACGATGTCATTGCCGGTCCAGTCCACGCCGACTTCGCCGACCTGTTCGGCCTGCGCGGGAAGGGTCAGGGCCATGATCGCAGCAATGGTGCCGGCGGAAAGAGCGGATCTCAAAGATGAGAAAATGGTCATGAAATGTCTCCTTGTTTCGCTAAACGCCGGCTGCCGGGTTCCGTTCCCCGCATCACGCCCGGCAGAATGCCGGTTGCAGGTCCCCTGATCGTTCCGGCGCCCAAGCGATGTGGCAGGCTTCGATATGGCAATTCCATGCCGCATTTGAAAGGTCGCGCTGTGCGGATAGCGAAGTCCGGCGTCCGGAGGACGGCCCGCCCTTGGGCCCGCGCCCCCCCGAACGCATCGACCGCTTGGCATCGGGTGCGCCGCGCGCTAAATAGGGTGCATGTCAACATCCTTCGCGACGCAGCAATCCGGCATTGAGTCCCAGGCCCGGCCTCACGGGATCCGGTCCCGTGACGTGCTGAGCCTTGCGGCCGCAGCACTTGGCATGATCGTGGTATCGATGCTGACCGGGCTTGCCTTTGCAGCGTGGACCTCGAACGGTCCGGCCTTGCTCAATGTGCTTGCCGCCAGCGGCCTCTCGTGGTGCCTCTGACACTCTGACAACAACCAATTTCCCCGAATTGCGCGGCCACGAGGCCCGGCGCTTTCGGCACCAAGCTGGAGACACCGATGAAAGCCTTCCGCACCGTGCTCTGGATCCTGATCGCCGTGATGGCGGTCGTGCTGGGCTGGTTGACCTTCGAATGGCAGCGCAGCAATCAGGAGATTGCCGGCAAGCCTTACGGCGTGCCCTTCGAACTGGTTGACCAGGACGGCGAACCGATCACAGAGGCTGCCTTTCGGGGCCGTCCGACCGCCCTGTTCTTCGGCTTCACCCATTGCCCGGAAATCTGCCCCACGACGCTTTACGAACTCGACAGCTGGCTGAGCCAGGTCGACCCCGGAGGTGAGCGGATCGGGGCCTATTTCGTCACCGTCGACCCCGAGCGCGATACCCCGGAACTGCTTGGCGATTACGTATCCGGTGTTACCGACCGGGTGACCGGCATTTCCGGGGAACCGAACTCCGTTGAAGAGGTTATCAGGGGATTCAACATCTACGTCAAGAAGGTGCCTCTCGACAAAAACGATCCGGACGGCGACTACACCATGGACCATACGGCCTCCGTGTTCCTTCTGGACGAGGAAGGGCGGTTCAAGGGAACCATCGCCTGGGGCGAGAACCCGGAAATTGCGGTCGAGAAGCTGGAAAACCTGATTTCGGGCTGATCCGGTCAGGAGACATCGCGGCAGGGGGCCAAAATGGAAGACATCGTTCTCAAACTTGCCGTCATCGGAGCCGCAGGCATCGCCGCGCAATGGTTTGCCTGGCGGCTGCAATTGCCGGCCATCGTGCTTTTGCTCGCCGCAGGCTTCATTGCCGGGCCGGCAACCGGGTTCCTCAATCCCGCCAGCGACTTCGGCGACATCTACCGCCCGATGGTCTCGATTGCGGTGGCTATCATCCTGTTCGAGGGCGGGCTGACGCTGAACTTCAAGGAGATTCGGGAAACCTCCACCGCCGTCCGGCGGATCATCATGTATTCCGGTCCCATGGTCTGGGGCATGGGCGCCCTGGCCGCCCACTACATCGGCGGCCTGTCCTGGCCGACCGCCATCGTGCTGGGCGCGATCCTTGTGGTCACCGGGCCCACGGTGATCATGCCGCTTCTGCGTCAGGCCCAGCTTGATTCACGGCCCGCCTCGCTTTTGCGCTGGGAAGCGATTATCAACGATCCGATCGGCGCGCTTTTCGCAGTGGTCTCCTTCGAGATCATCCTTGTCTATGTCGGACTGCATGACGCCGACAACCTGCTCATTCTCCTGCTCACCGGCTTCGCGCTGGCGGTCGGCAGCGGCTGGCTCGCCGCCAAACTGCTGGTCTGGGCTTTCATCAGGGGCCACGTGCCCGAGTATCTCAAGGCGCCGGTGCTGCTTGCATCGGTCGTCACCAGCTATGCGCTCACCAACATGGTGCTCGAGGAATCGGGCCTGCTCACCGTCACCATCATGGGTGTGGTGCTGGCCAACAGCAGGATCGCCTCGCTCACCGACATGCGCCGGTTCAAGGAAACGATCACGACGCTGCTGGTCTCCGGTGTCTTCATCATCCTGACAGCCTCGCTGAGCCTGGAAGATATCCGTTCGCTCGACATGAGCGCAGCACTGTTCGTCGCAGCGCTGATGTTCGTCATCCGTCCGGTGGCGATCATGCTCGCAACCATCAAGTCAGGTGCGACCATCCAGGAACGTATCCTGACCTCCTGGATCGCGCCGCGCGGTGTCGTTGCCGTCGCCATTTCCGGCCTTTTCGGAACGCTGCTGGCCGACGCGGGCGTCGAAGATGCCGGCCGCATGGTCGCCTTCAGTTTCGCGGTGGTGGTGACAACCATCGTGCTGCACGGTTTCACGCTCAAGCCGCTGGCGACCTTGCTCAAGCTCAAGAAGGACGCCAAGCCGGGCATTCTCATCGTCGGCGGATCGCGCTGGTCGACCGCGCTCGCCGCCAAGCTCAAGGAAGCCGATGTGCCGGTGATGCTGGCCGACCAGAACTGGAACCATCTTGCCGAAGCGCGGCTCGCCAATATCCCGGTCTATTTCGGCGAGGTGCTTTCCGAATCCGCCCATCACGCCATCGACCCCAAGCGGTTCTCCTCGCTGATCGCCGCCAGTGACAACGATGCCTACAACGCGCTTGTGTGCACCGATTTCGGACCGGAACTGGGCCGCAGCCACGTCTTCCAGATCGGAAGAACCGATGACAAGGCGCGTCAGTCGATCAGCTTCACACTTGGCGGGCGGTCCCTGACCAAGGAACCCGCCGGCTTTCTGGACCTGCGCGAAAAACTGCTCAAGGGCTGGACCTTCCAGCTGACCCGTCTCACCGATGAATTCGGCTGGAAAGCCTACCAGGCCACGCGCCCCGAGGGAGCGATCATCCTTTTGTGGGTCAAGCCGAGCGGCGCGCTGGTGTTCGCCGTCTCCGCGTCCACCAGCCCGGGCCCGAATGACAAGATCCTCAGTTTCGCCACGCCCAAGGACGAGGTGCGGACAGAAGCGGCGAGCAAGACGGCGCGCAAGGCCGAAGCCACGGCCGCGGCAAAGACAGCCGAGAAGGAGCCCGGCAAGGCCGGTACGGCCATCGCCGAGTCCAGCGGCGGGACAACCGGGTCGAAACCGGCAAACGGAAAGGACAGCGGCAAGTGAGCGACCACCGCTATTTCATCGTCACCGACGAGGCCGGCGCAGCCAGGGCCCTCGCGCTTCTGGAACCGGTTTTCGAGGACGAGGGCTATCCCATCGCCACCATGGAAGTGAATGAGGACAAAGGCGTCTGGGAGGCCTCGATCTACGTGACAGGCGATCCCGATCCCGCGTTCCGCGAAAGGGTTCGCCTTTGCCTAACGCCCGCATTCTCCGACACAAGCATCGAAATCGAGGAATTCGGCGACGTGGACTGGATTGCGCGCTCGCTGGAAGGGCTGAAGCCCGTGCGAGCCGGCCGCTTTCTGGTGCATGGCGCACATGACAGCGGCGTCGTCCGGGCGCACGACCTGGCAATCGAACTTGAAGCCGGTCAGGCCTTCGGCACCGGACACCACGGCACCACCGCCGGCTGCCTCGAAATGATCGAACGAGTGATGCGCGCCGAACCGGGCGGCCCGGCGGGAGCCGGACCGGTGCTGGATCTGGGGACCGGCTCAGGCGTCCTTGCGATTGCCGCTGCAATGCTCGGGCCGGTGCAGGTGCTGGCCACCGACATCGATCCGGTCGCAACGCGCGTGGCCAAGGCCAATATCCGCCACAACCGGATGAGCACGCGGATCGATTGCCGCACCGCGACCGGTTTTCATTCCACTGCCTTCGGCAACGCCGGGCCGTTCCGGCTGATCATCGCCAATATCCTCGCACGGCCACTGATGCGCATGGCGCCCGATATAAAGCGGAATCTTGCGCCCGGAGGATCCGTGATCCTGTCCGGCATTCTCGAAAGTCAGCGCTGGCAGGTGCTGGCGGCCTTCAACGGCCAGGGCCTGCATCATGTCAAGACGCTGTGGCGCAACGGCTGGGTCACGCTTCACCTGAAATAGGCAAGCGCGCGAAGAAGAGCTTCCCTTCACCTGGACGGAGCCGTTTGCAGGCGGGCCAACGCGGCGTCCGCCAAACGAAAACGGCTCCCGAAGGAGCCGTCAAAGCGATATCAATCCTGTCATGCTGCGGCTTCGGCCCCTTAGAGCCGATCCGGCCTGATCAGAACATGTAGGCCTGTGCACCTTCGCGCCTCAGCTCTTCACGTGTACGGCCGAGCGCCGCAAGCTGGGAGTCATCCATGGCCATCATCGCGCCATTGATATAGCGGCGAGCCTGGCGCTCGCGGGCGGCAACGAGACGGTCGAGGGCGGTCTGGAAGAATTTGCTGGACATTGTTGTGTTCCTTTTGGTCGAGTGAATGATCACTCCTCCTGCCAGTCAAGATACGTTGTTCCGTGCGGATTTGGAGAGCTTATGTTGCAGTGCAGCTATGCATGCAGCGCATGTGCTGCACCGCACCAATGCAAGATGCTCATCAATTGCACATATTTTGATCCTGCACGCGTTTTAATCGGCGCTTGGCAATTTGAACCCAGCGTCTCCCAAAAGTTTCAGGTCTTGTTATAAGAAGCGCGAACACCTGCAAACCACGACCGCGCGGAACCCCCATCATGCTGCAATCCTTTGACGTCCTCTCCTCCCCGGAACAGGCCGCTGGCCGCGTTGCGCGCCTGCGCGCCCGCTTCGACGAGTGGGGCGTCGATGCGATCGCCGTTCCCCGATCGGACGAGTATCTGGGCGAATATGTGCCCGAATGCGCCGAGAGACTGGCCTGGCTGACCGGTTTCACGGGCTCGGCCGGCCTTGTTCTCGTGCTCAGGGACAGCGCGGAAATTTTCGTCGATGGCCGCTACTCCGCACAGGCCCGCGCGCAGACCGATGCCTCCGTCTTCGGATGTCAGGACATGGTCGCAACACCGCTGTCGGCCTGGCTGGAGACCCATGCTCCGGACGGGATGCGTCTCGGCATCGATCCCTGGACATGGCCAACGGGATCGGTCCGGCGCATGGAAGCCGCCCTCGCCAAGACCGGCGGATCCCTCGTGATGCTGGAGCACAATCCGGTCGACGCGGTGTGGAGCGACCGTCCGCATCCGCCGCTCGGCGAAGTCACCATCCAGCCGCTCGACTATGCCGGCCGGCCGGCGCGCGAAAAACTGGAGACCATGGCGCAGGCTGCAAGCGATGCAGGCGTCCGCGCTGTGGTGCTGGCAGACCCCTCCTCCGTGGCCTGGACCTTCAACATTCGCGGCCAGGATCTGCCTTCGACGCCGCATCCGCTGTCGCGCGCCATCATACCCGCAAAAGGCCGCCCGGTTGTTTTCATCGACAAGCGCAAGACCGGGATCGAGGCCGAAGCCTATCTCACCCAGCTCGCCGATCTGAAGCCGCCATCGGACTTCGACGATGCGCTCAGGGCGTTGGGAGCGTCCGGGTCGGTCGTCATGGTCGATCCCGACGCCGCGTCCCACGCGATCCCGATGCTGATTGCGGAAGCGGGGGGCACCGTGAAACAGGCGCAGGATCCGGCCCGACTGCCCCGGGCGATCAAGAACCCAGCCGAGATTGCCGCGAGCGCATCCGTGCATTGTCAGGACGGCGCGGCGATGGTCCGGTTTCTCGCCTGGCTCGATGCACAGGACCCGGGCAGCGTCGATGAGATCAGCGCCGCGCAACACCTCGAAGAGTGCCGCCGCCAGATGGGCGAGACTCTCCAGATGCCGCTCAAGGCGCTCTCCTTCGACACGATTTCCGGCAGCGGTCCCAATGCGGCAATCATTCACTACCGGGTCAACACCACAACCAACCGCCGCCTGCAACCGGGCGAGATGTTGCTGGTCGATTCCGGAGGCCAGTATGTCGCCGGCACCACCGACATCACCCGCACGATCGCCTCGGGCGAGGTGCCCGACGAGCAGAAGCGCTTCTTCACGCTCGTGCTCAAGGGCATGATCGCAATCAGCGAACTGCGCTTTCCCGAAGGCACTCGCGGCATGGACATCGATCCCTTCGCACGTCTGGCGCTGTGGCAGGCCGGGGCGGATTTCGCCCATGGCACCGGGCATGGAGTGGGGAGCTACCTCTCCGTTCACGAGGGCCCGCAATCAATCTCCAAACGCGGCATGCAGGAGCTTCTTCCAGGCATGATCCTGTCGAACGAGCCGGGCTATTATCGTGACGGCGCGTTCGGTATCCGGATTGAAAATCTCGTGACCGTGCACGAGCCACGCGAAATCGAGGGCGGCGACAAGCCGATGCTCGGCTTCGAGACACTGACGCTCTGTCCGATCGACACCCGTCTGGTGGTGGCCGAGATGCTCAATTCATCCGAACGCGCCTGGCTCAATGCCTACCACGCCCGTGTTCGCAGGGAACTGGCGCCGCTGCTTGGAGGCGACCCCGCTGCTCAATGGCTGGATCAGGCAACCGCGGCGATCTGACGGTCAGGCCTGGGTAGATTGGTCCTGCAGGCCGCCCGCTCCTGACACGGGCCTCATCTGGGCCATGGCGTTTTCAACCCGGTTGGCGGCCGGCGCCAGAGCCGTTTCCCTGCCGAACGCGAGCCGGTAGATGAACGTGCCAGATCCAAGCTGCCGCTCGGCATTTCCGCCCAATTGCCGGGGAATGATGGTCGACAGCAACATCGTTCCATACCCGTTGCCCTCGGGTGCGCCGTCGGTTTGAAGCCCTGTCTCTTTCCATTCGAAACAGCAGCTGGCTCCCTCATCCCCTTCCCAGGTGATTTCAACCTGTCCGTCCGGATTTCCGATGGCGCCGTATTTCATCGAGTTGGCGCCCAGTTCGTAGACCGCCATCGACAGGGCCTGCACCTGCAACACCGAAAGCGCCAGATCCGGCCCCCTGACGGCGATCCGCTCGCGAACATCCTCGGGAAACACACTCAGTTGCCGGGACATGATCGAACTCAGATCGCCGGCTTCTGCGGCATTGCCGAGCAGCCCCCGGTTGACAGTGACCAGAGCCGAAACGCGTTCCTGAAACCGGGGCATGAAATCAGCGACCGTCTCCGAGGTCCGGGCCGTCTGCCGCGCAACCGCGCCGACGATCGAGAACAGGTTGCCGATGCGATGCTGCTGTTCGGCCATCACGGCATTCTGCATTTCCCGCATCCGGACCTTTTCGGTGACGTTTTCGCTGTACTGGACCAGATATCGGGTTTCCCCTCCACTTCCGATCACCGGTACGTGGCGCGCGGTAAAGAATTGCTCCACAAGCGCCCCGTCTTTCTGGAGGTGAAAGGGGACTTCGACAAACTCGGCTTCCTCGCCGCCCAAAACCTGATTGAACACCGATGTCATGCCCTCGATGCGTTCGTCGGTTTCCGGAAACGCGTCGAAGACATACCGGCCCATAATGTATTCGGCATCCTTGCCCACCATTTCCAGATAGGCGGCGTTTGCCGCGATAAACTCAAGTTTTCGATTGAGCGCCATCGTCGGTGTCGGTGACTTTTCAAAGATGGCTGTAAAATCAAGGCTCATGGAAAATCCAAGTCAAATGCCGATGACGGCTTGAACCAGAAAAGGCATGCTTGTTGGACAGAGTATTTCGGCACGACCGGAAATTGTCAAACGGCGCAGCCGATGCACGCTTGAGTCTTGACCAGATCACAAGCGGTGTAAAGCTAAATTCCCGACGCCCGCAAGGCGACGATGAGAGCCCACCCGATAGCAAACATCGCCATCATCGGAATGCGCAGCCCGATCACCAGGCACGCTGCCAAGGTCAGCGCCTCCGCGGTTCCGTTGAACACCGCCGCAGGCGCAACAAGCGTTGCAAGAACCGCGGCCGGCACCGCGTTCAGTGCGGCATCCACCCTCGGCGGAATCCGCCTGAACCGCGACAGCAGGAGGTACCCTCCGCAGCGTGTCAGATAGGTCACCAGCGCCGAGGCGAGAATGATCCAGATATTGACGGGCACGGCGCTCATACCGGGATGTTCTCCGCCTCGCCCGACTCGGGTTCCGGGCGTACCGGCATGACGACGGCCACGGCAATTCCGGCAAGCGCACCCAGACTGACATGCCAAGGGGAGCCGACGAAGAAGTATGCGCCAACCGACCCGACGCTGGCCGCCAGCACAACCGGTAGCCAGTTGGCCCGGCCGCGGAAGCCCAGAACAAGGCCGAGAAAATAGATCGCAAGCAGAAAATCCAGCCCGTAGATCTCGGGATTGGCAATCAGGCTGCCGAACAACGCGCCAAGCCAGGCTTCCAGGATCCAGAAAAGGTAGATCGGCAACGCCATTCCCATGAACCAGGCCATGGTCAGCGGATGGCCCTTTTCGGATCGCGCCTCAGCCGCTGCGAACTGCGGATCGATCAGGAAGAAGAATGCGACGGCCTTCCGCCAGCCGGGGATCAGTCCCATCTTTCGCCCCAGGGCGGCAGAGTAGAGCACATGGCGGAAATTGACCGCGAACACGGAGAAGACGATCAGCCAGGGCGCCACCTCCGAACCGAACAGCTCAATGCCGACCATCTGACTGGCGCCGGCATAGACGGTGGCGCTCATCAACACTGCTTCGCCGACGCTAAGGCCATTGTCGACCGCAAGCGCACCAAACAGCAGTCCGAACGGCGCGGCCGCAGCCACGATCGGAAGGCTGTCGCGAACGCCTCGACGGAGTTCACTCCGGGGACGAATCTCATTGTCGGAAAGAGGCATCTCAGCTCCAGATTGGGGCCAAGGGGTAGGTCAGCGATACTGACGTGTCAATTGAATAGGATTGAGCCCCTGCATCAAGTCTGTTGATGCTTTGGCGTGGAGCAGCAGCCGGCCTTGCGGGCCAGATAGACGGTCTGGGTGAACGGCCGGTCCTGGAGCGGATTGTGGAATGTCACCGGTTCGGCCCAGGCTCCGGCAAACACGCCTGCCAGCCGTTCGGTGAAAGCACTGTTCTCGCGGTCATCTGACCATAACCCGAAGATCCCGCCGGGCCTCAGATGCGCCGCAAGTTCTGCAAGACCTTCGGGCTGATAGAAACTCGTGCTGCGCGCATCGAGCAACGCGTCGGGGGAATGATCGATGTCGAGAAGGATCGCATCGAACTGCCGCCCCGGTGCGCCGGCATCAAACCCGGTTCCGCCGCGCGCCATGGCAAAGAAATCGCCCTCAACGAGCCGACAGCGTTGATCGCCGGTCAGCTCGGGGCCAAGCGGGAGAAGCCCGCTTTCATGCCAGTCGATCACCGCTTCGAGATATTCGACCACCAGGAGAGACCTGCAGCGTTCACTCCCAAGAACCGTCCTGGCAGTATAACCGAGCCCAAGGCCCCCAACGACAACATCGAGGCTTTTGCCTTCGCAGGCCGCAAGCCCGAGATCGGCAAGCGCGATCTCCGAGGCGGTGAAAAGATCGGACATCAGGTGCTCGTCGCCGAGCTTGATCTCAAGCACATCGACACCCAGACGCAACTCATGCCGCCGCCTCAGGCTGATCGCGCCGATCGGCGTCGGACGGTAGTCGAGTTCTTCGAAAAATCTGCTCATCACGCCTTATCGGCGGTTTGGCGCAAGCGCACAAGGTGAACACAATTGCTTTGCCGGCCGACCTGGCCGTCCAACGGGGTGGCTCTCAAGAACACTTACCCGGATTTCGGGCATCGGATTGGTCGAAAACCCGTTGAAACGCCGCCCCGATCCTTGACGCATCGCCCGTGGACGTCCATCCACACCGCAACGCGCGTCACAAAACTGTCACACAAGCCCTGGTGCCGTTCGCCGGGGAGACGGGAAACCGATAGAGACCATGGCCGAGACACACCGCAAGCCCACGCTCGACAAGGATCTTGAGAAACTCTCGACGATGGAAGAGGCGACAGGCCTCATCAGTCGCCGTTTCGTCACCCCGGGCCTGGCCCTGGTCTTCATCTTCCTGTGTGCGGTGATCGCCGCTGTCTTCGTCACCGGCCAGCCAGGCGCAGTGGTTATCATCGCGGCGGCGGTAATCGGGGCCTACATGGCGCTCAACATCGGCGCCAATGATGTGGCCAACAATGTCGGCCCGGCGGTCGGCTCGCAGGCAATGACGCTGGGTGTGGCGCTGGCAATCGCCGCCGTTTTTGAAAGTGCTGGCGCGCTGATCGCCGGCGGCGATGTGGTCAACACCATTTCAAAGGGCATTATCGATCCGGTGGCGGTCTCCGACCCGGCGGTGTTCACCGCCGCGATGATGGCGGCACTGGTTTCCGCGGCCATGTGGATCCACCTCGCCACCTTTCTGAGCGCGCCGGTTTCGACCACCCACTCGATCGTCGGCGGCGTGATGGGCGCGGGCATTGCGGCAGCCGGGGTCGACGCGGTCAACTGGCCGACCATGGGCTCCATTGCCGCAAGCTGGGTGATCTCGCCCTTTCTCGGCGGCGTTATCGCCGCAGGCTTTCTCGCCTTCATCAAGACCGCGATCATCTATCAGGATGACAAGATCACCGCCGCCCGCCGCTGGGTGCCGGTGCTGATCGCCGTCATGACCGGCGCTTTCGCCGCCTATCTTTCGATCAAGGGCCTGAAGGCGCTGGTCTCGGTGTCGATCGGAATGGCGCTTGGCGTCGGGGTGGTCGCCGCATTTGTCGCCTGGCTTGTCTCCAGACCGCTGATCGCCCGGCAGTCACAGGGACTGGAAAACCGCAACCAGTCCCTCAGAAAACTCTTCGGCATTCCGCTGATCTGCTCGGCGGCACTGCTTTCCTTCGCCCACGGCGCCAATGATGTGGCCAATGCCGTCGGCCCGCTGGCGGCGATCGTCCATACGGCAGAATTCGGCGAAGTGGCACCGAAGGTGGTCATACCGCTTTGGGTGATGGCCGTCGGCGCCGCCGGCATCTCGGTCGGATTGCTGCTGTTCGGCCCGAAGCTGATCCGGATGGTCGGCAACCAGATCACCAAGCTCAATCCGATGCGCGCCTACTGCGTCGCTCTTTCCGCTGCCATCACCGTCATCATCGCCTCATGGCTCGGGCTTCCGGTGAGTTCCACGCACATTGCGATCGGCGCGGTCTTCGGCGTCGGCTTCTTCCGCGAATGGTACACGGAGAAATCCTCGCGCCGCGCCGACTATGTCGCCCGCCACCGCGGCAACGCGCAGAGCGAAACCGACACCAGCGTCCGCAAGGCCGATCAGCGCCGGCGCAAGCTCGTCCGCCGCTCGCACTTCCTGCAGATCATCGCCGCCTGGATTGTCACTGTTCCCGCCGCGGCAATCCTTTCCGGATTTCTGTTCGTGGTGCTCCGCGCCACGCTGAGCTGAGCGCTCGGACCGGTCTTCAAAAGCAGGGTCAGACCACGCAACTCCCTGCTTTTTGTTTGATGTTCACGTAACAAGCCCTACATTGAGGGGGTCAGGATGGCTCAGGCCAAACCTGTATCTTCGATGCTCCGCGGGGTCTTCGCAGACACGGGAAGCGCCCTCACCGAACAGGAAGGACGACGGCAATGACCACGGAAAAGACGACCACCGAGGCACGGCAGGGAACGACCACGAAGGGAACCACGCGCAGGGTCCTGTTCATATCCCTCCCGCTCGCGATCATTTGCATAGGCCTCGCCCTCTACTTCCTGACATAGCGTTCCGCTGAAGCGCCGGGCATCCTGCAGGCAGCACAGGGGCCGCCCCTGAGGGGCCGTCACAGACCTGAACAGGGCCCTGCAGGGTTATAGCCACGACGCCCATGGAAACGCCCGGCTCTGCCCCTCACCCGCCCGGCGTGACGCCGACAAGCTGGAACCAGCCGTTCTCGTCCATGGTGCGCACACCCAGCTCCCGGGCCTTAGTGAGTTTCGATCCCGCGCCGGGGCCGGCCACCAGGATATCGGTCTTCTTCGACACGGAACCCGCCACTTTCGCGCCCAGCCGCTCCGCCATCGCCTTGGCCTCGTCTCGGGTCATCTTCTCGAGCGAGCCGGTGAAGACCACGGTTAGCCCCGCGACCGGCGAATCCTGTGACGGCTTCTCGGCTTCCAGGATTGTCAGCTCGGCCGTGAGCCTGTCCACCATGTCGACATTGTGCGGCTCGCCGAAAAAGCGTCCGATGGCTTCCACCACTGCCGGGCCGATGTCGTCAAGCGCGTCCATTTCCTCCATCGCCGCCTTGTCGCCGCCGGCAATCGCCAATGCCGCCTCATGCACCGACGCCCAGTCGCCATAGGCGCGCGCCAGCGTCTTGGCGGTCTGCTCGCCGACATGACGGATGCCGAGCGCGAAGATCAGCCGGTCGAGCGCGATTTCACGCCGCGCCTCGATGGCATCGAACAGCTTCTGGGCAGAGGTTTCGCCATAACCGTCGCGGTTTTTCAGCCGTTGCAGGCCGTTGGCCTCATCTCGCGCCTTGAGCGTGAAGATGTCGGCGGGTTGGCGGATCGGCAGGCTCTTGTCGTCGTAGAAATACTCGATCTGCTTTTCACCGAGCCCGTCTATGTCGAATGCCTTGCGCGAGACGAAGTGCTTGAGATGCTCCTTGCGCTGGAACGGACAGGCAAATTCGCCCGAACAGCGCCGGATGACGCCTTCGACGCCGCCGGCGGTTTCTTCGCGCACCACCGGCGTCTTCAGATCGCATGGGCAGGTCGCGGGGAATTCGAACTCGACCGCATCGTCGGGCGACGACACAACGCCAAGCACCTGCGGAATGACGTCGCCTGCGCGCTGGATCTGCACCATGTCGCCGATCTTCACGCCAAGCCGTTCGATTTCGCCGGCATTGTGCAGGGTCGCATTGGTGACGACGACGCCGCCCACGGTGATCGGTTCGAGCCGGGCCACCGGTGTGAGCGCGCCGGTGCGGCCGACCTGGATGTCGATGGCGGTGAGCCGCGTCGCGGCCTTTTCGGCCGGAAACTTGTGGGCGATCGCCCAGCGCGGGCTGCGCGAACGGAAGCCGAGCCGGGCCTGCAGATCGAGCCGGTCGACCTTGTAGACGACGCCGTCGATATCATAGGAAAGGTCGCCGCGGGCGAGCCCGATCTCGTTGTAATGGTCGATCAGCGCCTCGATGCTTTCAAGGCGCTTCGTCAGCGGGTTGACCGGAAATCCCCAATCCGAGAGCACTTCGATCATGCCGTGCTGGGTGTCGGCAGGCATGTCCGACATCTCCCCCCAGGCATAGGCGAAGAAGCGGAGTTTTCGGCTGGCGGTCACCGACGCGTCGAGCTGCCTGAGCGATCCGGCGGCGGTGTTGCGCGGATTGACATAGGTCTGCTTGCCCTCGGCCGCCATGCGCTCGTTGAGCGCCAGGAAATCCTCTTTCGCCATGTAGACTTCGCCGCGCACCTCCACCACCGATGGCGCGCCTTCGGGCAATGTGTTGGGGATTTCGGAGATGGTTTTGACGTTGGCCGTGACATTTTCGCCGGTGGTTCCGTCACCCCTTGTCGCAGCCGACACCAGCTTGCCGTCCTCATAGCGGATAGACATCGACAGCCCGTCGATCTTCGGCTCGGCGGTGAACGCGATCGACTGGTCGGGAAGTTGTCCGAGAAACCGATACACTGAATGAACGAAATCGCGCACGTCCTCGTCGGAAAACGCATTGTCGAGCGAGAGCATCGCTACCCGGTGGGTGATCTTGCCGAAACCTTCCGCCGCCGGTGCGCCGACCTTGAGCGACGGCGAATCGGCGAGCCGGAGATGCGGAAAGGCTTCCTCGATTGCGAGGTTGCGCTGTTTAAGCGCGTCATACTCGGCATCCGCGATGACGGGTGCGTCCTTTCGATGATAGGCCTCGTCATGACGGGCGATTTCTGTGGCCAGCCGTTCGAGCTCGGCCTTCGCCTCGGCCTCGCTCAACGCGTCCACGGGTTTGGTCTCATTTGTCATCGATGCCACTCCGGAATTGCAAACCGGTTCTACAGCGCCGCGCATCCGATCGGATGCACAAAGGACGCCGTAACGCTTTGAAGCAATGCATGTACTTTATCCCTCAATTGAATCCAATTGAGCGCGATATGCATTGGGGCCAATCCCGCGAAAAAAGACGGCTGTCCCGGCTGCGCACGTTCCGGTCCGCGCAGTTGCCATCAACCTGCAATTAAGCAGGCTGTGGCATCGTGCTTTCCGTCAAGCCGTGGGCCCGTCGCCCGATGAGGAACCGATCCATGAATGTCGGCGCGTTTGTATCTGCCGTCTCAAGACCGCCCGCCGAGCGCGGACCATCTGCCGCGCCAGCCGCGGAGCCCGCACGCAAACCGTCCGATCCGCTAAGCGTCCTCGAAAATTTCGTCGAATCGGGCAACGAGAGCCGAAAGGCCTTTGCCCGGGAACGGCTCGAACACCTGAAGGAGCAGATGAACACGCTGATGCTGTTCGATCTCGCGCCCGGTTTTCTTGTCAGTCACACAGAACGCATGACCCGCGAACTTGAAGCGGCTGCAACCGATTTCGCGGCCGCCACCAGGGCGCTGGGCGCCGGTTCGAAAGCAGCTGCGCGCCCGGAAGTCGACGCCGGGCTTTCGTCCCAAATCGCGGAGCCCTCCGTTCAGGACGGATCCGGACTACCTCCGGCCTATCTCCAGATTCTTGAAAGTGGCGACCTCGGAGACGGTGGACTCGCAGGACCGGCCCCCTTCCTGTCAGCGGAGGACGCCGAAACAGCTGGCGGTTTCGCAAGTGTCGCCCGTCATCTGCGGTTCGTGATCGACCTTGCAACGGACGGCTCCGACCGCAACGGGCCGTCGGATCCGACTGCGGACGCCGCGCGAAAGTCCGCATCGCGGGTGATCGATACGATGGCGCGCCTACAGGGACCGTCAGGCGCCGGGTCTCTCTACCTCTAAGATTTCAGCATTCTTGCAGGGTGCACCAAAGCGCCGTGCGTTTAATCAAACGCCCCAAAGGACGCTCTGGCGGTTCAAAGCTGCTGCGTGATTATTGTCTCAAATCGATTCCGATTTAAGGCACCATGCATTCGCGGCGCGAACGGCACGGCAGGAAAAAAACCAAACCGCTATTCGGCGCCCTCAAGCAACCTGCCGGCCGCCGCCCGGGCCTCGGCAGTCACGTGTTCGCCGGCCAGCATGCGCGCGATTTCCTCGCGCCGGTCTTCCGCGTTCATGGTGTTGACCCGTGTCGAAACCGTAGCACCGCCCGCCTCCGAAGGCCCCTTGGCGATGAGCAGATGGGTTGCCGCGCGGGCGGCGACCTGCGGCGCGTGAGTGACCGATAGCACCTGGACGTTTTCCGACAGCCGCTTGAGCCGTTTTCCGATCGCATCGGCAACCGCACCGCCCACGCCGGTGTCGATCTCGTCGAACACCAGCGTCGGCGCCGATCCGCGATCGGCCAGCGCCACCTTGAGCGCCAGCAGAAAGCGCGACAACTCGCCGCCCGACGCCACCTTCATGATCGGACCCGGCCGCGAACCGGGGTTCGTGCGCACATGAAACGCCACCTGATCGATTCCGGTCGGCCCGGCATGGTTTGGATCGCTCGCAATCTCGACCAGGAACTCCGCGCGTTCGAGCTTCAGCGCCGGCAGCTCCGCCATCACCGCCCCGGCCAGCGCCGAACCGGTTGCATGACGGCGTTCCGAAAGCGTGCGCGCGGCATGCAGGAAAGCGGCTTCACTCTCGCTGACCCGCGCTTCGAGCGCGGCCAGGCGTTCCTCGCCGGCGTCGAGATCGGCGAGATCGGTCACCATCTGCGCGGCAAGTTCGGGAAGCGATTCCACCGGGACATTGTACTTCCGCGCTGCACCCCGGAGCGCGAACAGACGTTCTTCGGTTTCCTCAAGTTCACGCGGGTTGAAATCGGCCGCGCGCAAAGCTGCCTCCACTGCCGTCTGCGCATCGGCCAGCGCGTTGAGCGCCACATCAAGCGCTGCCACCGTGTCATTGAGAAGTTCGGGGGCCTGTTCGGCCTTGCGCTCCAGCCGGCGCAACAGACCGCTGATCACCGGGACGGGAGAGGCCTGGCCGCTCAAAACCTCGTCGGCCTCGCTGATGTCGCTGGCCATTTTCTCGGCCTTCATCATCGCAGAGCGCCGCTCGGCAAGCTCCTCCTCCTCTCCTTCGACTGGGCTGAGTTTTTCAAGCTCTTCCACGGAAGAGCGAAGCCAGTCGGCCTCGCGGCGGGCGTTCTCTACCTTGGTCCGGTGTGCCGAAAGCGCCGAGCGCGCCGCCCGCCAGGCCTCGAAAAGGGCGCCAACTTCGGCGGCACTGTCGCTCAGGCCGCCGAAGGCATCCAGCAGCGACCGGTGGGCGTCCATGTCGACAAGCGCCCGGTCATCATGCTGGCCGTGAATTTCGACCAGGTGGAGCCCGGCCTGACGCATCAGCGCCACGCTTGCAGGCTGGTCATTGATGAAGACACGGGTCCGTCCGTCTCCCGACTGAACCCGCCGGAACACCAGATCGCCATCGTCGTCTATGCCGTTGTCGCGCAGCAGGATCCGGGCCGGATGATCGGCGGCGACATCGAAGACCGCAGTCACCTGTCCCTTGTCGGCACCGTGACGGACCAAGCCGCCATCGCCGCGGCCGCCAAGCGCCAGCGAAAGGCTGTCGAGCAGAATCGATTTGCCGGCGCCGGTCTCGCCGGTGAGCACCGAAAGGCCGGCGTCAAATTCGAGATCAAGCCTCTCGATCAGGACAATATCGCGGATCGACAGCTGGATAAGCATCGCGCCCTGCTTCAGGCGCCGACGAGGCGGGCCCCGGCGCGTGATATCCAGGAGCCCTTGTTCTCCCGCGGCTCAAGCCCGCCAGTCCGCAACAGGTTGTAGGAGTCCGCATACCACTGGCTGTCGGGGAAGTTGTGCCCGAGAACCGCGGCCGCTGTTTGCGCCTCGCTTTCAAGGCCCATGGCGTAATAGGTTTCGACCAGGCGCGCCAGCGCCTCTTCAACCTGCCGGGTGTTCGGATACTGCTCGACCACGCCACGGAACCTGTTGGCCGCAGCCACGAATTCCTTGCGCTCGAGATAGTAGCGGCCGACCTGCATTTCCTTGCCTGCCAGCTGATCGCGCGCGTAGCGCAGCTTGGCCTGACTGTCCTCGACATATTCGGAATCGGGATAGCGCTCGATGACCTCGTTGAACGCGGCGATCGCGCGCGCCGAAGTCCTCTGGTCGCGCGTTACCTCGGGGATCTGGCGATAATAGGCAAGCCCGACGATGTACTGGGCATAGGCTGCATCCTCGTCATTCGGGTAAAGGCTCAGATACCGGTTGGCGGTGCTGATCGCCTCGGTGTACTGGCCCTGCCGGTAGAAGGTGAAGGCGCTCATCACCATCGCCTTTCGGGCGAACTCGGAATAGGGATGCTGCTTGTCCACCGCCTCGAACTTGCGGGCGGCCTCGGCCACTTGCCCGGCCTGGAGATTGGCCAGACCCTGATTGTAGAGCACGTCGGCCGGCTCGATCGTCTGCGCATAGGCGGTGATGTCGATGTCGGGATCGGATTGGCAACCGCTGACAAAAGACGCGACGCCGGTCAGTCCGGCGACAATGAGCGCAACTCTTGCCGCGCGCCCGCGCCCATCCTTGACCGATGTAATCATCCTGCAAAACCTCTCAACAGCCGCGGATGCATCCATCCGCGGAACCAGACCCGCGTTTCTATCCGGAATTACCCGGACTTCGCAACGTCATGAAGACGCTTTGCCGCAATTTTGTGGCAGATGTCTTTGGAATAATGGCGTTAAGCCCGGTTTGCCCGTCTCTTTTGTATTTGGTTTTCCCAGGCTCGACGCCGGAAAACCTGCCGGTCAAAGTGCCCAGGGCGCAAAAGCCGCGGCATTGACCGCAACCAGTTCGCCGTGACGGACCGTATCGCGGCGCGCCGGAGCCTCGACGACCTCGTAGGCCGAGCTGTCGGCAAGAAGCGCGCGCAATGCCAGTGCATTGAGCTTGTGCCCGCCGCGATAGCTGCGGTAGCAGCCGATGAACTGGGCGCCGGCGAGAGCCAGATCGCCCACGGCATCGAGCGTCTTGTGACGGACGAATTCGTCGCGGAAACGCAGTCCCTCGACATTGATCACCTTGTCGTCGTCGCCGATCACCACCGAGTTCTCAAGCGAAGAACCCAGCGCATGACCGGACGCCCAAAGCCGCTCGACGTCACGCATGAAGCCGAAGGTGCGGGCGCGGGCAAGTTCGCGACGGAAGCTGTCGGCGGTGACTTCGCCCTTCCAGCTCTGCCGGCCAATCAGCGGGGTGTCGAAATCGATGTCGATTTCAAACCGCGTGCCGTTGTGTGGGGTGAATTCCGCCCAGGAACCGCCCATTTCGATACGGACCGGCTTGATGACGCGGATGTATCGGCGCTTGACCGAATGATTGACCAGACCGGCACTGTCGAGGGCTTCAATGAAGACCGCGGCGCTGCCGTCCATGATCGGCACTTCGCTGCCGTCAATGTCGATGCTGATGTTGTCGACGCCAAGCGCGTAGAGCGCAGCCATCAGGTGCTCGACGGTGGCGACCGAGCGATCGGGCGCAGTGCCCAGAAGCGTACACAGGTCGGTCGAGCCGACTTGCGACGAGACCGCGCGCACGCTGATCACATCGCCGCAAGGAAGGTAACGGTTGAAGACGATTCCGGTATCGGGATCTGCGGGATGGAATGTGATGGAGACGTTCTCGCCCGAGTGGACTCCAACGCCTGACAATGAAATCGACCCCGCAATCGTGGTCTGAAGCCCTACTACATCACTGCTCATCAGATCCGCCGTTTCCCGCTTGCTTGCCGAAGCCCCCCTGAAGGCTTGGCTGTCCCCAGTCTTGGTGAAGCGAGCCCGCGCATTCATTCGCGCAGTTGTTCGCCCCTGTCCCATTTACGGTCTGCAAGATACGGCGGTGATCGGTAGTTTCCAAATCACGCTTTTTTTCGTTCTGTTACGAAGCAGCAACATTCGAGTAACCTTAATTGCCTTTGATTAACAGAGTCTTAACAAAACCGGTCCGGCAACGCCTGAGCTGCCGGACCGTCAACGTTACAATCTGCAACACCCGTGTTACTTGGCCTGGCGGCGAAGGAAGGCGGGAATCTCGAGCTGGTCGTCTTCATGAGTCGAGCGCGCCTGTGGCGTCACGCGGCCCTGATCGTCCAGCTGCCCGCGCCGCGGTGCATAAATGCTCGCCTCCGGTGTGAGCGGACGGCGCTGCGGCTGCTGCGTCGAGGCACCGGCAAGAGAGGCTTCCTCCTCTTCGCGGCGACCGAGCGAACTGGACAGCCGCTTAAGCAGTCCCATCGGCCCGCGCTCGTCGCCCTGGGCCTGAGGCGCACCGCGCTGCTCCATCTCGGCCTTGACCACCGGCGGGAAGTCCTCGATCCGGGGCATCCGGGCGACCGGCTCGGCTTCACTTGGCGCAGGGGCTGCGGAAGGTGCGGCTGCCTGTGGCGCCTGCGGGGCAGGACGGCTCATCGGAGCCTGCGGCGGGGTCATCGCGGCGCGCTGCGGCTGGGCGGCAGTCTCCGGGGTCCCTGCAAACAGACGGCTCTGCGGCTGGAATTCCTGCTGAGCCGATGTGGCGGGCGCAGCAGCCTGGGTCTTGGCGGCAAGGTCGATCTCGCTGGCGATATCGAGTTCACGCTCAAGCTCAGCTTCTGCCGATACGATGGCCTCGCTGACGGGGTCCTTCGCCGCGGGAGCAGGCGTCTGTGCGGCCGGTTGCGCCGCTGCAGGGCGCGATGCCTGCGGCGACTGCGCGGTCGTGGCAGGACGCGGGGCGGTACGCTGCGACGACATTGCCGGACGCTGCTCGTATTCGCTTTCCACACGGTCGATGCCGGTGGCAACGACCGACACCCGAATGAGGCCTTCCAGCGCCTCGTCGAAGGTGGCACCGAGAATGATGTTGGCGTCCGCGTCGACTTCCTCGCGAATGCGGGTCGCAGCTTCGTCGACCTCGAACAGGGTCATGTCGCGGCCGCCGGTGATCGAGATCAGCAGGCCCTGAGCGCCCTTCATCGTGGTCTCGTCAAGCAGCGGGTTGGCAATCGCAGCTTCCGCTGCGGCCATTGCACGGCCTTCGCCGGAAGCCTCGCCCGTCCCCATCATGGCGCGGCCCATCTCGCGCATCACCGAACGGACGTCGGCGAAGTCGAGGTTGATCAGGCCTTCCTTGACCATCAGGTCGGTGATGCAGGCAACGCCGGAGTAGAGCACCTGGTCGGCCATCGCGAAGGCGTCGGCGAAGGTGGTCTTGTCATTGGCGATGCGGAACAGGTTCTGGTTCGGAATGACAATCAGCGTATCGACGCATTTCTGCAATTCCTCGATACCCGATTCCGCAAGCCGCATGCGGCGCTGGCCCTCGAAGTGGAACGGCTTGGTGACGACGCCGACAGTCAGGATGCCCTTGTTGCGCGCTGCCTGGGCCACGACCGGGGCTGCACCGGTGCCGGTGCCGCCACCCATGCCGGCGGTCACGAAGCACATGTGGGTGCCGCTCAGGTGATCGACGATCTCGTCGATGCATTCCTCGGCGGCTGCACGTCCGACCTCGGGCTGGGAGCCGGCGCCGAGACCTTCGGTCACGGCCACGCCAAGCTGGACCAGACGGTCGGCCTTGGACATGGTGAGTGCCTGGGCGTCCGTGTTGGCGACAACGAAGTCCACGCCCTGCAGACCCGCATTGATCATGTTGTTAACGGCGTTTCCGCCTCCGCCGCCGACCCCGAACACCGTGATGCGGGGCTTCAGCTCGGTGATGTCCGGCTTCTGCAAATTGATGGTCATGGCACCCGTTCCTTCCTTTGGCATGGCCGCACCGCCGCGTCGGCCAATTCGGTGAATTCAAAAACTTTCCTTGAGCCACTGCCCCATCCGGGACAGGCGGCCGCCGGCGCCGGCCATGGCGGCAAAGCCGCCCTCGCCCGCACCGTGGGATTCAAGATGAGCAACCTGCGGATAGATCATCAGGCCGACCGCGGTCGAAAATGTTGGCCCCTTGGCGGCCGCGGGCAGTCCGGAGACACCCAGGGGCCGTCCGACGCGGACATTCCGCGCGAGAATCCGGCGCGCCGATTCCGTCAGGCCCGTCATCTGGCTTGCGCCGCCCGTCAGCACGATGCGCTTGCCCACGATGGTCGAATAGCCCGACTGCTGGATCCGGTCGCGCAGCATCTCCAGCGTCTCCTCGACGCGGGCGCGCACGATGCGCGAGACCAGCCCGCGCGGCACGTGGGTCGGCTGATCCCGGTCGTCATCGCCGATCGGCGGCACCGAGATCACGTCGCGGTCCTCGCCGGCCTGCGGCAGCGCCGAGCCGTGCACGACCTTGATCCGCTCCGCATCTTCAAGCCGGGTCGAAAGTCCGCGCGCAAGATCCATGGTGACATGCTGGCCGCCAAGCGCGATGGCGTCGGCGTGCACCAGACGGCCTTCATAAAAGACCGAGATCGTTGTCGTCCCGCCGCCCAGATCGATGGCGGCGCATCCCATTTCCGCTTCGTCGCTGACCAGCGCTGCGAGCCCCGATGCATAGGGTGTGGCAACCATGGCTTCAACGGTGAGGTGGGCGCGGTTGACCGAGAGCTCGAGGTTTTTCAACGGCGCGCGGTCGGCCGTCAGCACATGCATGTCGACGCCGAGAACATCGCCATACATGCCGCCCGGATCGCGGATCCCGCGCTCGCCATCGAGTGTGTAGCTGGAAGGCAGGGAATGCAGGATTGCGCGTTCATGTTGCTGGCTTTGCCGGGTCGCGGCATTGACGACCTTGTTCAGATCCCCGGCCGCAATCTCGTGACCGCCAAGATTGACCGAGGCCGAATGGGTCTCGCTCTTCAGGCGTCCGGCGGTGACGTTGACGATCAGGCTCTCGACGGTCACGCCCGCCATCCTCTCCGCCGCATCGACCGCCAGCCGGACCGAGCTCTCGACCGCGTCCATGTCCGAAATCACGCCTGCTTTCAGGCCCCGGGATTTCTGATGCCCAATGCCGAGAATCTCGATCTTGTGGCTGCGCCCCGCCAGAATGTCGGCGCCCTCGACCGGCGTCAGCCGACCGATCATGCACACGACCTTGGACGAGCCGATGTCCAGCACGGTGACAATGCTCGAACGCTTGGAAGACAGGGGCTTGAGCCGCGGCAGCATCGATGACGGACGGAAGAAGCTCATGTGTTCTTCTCCGCTGCCTTGATTTCCTTTGCCCGGGCTTCGAGCGCTTCCTTGCGGCGCTCGAGCGCGCCTTCGGTCAGCCGCAGGGTGATCCGGTCGTCGAGACGCAGATCGACCGCAACGATATCGCGCTCCAGCACCTCGCGTCCGGCGTCAAACGCCATGAAACGCTTCAGGGCGTCGCCGACATTGTCTTCGGGAAGGCTGAGCGTCACATCATTGTCGAGCCGAAGATCCCAGCGCCGGTTTGCAATGCGGATCGCCGCCTTCACCCGTGCGCGAAGATCGGGATAAAAGAGAAGCCGGGCTTCCAGTTCGTCGGAGTGCCGGTCGGCGCCAAGGCCCACGTAAAGCGGCAATCCGGCATGCCGGGTGCCTGCCAATGGCGCGATCACGTCGCCGCGCGCATCGATCAGCGACAGGGCGTCGCCATGCTGCCAGATGCCTGCAGCCTTGCGCTCGACCAGATGCACCCTGAGGCCGCGCGGATAGATCTTCTCCACATGGGCGTCGGCGACCCAGGGCAGTTCGATAAGCTTGGCGCGCGCCTCATGGGCGTCGATCGCCACCACGGAGGTCGAGCCGTCAAGACCGAGTTCCTGAAGGATATCGATGTCCGATGTCTCGACATTGCCGCTGACCTGAACGTCCTCAAGCGCAAAGCCGACGCCGCTGGTCAGGGCCTGCGTGACGAAGGCAGTGTGATCGCCGAGCTTCATGCCATAAAGACCGGTGGCGGCCAGAAAGGCGAACGCCGCGACGGACCCCACATGCGGACGGATGGTGACCCGACCGCTGGCCAGCGCCGCAAAGGCCCTGACCGGCCGCCGCAGAACCCGTGGCAAGACGAAAACGCCCGGAAACGCCACGCGTCCGGACGGATCCGCCATTTGGGTCTGATCGACCCCTGCCCTTGGTCTTGTCATCGGCGACACGAAGCGTCCTCTACCATCCAGCTGACAAATTCTTCGAACGAATGGCCTGCCTGCAGGGCCATTTCCGGCGCAAGCGATGTCGGTGTCATGCCGGGCTGGGTGTTGATTTCTAGCCAGATGACCTCCCCGTTTTCGGAAAACCGGTCATCGTAACGGAAATCGGACCTGCTTACGCCGCGACAGCCGATCGCTTGATGCGCCTTCAAAGCCAACCTACGTATTTTTTGGTAAACAATTGGTGAAATTTCCGCCGGACAAACATGTTTCGAGCCCCCGGCGACGTATTTTGAATCGTAATCGTAGAAGCTGTGGCCCTGCGGCACGATTTCGGTGACCGCCAGCGCCACGTCGCCCATGATGGTGCAGGTGAGTTCGCGCCCGGGGATGTAGCGTTCGACCATCACCTCGTCGCCGTATTTCCACTCCTGCGAGGTGATCACCTGCGGCGGATGGCTCTGGTTTTCCTGAACGATGACGACCCCGAAGCTGGACCCTTCATTGACCGGCTTGACCACATAGGGCGGCTGCATCGGATGGGCGGATGTGAACTCGTGACGGTTCATCACCATGGAGTCCGCCACCGGGATGCCGACCGCCTTGGCGACGATCTTGGACAGCCGCTTGTCCATGGCCAGCGCGGAAGCCGTCACACCCGAATGGGTGTAGGGAATGCCGAGATATTCAAGCACGCCCTGAATGGTGCCGTCCTCGCCATAGGGGCCATGCAACGCATTGAAGCAGACGTCCGGCTTCAGGTCGGCAAGCACCGTGGCAACATCCGGACCGACATCAACGCGCGTCACCCGGTAACCCGCGGCTTCAAGACCTTTCGCGCAGGCTTCGCCCGAGGACAGGCTCACAGGCCGTTCCGAGGAAAATCCCCCCAACAGAACAGCCACGTGTTTTTTCGATGTCTCAGCGATCATGCCGTTTCCCTGTCTTTGCCGCCTGTCGGACCGCACACACTGCTTGCGAACAGCCGCGTGGCGCTGAATCCGCTGCATCTGGAACGCAGCCCTACCCTTCACGATACGATGCGAACATTGCGCCAAACCGTCCGTTTGAACGCAAACCCGCCGATTCAGGAAGGTTTTGTGGGCTTCCATGTCGATTTGAGGGCACCGTTGATCAGATAAACGGCGGATTGCCGGTCTCTTTGCCGCCTCTAACTGGCGGCAGCGGCGCAAGAGCAGTATTGGCGTGAGAAACCAAAGCGAAAGCTGCCCTCAAATAACATTACCTTAATTTTTCTTGTGTCTAAGTTTGCTCTGGGAAGAATACGACCAGGCTCCGGAGAAATTTCCTCCGGACCCGGATCGTCGAAATCACCAGATATTATTTCTGGTGGGGTTCGCTTCAGTGTCGTTCGAGGGTTTCCATGAAGGGATCTCGTATGACAGGACGAAAAGCACGATACGCATGGCTTTGAGCATACTTTTGGACATTCACAGGAAGTTTGTTGATCCGGTGCGCGAGCAGGCCACGGCTGACGCCTATGTTCCGATCATTCGCGCAATTCTGCTGCCCGGGTGTCTGTATTACGTCTATATAACCTGGAGCCATTGGCAGGACGAAACCGGCTTCAATCTTGCGGTGCTGGCATCAATCAGCGCAGTGACTGCCATCAGCTACTACCTTATCAGGCGGTATTTCCTGACTGCAGAAAAAGTCACGTTGGGCCGCCTCGAGTTGGCATGCATAACGATCAACATGCTGATATATATCAATGTGCTGGCCTACTTCACGCTGTATTTCCATATGGGAAAGCTGGTGTACTTCGCACTGATGGCCGTGATCTTCTCGACAACCGGCGTGACATTGAGGGCGACGCTGTTCAGCGTCCTGCTCTCACTGGCAACGCTCTACTGGTTTGCCTCGGACCTCACTCCAACGCTCTTCGCCCAGTATCTTTCCATCGGCATCGCCTCGGCTTTCGCCGCCATCAGCATGGCGCTGCTCCTGCGGAGGGCGATCCTTCAACAGATCGATGCGCGCCTGCTCGCTGACGAACTCGCCACAAAGGCCAGGCACCTGGCCGATACCGACATGTTGACCGGTGTTCCCAACCGGCGTGCGATGTTCGACAGGATCGATTATCTCGTGCAGCAGCGTCGGCCGTTCTGGATGGGTATCTTCGATCTTGACGGTTTCAAGGGCATCAATGACGTCTACGGCCATGTCACCGGCGACCGGTTGTTGCGCGCGGTCGTTGAGCGCGCCAAGACGATGGATATGGAAGGCGCCACCTTCGGCCGCATCGGCGGCGATGAATTCATCGCCATTCTGCCCGGCACACTGAGCGAGGAGGAGGTCCGCCGGATCGGAGACCGGTCGATCGAAACCATCAGCGATCCTTACCAGGTCGACTCTCTTGATCTGACCGTGGGCGCCTCGGCCGGCTTTGCCCATTTCCCGAGCATGGGCAGCTCATCCGCCCAGCTTTACGAGAAAGCGGATTTTGCGCTCTACAAGGCCAAGTCGCAATTCCGCGGACAGTGCATCGTCTTTGACACAGCCGAAGACCAGGAAATGAAACAGGCAATCGCGATTGAACGCGAATTGCGGGAAAGCAACCTCGAGGAAGAGCTGTACCTGCTGTTCCAGCCGCAATACTCGCCCTGCATGAAGCGCGTGGTAGGCTTTGAGGCTCTGGCGCGCTGGCAGAATGCAAATCTTGGTCTGGTGCGCCCCGATCACTTCATCCGCGCGGCCGAACGCGCCGGACACATTCGCAAGGTCACCGACATCCTTTTCACCAAGGGTCTCGCGGAGCTCTCGAAATGGCCAACGGACATCAGCCTCTCCTTCAACCTTTCGGGGCAGGACATCTCGAACCAGGCCTTCATCATGTCCCTGCTCGGCAAGATCATGGCATCGGGCGTTTCGCCCACGCGTCTCGAGTTTGAAATCACCGAAACTGCGGTGATGTCCGATCTGGAGACGTCAAAGGCGGTTCTCGACACATTGCGTGCAAGCGGATGCAAGATCGCGCTCGATGACTTCGGGTCGGGCTACTCAAGTTTCGAATATCTTGACGAGTTGCCGCTCGACAAGGTCAAGGTGGACCGCAGTTTCGTCCGCAAGGTCGCACACAGCGAATCATCACGCGAAATCGTTGCCGGCCTGATCGGGCTGTGCCGCAAACTCGACCTCCGCTGCGTCCTTGAAGGTGTGGAGACCGAAAGCGAAATGGCGATCCTCACACCCATGGAGCCGGACCTCATCCAGGGCTATCTGTTCGGCAAACCCATGCCCGCCGACGAGGCGCGCAAGCTGGTGCTTGATCAGGAAGACATCCCGATCAAGGTTCGTGCGGCAACCCGGCATTCAGCCTGAATCCCTGCAGCTGACGCTTTCCCGATCCGGAAAGGCTTGCGCTTGAAAGACGGGATTGAAAGTATCGCGGGAGCTTCGCGGCCATTTGACCTGATGCCCCGACCCGCTGTTTCCCCGCATGATCGGCCCGGAGAAGGCTCAGGCGGTCTGGCGCCCGGAAGCCTTGTCGCCGGCTTGATCACGGGTTTCGTAGTGGAATCGGATCCTGTCCCGGCCACCTGACTTGGCCGCATAGAGCGCCTTGTCCGCGCGCGAAAAGACGGCCCCGAACTCTTCATGCGGCAAGGCCCGTGCCATACCGCCCGACACGGTGATCGAAAACTCACCGTCCTTCGTTGCAATCCGCATGGCAGCGATTTTCCTGCGTGAAAGCTCGCCAAGCGCGGCGAACTCGGCGAAAGCCATGTCCTGGCAGAAAACCGCAAACTCCTCGCCACCGATCCGGGCACAAACGCACCGGTCCGAGAACACCTTCAAGAGCATGGCGGCAACCCGCACGATGGCCTCGTCGCCGGCAAGGTGACCGTAAGTGTCGTTGACGGTTTTGAAATGATCGATGTCGAGAACCAGCATCGCCTTGTCCCGGTCACAACGGTCGAACTGTTCGAGAAAGGCCCGACGATTGGACAGACCGGTCAGAGTGTCCGTGCGGCTCAACCGCTCGAGTTCGTTGCGCGACACGCCAAGGTCATGGATCGCGAACCCGATCACCATATAAGAAGTCAGCGCCAGGGAAAAACCCAGTGCGGGCGTCAGGACGGTGGCAATGATCAGAGATGAGACCAGACTGTAAGGCAGCAGACCGAACGCATCGAGCATGATGTGGGAAACGACATCAATGACATAGGCAAGCAGGCCGATCTTGACGGCCATCACTGTCGATTTCCGCCAGACATCTCTGTGAGAATCGAACTCTCCCAGGGAAAGCTGCCTGATAATCCAGTTGCGGGTCATGCCCACCATTCACTCACTCCTGCTTGGTGGCGCGGACCATAGGCAGGGCGCGTTAACATAATGTCTCCTGAATCAGACGAATCCCGCGCACAAACCGGACCAAAATCCGCATGCGCTGGATACGCTCATGCTGCAGCAGGTCTTGGATGAACGGAAGGTCAGGCTGCCGACCGAGCAACGCCGGTTTCGGAGTTGCCGCATTCTTTTGGCGACGAATGGTCGTTGCAGGACAGGACAATCCGGTTGCGACCTCCGGCCTTGGCCTCGTAGAGCGCCTTGTCGGCACGCGAAAACACCTGGCTGAAACCTTGGTCGGGCAGGCCGTTCGCGACGCCGCCGGACACCGTGATGCCAAACGTTCCATCGTCCCCGGCAATCCGTTCCCGTGCAATCCGCCTGCGGGCGAGCTCGCAACAGGCCGCAAATTCGCCAAACGGCATATCAGTGCACAAAACGCCGAATTCCTCGCCGCCGATGCGGGCACAAACGCAGTCTTTCGTGAAGACAGAGGACAGGACCGTCGCCACGCGAACGATCGCCTCGTCACCCAACGAATGACCGTAGGTATCGTTGATGACCTTGAAACGGTCGATGTCGAACATCGCCATGGCCTTTTCGCCATGAGCTGATTCGAACGCCGTCTGGAAGGCCCGGCGGTTCGCGATTCCCGTCAGCATGTCGGTGTGGCTGAGTTCTTCAAGCCGTGCCCTCGAAACACCGATATCGTGGATCGCACAGCCGAAAATCACATAAAAGAAGACGGCCAAGACGAATGTGATCGGCGGCGTCAGCAAGGTCGCCACGATCAGCAATGCCTTGAGATCATAAGGCAGGAGATCCAACTGGTGCAGCACCAGATGGCACATCAGGTTGATTCCGTAGGCGAGCAGGGAGACCTTGAGCGCCACCGTGACCGACTTACGGTACACATCGCGATAGGACTGGAATTCACCCAGCTCAAGTTGCTTGACAACCCAGTTCCGCGCCACGGAAATCATGAAACACTCCACGTTCGGCGCCAAGCCTAACAGCGGCAGTTTAAGAAAGTGCTTCATTTCCATGGAATAAAAAAAGGTATGCCGCCGAAATCCGCCCCCCTATGCGGAAACCGCTGATCCGCGGCCCCTGCGCGCCAAGCTCCTTCAGACCAGTTGACCCTGAAATTCCTGGACCATCCTGTCCGGTTCGAACAGGCCGAGCCGCTTGATTTCCCAGTGGAGACGAATGCCCGAATTTTCAAGCACCCGAGCGCGAACGGTTTCTCCAAGGTTCTCAAGCTCGTAACCCGACGCGTTGCCGGTATTGATCATGAAGTTGCAGTGCATCGGCGACATCTGGGCGCCGCCTACGGTCAGCCCGCGGCAACCGGCCTCGTCAATCACCTTCCAGGCCGAATGGCCCTCGGGATTCTTGAAGGTCGAGCCTCCGGTCTTCTCCCGGATCGGCTGGACCGTTTCGCGGTGATGTTGAACCGCGTCCATGTCGGCCCGGATCTGTTCGCGGTCCGCGGGCACGCCTTCAAACACCGCGCGGGTAAAGATCAGATCCTCGGGCGCCGAGGAATGGCGATAGGCATAGCCCATATCCGCATTGGACAGAACGTATCGCTCGCCCTTGCGATCCAGAGCATGCACCTCGACCACCCGCTCGCGGGTTTCGACCCCATTTGCGCCGGCATTCATTCTCAGGGCGCCACCGATGGCGCCGGGAATGCCGTGATAGAAGTGGAATCCGCCAAGCCCGGTTTCGAGCGCACGAGCGGCAAGATGCTTGTCGGGGCAGACGGCGCCCGCCTCGAGCCGGGTGTCGGAGAGCTGCCTGACCTGACCAAACCCTTTTGCCGAGAGCCGGATCACGACCCCGGGAATGCCGCCATCGCGCACCAGGAGGTTGGAACCGATGCCCACCGGCAGCACCGGAACGTCTTCGGGCAGCGCCGCGAGAAAGGCTGAAAGATCGTCATCATCGACCGGCTGGAACAACAGCTCTGCCGGCCCGCCGGTGCGGAACCAGGTGATCTTCGACATGTCGGCGTTGGGCGTGAGCCGTCCCCTAACGTCTTTCAACTTGCCGTCGAGCGATGCCAGCAATTTTTCACCATCGACCTGGAGCTGCTTCATGCGGAACCTCCCGCATCGGGCTTCAAACTCGCAAGTTCCTTGGGCAGCTGATTGGCCCATTGGGTGATGGTACCGGCCCCCAGGCACACCACGTAGTCGCCGGGTTTGGCGATCTCCGCGATCATCGGAGCCAGCGCCGTCGGACCGTCGATCAGGCGGGCATCGCGGTGGCCGCCGGCTTTCAGGCTGGACACCAGGTGGGCCGAATCGACCCCTTCGATCGGATCTTCCCCGGCCGAATAGACCGGCGCCAGGATGACCGTATTGGCATCGTTGAAGCACCCGGAGAAATCGTCAAACAGGCTTGAGAGCCGCGAGTACCGGTGCGGCTGGTGCACAGCGATGACGCGGCCCGGACAGGCATCCCGCGCGGCGGAAAGCACTGCCTTGATCTCAACCGGATGATGGCCGTAATCGTCGAAAATCTCGGCGCCGTTCCAGGTGCCGGTATGGGTGAACCGCCGCTTGACCCCGCCGAACTGACCCAGTCCCGTCGCGATCTGTTCGGGGGTCAGACCCAGTTCATAGGCCACCGCAATCGCGGCGACCGCATTGGAGACATTGTGCCGACCCGGCATCGGGAGCCGCAGACCCTTGAGTTCCGCCCTGGCTCCGGTCTTGCGGCTGTTGATGACCACGTCGAACACCGAAACAGGGCCGTCCATCCTGTGGTTGGAGTAGCGCACGTCCGATTGCGGGTTCTCGCCATAGGTGATGACGCGCCGGTCCTCGATACGGCTGATCAGCGCCTGCACTTCCGGATGATCGAGACACATGACGCCAAAGCCATAGAACGGAACGTTCTCGACGAACTGCCTGAACGCGGCCCGCACCGCTTCGAAATTGCCGTAGTGATCGAGATGTTCGGGATCAATATTGGTAATCACGGCGATTTCGGCCGGAAGCTTCAGGAATGTGCCGTCGCTCTCGTCGGCTTCCACCACCATCCATTCACCCTCGCCCATGCGCGCATTGGTGCCGTAGGCATTGATGATGCCGCCATTGATCACGGTCGGATCAAGCCCGCCGGCTTCGAGCAGCGTCGCCACCATCGAGGTGGTCGTAGTCTTGCCATGGGTGCCGCCGATTGCAATCGCGTTTCGGAAGCGCATCAGTTCGGCGAGCATCTCGGCGCGCCGCACCACAGGCAGAAACCGTTCGCGTGCCGCTATCAGCTCCGGATTGTTTTTCTTGATCGCAGTCGAGACCACCACGACTTCGGCATCGCCCAGATGCGCCGCCGAATGGCCGATATGCACCTCGATGCCCTGGTCTCTCAGCCGCTGCACATTGGCGCTCTCGGACTGATCCGAGCCTTGCACCTTGTAGCCCAGATTGTTGAGCACTTCGGCAATGCCGCTCATGCCGATGCCACCGATACCGATGAAGTGAACGAGGCCGATGGTTTGCGGCATTTTCATGCGGATGTGCTCCTGAACTGTTCCGGGCTGATGCCCTCCGAGATAGCCTCAGCCAGATTGGCAAGCAAGCGCGCGGCATCGGGTTTTCCCGTCGCCTGCGCTGCCGCGGCGGTTGCCGACAGGCCGGCGGGATCTTTCATCCGTTCCGCGATCATGTCCGAGAGAACCTGTGCGGATAGCTCCGACTGCTTGATCACGCTGGCTCCACCCTTGGCCATCAGCGCGGCTGCATTGGCAGCCTGATCGTGGTCGAGCGCATATGGATAGGGAACCAGGATCGCAGAACGACCGATCACCGCGATCTCGGAAACCGTGGAGGCCCCGGACCGTGAAATGACGAGGTGCGCAGCGCCGATGCGTTCGGCCATGTCCGTGAAGAACGGCGAGACGTCCGCCTTGATGCCGAGTTCCTCAAGCCGCGCGCGTAAGTGATCTTCGTCCTCCGGACGGGCCTGCTGCGTGAGTTCGAGACGTGCGCGCAGCGCATCCGGCAACAGCGCGATCGCCGAAGGTACGGCGTCGGAGAAAAACTGTGCGCCCTGGCTGCCGCCAAAGACGACGAGCCGGAAAGGCTCGCCCTCCATGGAGGGCGTGTAGGGAATCGCTGCCGCCGCAAGAACCTCGGGGCGGACGGGGTTGCCGGTAATCACCGTTTTCTGCCCGTGGGTGCCCTTGCCTTCCGGAAGGAAACCGCCCGCAATCGCCCTGACGCGCGACGCCAGCGCCTTGTTGGCCCGTCCCATCACCGCGTTCTGTTCATGGATCATGGTCGGCAAACCGGCATTGGTTGCAGCCAGGAGCGGCGGAATGGTGGGATAGCCTCCGAAACCGATCACCGCGTCCGGCCGGATCTTTCGGATCAGGGCGCCCGCCTCGCGCACGCCCTTGAACAGCGTCCAGAGTGCCTTTGCAATTTTGAGCGGGTTTTTCGATCCGATGGTTGCCGAGCGCACCACATGGACCTCCGAGGCCGGGAAGGTACCCGCAAACCGTTCCGCACGGCTGTCGGTTACCAGGTGCACCTCGTGGCCCCGGGCGACAAGCTCATGCGCCAGGGCCTGGGCAGGAAACAGGTGCCCGCCGGTGCCGCCCGCCGACAGCAGGAACAGTTTGCGCGCGCTCATGACCCCTACTCCGCCGGCACATGTTGCGGCATCCGGTAGACCGGCCGCGACTGCGCCCTGCTTTCGGGCCGGCGGCGGGTCAACGCCAGCAGGAAGCCGGCCGTGATCGCAACCGCAATCATCGACGATCCACCGTAGGAAACCAGCGGCAGCGTCATGCCCTTTGCCGGAAGCAGTTCCAGATTGACGCCGATATTGATGAAGGACTGGAACCCGATCAGCAGCGCCAGACCTGCAACCGCAAGCCGCGTAAAATCATCCTGCAGCCGCCCGGCACGGGTCAATCCACGCAGCACGACAAAGGCAAAGAGCGCCACCAGCACCATGCAGAAGACGATGCCGAACTCCTCGGCCGCGACCGAAAAGACAAAGTCGGTATGGCTGTCGGGCAGGATCCGCTTGATGGTGCCCTCGCCCGGGCCCTGGCCAAACCAGTCGCCGCGAATGATTGCCTCGCGGGCGGTGTCGACCTGGAAACTGTCTCCCTCGCCGAACAGGAAGCCGTTGATGCGCTCGGCAACATGCGGAAACATCGCGTAGGCAGCGAGGAAGCCGGCGATCGCAAGACCTCCCAGAAGCAGGATCCAGAACCAGCTCATTCCGGCCATGAAGAACATTCCGCCCCAGACGGCCGCTGTCAGCATCGTCTGTCCGAGATCCGGCTGGGCCACCAGAAGCGCCGCCACGATGCCGAACAGGATGATGGCGAAGAGGTTGCCCGGGATTTCCGGGTGACGCGAGCGCTCGGAAAACAGCCAGGCGCAGATCACCACGAAAGCAGGCTTCATGAATTCCGACGGCTGCACGGAAATCCCGGCAATCGACACCCAGCGTCGCGACCCCTTGATTTCAACGCCGAAGAACAGCGCCAGCACCATCATCGCGATCGATCCCGCCAGGATCAGCAGCGCCAGCCGCCGCACCTGGCGCGGGCTCAGGAACGATACGCCGATCATCACCGCGAGTGCCGGCAGGAGAAAGATGCCGTGCCGCTCGACAAAATGAAAACTGTCGAGTCCGAGCCGTTCCGCCACAGCGGGACTGGCGGCAAACGACATCATCAGGCCAATGCCCATCAGCGCGACGAATGCTGCGAGAAACAGCCGGTCAATGGTCCAGAACCAGTCCGCGACCGGTCCGCGTTCTGCACGGCTAACCATCGTTGTCTCCTTTGCCCGGGGTGTCCACAAGCATCTCGATATCATCCAGCCCTGAAACGAGGCTGACGAAGGCGTCGCCCCGCACTTCAAAATTGCGGTACTGATCGAAGCTGGCGCAGGCGGGCGACAACAGCACAGCCGGCATTTCGGACCGGTCGCTGGCCGCGTCACGCGCGGCATTTGCGACCGCCCTGTCCAGAGTGCCGGAAATCTCGAATGGCGCACGTTCGCCAATGCTTGCGGCGAATTCAGCCGCAGCCTCCCCGATCAGATAGGCCTTTGCAATCCGCGGGAAATATGGCTCGAGAGAGGCAATTCCGCCCTCTTTCGGCAATCCGCCCGCAATCCAGTAGATCGGCTCGAAACTTTGCAGCGCCGGCGCCGCCGCCTCGGCATTGGTTGCCTTGGAATCATTGACGAACACCACGCTGTCGCGGCGGCCGACCGGCTGCATCCGGTGCTTGAGCCCCGGAAAACTGGAGAGCCCTTCCCGGATTTCCTCGTCGCTCAGTCCTGCGGTTTTGCAAGCGGCGATGGCCGCGGCGGCATTCTGCGCATTGTGCTGGCCCCGCAGTGTCGGAATTCCGGCGAGATCTGCTATCTCGCTTGCGCTGCCGTCGGCGGCGCGGAAGATCCGGCTGCCGTCCGCGAAATAGCCATTGCGAAGCCGTGTGGCCTGCGAGATCGGTTCGACGCGTTTGCCTTCCCCGGTGAGCCTTTCGGCAATGTCGCGGCACCAGTCATCGTCTACGCCGATCACGGCCACGTCGCTTTGCCTGACCAGCCGCGTCTTGACTTCGGCGTAATGCTGCATCGAACCGTGACGGTCGAGATGATCGGGCGTCAGGTTGAGCAGCAGACCTGCGCTCGGATCGATCGACGGCGTCAGGTCGATCTGGTAGGACGAACACTCGACAACGTAGAACCGGTCATCCCTTGGCGGCTCGAGCGTCAGCACCGCGGTGCCTATATTCCCGCCGAGCTGGGCGTTGCGGCCGCTGGACGCGATCAGATGCGCGATCAGCGCCGTCGTGGTCGACTTGCCGTTGGTGCCGGTGATTGCGATGAACGGACAACCGGGCGCATGGGCCCGGCGCTCACGCACGAAAATCTCGACGTCGCCGATGATTTCAACGCCGTGCATGTTGGCGAGATCCGCGGTCCAGTGCGGCTTGGGATGGGTCAGCGGCACGCCCGGCGCCAGCACCAGCGCGCTGAGATCGGTCCAGTCGAGGTCACGCAGGTCACCGGTCGTGATGCCGGCGCTGCCCGCGGCTTCCACCTGCGCCGGATTGTCGTCCCAGGCGATCAGATCGGCCCCGCCGGCCATCAGCGATCGCGCCGTTGCGAGGCCCGACCCGCCGAGCCCGAACAGCGCAACCTTCTGCCCACTGAATGTCGACGCATCGATCATGGTCTATCTCAGCTTCAATGTGGCAAGCCCGATCATGGCGAGCCCCACGGAGATGATCCAGAACCGCACAACCACCTGGCTTTCGGTCCAGCCCTTCTTCTCGAAGTGATGGTGGATCGGCGCCATCAGGAACACCCGCTTGCCGGTGAGCTTGAACGATGCCACTTGGATGATCACCGAAAGCGCCTCCATCACGAACAGCCCGCCGATAATCGCCATGACGATCTCGTGCTTGGTGGCCACAGCCACGGTGCCGATCAACCCGCCCAGAGACAGCGAGCCGGTGTCGCCCATGAAGATTGCCGCCGGCGGCGCGTTGAACCACAGGAAGCCGAGACCGGCGCCGATCACCGCGCCCAGAATGACGGCGAGTTCACCAGTACCGGGAACGAAATGGATCTGCAGGTAATTGGCAAACACCGCGTTGCCGGCCAGGTAGGCAATCGCCCCGAAGGAGGCCGCCGCGATCATCACCGGCACGATCGCCAGTCCGTCAAGCCCGTCGGTCAGGTTGACCGCATTGCCAGCCGCAACAATGACGAAAGCGCCGAAAACCACAAAGAACCAGCCAAGATCGACAAGCAGATCCTTGAAGAACGGAAATGCCAGCGATGATCCGAACTCCGCCCCGCCGGCATTCCCTGCCGCCATCGAGGCCTTCATGATGAAAAACACCGCAACGCCCGCGATCATGAACTCGATTCCGAGCCGGGCCTTTCCGGAAAAGCCCTTGTGGCTCTGCTTTGTGACCTTGAGATAGTCGTCATAAAATCCGATCGCGCCGAAACCGAGCGTGACCAACAAGGTTGTGACCACGTAGACGCTCGACAGATCGGCCCACAGCAGCGACGACCCGATGATGCCTGCGAGCATCATCAGCCCGCCCATGGTCGGCGTGCCGGCTTTCAGGAAATGCGTCTGCGGCCCGTCGGCCCTGATCGGCTGTCCACGGCCCTGCCGAACCCTGAGCGACGCGATGATTCGCGGGCCGAACAGAAAGACGATGAGAGCCGCGGTAAACATCGCGGCCCCCGTCCTGAAGGTGATATACCTGAAAAGATTGAAGAACTGGACCGTGTCCGCCAGATCCACCAGCCAGATGAGCATGTATTCCAGTCCCCCAGATTTGTTCAGTCCCGGTCGCTGCTGTCAGTCAGGACCGGATACTTGTCAAGAAGCGCCTTGACGATACGGCCGGAACCGATGCCGAGCGAAGACTTGATCATCACCACGTCCCCTTCACGAAGTACGGTCTTCAAATACTCGGCTAGATCATCGGCGGTTTCGCGCCAGACGGTCTCGATCGTCGTCCCGAGTTCGTCGCGAAGGGCTTTCATCTCGGGGCCTGCAAGACACACCAGGTCCGTGTTGGCTTCGCGCACAGGTTCGGCCAGTTCCCGGTGCACGCGCTCGCTGAACTTGCCCATTTCCAGCATGTCGCCCAGCACCGCGATGCGCCGGCCCCGCAGTCGCGCCGGAGTGTCGCGCAACAATTCGAGCGCCGCGCGCATGGACGCCGGATTGGCGTTGTAGCTTTCGTCGATAAGGATGAAGCTGCCACCGTCGATCTTCAGTTCGTGGCGGGCGCCGCGCCCCTTCTTTGCCGAAACACGCGCAAGCGCATGTGTTGCCTTGGCGAGATCGGCTTCAAGCAGTTGAACCGCGCCCAGAACCGCCAGTGCATTCTGCACCAGGTGCCGGCCCGGCGCGCCGATCTTGGCGGCCACTTCATCCTCACCGATCCGGGCGGTGATGGTCGAGCAATCGGGCAGCAGCTTGCAATTGAGCAGCCGGTAATCGGCCTTGGCGTTTTCGCCAAAACCGCGCACCGTCCCGGTCCCCAGTTCGGCGGCGCGCTTTTTCAGCCAGCCGAATTTCTCGTTGTCCTGGTTGAGCAGGATGTGACCGCCCTCGACGACACCTTCCATGATCTCCGCCTTGGCGGCGGCGATCTCGCCCAAATTCTTGAAGTTGCCCAGATGCGCCGCAGCAATGGTCGTGATGATCGCCACGTGGGGGCGCACCATCTTCACCAGCGGACGGATCTCGTCGGGATGGTTCATGCCGATTTCGAAGACGCCGTATTTGGCGCTTGCCGGCAGCCGCGCCAATGTCAGGGGAACGCCCCAATGATTGTTGAAGGAGGCAGCCGAGGCGTGAACCTCGCCCGATGGCTCCAGCGCCCTGCGCAGCATCTCCTTGGTGGTGGTCTTGCCCACCGAACCGGTGACGGCGACGATCCGGGCATCTGAGCGCGCGCGTGCCGCCCGCCCGAGATCATCCAGCGCCGCCAACACGTCATTGACCACGATCATCGGCACCGTCAGCCGTCCCAGCGCCGGCAGCTTGGCCTCCGAGACCACCATCAGCGCAGCTCCGTTGGCAATGGCCGCACTAGCGAAATCATGGCCGTCGAACTTGTCGCCCTTGATCGCAAAGAACGCGTCGCCCTCGCCAAGGGTGCGGGTGTCGATCGAAATCCCCTGTACGCCCTTCGGCAGGTCTCCGACCGGTCGGCCATCCATGGCCTCGATCATGTCGTTGGCGGTCCATAGAAAGCTCATCAGTGCAGTCCCTCCAGCGCCTTGCGGATTTCCGCGTGATCGGAGAAGGGCAGCACCTTGTCGCCCACTGTCTGCCCCTCTTCATGTCCCTTGCCCGCCACAATCAGCGTATCGCCCGCTTCCAGCATGCCGACAGCCGTGCGGATCGCTTCGGCCCGGTCGCCGATTTCCCGTGCGCCTGGCGCGGCAAGCATGATTTCCGCCCGGATCGCATCCGGTTCTTCCGAACGCGGGTTGTCATCGGTGACGATCACCACATCGGCGAGTTTCGTTGCGATCGACCCCATGATCGGCCGCTTGCCGCGATCCCGGTCGCCGCCGCAACCGAACACAACGATGATCCGGCCGGTGGTGAAAGGGCGCACCGCATCGAGAACGTTCTCGAGCGCTTCGGGCTTGTGGGCGTAGTCGACATAGGCCGGCGCCCCGTCCGGTGTCGATCCGATCAGTTCAAGCCGCCCCGAAGCGCCCTCGAGATGTTCGAGCGCCGCCATCACCTGATCGGCGGCCGTACCGGTGGCAATTGCCATTCCCGCAGCCACCAGGGCATTGAAAACCTGGAAATCTCCTGCAAGCGGCAGATCGACCTCGAAGATCCGGCCGTCCAGATGGATTTCGGCAATCTGCTTGTGCCTGAGATGCTCGACGCGCTTCAGCGCCAGAAAGCCGCCTTTGCGCCCGACTGTCAGCACCCGCGAGCCGGCCCGCTCCGCGGTTTCGACGGCACGCTCGGACCATGCGTCGTCGGCGAATATCACAGCCGGGGCGCCCTTGGGCAGCAGCGTGTCGAACAGGCGCATCTTGGCGGCCATGTAATCTTCCATCGTCGGATGGTAATCCATGTGATCGCGGCCGAGGTTGGTGAATCCGGCGACACTCAGCATCACGCCGTCAAGCCTGCGCTGGTCGAGCCCGTGGCTCGAGGCCTCCATCGCGGCATGTGTCACGCCGTCACTGGCAAGCTCCGCAAGCAGGCGATGCAGCGCCACGGGGTCCGGCGTCGTCAGCGAACCGTGGGTCTTGCGGCCCGGCGCGGTCACGCCGGTGGTGCCAAGCATCGCGGCCTGCTCGCCGGCATGGAGCCAGATCTGGCGCAGAAACGAGGCGACAGAGGTTTTCCCGGCGGTTCCGGTCACCGCGGCCATGACGCGCGGTTGCGGACCGAAAAAGGCCGCCGCCATTCGCGCCAGCGCCTGTCTCGGGTCCTCCGCGCGAAACACCGGCACCCGGGTCTCGGGTATCTCGGACCCTTCGGAGGCGACGATGCCGACAGCCCCCTTCGAGGTCGCTTCCTCGATAAAGCGGGCGCCGTCGGTCTTCACTCCGGCAAGCGCGAAAAACAGGTTGCCCGGCGCGACCTCACGGCTGTCGGCGGTCAGCCCGGTGACCGGAAGATCAAGATCGGCCGAGGCAGGCGCTACGATGGTTCCATGATGCAGGGCCGAGATCAGCGCGGACAGTTTCATCGAATACTCGGATCTTTCATTATTGCTGCGGCGGACAGAACTGCCCGCCGCTTGTGTTTTCAGTATGACAATGAGAGTGCCTGGGCACCATTTCCGAAATGCGGCTTTAAATTGAGGAATGCGGCGGACCGTCGAACGATCGCGCCCACCGTCGGCGCGGCGTTGAGGCCCGCCGTCGCGGAGTGTTTGCCTTCCTCGGGTTTGGGCTCGTCGATGACAACCAGAACCACATACTGGGGGTCAGAGATCGGAAACGCCGAAAGGAAGGCGTTGAACCGCACAGCCGACGAATACCGACCATTCACCACCTTCTCGGCAGTGCCGGTCTTGCCGCCGACATCGAAGCCTTCCACTTGTGCGCGCCGGCCAGAGCCCTGGGCGACGTTGAGCGCCATCAGTTCGCGCATGCTGTCGCTGGTCGCGGGATCGAGCACTTGCACGGCAATCGCGTCGGCTTCTTCACGGCTGCGCGGCAGGAATGTCGGATCGATCAGTTTGCCGCCGTTCATAAGGGCAGCCGCCGCCACCGCGGTCTGAAGCGGCGTCGTTGACACGCCGTGGCCGAAGGAAATCGTAATAGAGTTGATCTTCTTCCATTCCCGCGGCTGCGAAGGCATTGCCACCTCGGGCAGTTCTGTGTGCATCCGGCTCAGCAGACCAAGCCGCGTCAGAAATTCCTTGTGACCTTCGATGCCGACCAGGTCGGCCATACGGGCCGTGCCGATGTTGGAGGAATAGATGAAGATCTCCGGCACCGTCAGGACCCGGTTCTTGCCGTGAAAATCGGAAATCGTGAAACCGCCGATGCGGATCGATCCGCGCGCATCGAAGGAATCGGACATCGTCACCTTGCCCGAATCCAGCGCCATCGCGGTGGTGAAGGCCTTGAAGGTCGAACCCATCTCGTAGGTGCCGGCCGACATCCGGTTGAGCCGGTCCTTCTGAAGCGCCTCGACAGGATTGTTCGGGTCGTAATCGGGCAGCGAGGCCATCCCCAGAACCTCGCCCGTGTGAATATCGAGCACCACGCCGGCTGCGGCGATGGCCTTGTAGCGATCCACCGCCGCCGACAATTCATCGCGCAGCACGTGCTGCACTCTCAGATCGAGAGACAGCCGCACCGGATTGATGTCCTCGTTGACGGTCAGCCCCGCATCGGCGAGATCGCCGAAGCCCTGCCCGTCGACGTATTTTTCCATGCCGGCGATGCCCTTGTTGTCGATATTGACATGGCCGACAATGTGCGAGGCGGTCGGACCGCCCGGATAGAAGCGCCTTGTCTCGGGCCGGAAGCCGACCCCGGGAATACCGAGTGACAGGATCTGGCTCTGCTGTTTTGGCGTCAGCTGCCGGCGCAGCCACTGAAACCGCGAGTTTGAAGACAGCTTGCGGTGAATGCCCTTGAGATCGAGGTCGGGAAGCACGGTGGCCAGCAATTCAACGGCTTCGTCCGCATCGACGATCTTGTGCGGTTCGGCGAAAAGCGAGACGGTGCGGATATCGGTTGCCAGTACCTCGCCATTGCGGTCGAGAAGATCCGGGCGCGAGGCCATGAGCTGGCTCGCACGTCCGATTGAGGCGACCGTTTCGGGCGCCTTCATGCCGTACTGAACGAGCCGCCCGCCGATGACCGCATAGAGCAGCCCGAAACAGGCAATGGCGATGATGATGCGGTTCTTGGCCTGGTCGCCCTGTGCCTTGCGAACGCCCTCGAATTCGAGATGGGTGCGCCCGGCCGGATGCAGGGGTGCGTTGACCGGAGCGAGTTTCCTCAGAATCTTTCCCATTCTGCTCATGGCTTCACCGATCCTGTCGTTATCGATGCATCGCTTCCAATTTCGCTTTCCGCCACCAACGGCTCGAAGTCTTTGGCATATCCTGGCAATTCGTCCGGCGCGGCCATCTGCTCAGGTTCGATCGGCTTGAGCTGGAGCTCCTCCTCGAAGGCCTCCGACAAACGCTGAAGCCGTGACGGCTGGGTCAGCAGGCTCCAGTCGGCCTCCAAGAGGTCGATGGTCTCTTCCTGTAGCTTGATCGCCGCCTCCAGTTCACGCACCTTGGCAAGCTTTTCCTCTGCATTGTGCTTGATCTGATAGGTGATCGTGGCCGCCGTGATCATGGCGCCGACAAGCACGAGATCGAGAGTTCGCAACATGGTTCAGCCTCCCAGCGCAACAAGATTGGGGACGGGAAGGATATCGGAGCCCGCAGGACCGGCAGGCGCATCGGTTCGAAGGCCAGCCCTCAGCTTGGCGGAACGGGCACGCGGGTTGATTTCACATTCCGCCTCCCCGGCCGTGACCGGCTGTTTTCCGATGGGTGTGAATGTGGCCTTGCGCTCGATCGTCTGCGGCAGGTGCCTTGACCCGGAGGCCTTGCCGGAACGGTCCTGAAAGAAGCGCTTGACGATCCGGTCCTCGAGCGAATGGAACGACACCACGACCAGCCGCCCCCCGGGTTTGAGCGCCCGTTCGGCCGCGAACAGCGCGCCGGCCAGTTCGCCGAGTTCGTCGTTGACGTAGGTCCGCAGCGCCTGGAACACCCGCGTTGCCGGATGGATCTTGTCCTGCGGGCGGCGCGGCGACACCTTCTCGATCAGCCCTGCCAGTTGCCGCGTGGTCGAGAACGGCTGTTTGGCCCGCTCGGCCTCGATGGCCCGTGCGATCCGACCGGAATGCCGTTCCTCGCCCAGGATACCGAAGATGCGCGTCAGATCGGAAGCCTTGGCGCGATTGACGACATCGGCGGCGCTGATGCCTGACTTGGCCATGCGCATGTCGAGCGGTCCGTCGCGCATGAAGGAAAAGCCGCGCTCGGCCTCGTCGATCTGCATCGAAGACACGCCGATATCGAGCACCACGCCGTCGAGGCTTGCCTCTTCGACGTGGTCAAGGAGTTGAGAGAACCGGGCGTGAACCAGCTTGAGGCGCCCCGCTGAGGCCGCCGCCATTTCAGCTCCGGCGGCAATGGCTTCGGGATCCCGGTCGAAGCCGATCACCGAGGCGCCGGCATCGAGGATCGCAGAGGTGTAGCCACCGGCGCCGAACGTGCCGTCGACGATTGTCTCGGAGGAGGCAGGGCCAAGTGCCTCGAGAACCTCGCGGAGAAGAACCGGAATGTGGCGGACAGGTCCGCCTTGGGCGTCAGACTCTGCACCGCCCATGTCCACCATCATTCCGTTTCTCCATCCGTGATGAACCGTCAGGAACTGGCCGTCCGGTCTTTCCGGGCCTGCGACTGCATGTCCTCGAATGCAGCCGGATCCCAGAGCTGAAAATGATCGCCGCGCCCCGCGAACGTCACCCTGTCGGTGATGCCCGTGAAATCGCGGATGAAGTCCGTCACCAGAAGCCGGCCTTCGCCATCGAGCTTCATGAACACCCCGCCGCCGTGAATGAGCAGCGACATCTTGTTGGCTTCCAGCGAAAACGGATCCTGCGATCCGATCATCCGCTCGAAGCGTTCGAGCACGTCCGGTCCCGCCATCGAAATCGCCGGGAACACGAAATCCTGCCAGACATAGAGTTCTTCGACCCCCGAACGGGCCAGGACAGCACGAAACATCGAGGGCACGGAAACCCGCCCCTTCGCGTCGATCCTGTTTGTCGCATGCGACAGAAACCGGTTCATTACGCTCTACCGCCGCTTCCGCCAAAAGGCTCCACGCCATCGGCCCTCCGCCATGTCCCCGCAAGCCGCCCCATGCAGGTCCAGCGGCGGCGCAAACCACCTCGGCGGCTCCGGTACGGAACCACGGTCCTGATAGGGGAAAATCGGCGGACCCCCGCCTGCTTGCCTTGGGCATTTGGGATACCATGGGCCTGTTTGGGCGTCAATGGGAACAGATCCCATCTCAACCTTGCGTTTGCCCGTTAATAACCCGTCAATATTAACGAAGGGTTAGGAATGGTGGACGGAGTCTGAATGGCGGTAGCTGCCGCCCCTTTTTGGTTCGGAAGGCGCGGCAGGGTCTGATGGCGGCAGGAAGTGTCTGACGTCCAGACGGTCATCACCCGCCGGCACAGGCTCCACGAATCCGGCGATGGCGAGCACGCCGCAATGGCGCGCCCTTGGGCGCCAGTGCTCATTCAGGAAATCAGTACCGGACCGGCTTCGACTCGGGCTCCCGGTTCGAGATTCGGACTACGCCTCACCCAGCATCGTCAGAGTGCTCTGCTTCAGAGTTCCAAGCAGCCGCGCGAGATGGGCCTCATCCTGCGCGGTGAAATTGAAACTCGACGCCGTGGCGTAAAAGAACTCGGCCAGCTCGGCCGGGCTGCTGCCCCGGGAAGCGAGCACCTCTGCATAGGGTGCGAACATGTCCGAAAGCAGTGCGAGCTTGCCGTTCTCGGCCGCGATCTGGGCCGCCCTGGCGCTGTCACCGTGACCTGTGAGAATATCGCTTGCATCCGGCATCCGCCGGATCTGGTCAAAGAAACGGACCACGGCGCAATCGAGAAAGATGTCGAGCCGTTCGCCGATGCCCTGTGCGGCTCCCCAGCCCTGCGTCACCTCATGGCACACGCGCTCGGCAATAAGCTTCATGGCCGCCGCCATGATCTCGTCCTTGTTGGAATGCCGGGCATAGAGTGTCTGTCGCGAAACGCCCGCCTGCTCGGCAATGTCGCCCATTGTCGCCTTGCGCAAACCGTAGCGCGAAAACACCGCGATCGCCGCATCCAGAATTCGGTGATCTCGATCCGTCATTACAAACAACTTGACATTTTTTGTTGATTTGTCAATTTAATCGGACCCGGTGATGATGGAAAGCGGGATGGGACCGCCTATCTTTGCTTCAAAGCCAGCCGGGGCCGGCAAAGAGGACTTATCGACCAGTCCGGGGCAGGAGGCAAGCGCATGAAGATTTCCGTAAATGGCCAGACCCACGAGGTGGATGTCGAACCGGACATGCCGCTGCTCTGGGTACTGCGTGACGAACTCGGCATCACCGGCGTGAAATATGGCTGCGGCATAGCGATGTGCGGCGCCTGCACGGTTCACATCGACGGGACCCCGGTTCGCTCCTGCCAGCAGTGGGTCGGCGATGTCGAGGGCGAGGTCACCACGATCGAAGGCCTTGGCACTCCCGAGACGTTGCATGCGGTTCAAGCCGCCTGGATCGAGCACCAGGTCGCGCAATGCGGTTATTGCCAGTCCGGCCAGATCATGTCTGCCGCAGCGCTCCTGGCGGACAACAGCAATCCGAGCGATCAGGATATTGACGACGCCATGAGCGGCAATCTGTGCCGCTGCGGCACCTATCCGCGCATCCGCGAGGCCATCAAGGCCGCCGCAAGAACAATCAGGAGCGCATGAGATGGGACGCTTGAAGACTTTCACTCGCCGCGCCTTTCTGGTCGGCTCGGTCGCGGTCGCAGGCGGCGTCGCATTCGGCGTCTACACCGTCCGGAAACCGCATGCCAATCCGCTGCTCGACACCCTTGACGAGGGCGAGGCGGCACTCACCCCCTATGTGCTTATCAATGCGGAGGGGGTTACCCTGATCACACCCCGCGCCGACAAGGGCCAGGGCGCGTATTCGGTGCAGGCGGCCTTGATCGCAGAGGAACTCGATATCGATCTGGACCAGATCAAAGTTGATCCGGGTCCCCCTTCCCCGGCCTACTGGAACCAGGCGCTGGCCGACGAAGCCGCCAGTTTCATGGCGCCCGGCGACGGCATTGCCAATCAGGCCGCCTACGGTGTCATGTCGTCGGTGATGAAGGTGATGGGCATGCAGCTCACCGGCGGCTCCACCACGGTCCCCGACGGGTTCGTCAAGCTTCGCCAGGCCGGCGCCTCGGCGCGCGAAGCGCTCAAGCTCGCCGCCAGCCGCAAGACCGGCATCGCTGTGGACGAATTGACAACCGCATCCGGCGCGGTCCAGCTGCCCGACGGCACTGCGATCCCGTACACCGAACTTGCAGCCATCGCCGCCGACATCGAGCCGCCTCAGGATGTTCCGTTGCGCGAGCCGTCCGAATGGCGGCTGATCGGCAAGCCGATGCAGCGTGTCGACATCGTCGCCAAATCGACCGGCACACAAGATTACGGCATCGACCACAAGGTCGAGGGCATGGTGCATGCCGCGATCGCGCTCAATCCCGCACAGTCCGGACCGCTCAACAGCTTTGACGCCACCGAGGCGCTGAAAATGCGCGGTGTCCTTGATGTTGTTGAGATCACCGGCGGCGTTGGCGTGATCGCCGACAACACCTGGCGCGCTTTTCAGGCCGCGCAAGCCATCGAATTCGACTGGGGCACCGCGCCCTTCCCCGCCGCCATGGAAGATCACTGGCAGGCGCTTACCGACAGCTTCAACGATGATGCGCTCGACAGCCGCAAGCGTGACGACGGCGATGTGGACATTTCCTTTGCCGAAACCGGCGACATCGTCAGCGCCGAATATCGTGCGCCCTATCTGGCACATGCGCCGCTCGAGCCGATCAGCGCCATCGTGCGCATCGATGACGATGGCGCCGAGGTCTGGACCGGCACCCAGATCCCGCGGTTCGTGCAGAACAATGTCGCCAAGATCGCGGGAATAGAGCCCGATCAGGTCAAGCTGCATGTGCTCTACATGGGTGGCAGCTTCGGCCACCGGCTCGAGGACGAGGTCGTCAAGCAGGCAACCGAGATCGCGGTTCGGATGAAGGGCACGCCGGTCAAGCTAACCTATTCGCGCGAACAGGACATGACCCACGATTTCGCCCGGCAGATCGCCATGGCGCGGGTCCGCGGCGTGGTTCGTGACGGCAGGGTGGAAACCTATGATCTGGGCATCGCCATGCCTTCGGTCATCGCCTCGCAAATGGCGCGCCAGGGTCTTTCCGTGCCCGGGCCCGACAGCCAGATCGTTGCCGGCGCCTGGGATCAGCCCTTCGCCATCACCAACCATCGGGTGACCGGTTACCGCGCACCCGAACTCGCCCCGATCAGTTCCTGGCGTTCGGTGGGAGCCTCCTCCAACGGCTTCTTCTACAATGCCGGGCTTGATGAACTCGTCCACGCCGCCGGCGCAGATCCGATGGAAGAACGGTTGCGGCTTTGCAACAATGACGAGGCCCGCAAGGCGCTGGAAGCAGTGGCCGAAATGTCCGGCTGGGACGGCGTGCTCGGCAACGGCCGCGGTCGCGGCGTGGCCCTCACCCAGTCCTTCGGCGTCCATTGCGCCCAGGTCATCGAGGTGGCCGACACGGAGTCCGGCATCAGGATCGAGAAGGTCTTCGTCGCCGCTGAAGTGGGCAAGGTCATCGACCCGGTCAATTTCGACAATCTGGTCAAGGGCGGCGTGGTGTTCGCACTCGGGCACGCGATGAACTGCGAGATCACCTACACTGACGGTATGGCCGACCAGGACAATTTCCATGTCTTCGAGGGCATGCGCATGCACCAGTGTCCGGAAATCCAGGTCTGCGGCCTTGAGAACGGCGACCGGGTGCTTGGCATCGGCGAACCGCCGGTGCCGCCCGCAGCCCCGGCCCTCGCAGCCGCCATCTTCGCCGCCACCGGGACGCGGCTGCGCGAAATGCCGTTCAGCAAGTTCGTGGATTTCGCCTGAGCGGCGCACGGGATCTGAAAAGCACCGCGTTGCCGGACCTGAAGCTCAACGGCGTCCTTGTGCAGCCGTTCGATGCTGCTTGAAGCTGCGATGAAGGCCGACGCAGGCCTTTGTCGACTCAACACGCGACCATTTCGCCCAGAGCGCCGCGCGAAAGCTGATCATCACTCCGGATTGACCCGGGAAATTCCCGGGTGGATCGAATTCTCCCGGCTTCCCGCAGCCAATCGGACGTGTCCCGTGCTACATTGAAGTCAAGCAAGGATTCATCGGGATCGAAAACGCGAAATGACGGATTTCACTCTCCATTACTGGCCCATTCAGTTTCGCGGCCAGTTCGTCCGTGCCGTCCTCGCCCATGTCGGAGCCTCTTGGAACGAGACCGGTTTTGATGACGTCGTCACCCAAAAATCCGCAAAGCCCGCCCAGCAACTGATCCCGCATATGGGGCCGCCCGTGCTGACCGATCACGACCGCGAATTCAGCATCTCCCAGATGGCTGCAATTCTCGTCTATCTCGGTGAAAAGCACGGGCTTGTTGCCGATGAACTGGCGTCCAGGGCGATGACCATCAAGCTGATCGATGACGCCAATGATGTGCTTTACGAAATGACCCGCCACAACGGCGCACAACAATGGACACATGAGGCCTGGCGCGAATTTCAGCCAAGGCTTCAACGCTGGATGGCCATTTTCGAGGAGACCGGCCGGCGCAATGGCCTGACCGAGCAGTCCGGTTTCATTCTTGGAACGGACGTGCCGGGCCTCGCCGATCTGGTGACGGCGACCTTGTGGGGAACCATGACCGCCAAACTACCGCCCCTCAGACCGATGCTCGAAGCCCATGCGCCGGCGATTACCGGGCTCTGCGACCGCGTCGGGGCGCTGCCCTCCCAGACCGAACTTCGCAAAAAGAGCGATGAAGATTTCGGCGATGCCTGGTGCGGCGGCGAGATCGAGGCCTCTCTCCGCGCGGTCATCCAGGAACCGAACGCACCGGGTTCCTCCTGACAAGTATCCATGCATGAAGACAGCAGGTGACAAGATGCCGACATCAGATGCAGCCAACACCAACTTCCCAAATCTGGAAGGTGCCCTTCGCAACCCCGCAAACCCGAACCATCTGATGGTCGTCAGGCCGATCAAGCGAACCGTGCGGGTGTATGTTGGCGACACCTTGATTGCTGAGACCCAAAGTGCCCTTCGGGTCATGGAGATGGGCAAATCCCTCTATGATCCGGCAATTTACGTCCCTGCATCCGACGTGGTGGTCAGTCTGGAACCGGTCGACAAATCCACCCATTGCCCGCTCAAGGGCGATGCCGACTATGTCAGCTTCGATGGCGATGAAATCGCATGGGCCTACAACCGTCCGTTGGAAACCTCGACGCAGCTGGCCCAGCACTTCGCTTTCTGGCCGGACAAGGTCAGGGTCTCGGAAGGCGATTGAACACAAGCCCGCTGCAGCATTGCAGCGTATCTGGACCAGGAATGAAAACGCCAGTCGGCCTGTAAGCCGGGTTCTGTATGGCCTTGGCCCTTGCGGGCCAAAACGTGGCAGCCATTCCTCTGGGCCACGCATTGCTGCGCACCTCAAGCAACCTACCCGGATGATCAACCCCGGAAAAAGGGCCGGGCTTGCGCCCTGCGTCATCCCTATTCGGTCTTGCTCCCGGTGGGGTTTACCGTGCCGCTTCCGTTGCCGGTCACGCGGTGGGCTCTTACCCCACCCTTTCACCCTTACCCCGCCGCCTCATTGCCGGATGAGCATCAACCTCATCTCCGGCAGCCAGGTGGCGGGGCGGTTTGCTTTCTGTGGCACTTTCCCTGGGGTCGCCCCCGCCGGACGTTATCCGGCACCGTTTATCCGTGGAGCCCGGACTTTCCTCACCCTGCGGCCTTTCGGCGATTGCAGGCTGCGGCTGCCCGGCCGACTGGCGGGCTCCTCTTAGACCATGATGCCGGCGATGGCCAGAAAAATGGCCGCCGGACCATCGCAATGATCAATTGACAAGTCCCGCGCGGCGGAATAACTCCGGCTTCAGGGTGAAGGCCCCTGCCGCTCGCTGGCTCGTCCATGGTGAAGTCCTTCGCAACACCTCTCATCCACCGGTTTCAGTTGAATGCGGTCTGATGGAAACGCGAGCGTCCTCTTCCTCCGCATCCAGACCCTGAACGAGATGTGTGATGACAGGATTGCCTGAACCCGAATCCAATATCTATCTGTCCGGCCCGCTGACGCGGCTCTTCGCCCGCACGGCGACGCCGATCATCCTGGTCATGGGCGTCAACGGGCTTTTCACCGTGGTCGACGCCTATTTCCTCGGTGCCTATGTCGGTGCGGATGCGCTGACGGCGGTAACGCTGATGTTCCCGCTTTACATGTTGCTTGTCGCACTTTCGACGCTGGTGTCGAACGGCTTTGCCAGTGTTTTCGCGCGCCGCATCGGCGCAGGCGACAGCCAGTCGGCGCACGCCGTCTTCATTCAGGCCAACAGTCTGGCCCTCGTGGTCTGCGCGGTGCTGATCGGCCTGTTTCTGGTCGCCGGCGAAACACTCGGCCGGATGGCGGCAGACGGGGATCCCGCGCTTGCAGCGATGGGCCATACCTACCTGTCGATCCTAGTCTATTTCTCGCCACTGGTGTTCCTTCTGGGCATCAATATCGCGGCCTTGCGCAGCCGCGGATTGCTCGGCCCGATGACCGTGATCACCGTCCTCTCGGCGCTTCTGAACATCCTTTTCGATTATCTGCTGGTCGCCGAACTTGGTGCGGGCGTTGCCGGCTCCGCCTATGGAACGGTGGTATCGCAGTTCTGTGCGATGTCGGCGGTTCTCGTCTACCGGGCGCGCCGCGAAAGCGGTTTCCGCCCCTGGCGCGAGCTGTTGAGTTCGAGCCGGGCGCATTGGGGCGAATTGCTTGCACTCGGCGCGCCGACCAGTCTGGGCTATATCGGCCTGGCGCTCTCGGCAGGGCTCACGCTCTATTGCCTGCAGCTCTGGGCCGGGGAAAGCTACGCCGCGACCGCGGGCGCCTTCGGCATCATCACCCGGCTGATGACATTCTCGTTTCTGCCACTGCTCGGCTTGAGCATGGCGTTTCAGACCATCGCCGGCAACAATTACGGTGCCGAGATGAAGGCGCGAAGCGACCGCTCGATCCTGATCGCCGCAGGTCTGGCGCTCGTCTATTGCGCCGTGGTCGAGACGCTTTATCTGGCCACGCGCGCAGACATCGGTTTCATCTTCGTGGATGACGCCGAAACCACCGGTGAGATCGCACGGATCCTGCCATATGCCGTGGTCACGATGATCCTGTTCGGGCCGCTAATGATGATCGGGGCATATTTTCAGGCCATCGGAGACGCGCCAAGGGCGGCGGCTCTGGGCTTGTCGCGGACCTATCTGTTCGCACTGCCGCTGACTTTCCTGTTGCCGTTCGCCTTCGGTGAACCCGGAATATGGTACGCAGGCGCCGTCGCCGAACTGCTGGTGCTCCTGCTCACGCTGACGATCCTGTTCCATCGCAGGAGGTCAACCGGGCACCCTTGGGGGTTACTCGAAGCACGAAGCTGAAGATCAGCCGGTCCGGGCATGGCGCAGGCACAACTCGGCAACCGATACGTGTTCCGCACCATCCCCGGGCCGGATCGCCCGATCACAGAAGTCGTCCGCAGGCACGCATATTACCATTCAATCCTTATCGAAATTACTAATATTCAACAAGTTATCAACGAAATCGATTACATTGCGCTCTGTCGCTTCACCGAGCCTTCGGATTTTCACCCTTTGGTAGAGAGAACCGATTTTCGAAGGAGACGACAAGTGCAGCCTCAGCGCATGATATTCAAACACGATCGCGAACTGGCACGCTTCGCACGGGCGCGGGAAGGAAACTTCGGCATCCTGATGTCGTTGCTGATCCCTCTGGTGATGGTTGCCGCCGGCGGTGCGGTGGACATCATCTATGCCCTGGGCACCAAAACCGAATTGCAGGACCAACTGGATGCTGCGGTCCTGGCAGCCGTTCACGAAACCGATCCGGACAAGCGGCTGGATATTGCCAAATCTTACTTCCCCGAAGCCTCAGGTTCCGGAGAACCCGGTTCCGGCGCGCTCGAAAACGGCATATCTCTCGCGCTTGTCGACAATCCGGACGGGAGTGTGACGGGCACGCTGCAGATGCAGCATCCGACCGCGTTCCTCTCGATCATCAATCTGAACCGGATCCCGATCGGTGTGCATTCAACGGCCATAAGAACCGGAGGCGCCACCTCCGCGCCCGGGTGCATCTATGCGCTTGGCAACAGGAACCAGGCTGTGCTGATCAACAGCGGCGTCAATCTCGATGCGAAGGCTTGTGAAGTCCACGTTCACTCCTCCTCCTCCCCGGCCTTCATCATGAATGCCGGATCCACCGTGGACACCGCAAAGTTCTGCGTGAAGGGAACCAGCTACATCCGAAACGGCGGCACGCTGACAAATCTCCAGGTCGCCTGTGATGCTGAAGACGATCCCTATGCCGGCAAGATCCCGGAACCCGTTGTGCCGTCAAGCTGTTCCACCCAGGGCGCGCTCAGCGGCGCCAGCTTCACCCTCAATCCCGGTGTCCATTGCAACACCACCTTCAATGGCAACCCGACCGTTACCTTCAAGCCGGGCCTGCACATCATCAGGGGTCGCATGATCATCAATTCGGGCTCGACAGTGATTGCCGAGGGCGTGACGTTTTATTTTCCGGACGTCTACAGCGAGATCCGCGCCAATGGGGGACTGCGGTTTACCGCCTCCGCGCCGCAGGCAGGCGACTATGCCGGGGTGCTTATGTTCGAGAAGACATCGGATGCCGCCAACAACGCCAACAAGCAGCAATATGTCTTCAACGGCTCTGAGGGCGAAACCCTGACGGGCATCATCCACCTGCCCAACCGGGACGCCACCTACAACTCGACAACCAACCAGACCAACAAGATGTCGCTGGTCGTCAACACGCTCATCATGAATTCGTCGAACTGGAAGGTCGCGCCCTATGACGGAGCCGGACCGGCCGGTTCCGGCGGCGGCGTCGGAATGGCCCGGCTGGTGCGCTGACTTCGGCAATGAAGCCAAAGAAATGCTGACCTGATGGCCGACCATTGCCGGTAGGCCATCAGGCAGTTCTTGTGGCAGAGCGCTACTTCATGATCGCGGCGATCTTGCCGCAATAGCGCTTCGACACGGGGTTCATGCGCTTTGCCGCATGGCCCGCATTGTATTTGAGGATCGTGCCGCAGGTGGAGCCGCCGCCCAGCTGATGGGCCTTGGCCAGATAAAGCATGCCATATTTGATGTTGGTTTCGGGATCGTAGAGGCCCTTTGCCGAACCGCGGTACCCCATCATCCGCGCTGTGGCCGGCTTGATCTGCATAAGCCCGATTTCGCCGGCCGCGCCGCGCGCATTCGCCCGGTAATTGCTCTCCACCGAAACCACGGCATGCGCGAGCGCTTCGGGAACGCCGTTCGACTTCGCATATTTCGAAATCAACTTGCCGTGCGGCCGGCCCGCATAGCCATATTCGAGTGTCGTCTCGGATTTGGAAATGGAACCGGTTGTTTCGCCCGACGTTCCCGTGGTCTCGCAACCCGTAAGCGCAAGTGTAAGCAAGGCCGCCGAGGCAGCCGTCAAAAATCGACGCATTGTGTAACTCACTCCGATAGCGCTTCTGCCCGTCCATTCATGGATGCGGGCGGGGCTTCCTGCCCCCGGCGCGTTTCAAACCTGGCCCGGTTCCGCCCCCTGGGCGTGATGCCCTGGCAGGTCCGTGCGTTGGAAACACCCCAATCGCGGCAGGACCCGGCCAATTTATGACCGCCAAGGACATAATTGCTGCGGCGCAATAAAATTGCGTGTCAGCCTGTAACAATTCTCACGGAAATCCTAATGGCGTCAGGCGACGCCCGGAAGCTCGCTCAGAAGCTTGTGCAGCGTGCCGATCGTCGACGCATCGGCAATCCCGTCAACGCGCGCCGGCCGGAAATGCCGCTGGAACGCGCGCACCACGGCGCTGGTCTCGGAGCTGTAGACGCCGTCCACCTCAAGTCCGTACCCGTAAAGCGCCAGCATGGTCTGCAGCGCCTCGACCGGCTGTCCTGAGTCTCCCTCCTGGAAGAACCGTCCTCCGCCGACGGGCAGCGGTTCGACCCAGTGTCCGACCCCCTCCGCATGCAACCGGTCCCACGGAAAGGTTTCGCCCGGATCCTGCTTGCGCATCGGAGCAATGTCCGAATGCGCCAGAACACGCTGCGCGGGGATGGAGTATCTGCGGATAATATCCCGGCTCAGTTCGATCACTGCGTTGATCTGGGCATCGGGGAAACCGGGGGTTTCGTCATCGCGATGTCCGACATGGGCGATCTCGATCCCGATCGAGGCGGAATTGGTGTCGGTCTCGCCCTGCCAGTTGCTCTCGCCGGCATGCCATGCACGCACGGACTCGGGCACCATTTGGGTGATCAGGCCCTCTTCGTTGACGAAATAATGCGACGACACCTGGCTCTCACCCGAGCAAAGCCAGTCGAGCGCCTCCTGCGCTGTCGCCATGCCCGTATAATGCATCACCAGCATGTCCGGACGACGGCCGTTGCGGCGTTCGCCGCAATTGGGAGAGGCGCGAACCTGCGCGCCCTTGAAATCTGGCTCGAATGCACTCATGCCGCCGCGCGCGCCTTCTCGATGGCGGCAAATGCGTCATTGAGCGCAGCCATGCGGTCATTGGCGATGGTGAGAAATTCCTCCGGCACGCCGCGCGCCCTGAGGCGGTCGGGATGACTTTCTGCGGCGAGCATGCGGTAACGCTTCTTCACCTCGTCAAACGGGGTGGTATCGGGCACGCCGAGCACGGCATATGGATTTATGCCATCCGGGTGCACATGCCGCGCCAGAATGCGCTCGAAGTGAACCTCGTCGACCCTGAAGATATCAGCCACATTGGCAATGAACTCGAGCTCTTTCTCATGCACAAGACCATCTGCCTTGGCGATGTGAAACAGCCCGTCGAGCACGTCCTCGAGCATGGCGCAATTTTCCTTGCCCGAGCCGCACATGCCCGCCACACGATGGGCATAGGCTTCGTAGCCCGCCACATCCTGCTTGGCCAGATTGTAAAGCCGTGCCACGTTTGAGGCCTCTTCCTGAGGCACCGCGAAGATTTCCTGGAACGCTTCCACCTCTTCGGGCGCAACGATGCCATCCGCCTTGGCCATCTTGGCCGACAGCGCGATCACGGCGACGGAAAACGCCACCTTGCGGCGCGTTTCCGGATCACCGGCAAACACGGTGCGCACGGCCTCGACAATGCCGGAAAAGGCTGTTGAGGCAGTTCCCCCAATGGATTCAAACAGGCGGCTGAACATCGACATGTTAACGTCTTACGATATTCGTCGCGAAAAATCGAGCATGGCGCGACGCACAATTCGCCCGTCCCGATCACATTTGCCGACCCATCATCCGAACCGATCCCATCGATCGCAGAATTTTGCTGGACCCCGGTCAGACGCGACGGCTAAGGCTGGGCGATGACAGACACATCCACACCGTCTTCGCGGGCAGCATCACATCCGTCGCAGTCCCCTGTCCACCATCCGCTCGCCGGTCTGGCCATCGGCTTCATCGGCGTGCTGATCTTCGGGGCTACGTTGCCAGCGACCCGCATCGCGCTCGACGGCTTTTCCCCCGCCTTCATCACCTTCGGCCGTGCTGTCGTCGCGGCCATGGTGGCTGGCATTGTGCTCCTTGCGCTCGGCAAGCGCTTTCCGCGCCGGGACGCCATGCGGCTGCTCGCCGCCGGTGTGCTGCTGGTCTATGGCTTTCCGGGGTTTTCGAGCGTCGCCATGCAGACCGTTCCCGCAGCCCATGGCGGCGTGGTCCTTGGCGTTCTGCCGCTGATGACGGCTGCGTTCGCGGCCCTGTTCGGCGGCGAGCGGCCGGGCCCTGCATTCTGGGCCTGGAGCATTGCCGGAGCCACCCTGGTCGTGGTGTTTTCGCTTTCGGGCGCCGACATCGAGCCCGGCTTGGGTGACATCTGGCTCGGCTGCGCCGCACTTTCGGCGTCCTGCGGCTACGTGATTTCCGGCAAGCTGGCGCGCACCCGTCCCGGATGGGAAGTCATCAGCTGGGCCCTTGTCATCACTTCACCGCTGTCACTGGCAGGCGCGATCTTCTGTTGGGACAGCGGCGTGCTTGAACCCGGCGGCGCGGCCCTCGCGGCCTTCGCCTATCTCGCGCTCGGCTCGATGTATGCGGGCTTCGTGTTCTGGAACTGGGGCATGGCGATCGGCGGCATCGCCAAGGTCGGCCAGGTGCAGCTGTTGCAAAGCTTCGTCACGATCGGGCTTTCGGCCCTGCTGCTGGGCGAAACCGTCACCCCGGTCACAATCGGCTTTGCCCTGGCAGTCGCCTTCGTCGTCTGGTGCGGCCGCAAGGCCAAGGTGGGCTGACAAGTCTACCCTGAGACGGCCATCGCCGGATCAGTCTGTCAGCCTCGGGACGGAACAGGCCTGGTGGGATCCGTACCCCGACAGACGATCAGGCCCGGAACACACCAGGCACACCGGTTCACCCCGATTCCGTGATTTTCGTCGACATGGCCCAGCCCAAAAGAAACCGGCTATGCTTGAAAACCTGGAACGTGGTTAAGGAATACCAAAAAATCGCCTATAAACAGTACCTAAACCTGTCCCAGAAATTCACCAACTGTTAAATTAGCATTCGTAGGATCAGCCGCGGCTTGGGACAGATCTCGCCAGCGAAAGCCTCCACGGAACGACGCTGTGACGCGGCATGCAAGGCTCGCCGAGAACCATCTGCCGCGGAAGAGTGCAAGCGACGACAACCGTATTACCACGTTCGATTCCAATCAACACGTCCCGATTCGTGCCCGCTACTTTTGGGCGCTGGCCGCGTAGGGTTTTCAACCACTCAGTCCGGGTTCGCCCGGCTAAAGCCGTACCGACGGAGGAATTCAGATGTCAGCCATAAACAACATGAAGATCAGCACCAAACTCGCAATCACGTCAGGTCTCGGGGTGCTTCTTGTTCTCGGGATCCTCGCCAACCAACAATTCAGCAACAAGCAGATTGTTGCAAACAAAGATGTCGTCGAGCGAGAACAAATTATTGTTCAGGGAATCGAGAGAGCAAACCTGGCGGTTGCGCGCATGAACAACGCAGTGTCAACCATTCGCTTGTCGCAAGACGCCAGCGAACAGAAGAGCGCTGTCGAACTCATCACCTCCGAAAGCCAGGCTGTATGGGATGGGCTTCAAGTGCCGATCAGCATCGCAGCCAAGCCAGATGTCCTTGAACAGATTCGGACCGAAATCCGGGGAGTGGAAAAGCTCGTTTCTGAAACAAGCAAAAAAGGTGTCATTGGTCTTGACGATGCCGTTCTGGGGCAGATCAACGCTAATAAAGACAACATCCAGGCCGCTATTCTTCAATCCCTGACCAATGCGCAAGGCTTTTTGGCCAGCGCGCGGACCGCGCTCGATACAACAATCAGCACCGCGAACCGCAACGGATGGATCCTTGGGGGGATAGTGGTGCTGTTGATGCTCACTTCAGGTTTCCTGCTGAGCAGGGCGATTTCCCGACCAGTCGGCCGACTGACGGGGACGATGGAAAAGCTCGCCGTAGGGGACTATTCTGTCGAGGTCATCGGCACCGAACGTGGCGACGAGATTGGTCTGATGGCGCGCTCTGTCCAGGTGTTCAAGGACAACGGGATTAAGGCGCTCGAATTGGCGGGCGAAGCCGATGCCGCCCGCAACCAGACCGAAGACGAGCGCAGGCGCGCCGCCGAAAGCGACCGCAAGCGTGCGGCTGACATGGCTCAGGCGACGGATGGGTTGGCCGCGGGCCTGAAGCGCCTGGCAAGCGGAGATCTTTCCGTCCAACTCACGGAAGCCTTTGCAACCGATTTCGAAGGGCTGCGGCAGGATTTCAACGCTTCCGTGACCCAACTTGCCACTACGTTGAGGGCCATCGCTGAAAGCGTCGGAAGCATCACGAATGGCAGCCAAGAGATTTCCACCGGCACCAACGACCTGTCGAAGCGCACAGAGCAGCAGGCGGCCGCGCTGGAGGAAACAGCCGCAGCCCTGGATCAGATCACGGTAAATGTGTCCAATTCGTCCAAGCGCTCAGAAGAGGCCCGCCAGGTGGCGACAGAAGCAAACGCATCGGCGACACGATCGGGCCAGGTCGTCAGCAAGGCCGTCGAGGCAATGAACCGGATCGAGGGGTCATCCAACCAGATCTCGAACATTATTGGCGTCATCGACGAAATCGCCTTCCAGACCAACCTTCTGGCGCTCAATGCGGGCGTTGAGGCCGCGCGCGCCGGCGAGGCTGGCAGGGGCTTCGCTGTCGTCGCCCAGGAGGTCCGGGAATTGGCGCAGCGCTCCGCGCAAGCCGCCAAGGAAATCAAGGAGCTCATTCAAACCTCGTCAACCGAAGTGTCGGAAGGCGTTCAGCTCGTGATCGAGACCGGAACGGCCCTCAAATCGATCGGCGAGATCATCGTGAGCATCAACAATCACATGGAGGCGATCGCGACGTCGTCGCGTGAGCAGTCAACCGGCCTTGCCGAGGTCAACACCGCAGTCAACCAGATGGACCAGACAACCCAGCAGAATGCGGCCATGGTGGAGCAATCCTCCGCGGCAGCCAGCGGTCTCGCCGCTGAAGCAGACAATCTGCGCAGGCTGATCAGCCAATTCAACCTTGGCGATACTTCGAGCCATAGCCAGGCTCTACGCCAAACCGCGGCCAGGATGGCCGAAGCGCCCCGCAAAAACTACAGCCCATCCCCCGCACGGGTAGCCGCCGCGGGCGGAAACACTGCCCAGGAATGGGCGGAATTCTGACACTCGGAAAGCCAAAGCCCGATCCTGGAAGCTCCGGGGTCGGGCAAAACACGCGCTTTGAATTTCTCCCGCGAATGTGGAATTCGGTTTTCCCGATTAGACAGACAACAACAAGCAATCCGGACTCTATCGGGTTCAAAATGAACCTGACGGTGCCTGGATCAATGATCAGCTGTGCCCGGCCACATCGCGCGTCTTGTAAGCCGCTTCGAGCGACCGGATCGAGGCCGCGTCGAGCTTCACGTCGAGTGACCCGATGGCCTCGTCGAGCTGACCGATCCGCGTCACGCCGACAATCGGCGCGGTGACGAAGGATTTGGAGAGCACCCAGGCATAGGCCACCTGTGCGGGCTTGACCCCGAGCTTCTCCGCAACTTTCTCGACCCGGGCCAGGATCGCATAGTCCTGCGCAGAGCCGAAATAGCCCTGCGCCATCTTGTCGGTGGCCGCGCGTTTCGTGGACTGCCCCTCCTTGGGCCGGTTTCCCGCCAGAAAGCCCCGCGCGATCGGCGACCATGGCACCACGCCCACACCTTCGGACGCGCAATAGGGCATCATTTCGCGCTCTTCCTCGCGATAGGCGAGATTGTAGAAATTCTGCATGGCCACGAATTGCTGGTAGCCGCGCGCCTTCTGCATCTCTCTGAGCTTGGCGAATTGCCAGGCCCACATCGAGGACGCCGCAACATAGCGCACCTTGCCTGACTGGATGACGGCCTCCAGCGCATCGAGCATTTCCTCGTGCTCGGTGTCGGGGTCGAGCCGGTGAATGTAAAGCAGATCGACGTAATCCATGTCGAGACGGGCGAGCGACTGGTCGATCTGGTCGAACACATGCTTGCGGGAAAGCCCCCGATCGTTTGGCCGGCCCTCGCTCATGCGCAAGCCGACCTTTGTCGCGACCACAACCTCGTCGCGGCGGGCATAGGCCTTCAGCGCCTTGCCGGTGATCCGCTCGGAATCGCCGAAATTGTAATGGTTGGCCGTGTCGAAGAAATTGATCCCGCTCTCGATCGCCTTCGTGAAGACGGGCTGGGCCTCGTCTTCGGGCAGTACCCAGGGATGCGTCGGGCCGCCCGGCGTGCCGAAGCTCATGCAACCCAGGCAAAGCTTCGAGACCTTCAGACCGGTCTTTCCCAGCCGAACATAATCCATGACACCCATCCCCTGATGATTTTGAAAGCGGCGCGACGATAGGCAGTCCCGGCCTATGCGGTCAATAGCTGGCCGCCGCCCGCGCCGCCTGATCATACTGGCCCGACATCACCCGCATCAGCGCTGCGATCTCGCTGACGCGCGCCTGATCGAGACCAAGTGATTTGACTGACTCTATCAAGAGCTTTTCCCGAAGTGCCCGGTAGCGCAGGCACAGCTCCGCGCCTTCGCCTGTGATGCGCGCCGTCTTCTCCTTGCCGCGCCTGCCCGGCTCCACCAGGCCGAGGCCCGCAAGCTTCTTCAGCGCATAGGCGACGACATGCGTGTCCTCGATGTTGAACATCATGCACAGTTCCGCCTGGCTCTTGTCGCGCTCCCGGTGATTGACCGCATGCAGGATCTGCACCTCCATGCTCGAAAGCCCGTCCCCGCCGGCGGCCGCCGTGCAGCGTGTGATCCAGCGCTGGAAGGCGTTTCCAGCAACCACCAGCGCGAACTCCATTTCCGACAACGCCGGAAGGCCGCCATCGGCCAGATGCGCCGCGGAGACAATTGGACCGATCTCCGATGTTTCGTCGTTATTCCGATGGGTCATTGACATTCACTCACATTTTGTCGACAAATTATCGACGTTTTGTCATTGACTGGCAGTATACGCGGACATCGGGCTTTGTCCATCACCGCCCTGCCATGTCATTATCCGTTCAACCGCAACCGCCGGATCGAAGGAGCACACCATGAACGAGACCTGGGATTTCTGGATCGACCGCGGCGGCACCTTCACCGATATTGTCGGCCGTGCGCCCGATGGCGAGCTGCACCAGCGCAAGCTGCTTTCGGAGAATCCGGAAGCCTACCCGGACGCCGCCATCCAGGGCATTCGCGACCTTCTCGGCGTCAGCCAGTCCGATCCGATCCCGGCCGGCCGGATCGGTCACGTCAAGATGGGAACGACTGTTGCCACCAACGCCCTGCTCGAGCGCAAGGGTGACCGCACCCTGCTCGTGATTACCAAAGGCTTTCGCGATGCGTTAAGGATCGCCTACCAGGCCCGGCCCGATATCTTCGCCAAGGAGATCATCCTTCCCGAACAGCTCTACGAACGCGTCATCGAGGTCGATGAGCGCATCATGGCCGACGGGAAGGCGGTACGCGGCCCCGACCTCGATACTCTCGAGCCGCAACTGGCAGATGCCCGCGATGCAGGCATCGATGCGGTTGCCGTGGTGCTCATGCATGCCTGGCAGAACCCGGTTCACGAGGCCATCGTCGAGGGCGCCTGCGAGCGCGCGGGCTTTTCGCAGATTTCCGTCAGCCATCAGGTTTCGCCGCTCGCCAAGCTTGTCGGGCGCGGCGACACCACCGTGGTCGACGCCTATCTCTCGCCGATCCTCAACCGCTACATCGACCGCGTCGCCGGTGAACTTGGCGCAAGCCCCGCCGGCGAACCAGGTCCCAACCTGCAGTTCATGATGTCCTCGGGCGGCCTGACCGCCGCCGAAATGTTCCGCGGCAAGGACGCCATCCTCTCGGGCCCCGCAGGCGGCGTCGTCGGCATGGTCGAAACCGCCGCCCTTGCCGGTTTCGACAAGGTCATCGGCTTCGACATGGGTGGCACCTCCACCGATGTCGCGCACTATGACGGCGACTATGAGCGCGCGTTCGACACCGAGGTGGCAGGCGTTCGCATCCGTGCGCCGATGATGCGCATCCACACCGTGGCGGCGGGCGGCGGCTCGATCCTGCATTCGGGTGAAGGCCGCTTTCGGGCCGGGCCCGACTCGGCCGGCGCCAATCCCGGCCCCGCCTGCTACCGGCGTGGCGGCCCGCTGACGGTGACCGACGCGAATGTGATGCTCGGAAAGCTGCAACCCGATTTCTTCCCGGCAATCTTCGGCCCGGATCAGGACCAGCCGCTCGACCGCGAGGCCGTCGCGCACGCCTTCGAAGACCTGGCGGCGGATCAGCCGGACAAGTCGGCCGAGGAAATCGCCGAAGGATTCGTGACCATCGCCGTCGAGAACATGGCCAACGCCATCAAGAAGATCTCGGTGCAGCGCGGCTATGACGTCACCCGCTATCTGCTCAACTGCTTCGGCGGCGCCGGCGGCCAGCATGCCTGTCTCGTCGCCGATGCACTGGGCATGGAATCGATCCTGATCCATCCCTTCTCGGGCCTGCTTTCGGCCTATGGCATCGGCCTCGCCAGCACATTCGCCAGCCGCCAGCAGGCGCTGATCAAGCCGCTTGACGAGGACAGCCGCCCCGAAATCAAAATGCTGATCGACCAGCTGTGCAAGGAGGTTTTCGAGGAACTCGCAAGCCAGAGCGTGCCCGATGACGCCATCAGCTGGCGACCGATGCTGCAGTTGCGCTACGACGGCACCGATACGACAATCCCGGTCGCCTTCTCGGACTTCGATTTCGAGGCCGCGCGCGCCGAATTCGAAACCGCGCACAAGGGCCAGTTCGGCTTCGTCTATGACAACAAGACCATCATCGTCGAGGCGATCTCGGTTGAAGGCATCGACGACCGCCAGGACAACCGGCTCGAGCCCGAACAGGCACTCGTTGAAGGCCGGATCGAGGACGGCGAGACCCGCAAGGTCTATTCCGGCGGCGTCTGGCGGGATGCGCTTGTGGTCCGCCGTGATCGGCTCAAACCCGGCCACAGGATCAAGGGCCCGGCGCTGATCATCGAGCCCAACCAGACCATCGTCATCGAGCCCGGCTGGGAAGCCGCCATCAACGCCCGCGATCATGTGGTGCTGACCCGCTTCGAGAAGCTCGACCGGGCGCTTGCCATCGGCGCCGATCAGGCCGACCCGATCATGCTCGAAGTGTTCAACAACCTGTTCATGTCGATCGCCGAGCAGATGGGCGTGACGCTGCAAAACACCGCCTATTCGGTCAACATCAAGGAGCGCCTGGATTTCTCCTGCGCCGTTTTCGACCGCGAAGGCCGGCTGGTCGCCAATGCGCCGCACATGCCTGTGCATCTGGGCTCCATGGACCGGTCTGTGGAAACCATCATCCGGCTCAACGAAGGCGACATTCATCCCGGCGACGTGTTTGCGCTGAACGCGCCTTATAACGGCGGCACGCACCTGCCGGACATCACCGTGGTCACCCCGGTGTTTTCGGATGACGGCAGCGAGATCCTGTTCTGGGCGGCGTCCCGGGGCCACCACGCCGATGTCGGCGGCACCGCGCCCGGCTCGATGACGCCGCTCGCCACCACGGTGGACGAGGAAGGCGTGCTGATCGACAATTTCAGGCTTGTCGAGCGCGGCCGCTTCCGCGAGGCCGATCTGATCGAGCTTCTGACCGGTCACCCCTATCCGGTCCGCAACGTCACCCAGAACGTCGCCGACCTGAAGGCCCAGATTGCGGCCAACGAGAAGGGCGTGGCGGATCTCAGGAAGATGGTCGCCGATTTCGGGCTCGATGTGGTCGAGGCCTATATGGGCCACGTTCAGGACAATGCCGCCGAAAGCGTCGCCCGCGTGATCGAGACCCTGTCGGACTGCGAGTACGAATACCCGACCGACACCGGCCAGGTGATCAGGGTCAGGATATCCGTCGACCGCGACAAGCGTGAGGCGACGGTGGATTTCACCGGCACCTCGGAGGCGATGGAAAACAATTTCAACGCGCCCGAACCCGTCACCCGCGCCGCTGTGCTCTACTGCTTCCGGGTGATGGTGGAAAAGCCGATCCCGATGAATGCGGGCTGTCTGCGTCCCATCAGGATCAAAATCCCCGAAGGCTCGATGCTCAAGCCCGCCTATCCGCGCGCCGTGGTCGCCGGCAATGTCGAGACCTCGCAGCACGTCACCAACGCCATTTTCGGTGCGCTCGGTGCGCTCGCCAACAGCCAGGGTACGATGAACAACCTGACCTTCGGCAACGAGACCTACCAGTACTACGAGACCATCTGCTCAGGTTCCGCGGCGGGCTACGAGAATTCGGGCCGCGGATTTGACGGCACCTCCGGCGTCCACACCCACATGACCAATTCCAGGCTCACCGATCCGGAAATCCTCGAAATGCGCTTTCCGGTCGAACTCGAGGATTTCCATATCCGAGAAGGTTCGGGCGGCAGGGGCCGGTTCAGGGCCGGTGACGGCACCCGCCGCACAATCCGCTTTCTCGAGCGCATGGATCTCGCCATTCTCTCCTCGCACCGCAACCGTCCGCCGCTCGGCATTGACGGCGGCGGCGAGGGCGAGGTCGGCCTGACCCAGGTGCGTCGCCGGGATGGCAGCATCGAGACGCTGAAAGCCTGCGATCAGACGGTGCTCGAAGCAGGCGAAGCGGTGATCCTGACCACACCGACCGCGGGCGGTGCGGGCAAGGCCTGATCTGCCGCCCAAGGGCGTCCGATCCACAAGCAAACGCCCGGGCGATCAATCATCGCGCCCGGGCGTTCGTGTCTGATTTGGCCGCTTTCTCCCGGGTCAGCCCGCGAGGCGCTCCTGCGTGCCCGAATACATCGCCGCGATCTCGTTTTTGTTGAGTGCCGTGCCTGCAATGCGGCCCTCGACTTCGGTGGCCCCGGCGGCTCTCGCACATTCGAGATCATCTGGCGTGTGCACGCCCGTGACTGTGACGGCCGTTTCAACCACGCCCGCAAGCTGCAGGAACAGACCGAGCATATTGGCCAGCCGGTCCTCGCCGGCAATCGCCCTGATGTGGGCGAGATCGAGCCGGACACGATCGACCTTGTGCGGGCGGGTCATCGCCAGCCCGGCGATCCCTGCCGAGAACTCGCTCACCGCAATCTTCACGCCCGCTGTGCGCAGCCGGGCGATGGTCGCAAGCGCAGCCACGTTGCTTTCGGGAATGGCGCTCGTGCAGACGTCGCAAACCAGACGATGCGGAGCGATGCCGGTATTGGCGAGCATCGAGGTGACGAGGTCCGAAAAACCCGGCTCGGAAAGCTGCGCCGGCGACACCGGCACGACGACTTCGGTGGTCTTGCCCCAGCTTTGCGCCGCAAGCAGCACTTCGCCGAGCATCCATTTGCCGATCATCAGGATCAGGCCGCTTTCTTCCGCCACCGGCATGAAGGTTTCAGGCAAAATGATGCCGTGCTCAGGATGATGCCAGGTCAGCCGCGCTGTGAAACCGCTGGGCCGCATCATGGACGGATTCGCCATGCCCGAGCGATAGGCGGGCGTGTATTCCACGCCGAATGCCCCCGAACTCAGGCCTGCGCGCATGTCGGCTTCCAGATCACGCCGGATCCGGTAAGCGCTGTCCATTTCCTCGCTGAAGAAGGAGTGGCTCAGGCCGGGCGTCTCCTTGGCCCGGTAAAGCGCCAGATCCGCGCGCTTGAGCAGATCGGAAAGCCGGAACGATCCGGCATCCGACAGCGCAATGCCGATGCTTCCCGAGGTGTCGAGCGCGCCCTCGCCGAAATCGACCGGACGGAACACTGCGGTGGACAAACGGGTACAGAAGCGGCCGATTGCGGCCGCGCAGGGCGCGTCCTTCCACATCACCACGAACTCGTCCCCGCCCAGCCGGTAGACCAGCTGGTCCGGTTGGCACGCCTCGGCGATCCGCCCGCCCAGCACCTTGAGAACCTCGTCGCCCGCGGCATGCCCGAGCGTGTCGTTGATGAGTTTGAAACGGTCGAGATCGAAAAGCAGCACCGCAATCTGCTTGCCCGCAGCCCCTGCATCGGCGGAGAGCGCAGCTGCGTCTTCGCTCAAGGCGTGACGGTTGCGAAGCCCGGTGAGACTGTCGTGATACGCGGCATGATGCAATGTTTCGGCCCGCGCGCGCTCCCCGGCCAACTGCCTTGAAAGCTTGGCATGCCGGAAGCCCGCCACTGCCAACAGCAGCGCCAGACACGATGCCGCGGTGGCCAGCACCCGGGATACGGTAAATGTTGTGCCGCCGAGCGCGCTCTGGATAGACGATACGCCTGCGAAGACGTCTCCGGCATACATCGCCAGAGCTGTCAAAAGTCCGATTGCCAAACCAGCGAACGCATATCGCCGAATACGGTTTGGCGCATAAGAATTCAGCATCATGCCAAATACTCCTGTTCCACCCCGACAAGATGCACAACAGGATTTAACAAAGAATGACTGCGACTTTTTGCAGTCGCTTCGCAATTGAGTTTCTTTTTAATTAATTAAGGATTCCGGCATAGAACGGGTGAAAATCGGGCCGTGGCTGTACCCCGGCAACGGGATTCACAGGCCGGGCCCGAGCGTGTAGCACTGTGACAACACCGAACCGATTGACCCGAAGGCAGAACCATGCGCCGCCCCCGCCCGTTCGCCCGCTTCCTGACGCGCCTGACGGCGCGCATGTCCGCGCGCCCGCTCGCAGCCGCCCTCGTCCTTGGCGCCGGCCTCGCGCTTGCGGGCTGCAATTCCTCGAGCCTGACCGACGGACTGCAGCCGATCGGCAATGGCTCGCGCGCGGCGGCGACCGCCCCCGATCGGCCCGATGTGAAGAAACTCGATCCGCCCGGCCCGCTTCGCTACGGTGACCACAAGCCGGTCGATTTCGGCCGCCGCCACCCCGATCTCTATCCGGTTCACGGCATCGATGTGTCCAAATGGCAGGGCGACATCGACTGGAACAGGGTCAAGCGCGCGGGCGTCGCCTTCGCCTTCATCAAGTCGACGGAGGGCGGCGACCACAAGGACAGCCGCTTCGAGGAGTACTGGCGCCAGGCCCGGGCCGTCGGGATCCCGCATGCACCCTACCACTTCTATTATTTCTGCCGTCCGGCAGCCGAACAAGCAGCCTGGTTCATTGCCAGTGTGCCGCGGGAATCCGTCCAGATGCCGCCGGTTCTCGATGTCGAATGGAACAACCACTCCAAGACCTGCACCAAGCGCCCCGACCCGGCGACGGTGCGCGCCGAAATGAAGACCTGGCTCGACATCGTCGGTCGTTATTACGGCAAGCGCCCGATCATCTACACCCCGGTCGATTTCCACCGCGAGAACCTCGACGGCCATTTCAAGGGCCACCAGTTCTGGCTCCGCTCGGTGGCGGCGCATCCGCAGGACATCTATCCGGACCATCCCTGGACCTTCTGGCAGTACACCGGCACCGGCATGATGGACGGCATCAAGGGCCACACCGACATCAACGCCTTTGCGGGATCGAAGGCGCAATGGCGCGAATGGCTCGGGAAATACGCGCGCTGACGCAGCTCTGAACGTCCGCGACATGCGGTGACAAGGCGCATGGGAAAGCGAAGCAACCCGAAAGCTTCCACCATGCCGCCGGCTTTCCACTTCGGCCCAACCGGTATAGACCGTAGCGTCTTCGCCGTTTGGAAGGGAGCGGAACGCCATGCCGGAAATCGAAATCGTCCCATTCGAACCCGGTCCGCTGACGCCCGTGGAAGCGGCGGCGCTCGAAGCCCTCTATGCAGCCGCCTTCCCCGATGAAGACCTGTTTCCGCTGGTCCGGCGTCTGCATGCCGAAGTGCAGGATCTTGTTTCGCTGAAGGCGACGGTCGACGGGACCATTGCGGGGCACATCATCTTCACGCCGGGTACGATAGAGGACCTGCCGCGAGACCAGCGGCCTGATCCGAACCTGGATGCCGCTCCACCCTCACGAGGCACGCCCGCGGCACTGCTGGCGCCCCTGTGTGTTGCCCCGGAACACCAGCGCCAAGGCATCGGCTCGGCCCTGATCCGCGCCGGGCATGAGCAGCTCAAAACCCTGGGCATTGCCCACGTAATGGTGCTTGGCGACCCTGCCTATTATGGCCGGCATGGTTTTCTCGCCGGGCCGGACGTCGAACCGCCCTGCCCGCTGCCCGAACATTGGCGTGAAGCCTGGCAATGGCTTACCCTCGATCCATCCCTGCCGGCGCCCCACGGCAGTCTCACCGTCCCCGAACCCTGGAGGGACCCCGCACTCTGGACCGAATGAGCAGCCCGGCAGGAAAGCCAACTTGGTTCCCGTCGGGAATCACCGCATCATTGCCGCAATTCGGGGCTCATCTGCGGGCCTTTCAGGGAGCACGCGCCATCATGACATCCAAATTGTCCTTCGCCCTCGTCGCAACCGGCCTCGCCGCCATCACCGCAGCCATCCCGGCGCGCGCTCAGGGTCCTGCCTGCGGCGGCGACCTGACGAGCTTTCTGAACGGCGTGAAGACAGAGGCCGTCGCACGTGGAATCAGCCCGGAGGTTGCGGACCGCGCGCTCCGCAATGCTGCAATCGACCGCAAGGTGCTCTCGCGCGACCGCGCTCAGGGCGTCTTCCGGCAGACTTTCCTGGAATTTTCGCAGCGCTCGGTCAGCTCCAACCGCATGCAGGTGGGCGCCAAGCGGATGCAACAATATGCCGACACCTTTGCCCGCGCGGAGGCCGAATATGGCGTGCCCGCACCGGTGATCACCGCCTTCTGGGGGCTGGAGACTGACTTCGGCGCCGTGCAGGGCGACTTCAACACCATGAACGCGCTGGTGACGCTGGCGCATGACTGCCGGCGGCCCGAACTCTTCCGCCCGCAACTGCTTGCCGCCATCGAGATGGTCGCCCATGGCGATCTCGACCCGGCCCGCACCACCGGTGCCTGGGCCGGGGAAATCGGACAGGTGCAGATGCTGCCCGAGGACATCATCGAATACGGCGTTGACGGCGACGGCGATGGCCATGTCACGCTAAAGACCTCCTCGGAGGACGCCATCATGACCGCGGCCAATTTCATCCGCTCGCTCGGCTGGCGCGCGGGCGAACCATGGCTTGCCGAGGTAAGCGTGCCTTCGGGCCCCTTCCCTTACGAAAAATCCGGCCTCCGCCAGGGCATGACGGTCAGTAACTGGACCGGGCTCGGAGTGACATTCCGCAACGGTCAGCCGACGTCGCAGAACCTGCCGGCGGATCTTCTGTTGCCGCAGGGGCGCGGCGGACCGGCCTTCCTGGCGTTTCCGAATTTCGGGATCTATCTCGAATGGAACCAGAGCTTCATCTACACCGTGTCGGCGGCCTACTTCGCCACGCGGCTGGGCGGGGCGCAGCGTTACGATGCCGGCAATCCCGCGCCGGGGCTCGGCGATGCGGCCATGAAGCAGTTGCAGGAAAGGCTCGCTGCCCGCGGGCATGACGTCGGCGACATCGACGGAATTCTGGGTGCCGGTACACGCGGGGCGACCCGGGCCGAACAGTTGCGGCTCGGGCTTCCCGCCGATGGATGGCCGACGGCAGAGCTGCTCAATCGTCTTTAGGCGCCTTTGGGGCGGCCTTCGAGGCGCGTTTCCGGGGGGATGATTTCCCCGAACGCCCGGCAGTCGCCGGTTTGGTCTTGCCCGGTTTGGTGGCCCTCGACTTGGCCGTGCCGGGTTTGCCCGCGCTTGGTTCGGCCACGCTCGGTTTGGTGGGCTTTGGCTCGGCAGAAACAGCGCTTCCGGTCACGGGCTGCTGTTTGGGCGTCTCCAATTGTCCCGTCTTAGCCTTCGCTGATCGTGAGCGGGATGCACCGGTTTTGGCTTTTCCGGTCTTGGCCTCGGTCGTACCGGTGTTTTCCGCTCCGTTCTTGTCCGCTCCGGTCTGCGCTGGCATTTCTTCACCGGAGTCTGTGACGGGTGAAGGCGCTTCAGCGGCCCCGGCGTTCACATCCGCATCCGTCTTCCGGTCCTCCCCATCTTGCGAGGCGTCGGCAGCGGCGTCGGGATCCGTCTCAACCGGCCCGGAACCGTGCGGCTGGACGGCTTCTGCGCCCGCGCGGCGTACGCGGCGCTGATACAGCGCAAACCGCGCGGCCCGATAGCGCGCCCGGATCGCCCAGACCACGTTTTCCACCCCGTCAATCTCGCCCTCATAAGCGTTTGCCAGCGCCTCCTTGTAGGATCCCAGCCCCTCGCTCGCCATGTTCTCGACCCGCTCCATCAGGTTGAACCAGACCGGCGAGACCAGAAGCGAGATCGCCGTCACCGCGATCGCCAGCCGGTAGATGTCCGAGCCCAGCGCACCCGATGCAAAGCCGGCCGCCGCCAGCACGAAGGAGAACTCGCCCACCTGGGCCATCGAGAGGCCGGCAATCAGCGCCGTCTTTGGCTCCGATCCTGTAACCCGCAGCAGCAGGATGTTGAGAACCGTTTTCAACACCACCACCAGGAGTGCCGCGGCAAGAACCAGCCAGATATTGGCGGCAATAAAGTCCAGATCGATCAACAGCCCAATGGACAGGAAGAACACCACCAGAAGCAGGCTCTGGATCGGCTCGATCACCGGGATCACCTTGCTGCGCAGCGTCGAATTGCCGACGATGATCCCCGCCAGGAACGCGCCATAGACGGGAGAAAGCCCAGCCAGACCCGAAAGGGCTGCCGCCGAGAAGCACATCGCCAGCGACCCGATGGTCAGCAGGTCGACATTGTTCTCGATGGTGCGCGCATAGGGCAGCTTGAGTTTCGGATTTCGCCCGAACCACCACAAAAGCCCGGCCAGGAGCGCCACCGCGACGATCACCTTGAGCGCGACCGAAACCAGATCGATGCTTTCGCCGCCCAGGCTCGAGACCAGGATCAGCATCGGAACCACCGCGATGTCCTGCGCAATCAGCACGCCGATCGCAATCCGGCCCGACTCGGAGCGCAATTCGCCCATCTCGTCGAGCATCTTCATCGCCACGACCGTGCTCGACAGCGCGATGATGAAGCCAAGGATGATCGTTTCCGAAAAGCTCGCGCCGATGGCATAGGCCAGCACGGAGGCAAGCACCATCGCCGCCAGCAGCTGCCCGCCCGCCACCATCACGGCCTGATTGATGCTGCGCACGAAGGCCTTGATCGACAGTTCCATGCCGATGAAGAACAACAGCACCACCACGCCCATCTCGGCAAGCAGCGAGACATTGTCGGACGTGGAGATCACACCCAGCCCGGTTGGGCCGAGCAGAAGCCCGGCGAGAATGAAGCCGACCAGGGGGGGCTGCTTTAGACGCATGAAGCCGAGCCCGAGCAGTGCCGCCACCGCGATCGCAAGCGCAATCGAAATCAGCGCATCGGCATGGTGCCCGCCCTGCTCCGCCGCCTGTTCGACGACCTGAGTCACCGCACTCTCGACCGCCTTGACGGCGTCGACGATCTCTTCTTCCATCTACCGCTCCTTGCTCACAGAGCTTAGTGTGCTTCGCAGCAAAAGGAAAATGAACTTAACGGCAACCCCCACAAGCTTCTGAAAGACAAGGGAAAAGCCGATGAGATGGTCACAGACGACGACATCTCGTTTTCACGTTTCTAAAACCAGGATGCTTCAACGCATCAAAACCCGGAACCGCCAGGGGGACCGCGTTCTCATGGACATGAGTTGATCTGATGTTTGCCACAAGCGGCGAGCAATGCAGCAGAACACACACAACCCCACAGCAGCCGCCTCGCGAACATCATAACGCGCCCGATGACGCTCACCATTTGCACCTATTGGGTGTTCTTCTGGCTCAACAAGTTTCCCGCCCGAACCCGTCTCGGCCTTTTCCAACGGTGGGGCGATGACCGCATCGAGAAGTTCGCCATGTATTTCGAACGTCTCTCCTTCAATGAGGGCCTGACCTGGCCGACACCCCAGTTCAGCTCGGCTCGCCGAAGCCATTGATGTTGAAATAGAACCACACTGCCGTATCACTTCGGCTGCGCTTGCCGTCACGTGCCGTGCAGCAAGAGTGGAACCGTCGGACAGCAAGCTGGAATTGGGCGTGGACAGCTTGCCATTATTCTAGAATATCAGTATGAAATTGGCATCATGTGGTTGAGGATCCGTGTGATATCGAGGAGACTTGGTAATCGGCTCGTCACAGGGTCATGACAGTTTTGGGAGGAACTTTCGATGAAATTTCAGCACATTGCAGTGGCCGCACTGGCATCTACAGCATTGGTTGCAGTCTCCGGGCAGGCCTTCGCTGCACCGAAGACGCTCAAATGGGCTCACGTCTACGAAGTCAGCGAGCCCTATCACACCTGCGCCGTGGCGGCGTCCGATCTGCTCGCCCAGGCGACCGAGGACCGCTACAATATCGAAGTCTTCCCGGCTTCGTCGCTGGGCAAGGAAGTCGACATCAACGAGGGCCTAGGGCTCGGCACCGTGGACATCATCTATACCGGACAGCTGTTTGCCGGACGCTCCTATGGCCCCATCGCAATCGGCGGCGCGCCCTTCATGTTCCGCGACTATGATCACTGGGACAAGTATCGCAATTCCGATCTCTTTGCCGACATGGCCAAGGGCTATGAGGATGCGTCGGGCAACCACATCACCTCGATGACCTATTACGGTCAGCGCCACGTCACCTCCAATGTCGAGATCAATACGCCCGCCGACATGGAAAACCTGAAAATCCGCGTGCCCAATGCACCGCTCTACATGATGTTCCCGCAGGCCGTGGACGCCAACCCGACCCCGATCGCCTTCGCCGAGGTCTATCTGGCGCTGCAGCAGGGCACCGTCGACGCCCAGGAGAACCCGCTGCCGACCATCCAGGCCAAGAAGTTCTACGAGGTGCAGGACTACATCACGCTCACCGGCCACATCAGCGATGCGCTGATGACCATTGTCGGCGGCCCCACCTGGGGATCGATGACGCCTGAGGACCAGGAGGCCCTCGACAAGGTGCTCGATCAAACCGCCGAATGCGCCAGCGAGCAGATCATCCAGAAGGAAGCCGACCTGGTGCAGTGGTTCAAGGACAATGGCGTGACCGTCAACGAGGTTGACCGCACGCCGTTCCGGGAAGCCACGATGAAGCTGCACAACGGCCCGGACGCCACCTGGGATCAGGAAACCTACGACCGCCTGCAGGCCATCAAATAGGCCACACGGACAGTTGCGTTTCGCGGCGGCCCCGGGCCGCCGCGTCTCAGTCCCTTCGGAGGTTGCCCGATGTCCCGAGACGACAACAACGAAGACACATCCTCGATCGCTGATCTCATCCACGAGGACGATGAAGATCTTTCCGGATTCCAGCGGGATGACGGTCTGGTTATCGCCGTCTTCTGGGCGCTGGCCTTTGTGGTCTTCCTGCAATTCTTCACGCGCTACGTTCTCAACAATTCTCTCGGCTGGACCGAGGAAATCGCCCGCTTTCTGTTGATCGCGGTCACCTTTCTCGGCGTGGTCATGGCGGTCCGCCGCGAAAGCCAGATTGCGGTCGAGCTCGCCTTCCGCTGGCTGTCACGGCCGCTGCGCAAGGCGCTGCAATATGTCATCGATGTCGTGTCGATGGTTTTCTACGCCTTCATGGGCTACCTGTGCACGCAGGTTGCCGCGAGGACGCAGCAGAAAATGGTGTCGATCGATTTCCCCAAGTCCTCGGTCTACTGGTTCATCAGCGCCTGTTTCCTGGCCATGACCATCTACGGTCTGATCGTGTTCTGGCGACATGTCCGCACCGGTTCCAGCCGGTTGATCGACCCCGAAACCGCCAAGCTCACCGGCCCATCACTCTGATCCGCGCCACTCTGATCCCCGATACTCTGATCGAAGGCATGCCATGCTTCTGACCCTCCTCTTCGTCATGGTTTTCGCCCTGATCGCGCTTGGCATCCCCGTGGCCATCGCGCTCGCCGGCTCCTCGCTCGTCTTCATCCTGCTCGACGGCAGTGTTCCCGGCCTTGTCGTCGCTCACCGCATGATCAACGGCGTCGATTCCTTTCCGCTGCTGGCCGTGCCCTTCTTCATCCTGGCTGGAAACCTGATGAACACCGCCGGCATCACGGAACGCATCTTTGATTTCGCCAAGGCCCTGATCGGCTGGCTTCCCGGTGGACTGGGCCACGTCAACATCGGCGCTTCGGTGATCTTTGCCGGCATGTCGGGCGCAGCCGTGGCCGATGCTGGGGGCTTGGGCTCCATCGAAATCAAGGCGATGCGCGATGCGAAATACGATCCCGGCTTTGCCGTGGGCGTGACCGCAGCGTCCTCGACCATAGGGCCGATCATCCCGCCCTCCTTGCCGATGGTGATCTACGGTGTCGTCGCGGGCGCCTCCATCGGCCAATTGTTTGCCGCGGGTTTCATTCCGGGCCTGCTCATGGCCGTGGCGCTGATGATCATGGTCGCCTTCTATGCCCGCCGATACAAGTACCCGCGCGACCAGGCGTTCCGGGTCTCCGTTCTGGGCCGGGCCTTCGCCCGCGCGTTCCTGTCGCTGCTCACGCCGGTGATCATCGTCGGAGGCATTCTCTCCGGCGCCTTCACGCCCACCGAGGCGGCCATCGCGGCCTGTGCATGGGCGCTTGTCCTCGGTCTGTTTGTCTACCGGACGCTGACGGTGCGCCGCTTCCTCAAGGTGTCGCTGGATACGATCGAAACCACATCCGTGGTGCTGTTCATCGTCGCCGCCGCCTCGATCTTCGCCTGGATCCTGACGTCCAATCGGGTGCCGGAGCACTTTGCCAGCCTCATCCTGAGCGTGTCGGACAGTCCGATCGTCATCCTGCTCCTGATCAATCTCATCCTGCTGGTGGTCGGCTGCTTCATGGAAACCGTTGCCGCCATTACGATCCTGGTTCCGGTGCTCCTGCCGATCGCCCTCCACATCGGGATCGATCCGGTGCATTTCGGCGTCATCCTGGTGCTCAACCTGATGCTCGGACTGCTCACGCCACCTGTCGGCATGGTGCTCTACGTGCTCTCTCGGGTCTCGAAGGTGCCGTTCGAACGCTGCGTTTCGGCAACAGCCCCGTTCCTGATCCCGCTGTTCGCGGTCTTGATGCTGGTGACCTTCTTCCCGATCGTCACCATGTGGCTGCCGACCCTGATCTACCGCTGAGCCGGAGACATGGTGGAACGATCCAGGACCCGGTCATTCCGGGTACGGAAGTTCACAGCCGGAAAATTCACAATTTGTCGAATTCATCCTTGTCGACGGGCATCAGCATCACCGCAGTGGCCATCACTGCAAAGCCGAAGGTGCTGCCGAAGGAGACGAGCAGGATGAAGATCGCGGCAATGCGGCTCGATGAACCCAGGATCAGATCGCCGAAGCCGTTGATGTTGAAATAGACAACAGCAGCCGCCACAATCCAGCCGATGAGCACGCCTGCCAGCGTATTGACGATTACGAAGCGGATCAGTTTCGGCATGAAGGGACCTCCTTGTGGTGGTCGTGCTGCACTCATTCTACACTATCGCGAACCGCACGCCAAAACCGCGTGACACATCGGCGCGGGCGAGTTTTCCGGTTGTCCGCGCCCGGGGCCGCGCTGCTCAGTCCGCCATCGTCTCGAGACTGGCATAGCTGTCGGGGGCCCCCTCACCGTCGAAGGGCGTCGTCACCTCGACGAAGTCATCGGGATAAAACCCGTTGAAACGCGTCCGCAGCGACAGCGAATAGGCGCCGATATGACCGATCTCGATCCAGTCCCCGGTGTCGATCGTCTCGGGCAGCCAGAACGGCCGTGACAGGATGTCGACGGAATCGCAGGTCGCCCCGCAGACCCGGAACGGCACCACATTCTCCGGGTTTCCGTTGCGGATGCGCCGCGCAGGATCCGGAATGAAGCGGGCCGGAAGCGTGATCTTGCCGGTCCAGCTGTCGGAGAGCGAGGCCCAGATGCCGTCATTGATGTAGAGCCTCCGGCCCTTCCTCAAAAGCACGCGCACCACCAGCGAGAACGCGCGGGCAACCACCACCCGGCCCGGTTCCGCGACCAGCGGCATGTCGTCGAAGGCCCACTCCTTGATGTTGTCGCGGAGGTCGCCCATCAGTTCCTCCAGCGGAGGCATCGGCTTGGCTTTGCGGTTCGGATCGTGGCCGTAGACGGCAGGAAACCCGCCGCCGACATCAAGGCCAACAAGATCGACGCCGGCCCTGTTGCGCACCCAGTCTGCGGATCTGAGCGCCTGCTCGTAGGATTCGGGCTCTTCCACCTGGCTGCCGACGTGGAAACACAGCCCCACCTTGAAACCGATCCGGTCGAGCCTTCGCACCAGTTCCACGGCATGCCCCGGGGCCGCCCCGAATTTCTTCGACAGCTCGTACATCGCATGACCCTTGGTCTGCAGCCGCACGAAGATGGTGATCGATGCGGGATCGAGATCCAGCGCGCGCACGATCCTGAGCACCTTTGCAATCTCGTCCTCATGGTCGAGCGACATCACCCGGATATTGTACTTCTCCAGGGCCAAGCGGATGTCCGATTGCGCCTTTACCGGATGCATGTAGAGCATTTCCGCATCGGGTGACGCGGCGCGCACCGCCTCGAATTCACCGGGGGACGCCACGTCGAAAATCCGCACGCCTGCCTCGACCAGCGTCTTGAGCACCATCGGTTCGCCATTGGTCTTCACCGCATAGGCGGTATCACCCGGAAACAGCTTCATGAAGTTGACGGCATCCTGCTTGAGGACCTCGGGCCGGAAGCAATAGAGCGGATGATCGGGCCTGAGCTCAAGTGCGGCCTCGGTGCCGGTGGCGAATCGTTGCATCTATGTCTCCCGTTTGTTTTGCGGCGACCCTATCAACGCCCGTGAAGCCCGGCAAATGGCTGATTTGTGACAAGTCGCCGGATTCGGGTGGCGCCCGATGGCCATTCGGGGCATGACAGCTCCGAACTCGCATCGCACAGGCCTGAGACAATGACCGCATCGCTCCATCGTTCCATGGCGCCCGCCACCTGGGGCCTCCTGATCCTGCTCGGCTTCATATGGGGTGGTTCCTTCTTCTTCGCCCGCGTGGCCGTGCAGCACGTGCCACCGATGTCGCTGGTGCTGTTTCGCGTGGCGCTGGCGGCCATGGCGCTGCATCTGGTGTTCGGACGGATGCCGGGCTTTTATCAGACCCTTTCCAGCCGTTGGCGGGAACTGCTGGTAATGGGGCTGATCAACAACGCCATCCCCTTCACCCTGATCTTTGCCGGGCAGACCAAGATCGGCGCCGGTCTCGCCTCCATCCTGAACGCCACCACGCCCTTGTGGGCGGTGCTGGTCGCCCAGGTCTTCACCACCGATGAGAAGATCTCGACCGCCAAGCTGATCGGCTGCGCGCTCGGACTGGCCGGCATGGTGCTGCTGATCGGCCCCGCAGCACTCGGCATTGCCGACAGCCCGCTCTGGGCCAAGCTTGCTGTGGTCGGAGCCGCGGTCTCCTACGGGTTCGCCGCCTCCTTCGGCAAGCGTTTCCGGGATATCTCTCCGCGCATCACCGCCACCGGCCAACTGACAGCGTCGAGCCTGATCATGTTGCCGCTGGCTCTGGTGGTGGACCAGCCATGGACCATGGCGATGCCGCCGGCACCTGTCATCGCGGCGATACTGGCCCTGGCGTTGATCTCGACGGCTTTCGCCTATCTCGTCTTCTTTCGCGTGTTGAGCATCGCCGGCGCCACCTCCGCCTCCCTCGTCACGCTGCTGGTGCCGCCTGCGGCAATCCTGCTCGGCATCGTCTTTCTCGGCGAAACGCTGACCCTGATGGAAACCATGGGCCTGGGGCTGATCGCACTTGGCCTCTTGTCACTCGACAATCGCCTCTCCATAAAGCGTTGACGCAGGCACGGGCCGGTTCGATTTCAGTCCATCCACCGCCTGTCATTTCGCTGGGAGACTGTGATGGGCGAAAACCGCATGATGAGCCTCGGGGCGCTTGTCGCCGCCCGGGATGCAGGCAAAGCCTCACCGGAATTGATGGTCGCGCTCTGCCGCGATGCCATCGCCCGCAAGGACACGGAGATCAGGGCGTTCAGCTATGTCGCTGCCGAACCGGCCATCGCCTTCGACGGGCCGCTCGCAGGCGTTGCCATCGGCGTGAAGGATATCTTCGACAGTTTCGATCAGCCAACGACTTACGGTTCGCCGGCCTATGCCGGTCACCGGCCGCTTGCCGATGCGGCCATCGTGGACCTTGCCAGGCGGCAGGGCGCAACCATCATCGGAAAGACCGCGACCACGGAATTCGCCTACTTCCAGCCCGCTGACACGGTCAATCCGCACAATCCCGCCCATACGCCGGGCGGGTCCTCGTCGGGCTCGGCCGCCGCGGTCGCCGCGGGCATGGTGCCGGCCGCCATCGGTACCCAGACCGGCGGATCGGTGATCCGCCCGGCAGCCTTTTGCGGGGTCGCCGGTTACAAGCCGAGCTTCCGGCTCCTGCCCGCCACTGGAATGAAACATTTCGCGCCATCGCTCGATACCGTCGGCCTGTTCGCAGCCTCCATCAGCGATGTCGCCCTGTTCGCGAACCTTCTGACCGGCCGGGACCTGACCGTGGAACCGGTTGAGCCGGCACAGATTCGCGTCGGCCTCTACCGGTGCGCCGAACTTGGCAGCGCCGACTCCGAGATGCAGGACGCCCTCTCGGCTGCAGCCGACCGCGCCGCCGATGCGGGTTTCGATGTCGGCGAGATCGAGGAACCGGCAGCCCTCACCGAAGCCCGCGGAGCCCATTCGATCATTCAGGATCACGAGGCCGGACTTGCCTGCGGGCCGGACCTCTCCCGCTTCCGCGATCAACTAAGCCCCCGGCTCGTCGAGGTCATCGAAGGCGGCCAGGCAATCTCCCCGCAGGCCTACGACCAGGCCCGCAGGCTTGCGAAACGCGGTCGCGCCGCCGCGAAGCTGATGTTCGGCGAGGTCGATATCCTGCTGTCACCTTCGGCTCCCGGGGCAGCGCCGCACGGGCTTGAGAGCACAGGCGATCCTCGCTTCAACAAGCTCTGGACGCTGATGGGCGGACCAACCGTCAACATTCCCGGATTCAGGTCCAAGCAGGGATTGCCGCTAGGCATTCAGGCCATCGCCCGGTTCGGCCGTGACCGGCAGGTGCTGTCGGTTGCCGCCGCTCTGGAGCCGCTGCTATCAGCCGCGCAACAGAAGCAGACCCCGTCGTGAAACGGTGCACGAACGATCCATTTGCATGATGGCTATCCGGGCTCTTTCCAGGGCTTGGCCGTTTGAGACCCCGCAACAGGCAGATCGGATGCAAGCCGTGCACACCTCGCTCCGAGTTTGACCAAAAAATGGCATTTCACCGGAGTGTGCCTGCTCTGAAAACACGCCTTATGGCTGTATTTGACAGATTCTTAACAGAATTTTAATTTGCTAATAAGTCTTTAAGATCAGAAACTTGATAAGCGTTCCCGGATCATTTTTCCCAGTTCGCGTTGCATTGCAGCAACGATTTCCCTTTTCAGTCGCCCGATCCCGTGCCTATCATTCGAAGGTATAACGCCAAGGAGGACCACCATGGGATTTACGCAATCGCTCAATGCCCTTGTGATCTGTGCAGCGTTCATATTTGTCGGCGCAATGGTTTTCATCTGACCCGGTAAAGCGCCTTCACGATGGGAAAAGTTCAATGACGGGAGCGTTTCGGCGCTCCCGTTTTTCATGGTCTTTACCGTTACAGATGTGATCCGTGGAAGACGCCTGGCTCAGGCAGCCGCCCCCACAGCGGATGCCTCGTTGCCGCGCAACCCGAGAAGGTGGCAGATCGCGTAGACAAGCTGCGCCCGGTTCATGGTGTAGAAGTGAAAGTCGTCCACACCACGTTCAACCAGATCGGTCACCTGATCGGCGGCGATGGCGGCTGCGACCAGCGCCCGGGTTTCGGGATCCTTTTCCAGACCGTCGAAACGGCGCGCCAGCCAGTCCGGCACCGACGCGCCGCAAAGTTTCGAGAACCGCGCCACCTGGCCGAAATTGTGAATCGGCAGGATTCCCGGTACGATCGGAACGTAGATCCCGGCCTTGCGCACCCGCTCGACATAGCGCTCGTAGACATCATTGTCGAAAAAGAACTGGGTGATCGCACGGGTGGCGCCGGCATCGACCTTGCGCTTGAGCATGTCGATGTCGGTGGCGAAATCCGGGCTTTCGGGGTGACGTTCCGGATAGGCCGAAACCGAGATCTCGAAATCGTCGATCGCCCGCAGTCCGGCAACCAGTTCCGCGCCGTTGGCGTAACCGCCCGGGTGCGGTTCATAGGCGGCGCCCACGCCCTCCGGCGGGTCCCCCCTGAGCGCAACGAAATGCTTGACGCCCACTTCCTTGAATTCGCGCGCCACAGCATCGACGGACGCCTTGTCCGAACCGACGCAGGTCAGATGCGCTGCCGGCGAGAGCCTGGTTTCCTTGGAAATCCGCGACACCGTGTTGAGCGTCGGCTGTTTGGTCGATCCGCCGGCGCCGTAGGTCACGGACACGAAGTCGGGCTGAAACGGCGCAAGCCTGGAAATGCTCTCCCAGAGCTGGGTTTCCATATCGCCGTTCTTGGGCGGAAAGAACTCGAAGGAGACCTTGATCCGCTGGGACAGATCCTCGGCGCTGGCGCGGGGGGAGCTTGGCATATCAGGCAATTCCTGTGTTTGAAGAAGATGGTTCGGATGCAATGAGCAGGCGCGGATCACGGGCCAACCAGATTGTGACCGTCAGCGCGCCGGCGGCGCCGGTGTCCGCCGGCAGGTCGACGATCTTTTCGACCGTCAGGCCGCATTCCTCGAGCCATTCGCCCATTTGGGCATGGCTGAATCCGAGCCGCGCATGGGCGTGGTCGGTCCGCAGGACCTCGTGATCATGCGGGGCGAAATCGACGATAATGGCACGGCCGCCGGGCCTGAGCATGCGCGCGGCCTCGCTGATGGCGGGCAGCGGGTCGTGCAGGAAATGCAGAACCTGGTGGATCGTCACCACATCGAAGCTTTCACGGTCAAGCGGCAGGTTCAGAATGTCGCCCTGCCTGACCGAGGCATGGGTGATGCCGGCTTCATCGAGCTGCGCCCGGGCGATCGCCAGCATGTCACGGCTTGAATCGATGCCGATGGCCCGACGGTAGCGCTCAGACAGCAGCTCCAGCATGCGTCCCGTTCCCGTGCCCAGATCCAGAAGCCCGTCGAACGGGGTCCGGCCGATGAGCTTGAGGATCTCCGCCTCGACCCGGTCGTCGGAAATATGCATCTGCCGCAATTCGTTCCAGCTCGCCGCATTGGCGGCAAAATAGGCTTCCGCCCGGCTGGCGCGCGCCTGCTTGACGGTGGACAGCCGCGCCGCGTCACGGGCCAGATGAGCATCGGACGGGGACGCCGCGGCAAGCGCCTCTTCCATCAGCCTTGCACGGAGCCCGTCGCGCGAAAGCCGGAAATAGGCCCAGGCCCCCTCCTGGTAGCGTTCCACCAGTCCGGCCTCGCCCAGGAGCTTGAGATGACGCGAAATGCGCGGCTGGGACTGCCCCAGAACCTCGGTCATTTCACTGACCGTCAGGTCGCTGTGGCTCAACAGTGCGATCAGCCTCAGGCGCGTGGGTTCTCCCGCAGCCTTGAAGACTTCGACACACTCCTCCAGCGACAATGGTGACACAGACAACATTCGAACCCCAAAAATGATATAAAGATATGTTTATATCGCTTTCGAGCCGAGCGCAAGCTGAATGTCGCTTGCGCCTAAATTCGTGTCGCAACGGCATTGGGATGCGGTATCGCCCGCCGGAAACAGGATTTGAACCGGAGCCTCAACCGGGAGGGGAGCCAAGCCCGGCCGTTCCCGACCAAGACAGCTAGCCCGGCGGATAGATCCACTGTTCCCAGATTCGCGCAGTGACCGCCTCGCCGCTTTGGATTGTTCCGGGCTTCTCCACCCAGGCCACCACGCCGCGTCGACGCTTGGCGGCGGAAACGAAACTCAACGCCAGCTCCGTCTGGTCACGCTCGGGAAAATTGCGGGCGATCTCGTCGCCGGCAAACCGGCAGGGATTGTTCTCCCCATCGACCCGTAAGGTCACGCCGCCCTCGAAGAAAAGCTGGGTGCGCGGCGGCAGCATGGTCAGCAGCGGAATGCCCTCAATCACCATGTTGGCGCCGATCCAGCCCGGTTCGATCCGGTCGATGCCCATGGTGCGCGCAGCAATCGCCAGTTCGTCCTCGGCAACGATCGACACCTGACGCTCGTTGCGGATCTCCGTACCGCGCGGATACCAGGGCTCACGCCCACCGGATTTCCGGGTCGAGCCGGCATGGAAATCATCCTTGATGCCCTCGAAAGTCAGGCTCAGGCTTTGGCATTTATCGCTCGGGAACCCGTCGCCACGTGCGTCAAGCAAGGCACTGACGCGGCCCTCGATCTTGCGCCCCTTTGTGATCTGCGGCAGCGCATCGGCCTCGTCGGCAAAAAGAGGAAGGGTCATTGCGGGCTCCGGCAATTGATAACTGTCGAGACCTCAGCCTATGCCAACCGAGCTTGATGCACCAATCAAAAGCGTGAAAGCTTTGGCAGATCGATGCCCCCTCGGGGGCTAGCCGGTTTCGCGAACCCGGCGCCCGGCAAGGGCCTGCCAGGGGAGCGCATTCTCGGGCAGCCGTCGCACAAGCGATTGCATCGCAAGCATCAGCAAGCAGACCAGCACTGACGCCGTAACCGCGACGGCCGCGGCCTCCGAGCCGAGGCCTGAATCCTCCAGGCTCAGCAGAGCCACGCCGAGTGTCTCGTTGCCGGCCGACCACAACAGCGCCGACACGGTCAGTTCGTTGAAGGCCAGCAAAAACACCATCAGTCCGCCTGCAAGCAGCGACGGAAGCACCAGCGGCAGGATGATGAACCTGAGCCGCTGGCCCATTCGCGCGCCATCGCAGACCGCAGCCTCCTCGACGGCGGAATCCAGCGTCGCCATCGCCGCCAGCACCGGTTTGAGTGCAATTGCGAGAAAGCGCGCATGATAGGCAAACAGGATGATCCACGGCGTGGCATAGATCGAAAAGCCCAGCAGCGGCAGCGGCCGGATGAACAACAGGATGCAGGCGATCGCAAGCACAATGCCCGGCGCGGCATAGGGCAGCTCGATCAGCGCCAGCACGGGGGTCCTGACCCTCACCGCTGCGCGATCGAGCAGATACGCGAAGACGAGTGCGAGACAGCACAGGCTCGCCGCGGCAGCCCCGGCAAACAGCATCGAATTGCGGAATGCCCTGACTGTCAGGTCCTGCCTGAACAGCACCTCGCCATATTGCGCGAAGGTCAGGCTGTCGAGCGACAGCCGCACGCCATAGGCCGGCACCAGCGAGGTCGCGACCAGCGACATCAACGGCAGCAGGATCGCCACCGCGATGAAGCCCCAGACCGCCAGTTCGAGCGGAAGCCGCGCCCTGCCGAGCCGCCAGAACGGCTCCAGTGCGAAATCCGCCTCGAGCCGGCTTTGCTGGCGCGCCAGCAGCCAGCCCGCGGCAATGACCCCACTTGCCGCGATCGCCGCGATGAGAACCGAGATCGCCGCAGCATCGTTGATCGATGACGGCCCGAAGCTCGCAAGCTTCTGATACAGCAGCGTCGGCAACGTCAGGTAGCCGACCGGCATGCCGAGCAATGCCGGAATCCCGAAATTTCCCGTTCCCGCCACCAGCACCAAAAGCGCGGCGGAAAGCAGAAACGGACCAAGCAAAGGCAAAACGATGCGGCGGATGATATGCAAGGGGCCGGCGCCGTCCAGAAGGGCCGCCTCGATCAGCGGCCGCGGAAGTCCCGAGAGACCCGCCGCGAGCGTGATCGCGACCAGCGGCGCATGGTGCAGTCCCATCACCAGGATGATGCCGAATTCGCCCAGCATCGGGTTCGGTGTGCCCGGCGCGGGCGCAAGTCCGACCAGCTTCAGAAGCGGCGAGGCCGGTCCGGCCAGGGTCTTGAAGGCAAGGGCCGAAATCTGCGGGGCGATCATCAACGACAGCACCATGATGAACGCCATGGCGCCACGCCCGCGCATGTCTGTCACCGACAACACCAGGGCGAACACGAGCCCCACCGCCATCGCCACCGCGCCGGAGCCGAACGCGACCGTAAGAGTGTTGAGGGTGGCACGGCGCACCTCGGGCGTATCCAGCACGGCCCGGAACTCTGCAAATCCGCCTTCGAGTGCGGCTGAAAGAAGCCGCCCGACAGGCGCAATCGAAAATACCAGGATCGACACTGCAAGCAGCAGCACCAGACCCGTGCCCTCGCGCCAGCGCCAGACGGGATTGGCCGGACCGCGCAGCGTGAGGCGCGGTCCTGCTGTTTCGGAAAGGGTCAAGCTGGCAGCCTTACTGACCGAAGATTTCGGCGAACCGCGCCTTGTTGCTTTCGGCTTCCTCAAGCGCCTTTGCGGCATCGAACGGCATCACCTTGATGGTGCTGCGATCAGGAAAACCGGCAGGGACGTCAACTTCGGGATGGGCCGGAAGATAACCCTGGCTCAGCGCCAGTTCCTGGCCTTCGCGGGACAAGAGGAAGTCGACGAAAGCCTTGGCTGCTTCCGGGTTCTGCGTCGAGGACAGGATCGCCACCGGCTCGGAGATCGCCGAGACCCCCTCTTCCGGGAACACGAACTCGACCGGCGCACCCTTGGCCTTCTCGCGGATCGGGAGAAAGTCGACGACCATGCCGTAGAGCTTCTCGCCGCCTGCGACCTGCTTGAGCACGCCGCCATTGCCACCCGAAGCTTGCGCGCCATTGGCGGCGAGACCCTCGTAATAGCCCCAGCCGCTTTCGAGATTGTCGACCAGCGTGGCGGTGTGAATGAGCGCGGCACCCGAGGTTAGCGGCGACGGCATCGCGATCTGCCCCTTGGCCTCGTCCTTGAGGAGGTCCTGCCAGGATGAGGGCTTCATGTCGGCTGCGGTGTTGTACATGATGCCGGTGGTGATCAGCTTGGTGCCGAACCAGGTCTTGTCGGCGTCATGGGTGCCGTCCGCATAGGCGGACACGTCAGCATCGGGATGGGCCATCAGCAGGTCGCGCGCCTTGAGGCCTTCCATCGTAACGCTGTCGGCGATCAGCAGCACGTCGGCAGGCGTCGATCCGGCGGCGAGTTCAGCCTCGAGCTTCGCCATGATCTTGGTGGTGCCGTCACGCACGAAGGTGACATCCACATCCGGGTAGGCTTCCATGAAGGCGTCGATCGACTGCTGTGCGTCGGTGTTGGGCTGGCTGGTGTAGAGCGTCAGCGTGCCATCAACGGCATGGGCGGAGGTTGTGACGACGGCGAGCGAGGTCATCAGGCCGAGCGAGAGCGAAAGCAGGCGGTGCATGGGGCAACTCCGAGGTTTTGACAGAAAACAGGTGAGCCGCCGGAGTAAGCCTGTCAGGTGACACGCCGATGACAAACCGCCCTCTGTCATGTCACGCCAGACAAACATTCGCCGGACCGCCCGGATTGCTTGCGGGACGCCCCGCAGGGCGGCGGATCAGTCCCCGCTCGCAGCTTTGCCATGGATGTGCTATGATCCCCGGGCTTGGGGGCGCGCGACTGGATCAGGGAGATATCCGGATGTCAGCAGCCACAGTCTCGACACCACCAGAATTCCCCGTCACCGCGGCCGTGCTGAGAACGGCCCGCATGGGCGGGACCGCGCCGGCTTTGATGCTCGCCGCGGCTCTTGTCACCCCGAACATCGCGAGTGCAGCCGATATGTCCTGCAACCGGCTGCTCGAACCGGGGCAGACAATGATCTGCTCGGGCTTCGAGCCGAACTGGGCGCTTGAACTGACCTGCGATGGCGGCATGAACGCGAACTTCATCGATGCCTTCTCGGGCGACGGCATCCAGACGACGCCAGGCAGCATCGACTTTTCGAGCGAAGATCCCTGGCAGCTTGAAACCAGCCATCCGGTGCGCGGAACCATCGCCTACACGCCAGCCGGCTGCACCGACGAGAGCGACAGGGTGAGCGATTTCACCTTCTCGCCCACCGCCGCGCCCGGCTTGTCAGAACCGTTCTACCCGTTCTGCTGCCGGATCGAATGAGGTTCTCTTACCACTCCCCGATGGTGCCGTCCCAATTGTAAAACTGCCCGGTGCCCGCGAGCCTCAGCGTTTCGGCGAGCGCCAGGATGCCGCCGGCGCTCTCGGCGGGCGCGACATCGGCGTTGCTGCCGCCCATGTCGGTCCGGACCCAGCCCGGATGCACCAGCGCCACGGCTATGCCCTGCGGCTCGAGATCGGTGGCGAGCCCCTGCATCACCTTGTTGACCGCCGCCTTCGAGGCCCGGTAGGCGATGCGGTCGGACTTGGCGTAGGACATCCGCCCCATCTGCGAGGACACCGTAAGGATGCGCGGATTGGCGCTGCGCTTGAGATGCGGCAGGAAGGCCTGCGCCACGGCCAGCGGCGCGAGCGTGTTGACCGCAAACGTCTTGGCAAATCCGTCGAAATCCATGTCCAGCGTCGATTGGCGATCCGGCCCTATGATGCCGGCATTGTTGATCAGAATGTCGATCGGTTCGCTGATGGAAGCCGCCGCCGCACGAACCGCCTCATGATCGGTGACATCGAAAACCAGGTCATGAAACTGCGGATGATGACAGATATGCGCGTCCGGGTCGGTCACGGCCTGGCGCGCAGAGCCGTAGACCGTCAAGCCCTTCTCGAGCGCCTGTTTGGCAAGTTCAAGTCCGATGCCGCGATTGGTTCCGGTGATGAGGATGGTGGTCATGGCGGGATCCTTGTTGAACGGTTTCGGGATCCTTGAACAGACTCCCGACCATCCCGTCAACTTGGGAAAAGGCTCATTTCGTGGAGACGAGCCCGCAGTCCTCAAGCCTCAGGCTGGCAGCATGGTGTCCAGCATGCCGGCGATTTCATCTTCGGTGTAGGGCTTGGGCACGACCGGATGATGCGCGAGGTCTTCACGGATGCCGCTCGCGCCGTATCCGCTTGCGAAAAGCAACGGAACGCCGAGATCCGCCAGCCGGCGGGCGTAGGGAAAGATGTGCTCGCCCGCGATATTGACATCGAGGATTGCCGCATCCGCCCGGAAATCGCCGTCCAGGACTTTCTCGAGATCCTTCAACGTCATCACCGGGCCGATCACGAAGTGGCCGAGGTCTTCCAGGATCATTTCGAGGTTCATCGCGATGAGGCTCTCATCCTCGACGACAAGGATGGACATCGGTTTGCGTGCGTCAGCTTTCATATCCGAACTTTCGCGCCGCTCAACAGGGCGGCTTCAAGGGTGATGATACAGGAGAACCCCTGTTCACAAAAGGAGGGTTCGAAGGTGCCGCCGAATTCGCCGGAGACGATGCTTTGGATCAGGCGGGTGCCGAATCCCTTTCCGTCTGGCTTGACTGCCGGCGGCCCGCCGGTTTCCCGCCAGGTGAGTTTCAGTAGCCCTTCCGGCTCCTCGTGCCATCGAACGGTGACATGACCGGCGTCACTGCTCAGGGCGCCATATTTGACGGCGTTGGTCGAGAGTTCATGAACGAGCATGGCAAGCGCGATCGAGGCCTTGGGCGACAGGGTGAAGCGCGGCCCGTCGAGGCTGATGCGCTCCGGATCGAACACGGCAACTTCCTGTCCGATGATCTCGCCGAGATCGGTGCTGGTCCATTCCTGCGCACTCAGAAGGTTGTGCGCCTTGGAAAGCGCTGCGAGCCGGGCCCCTATGTCGTGCCGCGCCGTCGCAGGATCCGGCGCCGAACGAAGAGTCTGGGAGACGATGGACTGAACGGAAGCCAGCGTGTTCTTGACGCGGTGGTTCAGTTCCGCGAGCAGGAGGCGTTGGCGGTGCTGGCGTTTCACGTCTTCGCTGCGGTCGCTGCCCTGCACGAAGACGCCGGTGATGTTGCCCTTCGTGTCGCGGATCGCATCGTAGGAGAAATCGAGAAAGGTTTCCTGCAATTCGCCCGTTTCCACGTTCCGGATCATCACCCGTCTGGCCTCCGCCTGATACTGCGTGCCTGTCCGGTAGACGTCGTCCAGAAGATCCATGATCCCCTGTTCGCTGACTTCCGGCATCGCCTCGCGAACGGTCTTGCCGATCAGCTGGCGCTCCCCGACAAGGCGCAAATAGGCGTCGTTGGCGAATGTGAAAACATGATCCGGGCCGGTGAGCACGGCGAAGAAACCCGGCGCCAGCTGGAAAAGCCGCCGGAATTCGGCGCTCTCGGACATCAGCGCCTTGTGCTGCTCCTCGGCTTCGCGGGCCCGCTCGAGCAACTGTGTCTCGGCCCTCCTGAATGGCAGGCTGGCCGCCTGACGCAACCTGACGATGTCGGTCACATCGACCGTATTCTGCATCACATATCTGTCGATCCCGGACTTGTCGGAAACAGGCGTGTGGACAGCCGTCCAGTAGCGCTGCTCCATGCCGCCGCCCAACTCCGGTGGGCGCGGAATGTCGTATGGAATATAGGCGAGCGTATCGGCTTCTCCGGTTTCGATGACTCGGTCGAAGGATTGGCGCAGTCGCTGCCCGCTCTCTCCGTCATTGGGAAACAGATCGAACAGGTTCCGGCCGATCAGCTCGTCCCGGTCGCGCATGACGACCTTCTCGTAAGCCTTGTTGACGGCCACGTAGCAATGATCGCGATCGAGAACCATGTGCGGACTTGGCAGCGCATCGAAGAGGTCACTGAAGTCAATCACAAGGTCACGACCGTCATCTGTTTTTTTGAGCAAGACTCATACCCCCGGACGTTGCCCCACACGCGAAAACGCGGCTGAGGCAACGAGGTTCCACGCGCGGGGAGATTTTTTTATCCTATCTCGTCAACGGCTTGTAAGTGACGCGCCTGGGGTTGACAGATTCCGGGCCAAGGCGGCGGATCTTGTCCTTCTCGTAATCCTCGAAGTTGCCCTCGAACCATTCGACATGGCTGTCGCCCTCGAAGGCGAGAATGTGGGTGGCGAGACGGTCGAGGAACATGCGGTCATGCGAAATGATGACGGCGCAGCCGGCGAAGTTTTCCAACGCCTCCTCAAGCGCGCCCAGCGTTTCCGTGTCGAGATCGTTGGTCGGTTCGTCGAGCAGCAGCACGTTGCCGCCGGATTTGAGCAGCTTGGCCAAGTGCACCCGGTTGCGCTGACCGCCCGAAAGCGTGCCCACCTTCTGCTGCTGGTCACCGCCCTTGAAGTTGAAGGTCGAGCAATAGGCGCGGGAGTTCATCTCGTGCTTGCCGAGCTTGATGATATCGTTGCCGCCGGAGATTTCCTCCCAGACGGTCTTGTCGCCGTCGAGTGAATCGCGGCTCTGGTCGACATAGGCGAGGTTGACGGTCTCGCCGATGGTGATGTCGCCGGAATCGGGCTTTTCCTGTCCGGTGATCATCCGGAACAGCGTGGTCTTGCCCGCGCCGTTGGGGCCGATCACGCCGACGATGCCGCCGGGCGGCAGCTTGAAATTGAGGTCGTCGATCAACAGCCGGTCGCCATAGGCCTTGGACAGACCCTCTGCCTCGATCACCACCTGGCCGAGCCGCTCGCCGGTGGGAATGACGATCTGCGCCTCGCCCGGCCGGCGGTCGCTGGCGGACTTGACCAGTTCGTCATAGGCCCGGATACGCGCCTTCGACTTGGCCTGGCGGGCCTTCGGAGACGAGGCAATCCATTCCTGCTCGCGCGAAAGCGTTTTCTGTCGGGCCGCGTCCTCGCGGCCTTCCTGCTTCATGCGCTTGGCCTTGGCTTCCAGATAGGCGGTGTAATTGCCCTCATAGGGAATGCCCCGGCCGCGGTCGAGTTCGAGAATCCAGCCCGTCACATTGTCGAGGAAGTAGCGGTCATGGGTGATCATGATCACGGCGCCGGGATATTCGCGCAGATGCTTTTCAAGCCATGCGATGCTTTCGGCGTCGAGATGGTTGGTCGGTTCGTCGAGCAGGATCAGGTCCGGCTGGCGAAGCAGCAGCGCGCACAGCGCGACGCGGCGCTTCTCACCACCGGAAAGTCCCTCGACAGAGGCCTCGCCCGGCGGGCAGCGCAGTGCTTCCATCGCCATCTCCACCTGGCTGTCGAGATCCCACAGGTTCTGGGCGTCGATGATGTCCTGGAGTTGCGCGCCCTCGTCGGCGGTCTCGTCGGAGTAGTTCATCATCAGTTCGTTGTAGCGGTCGAGGATCGCCTGCTTTTCGGCCACGCCTTCCATCACGTTCTCGAGCACAGTCTTGGACGGATCGAGCTGCGGCTCCTGCGGCAGGTAGCCACGGGTCGCCCCTTCGGCCAGCCAGGCTTCGCCCGTGAACTCGTTATCGAGCCCGGCCATGATCCTGAGCACCGTCGATTTACCCGCGCCGTTGGGACCCAGAATGCCGATCTTGGCGTCGGGGTAGAACGACAGGTGAATGTTTTCGAGAACCTTCTTGGCGCCATAGGCCTTGTTGAGACCTGCCATGTGATAGATGAACTGCCGTGCCACGATGTGCTCCAGACTGAATTTGGGGTGGTTTTGAGCGCTATCTATGCGAATCGACGGCCAAGGGCAATGCAGGCGGCAAAGACTGACCGCCCGCTCGACCGGTTCCTCAGTCCCCGCCGGTCGCTTCCACCTGGCTGATGCGAAACGCCTGGCGGTTCGCATAGGCTGTTTCGGGCACGTGGTTTGTCATCTCGATGTAGCGCGGATGCTCGGCAACCTCGCCCGCCGATATCGGCGTCAGGCGCCATCGCTCGGCAACGAAGCTTCCCGGTTCGGCCACCTGCCTGAGCTGCTGCAGAAATGTCTGCTCGAAAACGATCGCGCCTTCGAGATCCAGCGAGAGCAGGCTCGCATTGTCGAACACCACATCGATGATCATGGCATTGCGAAAGCTCGCGCCACCAATGCTGGCGGCTGTGAAATCCGCCATCGCCACCGCGGCATCGTCGAACACCGGCGCAATGCCGTGGATATCCCTGAAGTCGGTGCGGTAGATGACGCTCTTGCGAAAGCTCGCCCCGGCCATGTTGGTGCGCAGGAAATCAAGGTCTCTGGCAGTGAACGGCTCCTCGACGTCCTCCGCGGCAATCGAGGAGAAATCGCTGGTTCGGATGACGGCGTTGTCGAACCGCGCATGGTCGAGCTGGGCTCCGCCGAACCGGCAATCTCGCATCCGCGTCCAGGAAAAATCGGCATAGGCCAGCCGCGCATGCCGCATCGACAGGCCCAGCGCCTCCTCGCGGCGGAACTCCGCATAGGAGAAATCCGCGCCCAGGAAGGTCAGGGCCTCTGTCTGGTGAACCGAGTTCGCCGTCAGCATTGTCAGCAGATCCCCGCGCTCAGGGCTGACGGCGCGGTCGACCAGCCGCTCCCGGTTTGTGGGGTCCTCGCGGTCCAGCACCGACGGATCCGCCAGCACCGCCGGCCGCCGCGCCAGCGCACTCCGGATCAGGCCGTCAGTATCGCGCGGATTGGCGTTCGAGGGCGCCAGGTAGCGGTAGGGGCGCGCCACCAGGCTTGCCGCAATGATGCGGCCCCGGGTCGAACTCCTCAGGTCGGAAAGATCGAAATCATCAATATCGCCGCCACTGTCCAGAAAGTCCTGCCGCTCCGCGCCGATCAGCGAACCGATCTCCACCACCTCCGGGCCGATCTGCGCGCTGCGCTCGGCCTCGGCCAACTGGATCTGCGTATCGATCAGGCTGTTCTGGAAGTCGATGCGCTGGTTCTGTTCGACCAGAAGCCCCGATTGCGCCCTCAAAAGCTTGTTTTGCTCGAACAGGAGCGCGGACCCCGCCAGAGCCGCCATGGCAGCAATCAGTCCGGTAATCGAAGCCACCAGCCAGCGCCGCGAACTGACCCAGGCATATCGCGCCAGTGCGATCTCGGCGAAATTCCGCGCCGCCTGCGTCGCTTCGTCGACCCGCTGATTGGCTGCATAGCGCGCCACATCCGCCAGCGGTCCGGCAAAACGCGTGACCTCGATTTCAGACCGACGGAACAGCCAGCGCCAGAGCGGCTGCCGGAACACGAAGACCAGCGACAGGATCACCAGCACGAACAAGAGCGCGCCCAGAATGATGCCGAGCACCACAGACCCGTGGTCGCTCAGGAACCCGGGCATGAAGATCGCCGCGGGAATGCCGCAGGCGATGCCGAGTACGAAGATCAGAAAGCCGAGGCCCGCACGCGCGCCGCCGAACCGGACCTCGGGTTCCGGTCTGTCGCCCAGCAGCGTCGCCGTGTCGGCATCCGCCAGTACCTCATCCAGATCGCTGGCGTCGATTTCGTCCTTGCCCGCCACTTTTCCCTTCCCGCCTTGCGCATGCCACCGCAGACATCCGGTGGTTCGGCACACAGTGACCGAAAGCGCCCCCGGTCGGATAAACCCTAACCAAAGCTGCGCAAAAGAAAAGTCTCAGGCTGGCGGGAGCGCCAAAGCGGGCGCGGCGTCAGGAGGCGAAGCTGACTTTCACGCCCTTCTGCCGGAAATAGGATTGCATGATCTTGCGGCCCTGGCGGTTGGACTGCGCCAGCTTGCCCGGATCGAACACGGCCTCCTTGACCCCTTCACGCGCCATCGCGGCCTTCAGCGCGGCGATATGACTGTCCAGGTCTTCATTGTCGTTCTGAATCGACGCGTAGATGTTGTCGATGGCTTGGTTCAGGCTCAGATCGCTCACGTCTTGCACTCCATGTCTCGTTGCCACTCACCTAGCGATTTTTTGAGTTGGGGCAAGCGCCGGTTTGATTGCACGCTTGACGCTCGAAGCAACGCGGGGTCATGTGATTGCCATGACAGAGCAGGATTTCTCCCCCTTCACCCTCGAAAGCCCGACCGGTGCGGCCTTGGCCGTAAGGCACATGCCGGCTGCCGGTGCGCCGCGCGGGGTTGTTCAGATCAATCACGGGCTGGCCGAACACGCGGCGCGCTACCGGTCGTTCGCAGGCTTCCTCGCCGAGCGCGGCTATCACGTCTACGCTCATGATCACCGCGGCCACGGCGCGACCCGCGCAACCGATTCGATCCCCGGCGCATTTGCTGGGTCAGGTGGCGCCGACAAGGTGATCGCGGACGTGGCCGCCGTTCACGCTCACATCCGTGGGAAACACCCGAACCTGCCGGTGATCACCTTCGGTCATTCCATGGGCGGGCTGATTGCGCTGAATTTTGCCGAAACCCATCCCCGGGCCAGCCACGCGCTCGCGGTCTGGAACTCGAACTTCAAGGCCGGCGCCGCGGGCCGCGCGGGACAGGCCCTGCTCGCCGTCGAGGCCTTCTTCAAGGGATCCGACACGCCGAGCGCGATCCTGCCCAAGCTCACCTTCCAGGCCTGGGCCAAGGCGATGCCCGACCGGCGCACGGATTTCGACTGGCTGTCGCGCGATCCGGCAGAGGTCGACGCCTACATCGCCGATCCGCTCTGCGGCTGGGATGCCACGGTCAGCATGTGGCGCGACGTGTTCGACCTGATCTATCGCGGCGGCAGCATCGAGCAGCTCGAAAAGCTGCCGAAAGACCTGCCTGTTCACCTGCTCGGCGGCGCCGACGATCCCGCCACCGACAAGGGCAAGGCCATCGAATGGCTGGCGGACCGGATGCAAAACACCGGGCTCGAAAACATCGAAAGCCGGGTGTTGCCGGACACGCGTCACGAAACGCTCAACGAGATCAACCGCGACGACGCGATGAGCCGCTTCGCGGAGTGGCTGGACCGATACATCCCCGCACCGTCCTGAACCCTGCCATATGCCGAAGCCATGAATGTGGCCTCAGGACAAGTCCTGATATCGGCGAGCCGGCACGTTCAAACCCCGCCGGTGCGGGCGTGACACAGTCCGGACAAACCTGCTAACAGACAATCCCGAGATGGCCCGGTCTTGCCACCCAAAGCGGCTCCTCGCGAAGAGCAGGCGCGAAAGCCGGAAATCACTGTGAGCAGATTATGACGCAAGAGCAAAGCTCCACTCCCCTCCCGCCGCTTCACGGGGTCCGGGTCATTGAACTGGCGCGCATCCTGGCCGGTCCCTGGGCCGGTCAGTTGCTCGCAGATCTGGGCGCCGACGTGATCAAGATCGAACACCCCGAAGGCGGCGACGACACCCGCCGCTGGGGCCCGCCCTTCGTCACGGGCGCCGACGGCGAAAACCTTTCGGCCGCCTATTACCATTCGGCCAATCGCGGCAAGCGCTCGATAACACTCGACATCGCCAGTGCCGAGGGAGCCGCCGCCGCCCGCGATCTCATCGCCACCGCCGATGTGGTGATCGAGAACTTCAAGGTCGGCGGACTGAAGAAATACGGCCTCGACTATGACAGCCTGAAACAGACCAATCCGGCGCTCGTCTATTGTTCGATCACCGGTTTCGGCCAGACCGGCCCCTACGCGCCGCGCGCCGGATATGACTTCATCATCCAGGCCATGGCCGGCATGATGTCGATCACCGGCGAGAAGGGCCGCGAACCGCAAAAGGCGGGCGTCGCCATTTCCGACATCTTCACCGGTCTTTATTCCGTGATCGCCATTCAGGCGGCGCTGCGCCATGCCGAGAAGACCGGCGAGGGCCAGATGATCGACATGGCGCTGTTCGACACCCAGGCGGGCATTCTCGGCAACCAGAACCTCAACTATCTGATCTCCGGTGAGGCCCCGGTGCAGATGGGCAACGCCCACATGAACATCGCGCCCTACGAGGTGTTTCCGGTCAGTGACGGCCATGTGATCATTGCGGTCGGAAATGACGGGCAGTTCCAGCGTTTCTGCAAACTCCTGAACAACAAGACGATGGCCGCCGACCCGGACTTTGAGACCAATCCGTCCCGTGTCGCCCACCGCGACCGCTTGCGCGAAGAAATCATCGCCGCAATGCGAAGCTGGACCAAGGCCGATATCCTTGCGGCCTGTGAGAACAATGCCGTACCGGCCGGGCCGATCAACACCATTGCCGAGATGTTCGCCGATCCGCAGGCGATTGCGCGCGAGCTCAGGATGGACCTGAGCGACAGGGCGGGCACGGACATTCCCTCGGTCCGGGCGCCGATCCTGCTGCCGGCATCGCCCCTCACTTACAACCGGCCAAGCCCGCGTCTTGGCGAGCATACCGACGAGGTGCTGGCCGAACTCGAAGACATCCGATCAAGAGGTCCAAAGACATGAAAACCGGCGGCGAACTCGTAGTCGACACATTGAAGGCCAACGGCGTGGAGCGCCTTTTCTGCGTGCCGGGCGAAAGCTATCTTGCGGTGCTCGACGCACTGGTCGATTCCGGTGTCGGCGTCACCGTGTGCCGCCAGGAAGGCGGCGCGGCAATGATGGCCGACGCCTGGGGACGCCTGACCGGCAAGCCCGGTGTCTGTTTCGTCACCCGCGGCCCCGGCGCGACCAATGCCACTGCCGGGCTGCACATTGCGCGCCAGGATTCGATCCCGATGGTGCTTTTCATCGGCCAGGTGCAGCGCGATGCGCGCGAGCGCGAGGCCTTCCAGGAGGTCGAGTACCGCCGCGCCTTCACCGAATTCGCCAAATGGGTGGCCGAGGTCGACGATCCGGCCCGCATCCCCGAATTCGTCAATCGGGCCTTTTCCGTCGCCCAGTCCGGCCGTCCGGGTCCGGTGGTGCTGGCCCTGCCCGAAGACGTTCTGCGCGAGGTGGTCGAAACGCCACCCGCCGAAATCCTGCCGAACCCGGTTGCTGCGATCCACCCCGGCCACGCGCAGATGACGGAGTTCGCCGAACACCTGGCAAGCGCCGAGCGCCCGATCATGATCCTTGGCGGCACCAGGTGGAACGATGAGGCCGTGCGCCAGATCGAGCGCTTTGCCGAGCGCGCGCAGATATCGGTCGGCTGCTCGTTCCGCCGCCAGATGCTGTTCGATCATGCCCATCCCTGCTATGCGGGCGATGTCGGGATCGGTATCAATCCGGACCTGGCCGAGGCGGTCAAGTCCTCGGACCTGGTCATGCTGATCGGGGGGCGCTTTTCCGAAATGCCGTCGTCGGGCTATACGCTCCTCGACATTCCCTTCCCCAAGCAGACGCTGGTGCATGTCCACCCCGACAGCGCCGAGCTCGGACGCGTCTATCGGCCGAGCCTTGCCATCAACGCCGATCCGGCCTCCTTCGCCGCTGCCCTTTCATCGATCGATGTCGACCCGATGCCCGGCCGGGCCGACGATGTGGCGCGCCTCCACCAATCCTATCTCAACTGGTCGACGCCGCCCCAGTCCGGACCCGGTGATGTGCATATGGGCCCGATCATCGACTGGCTCCGCGATCACCTCCCCGAAGACGCGATCCTGACAAACGGCGCGGGAAACTACGCCACCTGGGTGCACCGCTATGTGCGCTTTCGCAAATTCGCCACCCAGGCCGCCCCTGCATCAGGCTCCATGGGCTATGGCGTGCCCGCGGCCGTGGCTGCAAAGCAGGCCTTCCCCGACCGGCTGGTCGTTGCCTTTGCCGGCGATGGCTGTTTCATGATGCATGGCCAGGAATTCGCCACCGCCATCCAGCACGGGCTGCAAATCATCGTCATCGTCGTCAACAACGGCATGTATGGCACGATCCGCATGCACCAGGAGCGTGACTATCCCAACCGGGTCAGCGCAACCGCACTCACCAACCCGGATTTTGCCGCCCTCGCCCGCGCCTATGGAGGTCATGGCGAGACGGTCGGGAAAACCGCTGATTTCGCCGCCGCCTTCGAGCGCGCTGAGGAAAGCGGCGTCGCCTCGATCATCGAGATCAAGCTCGATCCTGAAGCGATCACGCCGACCCGCACGCTGTCCGAGATCCGTGGTTCAGGGGCGACAAAGCCGCGCAGCTGATGCGGCCGGACTTGCATGCTCGCGGCCACATCCCACATGGCGTCCATGCAGAAACCGAGCCCGCAGAGACCGAGCCCTCAGAACCCGACCGGGAAGTCCGCGTCTGACACTCCGGCAGGGTCGAACCCATTCGGGGTTCTTCCGCTGACCGTCTGGTATGACGAGGAATGCCCGGTCTGCCGTCAGGAAGTCGCGCTCTATCGGAAAATTGACCGCCATGGGCTGATTGACTGGGTGGAAATCGGCGGTCTGGACGACGGGGAACTGCCGCAAGGCAAGACCCGCGAGGATCTGCTGGGCCGGTTTCACACCCGCCCGAGCGGCTCGAACACCATCAGCAACGATGACTACATGATCGGAGTGGATGCCTTTGCGGCGATCTGGCGCAGGCTGCCCTGGCTCAGGCGCATGGCGTTCCTGTTTCACACGCCCGGCATACGCCAGGTGGTCAAGCTCGCCTATCTCGGGTTTCTCAGATGGCAGCGCCGCCACCGCGCCCGGCGCGAGGCCGTCGCCAAGGTGCTGACCTGACGCAAAGGCATCACGCCTGTAGGCGTATCGCTTGAGCGCTCAGCCGCGCAGATGTGCCGTGTGCTGATAGACTGCTGTCGACCGCGCGCCCGAGCGGCAATAGCCGAGCATCGGCTTCGGCAGTTCCTCGATCGCATCGACCATTTCGCGAACCGCGTCGGCAGTCACGCCCATCGGGCCGATCGGAATGTGGCGTGTTTCCAGCCCCATAGCCTCTGCGGCCTGACGGATCTGATCAAAATCCGGCTGATCCGGCGCTTCTCCGTCGGGGCGGTGGCAGACCACCGACTTGAAGCCGGCAGCCTTGATGGCCTCGAGGTCTTCAGGCGAGATTTGCCCGGCCACGGAATAGGATTGGTCGATGGGGCGAAGGTCCATGAAACTGTCCGTTGTCTTTTCGGTGAGGCCGCGGGGTTACGTCGCGGCAATGACTGCGGTCAGGTTTAGGCAATGACCCGGTCCGCGTCAATGTGACCACCGGCCGGGCGTGCCCGGATAGACCGGAATGGCGGTCCGGGTGCGGCTGTTGACGCTAAAACCTGCATGAATTACTCCACAATCCGAAGCAAGGCCGGAGCAGGCCCGGCCCGATGCCTCTCGCGCTCGAGGATTATCATCTGAGAGGTCGCGTGGATGCATCACGTCAAAAGGTTACGGCGACCTTTGTGCATCACCACCGGTGCACGGCGCTGCAGGAGACAAAGGACATTCCGCCCGTGGGCGAACGCGCACTCAAGACCATGGCCTGGATCGTCTCGCTTCTCTGCCTCGCGCCGATTGTCGCGGTTGCGGTGACGGCGGCTTCCGGCACGCTGGACACCTGGAACAGCCTGATGGCGACGGTGCTGCCCCGCTACGCCTGGACCACCGTCAAGCTGGTCGTGCTGGTGGGCTTCGGAGCGGCGGCTGTGGGCACGGCCACGGCATGGCTCGTCACCACCTGCGCGTTCCCGTTGCGCCGGACCTTCGAGATCATGCTGGCGCTGCCGCTGGCTTTCCCCGCCTATGTTCTGGCCTATGCCTATACCGACCTGCTCGATCACCCGGGCGCGGTTCAGACAGCGCTGAGAGCCATCACCGGCTGGGGACCCCGGGATTACTGGTTTCCCGAAATCCGCTCGCTGGGCGGGGCCGCGGCAATGCTGGTCTTCGTCCTCTACCCCTACGTCTATCTGCTCGCCCGCGCTGCCTTCCTCAAGCAATCGCCGACCGCCTATTTCGCCGCCCGCACACTGGGGCATACGCCCTGGTCTGCCTTCTGGCGGGTGAGCCTGCCGATGGCGCGCCCCGCAATCGCCGGAGGCGTGATACTGGCGCTGATGGAGACGATCGCCGATTTCGGCACGGTGGCGCATTTCGGCGTGCAGACATTTGCCACCGGCATCTATTCGGCCTGGTTCTCGATGGGCGACCGCATGGCCGCCTCGCAACTGGCGCTCTGCCTGCTTGCGGTCGCCCTGGCTTTCGCGCTTCTCGAACGCGCGCAGCGGGGTGCAGCCAAGCGCTTCCCCGCAGGCTCGCGCAACGAAACCATGGAGCGTCATCCGCTCAAGGGCTGGCGCGCCGCAGCGGCCTTCGCGGCCTGCGCCTTGCCGGTGGCAGTGGGCTTCGCAATCCCGCTCGTCGTGCTGTTTGACATGGCAGTGGATGCCGGCCGGTCGCCCTTTTCCGGTCGCTACCTCGGCTTCGTCGAAAATTCGCTGATCTTGGCAACGGTCACAGCCCTCGTCACCGTCGCCGGCGCCATCGTCATCGGCTTTTGCGCCCGCATCGCGCCCAGCCTTGCCGCACGCTTTTCCGCGGCGGCGGCGGGTATCGGCTACGCAGTGCCCGGCGGCGTGATCGCCGTGGGCCTGCTGGTCCCCTTCGCGGCACTCGACAACACGATCGATGCCTGGGCACGGGCCAATTTCGATGTCTCCACGGGGCTTTTGTTCACGGGCTCGATCGGGCTGCTGGTGGTGGCCTACATGGTCCGCTTCATTGCCGCAGCCCTTGGCGCCTTCGACACCGGCATCTCAGCGATCAAGCCCAACATCGATGCTGCGGCGCGCACGCTGGGGCGTGGATCCGGCCGCATGCTGTTCGAGATCCACCTTCCGCTGCTAAGACCGAGCCTGCTCACCGCACTGCTGATCGTCTTTGTCGACGTGATGAAGGAACTGCCCGCCACACTGATCATGCGGCCCTTCAATTTCGACACGCTCGCCGTACAGGCCTACCGCCTTGCGTCCGACGAGCGGCTGCAGCAGGCGGCGCTGCCGTCGCTGATGATCGTCGGGTTCGGGCTGTTGCCGGTCGTGCTGCTGTGCCACACCATCGGCAGATCGAGCCAGCCCAGAAAGATCATCCGGCCCCGGGCGGACGCTTTGCTGCCCAGCGCGTGATTCCAAGTCTTCCGCGTCAGTAGAGCGATTTCCGGTAGTCTTCCTCAAGTCCTTCGTCGAGCTTGCGCATCTCGTCTTCGTCGTCCGGCGCTCCGGTGGTCTGATCGAGGATCATCTTGACCAGCGACGGCATTTCGGTCCGGTCCTGATGGTGCTCCGGATCCCACAGATGCGAACGGCGGAAGGCCTTGGCGCAATGGAGGAAGGTCTCGCCGACCTTGACCACGATGGCGATTTTCGGAGCCCGTCCGTTGACGCTCATGCTTTCGAGAAGCTCCGGGTCGTTGACGATCGTCGCCCGCCCGTTGACCCGAAGCGTATCGTCGTAACCGGGGATGATGAACAAGAGCCCGACGCTCGGATTGGCGACGATATTGCTCAGGCTGTCGAGCCGGTTGTTGCCGGGCCTGTCCGGTATCGCCAGCGTGTTCCGGTCAAGAATGCGAACAAAGCCGGCATGGTCGCCGCGCGGGCTGACATCGGCCCGGCCGTCGAGATCCTGCGTCCCGAGGCACAGGAACGGTGACCGGCTGATGAAGTCGCATGCGTGTAGATCAAGCGCACCGAGCACCTTCTTGACGGCGAGTTCATGCGTCTCGGGGAACAGGGCGCGAAGCGCCGTCTCGTCTTGAACCGCAAACTCCGGCCTGATCTCGAAATCGCCCATTGTGCCCCTCCTGAACGCTACGGCGCCAAGCCGTAAACGGCCCGGTCGCGAAGCCGAAGTGTTAGCGCGTTGCAGGTTTGAGGTCCACCGGAACGGGTTTGCGACCGGGGCTATCCGGCCTGACGCAATCCCTCGAGCCAGCGCACGCTTGCGGGCAGCCTTTCGGTGTGACGGCGCACCTCGAGAATGAGCCGCGGCGTTTCCTCAAGGTCTTCAAGCGCTGAAAGCAGCGGCGACCAGCTGATCCTGCCCTCCCCCGGATGCCAGTGACGGTCCGCGTAGCCATCGAGATCCTGAAGGTGAACATGGCCCAGATGTCCTGCTGCTGCGGCGATGAAATCGGTGACCGGCGGGGCGGTGTACCGGCCATGCGCCAGGTCGGCGTGACCCGTGTCGATCGACACTTTCAGATTTGGGTGGCCGATTTCGCGCACAAGATCGACACGCGTCGCGGGATCGGTGTCATCGATGTTTTCCAGCATCAGCGTGCAGCCGACATCGGCTGCGCGCTTGAGAACGGGCTCCAGGCAATCGGCCGCGGCCTTGAACATCGACGGCATGACTTCCGGGAAGTTGTGCCGGTTGAGCACGTTCCAGTAGGTGAACGGGCTGTGGATCACCATGTGCGTGGCGGACAGGCTTTCGGCAATCTCCAAACCCTTGAGGAACCGTTCCTGGATGACGGCGCGGATTGCCCGGTCCGGATTGGACAGGTCGAGCCCGAAGAACGGGCCGTGAATGCCGCGCTCGCCCCGGTGCGGTTCAAGCACACTCTTGTACTTGGCGACCAAGTCCGAGCAATCGCCGGCGATCACCTCGGGGAAGACGAAATCCTGGATCTCGATCGGACGTTCCGCCTCGCAGATCCAGTCCTCGAGAGATTGGTAGACATCGAATTTGACGGCGGCGCCGAAGGTCGAAAGGGTCATCCTGGTATCCTTTTACTTGATGCCTGCACGCATGAAGCTTTGCACGAACTGCCGCTGAAACAGCAGGAATCCGATAAGAAGCGGCGCGGAGGTCATGAGGGTGGCGGCATTGATGACCGCCCATTCGGTGCCGCTGTCGGTGGTCGCGAAGATCGACAGACCCACGGTCAACGGCCGGGTTTCAACGGAATTCGTGATGATCAGCGGCCAGAGGAAATTGTTCCAGTGATGGCTCACCGACACCAGCCCGAAGGCAAGCATGGCCGGCTTGCCGAGCGGCACATAGACCCGCCAGAGCAGCCCCAGCAGGGAACAGCCCTCGACCCGCGCCGCCTCGTCGAGCTCCTTCGGGATGGTCATGAAGGTCTGGCGCAGCAGGAAGATCGCGAAGCCCGAGGCAAAATAGGGCAGCCCGATCGCGATGATCGTGTCGACGAGGCCGAAGGCGCGCATGGTCTTGTAGTTTTCGACCAGCAGAATGTCCGGCATCACCAGAAGCTGCAGCAGGATCAGCGTGAACAGGATCGACTTGCCCGGAAACTCCAGCCGGGCAAAGGCGAATGCGGCAAGCGTGCACAGCACCAGTTGCACGCTCAGCACCATGGTGACGAGCAGGATGGTGTTGATGAAATAGCGCGCGAACGGCGCCTGCGACCAGGCCGAGGCGAAGTTCTCGAGCGTCAGCGGGGCTGTCAGTTCGAACCGCGCCTCGAAGGCCGGCGGGTGAAACGCCGCCCAGACCGCATAGGCAAGCGGTGCGATCCAGATCAGCGCCAGCAACACCCCGCCACCGCGAAAGAGCACACGGTCGAATGCGGTTTCGCGGATCATTTGTAATGCACCCTGCGGTCCGCCAGAAAGAACTGCCCTATTCCCGCAATCGACAGGATCACGATCAGCACGACCGTCAGCGCTGCCGCATAGGCGGTGTCCCAGAAGCGGAAGCCGGTCTCGAAGATGTAGTAGAGCAGAAGCATCGTCGCGCTGTCGGGCCCGCCCTTCGTCATCACGAACACATGGTCGACGAGCCGGAAGGCGTTGATGACGGCATTGACCGAGACGAAAAGCGTTGTCGGCATGATCAGCGGGAGGGTCACCCGCCGAAAGAAGGTCCAGCGCCCGCATCCCTCGATCGCGGCGGCCTCGCGCAGCGACTGCGGAATGGTCTGAAGGGCTGCCAGATAGAAGATCATGAAGAAGCCCGCCTCCTTCCAGATCGTCACGGCGGCCACGGCATAGAGCGCAGTGTCGGGCTGGCCGACATAATTGGCTGACGGCAGGCCGAAGAACAGCCGGATCTGGTCGATCAGACCGAAGCCCGGCGCATAGAAAAACAGCCAGATATTGGCAACCGCGATCAGCGGCAGGACCGTGGGCGTAAAGAAAGCCATCCGGATGAAGCCCACCCCACGGAAGCTCCAGTGCACCAGAAGCGCCATCGCAAGCGCCAGCGCCATCGAGGCCGGGATGGTGATCGCCGCATAGATCGCCGAATTGATCATCGCCTTGAGGAACACCGGGTCCGCAAGCATCTTTTCATAGTTGCCGAGACCGGTGAACACCGCCGGACGCCGGCCCTTCGCCGTGGTCCAGAAGCTGTCGATGACGGTGGTGATCGCCGGCAGATGCGTGAACGCGATCAGGAACACGAATGCCGGCAGCAGCATCAGCCAGGCGTGGATCCAGGTGCGACTGTTCATGAGGCGGGTCCAGACGGAAAATGACGGGGCGCACGTGCAAAAACGGCGCCCCGCCACAGGAGATGAGGATCAGCGGTAGGCCGACAGGATCGCGTCGGCTTCGGCCTGGGCGCCGTCAAGCGCTTCCTTCGGCGCGGTCTGGCCGGTGATGGCCGATTCCAGCGCCGAGTTGAGAAGCTGGGTGACCTTCGGACCTTCGAAGGTCGAAAGCTCGGCGACCGCATAGTCGAGCTGGTCGCGGGCAACCAGCGCCTGCGGGAAGTCCGAGACGTATTCCTTCATGGTCTCGGTTTCCCAGACGTCCGGACGCGGCGCGACATAGCCGGTGGCGATCGTCCACTTGGCGGCCTGTTCCGGCGCGGTCGCCCACTTCACGAAGTCGGCGGCTGCCTGAAGCTCTTCCTCGGTCGAGCCCTTGAGCAGGTAGAAGTTGCCGCCGCCGGTGGGCGCGCCGTTCTGCTTGAGGCCCGGCAGGAAGCCGACGCCGAAATCGAACGGCGCGTTGGTGCGCACATTGGTGAGGTTGCCAGTGGTCGTCCAGATCATCGCAGCCTGACCTTCGAAGAAGGCCTTCGGCGTACCGCCCCAATCGAGGATGCCGGGCGCCATTACGGCGTCTTCGGCCGAAAGCGCGACCAGCGCCTCGAGTGCGCCGACGGCAGCTTCCGAGTTGAAGGTGACGTTCTTGCCGGTGTCATCGGCAAGCTTTCCGCCATTGCCAGCGACGATGCCGGTCCAGAGCCAGGACGGGAAACCGGAGGACGGAATGTGCACGCCCCACTGGGTGACGTTGCCGCTGTCGTCCTTGACGGTCAGCTTCTTGCCCATTTCGACCATCTCGTCCCAGTTGGCGGGCGCCGCATCGGGGTCGAGGCCGGCCTCCTCGAAGGCTTCCTTGTTCCAGTAGAGCACCGGGGTCGAGCGCTGGAACGGAATGCCCCAGGTCTTGCCCTCGGTCTGGCTGTTGGCCATGAACGCCGGATAGAAGCCGCCGATCCAGTCTTCCTGCTCCTCTTCGGTGACGTAATTGTCCCAGGCCACGATCATATCTTCGTCGATGAAGGTGTACATGTCCGTCGACAGCGAGATGATCAGCTGCGGGGCATTGCCACCGCGAACGGCGGTGATCGCCTTGGTCGTGGTGTCCGCATAGGAGCCGGTGTAGATCGCGTCGATCGAGACATCGGGGTTGTTGGCCACGTATTCCTCGGTCAGAGACTGGATGGTGTCGGCGGCAGCGCCCCCGACAGCGACCGGGAAATAGAACTCGAGATCGACGGCATTTGCCTGGCCTGCGAACAGGGTCAGCGCCGAGGTCGCCAGAAAGACGTTAAGCAGTTTCATGGGTGGGATCCTTCTTGGTGGTGGATGTGGAAAGTGGGTCGAACTGCGTGAGCCGGGCGCCGGTCGCGACATCGAAGATGCTGTGGCAGCCTGCGGCCCAGCCGAGGGCGAAGCGCGCAGGCGGCTGCGCGGCGCTCGCGGGCATGCGCATGATGAAATCCGTTGCGCCCAAGCGGGCGAAGACCAGCCGGTCGGCGCCGAGATACTCGATGCCGGCCAGCTCGGCTTCGGGGCCGTTTTCAGCGACGAACAGGTCTTCAGGCCGCAAGCCGACCAGGTGACTGTCGGTCACGCCGCCGGGCAGCAGGGAGGAGCCCGCGAGAGCGCGTGCCGGGAACAGGTTCATCGGCGGCGTGCCGATGAAACCGGCCGTAAAAGTGGTCGCAGGACGGGCATAGACCTGTTCCGGCGTGCCGACCTGCTCGATCCGGCCCTGGTTCATGACGATGATCCGGTCGGCCATCGTCATCGCCTCGATCTGGTCATGGGTCACATAGACGACCGTCAGGCCGAGCTTCTGCTGGATCGCCCGCAACTCGACGCGCATGTCGGCGCGCAGCTTGGCGTCGAGATTGGACAGCGGCTCGTCCATCAGGCAGATCGGCCGCTCGCTGATCATCGCGCGGGCGAGCGCGACGCGCTGCTGCTGCCCCCCCGAAAGCTCGGACGGCTTGCGGGCCAGCAATGGCGTGAGCCCCATCAGCGCCGCCACCTTCTCGAGTCGCTCCTGACGCTCGGCCTTGCCGACCCGGCGCACCTTGAGACCGAAGAAGATGTTCTCGCTCACCGACAGGTGCGGAAACAGTGCGTAGGATTGAAACACCATCGACAGGTTGCGCATGCTCGGCGACCGGTCGCCGACATCGGCGCCACCGATCCGGATGGTTCCGCCGGTTTGGCTGTCGAGCCCGGCAATCAGTCTCAGGAGCGTGGACTTCCCGCAGCCCGACGGCCCCAGGAGGACGGAGAAGTCCCCCTTTTCGAGGCGAACGGAGATGGCATCGAGAGCCGCCGTAGGTCCGAAAAAGCGCGAGACATTCTCGACCTGAATCTGGGCCTGGGTTTGGGCCAGAATTTGGGTCTGAGTTTGGGATTGCGTTGTGTCCATACGGCAGCAGGAACCACTGTTGCATGAACGAGCGATGACAGATCTGCGAAGATTTTGTGTAAGCCCCTGAAATGGCTGCAAAGCTGCAAAAGCCGGGGACCGGCGCATGATATTGTTGCCAGGAATCCGGAGCGTTCCTGCACCCGGTCCGGCGGCCAGTCCCGGTTACCGGCGCTGGCGTCCGAAACTCAACCTCAGTTGCTTCTCGGTCTCGGTAATCGCAAACAGCAGCACACCGATCCCGACGATGATCACGCCATCGGCAAATCCAACTGGCGCAGTCCCGAAAACCTGCTGCAGCGGCGGCAGATAGGTGACGGCGAATTGCGCTGCAGTCACGGCAATGACGGTGCTCCACACAACCGGGGTCGCCCGCACCGCCTTCCAGGTAAGCGAGGTCCCGAAGACGTTGCGAATGAAGAACAGGTAGAAGATTTCCATCACCACCAGGGTATTCATGGCCATGGTGCGGGCGAGCTCGACCGGATAGCCGCGATCGGTTGCATAGGCGTAGATTCCGAACACGCCGGCAAAGAACAGGACCGAGACGAGAACGATCTGCCAGACCAGCCGGCCGGTCAGAATCGGCTCGTGCCGCGGGCGGGGCGGGCGGCGCATGGTCCTTTCTTCAGTCGGCTCGAAGGCGAGCGCCAGGCCCAGCGTGATAGCCGTGACAAGGTTGATCCAGAGAATCTGAACCGGCGCTATCGGCAAGGCTACGCCCCACAGCAAGGCGGCGATGATGGTGATCGCCTCGCCGGCATTGGTCGGCAGTGTCCAGCTGATCACCTTCTTGATGTTGTCGTAAACAGTGCGCCCCTCCCTGACGGCGGCGACGATGGAAGCGAAATTGTCATCCGCGAGCACCAATTCGGCGGCTTCCTTCGCCGCCTCGCTGCCCTTCAATCCCATGGCAATGCCCGCGTCCGCCCGCTTGAGCGCGGGCGCATCGTTGACCCCGTCCCCGGTCATCGCCACGGTGAGGCCCTGGGCCTGGAGAGCGGTAACCAGGCGCAGCTTGTGCTCCGGATTTGTGCGGGCGAAGATGTCGGTTCTCGTCACTTCCGCCACGAGTTCCGCATCTCTCATCCCGTCGATCTCCGCGCCGGTCAGTACCCGACCGGACTTCCCGATCCCGATGAGGCGCCCGATCGCGGCGGCGGTTCCCGCATGATCGCCGGTGATCATCTTCACCCGGATTCCGGCCGCATCGCACTCAGCAACCGCCTCGATCGCTTCGGAGCGCGGCGGATCCATCAGGCCGACCAGACCCAGCAGCGTCAGTCCGCCCTCGACATCCGCAAACTCCAGCACCCTGTGGCCGGCGGGGATGCGGCGCGTCGCGATCGCCAGCACGCGCAGACCCTCGTCGGCCATACGAGCGGAAGTTTCGATCCAGCGCCGCTCCTCGAGCGGCTCGTTATCGGAAGCGCCCCGCTGCTGTGCGCACATCTCGAGAACCTGTTCCGGCGCGCCTTTGACAAAGATCTCGCCGTAATCGGGATTGTCGTGGTGCATGGTTGCCATGAACCGGTGCCGCGCATCGAAGGGGATGGCATCGATACGCTGCCTGGCGGCGTGTCCCGTTGCGAACCCGGCGCCTACCTTGCCTGCCAGCGACAGGAGCGCGCCTTCCATCGGGTCGCCCTCGACCAGCCATTGGCCCTCGACATGGCGGAGCGCTGAATCATTGCAGGCTGCAGCCGCATGGCCGAGTTCGATGAGCCGGGGGCTACGCCGCGCGTCCACGGGCTCTCCGTCGAGCAGGACTTCGCCCTCCGGCGCATAGCCGTCTCCGCGCAACGAGAACACCTTGTCACAGAGAGCGACCGCGGCCACCATCATCTCGTTGCGTGTGAGCGTTCCCGTCTTGTCTGTGCAGATCACCGACACCGACCCGAGCGTTTCGATCGCCGGCAACCGTCGCACGATCGCATTTCGCTGCGCCATCGCCTGCACCCCGACAGCCAGCGTGATCGTCAGAACCGCCGGCAAACCTTCGGGAATGGCCGCAACCGACAGCCCGACCACCGCCATGAACATGTCGGCAAACCCGTAATGCGCGACGAAATAGCCGAAACCGAGCAAGGCAGACGCGATCAGCAGGATCAGCACGGTCAGCCATTTGGCGAAGATATTCATCTGCTCGACCAGCGGCGTGGTGAGCACTTCGACACTCGCGATCAGGCCGCTGATCCTTCCGATCTCGGAACCGGCGCCGGTGGCGACCACGATGCCGCGCCCCTGCCCGCCGGTCACGAGCGTGCCGCTGTAGGCCATGGAAGACCGGTCACCCAGCGCGGCCCTCTCGGCGACCGGATCGGTGCCCTTGTCGACCGGCAGCGATTCTCCGGTCAGGATTGCTTCCTGGATCTGCAAACCGTGGGTACGGATGAGCCGCAGGTCGGCGGGAACCTTGTCGCCCGCTTCCAGCAGAACGATGTCGCCAGGAACCAGTTCCTCGCCGCCCACCGTCCGGCGTTCACCGCCTCTGAGAACCGAAGCCCGCGGCGCCAGTATCCGGTGGATGGACTCCATTGCCCTTTCGGCCTTGCCCTCCTGGATGAACCCGACAAGGGCATTTGCAATCACCACCGCGGCGATCACTGCGGTATCGACATAGTGCTGCAGGAAATACGTAATCAGCGCCGATCCGATCAGCACGTAAATAAGGATATTGTGGAAATGCGACAGAAAGCGAAGGATCACGCTTCGCTTCGGTGGCGCGGGCAACCGGTTCGGACCATGGGTTTCAAGCCTGGCAGCCGCCTCGTCATGCGAGAGGCCGGCGGCAGTTGCCCGCATGGCTTTGAGCGAGGCCTCAGTATCTATCGCGTGGTGGCGGTGTTCCATCACATAACTGCGTTCGTTCTCTCGAACTTGCTGGAGATTGGGGGCACTTCGGGGGAGACTATCGAGTCACGTCGATCCCGGCATTGAGCAAGATCAAATGGCTACGGCTACTGCTCCGGCAAGACCGGAATCTGCTCGAAACAATCGAGACCTTCGGGTTTGTCTGGCTTTTCCGACCCGGGCGCCCGCCGTTTGGGGTGTGTTCCGGCACCGAGACCCACGGGGGAGTACGCACGGAAGCCGCTCGGCGCTCTCAGTTGATCGCTGATGCCGTGCGTTTTTCAAAGCCCAAATCGATGGGAGCCAGCTTGTAACTGAAGCCGTTGCGAATCTTGTTGTGCACCAACCGGCCCGCCTCGACAACGGCCGCGTCTATTGACGCGAACTCGACCCAGCGTCTTTCGCGCAATTCATGGGATTTGTAGGTTTCGCAAAGCACCCTGGCGCCCGGATTGTCTCCGGCTTCAATCCGAATGGCGCAGACCGTCAACGCCTTGTTGAAGAAGCGCTCCAGGAAAATGGGCTGGAAAACCTCCAGAGCACCACGGTTCCTCATATCCTCTGACGATGGCATGATCATATCGTACAGATTGACTGGACACCCCATATGAGGCTCCCACTGAATCGGTTGCAAACCGCGCCCGAAGCTGACGTTATTTAAGTTTTTAATAACTTCCTTAAATTGGTCAATTGCCCAGAAGTGTTCACTAAGTTTTAGCATGCCCAGCCATCGCAAACTCAAAACGTACAGGCCGGAATCGCAACGGTTGTTGGTGCAGCTTCAGAGAAAAATATCCGCCGGCCGTTGAGGCTTTGCCACCGTCCGATCAGACAACACATGTTGACCTGTCCCGCCTCGGTGGGGAGCGAATGGGCCTTGCAGAAGGACGTCCGGGATCATGACCGGCTGCCCGGGAGGCGCCATGCGGTCGATCTTTCGTCAAGCCACTCAAACCTGCACCCGAACGAGAAAAGGCCCGGACGCCAAATGTCCGGGCCTTTTCATGGCTCCCGGGGGCGAACGGTCATTTCCCCGGAAGTGAACTGTCAGGTGGAACGGCTTACTTGTAGCCGACCTCGTTGTAGATCTCCTGGGCGCGGGCCTGGTTCTTGCCGAGCTCGCTGAGATTGAGATCATCCGCCTTGAAGTCGCCCAGACCTTCGACCGCGGAATTTGCCTCCACGCCATCGACCACCGGATACTCGTTGTTGCCGTTGGCGAAATAGGACTGCGCCGATTCGCTCGTCAGATATTCCATGAACTTGATGGCGTTCTCCCGGTTGGGCGAATTTGCGGCCAGGGCCACGCCGGAGATATTGACGTGCGCGCCATTGCCATCCTGGTCCGGAAAGACGACGCCGATCCGGTCGACCGCATCGCTTAGGCCGTCAACGTCGCCGGTGATGGCCCGCACGAAGTAGTAGGTGTTGGCCAGGGCGATCGTGCATTCGCCTGATGCAACCGCCCTGAGCTGATCGGTGTCGCCGCCCTGGGGGTCACGCGCGAGATTGTCCTTGAGACCCTGCGCCCAGGCCTTTGCGGCCTCTTCGCCATTGTGGGCGATCTGCGAAGCCAGCAGCGAGAGCATGTACATGTTCGAGCTGGAGCGGGCGCAGATCTGGCCCTTGTATTTCGGGTCGGCAAGGTCCGCATAGGTCTGCGGCGGCTCGCTCACCTTCTCCTTGTCGTAGAAGATCACGCGGGCGCGTGTGGAGACGCCGAACCAGTGGCCGTCGGGGTGACGAAGCGCTTCGGGGATCCGCTCGTTGAGCACCTCGGACTGGACCGGGGCCAGAACGCCCGCCTGATCGGCGCGCCAGGCGCGACCGGCATCGACGGTGATGAACACGTCAGCCGGGCTGTTGGCACCCTCGACCTTCAGCCGCTCGATCAACTCGTCGGCATTGCCTTCAATCAGATTGACCTCGATGCCGGTGGCGTCGGTAAAGTCACCGAAGAGCTTTTCGTCGGTATCGTAATGCCGCGACGAGTAGATGTTGACTTCACCGTCGGCCTGGGCCGGAGCGGCAAAGGCCGCGAATGCAGCGACGGAAGCAAGAAGCGCGATAACGCGCGGTGCCGAAATGGTCATTGAAAACCTCCCTTGGGTCAAATCCGGGTAAACCTGAGTGTTGCAATCATGATTATTAACGGTCCCAATCACTGTCAAGCACCGCGCCGCAAAAACATGATTTTTTGAAGAAGGTTTTTTTCCATGAGGATCGGGCATGGCCGCATGGCGGCGTTTTCCGCGTCTTCCCGCAAGGGTTTCCGCAGGCTGCGTCACAGCTTGCAACCCGAGCGCCAAGCTGAAACACTCTGGCCTTTCATCTGTGTAACAGTCGGCTGCGGTTCCTGCCCGGCCACCCCTTTTTCCGGAGACCCCAAATGACGCAAGAAACTGAAACCGTTGGCTTTGTAGGCGCCGGCCTGATGGGCCACGGCATGGCGAAGAACATTGTTGAAAAGGGCTATCCGCTCACGGTCATCGCCCACCGCAACCGTGCGCCTGTGGACGACCTCATCGGCCGCGGCGCGACCGAAGCCGGATCGCTTGAAGAGATGGCCGGGGCCTGCTCTATCATCTTCCTCTGCCTCACCGGATCGCCGCAGGTCGAAGCCGTCATTGCAGCGTTGAAGCCGGAGCTCAAGCGCGGCAGCGTGATCATCGACTGCTCGACCAGCGACCCCACCTCCACGCTGCGCCTTGCCGCAGACCTTGAGGAGATCGGCGTCGGTTTCGCAGATGCGCCGCTCGGGCGCACGCCGAAGGAAGCCTGGGAAGGCGCGCTCGACTGTATGGTGGGAGCCAGCGAGGAGACATTCACCCGCATTCGTCCGATCATCGACACATGGGCCGGAAAGATTGTCCATCTCGGTGGCGTCGGCGACGGTCACAAGATGAAACTGCTCAACAACTTCATCTCGCTCGGCTACGCAGCACTTTACTCGGAGGCCCTCGCCCTGTCGCAGAAGGTCGGAATCCCGATCGAGAAGTTCGACAGCGTGATCCGCGGCGGCCGCATGGAATGCGGTTTCTACCAGACCTTCATGGGCTACGCCCTGGAGGGCAACCGCGAGGCCCACAAGTTCACGCTCTCCAATGCCTACAAGGACCTCCGCTACATCGAATCGATGGCCAATGCGGCAACCGTGGCCACACCGATGGCGAGCGCGGCGAAGAATTCCTTTGCATCCGCGGTAGCCGGCGGCGGCAGCGGGCCCGAGGACTACATTCCTCACCTGACAGATTTCGTCGCCCGGGCAAACGGACTTGACAAATAGAGCGGCCGAAGCCCGAACACGCCTTCCCATGCAGTCTCAAGCTGTCTTGCCGTCCATCCGATGCTGAATTTCGGACTGACGGCAAGGCATTCTTTACGACTGATCCGTAAGGTACCAGGAGAAGACCAAATCAGATTTCCCGTTGATGACTTATGCGCCCGCCCTGCCCGGATCCGGCGCGATATCGAGACCCAAGAGACATAAACCGACATGCGCATTGCCAAACTCTGGAATCCGTTCACGATCGTCGGCAGGGAAATCGCGTCCCAACAGAAACTCGACCAAACGCTCACCGAACTCTTCAACGCGCGGCCGCATGTTATGGCGGCTTTTGCGATCGGTCTCGCCGCCTTGAGCGCAGCGCTTTCCGGCCACTTGGTTGCTGCGGCCGCCGCCGCCGCGATCACCATTGCCTACGTGTCGATGCGCATCGTCATCGAGCGGCGTTTCAACAAACACAAGTCGGGCACGTTTGATCCGAGCTGGATTCGCACCTTCGTCATCGGGTCGCTGGTCTCCGGTCTTGCGTGGGGCCTGTGCGGGGCGATCTTGATCCACAACACCTCGCCCGGTACCCAGATGATCACTCTGGCAGTCTTGAGCGCGATCCTGCAGGGAGTCGCGGGGCGCGCCTACATGATGCCCGGAACCGCGCTCATCAATATTGTCCTGGTGATGGGGCAGGTCGGGCTCACAGCACTCCTGACCGGTTCCTACATCCTGCTTCCCTCCATCGTAATCTACTTCTTCTTTCTGCGATCCTTCATCCTGCAGATGATCGACAACCGCCTCCGCCAGCTCGAGGCGGAAAACATCTCCGCCCGGCTGCTCGAGGAGATTACTGCCAAGAACAAGCTGCTCCGCATCGCCAATGAGGCCCTTGCCGCCAAAGCCTATGCCGATCCCCTGACCGGACTTGCCAACCGCCGCAAGTTCGACATCGTTCTTGACGAAAGCCTTGCCGCCGCCAGGCAGGACGGGTCCGACCTGTCGCTTCTGATGATCGACGTCGATCACTTCAAGGCCTTCAACGACACCTATGGCCATCAGGCGGGCGATGAATGCCTGCAGCGCCTGTCCCTGGCGATCGAGCACATCCTTCCCGACAACGGCAGTCTGCTGGCCCGTTATGGCGGTGAGGAATTCGTGGTGATCCTTCCAGGCCACGGGCCCTCGGCTGCAGCCAATATCGCCGAGCGCATCTGCGTCGCGGTGCGCCTGACCTCGCTCGAAACGCTGCCCAACTCGCCGCCCCGCCAGACCGTCAGCATTGGCGTCGCGAGCCTCGACCACAGGACCGGATCGAGCCCGCAGGCCGTGCTGGAGGCAGCCGATACCGCACTCTACGAGGCCAAGTGTAGTTTGACACCGGGTTCTGCCAAATACCGGGATTAAGTGGGAATATCCGGGAATTGGTGAAAACAGACCGTAAAACAAAGGCCTAGCCTATATATAGCGCGACCGGGCCTTTTGTGCTTTTGACGGCCAGTTTTGCCATAAGGATGCCCGGCAAAGGTCGGCGCGGCGAAGCGGGCGCGGCGGCTCAAGACGGCTTCAAAACGGCTTCAAAAAGCGATCTGGCGCTTCAAAGCATTGAAAAGATGAAGAAACCGGGATCGGACGCATCCGGGAAAAGCGGCCGCAAATGGGCTTTGCCCCGCCTCCAATTCAAAGCGAACTTCCAACTTCGCAGGAAGTTCGGCTTCAAAGCCGCAGCAAGAACCGAAAATATCAATAAAAACAATGTCTGCGAGGTTGGAAGTTCGCTTTGACGAAGCATGAAGTGGCCGCGTTGAACTTCCAACCGGTTCGTCGCCATCTTAGCGTTGGCGCCAGCGGTCGATCGCGGCCGGTATCCCCTGATTGCAAGTTGCGATCTGGCTCAAAATGATCATGACCGATGAGCCGCAGTCGCGGCACTTGAAGCGTTGCCGGACGAACGTTCTATCGGGCGGACACCGCGCCAGGTCAACATCACGATTTACTCCGCAGCCGCGGCAGGTACCGTTCAGCTGATAGCCATGCCGAATCAGGTCGGCGAAGGTCTTGATGATGATGGGCTGTATATTCTGGGGCATCGCGCAGCCGATCAAAAGAGGGTCGAGAACACCAGCCATCCCGCTACCGCGTTGATGCCGGCGGCCGCGAAATATGCCGGGATCGAAGGGCGAAGGATGGCGACGCCCGCCGAAACAAACGCGAGTATGGATATGGCGGTAATCACTCCCAGCTCCTATCCATCTGCCAGCCGACCCTATCTCCTGGCCATGACGCCGCAGATACGGCCGATGATGTGGACGCGTTCGAGCTCGACCTCGTCGGTCTCAAGCGCCGGGTTATCGGAGATAATCCGGACGCGGGGAGGATCCGAGAAAGGAACGCGCTGCAGGCGCTTGATCTGCGGCTCGGAGTAACCGTCGGAGATCGCGTAGACCGTATCGGCGACCAGCCTGGTCTGGGCCAGGTCGACGAGGACACGGTCTCCGGGCTGATAGGTCGGCTGCATCGAATCGCCGACGATCTCCATGACGATTGTCCGAGATGCGTTGGCCTCGATCACCCCCTTGAGAAAGCTCTCGGGCAGAACCCATTCCGCAACGACCCTATGGCCGCTCATTCCGCCGTTCGCGCCTACTGAGAGGAGCTGGCCAACAGTACCCTCGCCAGCGCCCAAGCGTACATCAATCTCAGGGCGAGCACCTGGCAGCTTTGCCTTCCAAGTTTCGTGTGAGTAGCCCTCGTCATTCTGCTCGGCGTCAGGATCATATGAACCAACGATTGGCTTTGCCGATCTATGTTCCGTGTCTATCGCGGCGGGGGTATCCTCGCCGGAAGTTATGTCAGGGACGCCGTGCCCGATGTAGCTCATATACAGCGCGTGGCCACTTTCCTTGCCATAGAGGTTGACCATCTGCTCAAGCTCCTCATTCGACGGTACCAACCGCAAATGAGCCCTAGATGCGCTAGGGGGAAGTTGCGTCCTGGACGCCCTCACTATCTCCTTGATCTTCGCCGCCTTGGCTCTCATGAGCTTCAGGAACTCACCTGATCGCGGTTGTCGCTTTCCTGTCCGGTAATTGTCCACAGAGGACAACCCAACTCCCATTATCTTCGCCGCTTCAGAGCGGCCGCCAACAATTTCCACTGAGGCAGTAATTGCTGCAGCCATATCGGCGTCGTCCTTTTCCAACTCAGTCCAGTTGGGCGAGAACTGGGCCAATGCCTGGCGCACTTCACCTATCTTGATCTCCACATAAGTGGGCTTTTTTCCGCTCATCAATTGACACGCACACATTTGTGGGCAAATATGCCCACGTTCGCAGATAAACCAACCCGAAAAAAGGGGCCTGTCCGCCCCTGATTCCGATACCGGAGATCACTATGCACGGCACGACTTCCAGAGTCGATCCAAGGGTGGAGGAGCAGGCCCGCATCAAGGCCCTGCTTTCCCAGGCCGGGATCACGCTTGCGGATATCGACCGCAAATACCGCCTTACCGACGGGGCGGCGCGCAACGCCATGCGCGAGCCCAACCAGAAGGGCGAGCGTGCGATCGCCGCTGCTCTCGGCACGAAGCCACATCTTCTGTGGATGACCCGTTACAGGCCGTCCGGTCAGCGACGATCACCCCAGGAGTGGACACGGGTTCCGACGCTCAAGCAACGCCGAAACGAACAGGCGGCGTAGACATGGAACCCGCTCGAACAGACCTCACCGGCACCCGGCTCGAAGCCCTGTCGCGTCCGCCGATGTCGCCCTGCGGCCAGCTGATGCTGATCGCGGTTATCGCGGCTCTGTCGCTTTTCGTTGCCGGGCTGACGGTGCGAGCGCTGATGATCGGCGAAGAGACCTATCAGGCCGAGAGGGTTTGAGGGTGATCCGCAGTCTCAAACGGGCCTTTGAAGCGATGCGCCGCTTCCTGGAGCGCCGACGTGCATGTCTTCCTCGTGACGCTTGTCAGCGTCATCTGGGCAATCGCGCTCATGATTTTCGTACCGGAGTACCAGCCATGAACTGCTACAGCGAAACCGAGCTTTACGAACTGACCTTCCGGGTGTGCGTGGCATCGGTGAAGGAAGCCTTCCCGCATATCCCACTGGCCAACATCATCAAGCCACCGCGCAGCCAGTTCGACGCCGTGCTTGCGCGCCAGATCGCGCTTCACTTGATGGTCGCGAGGTTTGGCCTGGTCAAGCACCGGGCGGGCGCACAGATCAACCGCTCAAGGGAGAGCGTGAACCGTGCGCTGGCGGCGATCGATATCCGCCTCGAAGAGCCCGAGTTCGAAGCGCAGTACCAGATCATGGCGGACCGGGCAGAGAACCTTTTCCAGAACAAGCTTCTGGAGGTCGCGTGATGGCTGTCTCGAAGAGCATCAAACTTTCCGATATTCACGTTTCCGACCGGCTGCGGGCTGTCGACGAGGACCATGCGCTCGCGATCCAGGCCTCTATCGTCGAGCACGGGCTTTTGAACCCGGTGACGGTGCGACAAACGCCGAATGGCGAGCGAGGTTACTCCCTCGTCGCGGGCGCGCACCGATACCGTGCCGTCGAGCTTCTGGATGAAGACGAGATCGACGCGGTGGTGGTCAAGGCCAATGCCGACGAGGCGGTTCTCTTGGAGATCTCCGAGAACCTATTCCGCAACGATCTGTCGGTTATCGACCGGGCTGTGTTCGTTGAGACCTACCGCGATGTTTGGGAGAAAACCCGCGGCGAAATCAGACCCGGCAACCCTCAACTCTCCAATAGGGACAAGTTGTCCCAATTGGGAAACTCACCTATCGATCTGATCGCGCAGGAGGCCGAGAAGGGCTTTTCGCGGGTCTGTGCCGACCGCTTGGGCGTATCCGCCAAATCGATCCAGCGGCTTAACACCATTGCACAAAACCTGCCGCGCGAACTGCGTCATCAGATCAGCGGCACTCCGATCGCCGACAACCAGAGCCAATTACTCAGACTCGCCAAGCTGGAGCCTTCCCAAAGGGCCAAGGCCCATATCGCGCTTCGCGAAAGCAAGGGCGACTTCAAGGCCGCGATGGAGCTGATAGAGCCGCCGGCAAAGAAGCCCGATCCGGAAATGCAGGTCCTCTCCCGGCTGATCGACGCCTGGGAGCGCGCCAAGCCGGCAACCCGCAAGAAATTCATGGCCCATGCCGGTCTATCCGCCGAGTCCAACGCGAAGGATGGCGCGTCATGAGCAAGGGCCACCCGGATCAACTCGGGCTGTTCGACGACCGGCTCTACCCGGAACGGATCGAAGCCCAATCGGTGGACCTCGATCGGTTCCGCTCCGAGATCAAGCGGGCCATGAGCCGTGCCATCCGTGAAAGCGGCTATGACCGGCACACGATTGCGCTGCGCATGGCGCAGTATCTCGGCCTACCGAACCTCTCGAAAACCACGCTCGACGCCTACACGGCAGAAAGCAAGGACAGCCACGACATCAGCCTGTTGCGCTTCTCCGCCTTCGTTCACGCAACGAACGCCAAGTGGCTGTTCGACGTAGTGGTCGCCAAGGCCGGAATGACAGTTCTGGAGGGCTCAGAAGCCAAGCTCGCCGAGATCGCGTTGCTTCACCAGGAGAAGCGCCAGATCGACGCGAAGCTGAGGAAGCTTCGCGCCCGACCGATCGAGCCCAAGAGCTGGAGGCGGCGTCCATGAAGGTGTCGCTGATTGGTCAGATCACGGAAGTCGACCGCGAGATCTCGCTTCGGGAGCGTGTTTATCCCGAGCAGATCCGGCGTGGAAAGATGCGGCAGGCGGAAGCCGAGTTGCTGATCGGACGCATGCAGGCGGTTCGGGCGAGCCTCGCATTCCTGCAGGAAAACGAAGCCGACATCCGGGCGATGGTTGCGGCGCGGAAGGCGGCGCAAGCATGAAGCAGTTTTACACCCTTGCAGAAGTCTCCGACGCGATGGGGATCACCCACGAGGCGGCACGGAAGGCAGCGGCAAACGCCGGATGGAAGCACCAGCAAGGCAAAGCCAGAAAGCGGCCCGGGCGCGGGGGCGGATGGGAGTATCACTACTCGCTCTTGCCGCAGGCAACACAGGCGCGATTGATGATGGCGCATGGCGCGACGGCCAATGACGGCCGCGATCCGGCAGAGGATGCCCGGGCCGGGCTCTGGGCCGGTTACGAGACACTCTCGAAGGAACGCAAAGCCGTATGCGAACTTCGCCTGAAAGCCGTCTGCAGCGTTGCCGCGCTGATCGCCGAAGGCATGAGCGAGACTGCTGCCGTGTCGTGCGCCGCGAAGCAGCACGGCGCCAGCCCGCGCGCCGTCCGGAACTGGCGCGGCCGCATCAAGGGAATAGATCGTCAGGACTGGCTTGCAGCACTTGCAGACCAGTATCAGCCAACCGCCAAGTTCACCGAATGCGACCCGCAAGCCTGGGCGGCTCTCAAGAGCGATTACCTGAGGCCAGAGGCACCGGCGTTCTCAGCTTGTTACCGACGGATGAAGGCTGCGGCCAAAGACCAAGGCTGGTCGCCAATTCCTACCGAGCGTGCCCTTCGGAGACGGCTCGAAGCCGAAGTGCCCAAACCAGTGATGGTCGCCGCACGCAAGAAGCGCGATCAGGTCAAAAACCTCTATCCGGCGCAGCGGCGCGACCGGTCGATGCTTCATGCCATGGAAGCGGTCAACATGGACGGTCACAAGTTCGATGTCTTCGTCAGATTGCCGGGACAGGACAAGCCAACCCGAGTGATCCTTCTCGCCCTGCAGGATCTCTATTCGGGCAAGATGGTTGCCTGGCGGCTATCGGCTTCGGAAAACAAAGACACTGTCCGCCTCGTGATTGGCGACATGGTCAGCCGGCACGGCATTCCCGACAAGTTCCTCCTCGATAACGGCCGGGCCTTCGCTTCGAAATGGATCACAGGCGGCGCACCGAACCGGTACCGGTTCAAGGTGCGGGACGAAGATCCCCAAGGTCTGCTTACAACACTCGGCACCGAGATCATCTGGGCGACGCCCTATTCGGGTCAGTCAAAGCCGATCGAGCGGGCCTTCCGCGACCTTGCCGAGGACATCGCCAAGCATCCGTTCTGCGCGGGCGCCTACACCGGCAACACGCCCGATGCAAAGCCAGAAAACTACGCCTCAAGGGCGATCCCGTTTGCGGATTTCAAGGTCCATGTCGACCGGATGATTGCCGAACACAATGCGCGACCCGGCCGCCGCAGCGGGAATGCCGACGGCCGTTCCTTCGACGAGACATTCACCGCGTCTCTCAACCAACCCACGACAATTGTTCGGTGGCCGACCGAAGCGCAGCGGGCACTTTGGTTGCTCGCCGCCGAACGGATCCGGACCAAGAAGGGCTCCGGCGAAATCGAGATCTTCGGCAACCGATACTGGAGTGCCGAACTCGGCGCGATTGCCGGGAACCATGTGACCGTCCGTTTTGATCCGGACAATCTGCACCTTCCGATCCGCGTCTACGACGATCGTGACAACCTGATTTGTGTCGCCGAGTGCCTGGACGATGCCGGGTTCTTCGATACGGGCGCTGCGCGCGATCATGCCTCCAAGCGGAACGCGCTTACCAAGGCGATGCGGGAGAGCGCTCGACTGCACGCCGAACTCTCCCCGGACGCACTCGCGGAAATCTACGGATCCGGAAAGGCGGTGCCGGAACCAAAGCCCGAACCACCGAAATTCAAGCGGGTCGCCAACGGCGGTGTGCGGCCCGCAGAGCAGCCGAATGCCGAATGGGATGAAGCGGCCGAGGCCGACTTCAGCCGGGCACTCAGGATGCTTGAAGAGAACGTAATCGAATTCCCCGCGAGCGGTGGGGAGAAGGCGGGCCGATGAGTGGTGGGTAAGGCCCAAAAAAAACGGGCGGGAAAACCCGCCCAAACCAACTGTACGAGGAAACCCTAGATGACGACAGCATCAATTGCAACACTGCCGCAAGCCAACGGTTCGGCCAACACGTGGGCACCGCCCGCGCAGACGCCCGATATTTCCGGGAACCGGCCCGGCCGCTCGGAGGCCGATCTCAAAGCCTGGAGAGAACTCACCGCCGGGGTCGCCGATTTCGGCCAGCTCAATGGTTGGACAAAGGTCGAGGTCGCAAGCCGGATCGGGATGGCCGAGGGTACATTCAGCGCCTGGTATTCGGGAAAGTATGACGGCCGTCTCGAACCCCAGAACGAAAAGGTCAAGCGTTGGCTCGATTCGGTCGAGGAGATGTCGGGGCTTGCAGCCACGGTTCCGGTGAGCCCGGGCTTCATTCTGACCCGGACCGCGCATGAGATCACAGAAACCCTGGTCTACGCCCAGATGATGAACGATCTGGTGACGATCACGGCCGCGGCAGGAACGGGCAAGACCGCCGCCTGCAAGCAATTCGCCAGCACGAGGCCGAATGTTCACATGGTCACGATATCGCCGCACACCAAGACGGTGCATGGCTTGCTGGTCGAACTGGCTGACGCGCTCAACCTCACGCAGCACAATCCCGCCAAGCTGGTCCGAGCGATTGGCAAGCGGCTGCTGAACAACGGCTCCGGCTCGATGCTGATCGTGGACGAGGCCCAGAACCTGATCGACAACGCGGTAGATCAACTCCGCCATTTTGTCGATCTCTACTCCTGCGGCGTCGCCCTGGTCGGCAATGAAGAAATCTACTCCCGGTTTACGCGCAGCACGGACGGGCCGTCCTACGCCCAGATCAAGCGCAGGATCGGCAAGCGCCTGAAGCTCGCCAAACCTCGGCCGGAAGACATCAATGCGCTTCTGGACGCATGGAAGATCGCCGATCCGGATGCACGCAAGGTGCTGATCGGGATCGGCATGAAGCCCGGCGCGCTGGGTCAGATCGACAAGACACTCAAGCTTGCCGGCATGCGCGCCGCAGGCGCCGGCAAACCGGTGGACGCCGACATGATCCGCGCCGCCTGGCAGAACCGCGACGTGGAGGGCCTATGATGGCAGCCGCTGTTGCAAGAACCTCTCCGATCAGCGGCGAGTTCGAGATGATGGCCAAGCTGGTCGCCGACAACACCGGCGACGAAGGGCTGATCCTCGAACCTCACAAGGCGCAGATGCTGCTCGAACGGCTCAACAAGATCAGGGCAAAGATTGCCCTGCTGGAAGACGAACTGGGCGTCCATCGCATTCGCGAACAGGACCAAGCCGTTGGGGGTGTCCTCGGGGACCTGACCCTCGAAGTGATGCAGGACGGCCTGCTCGAAGGCGCGTCTGACACTCCCGTCGTCTATCCGGATTTCACGAAAGGAAAGCGGTCATGAGCGAGTTTCTCTCCGGCCACCTGAAGGCCACCAGAGATGTGCTCAAGGGGCACGCCCATGGCGGCAAGACCTTCTCGGCCGACGAGATCGTCGGCTTCGTCGAACACCTGGACAACCTCGCGCGGCTGGCAATCGCTATGGAGAACGACCTGTCCCGGTACCGCTGGAACGACCTCGCCAGGCGCGAACGTCCGGTCGAGCCTCAAGCCGCTCCGGCCGACAATGTCATCCTGTTTACCGGCGTTCGCCGCGAACGGCTCGGACCTTCCGGTGGCGACACCGGTGGCAACAATACGGGCGGCGGGGGCGCCGCGTGAGCGCCGCCGCAAAGAGGGACTCCGGGTCTCGGGATCAGGTCAACGCTGTTGACCTGGCTGAGGCGCTTGTCGCGAACCGAAGGGTCGCCATCGGTCTTCCGATCGACCAGATCCGCGATCTTGCCGCGGCGCTTCTGATCTACGACCAGCAGCTCGAAGACGCGAACCGGCGCATGGCGGCAATGATGCTTGCCGAGGATCAGCCACCCACTCCCAAGCCCGAGGTCAAACCACAAACGAAGCCGGTTCACGTGCCAATTGTCACCGGTGGAAACGCGCAGCTAACCGCAGCACTCGAAGGCCTGGTCGAGGCTCGCTGGCACCTTGAGCAGGAACGCCACAGCGCGGGCGAAAACCTCGCCCGGCAAAAGTTCGAAAAGGCGGCGGTCGCCGTCTGCAATCACGTCACACCGAAAAAGAGGACATGACCATGAACACGGCAGTCATTCTGGAAGAACGCGCCCAAGAGGGCATCACGATGGTCAACGGCAAGCCCTACATGGCCGACGCCAAGGGCGCGCTGGTGCCGCTCGAAATGGTAAAGCCTGCTGACAAGCTCGAAGACGAGACGGTTCGCAAGATCATGGGGTTTGCCCGCGATCTCTCGGCCCAGATCGCCCGGTTCCGCGGTCACACCATGACCGATCTCGGCGAATTCGATGCGCTGCTCGACCAGGAGTACGGCACGAAGAAGGGCGGGAAGAAGGGCAACCGGACCTATCAGACGATCGACGGCCTTATGCGGGTGACCGTGTCGGTCGCGGATTTTGTCGACTTCGGGCCGCAGTTGCAGGTGGCCAAGACGCTGATCGACGAATGTCTGAACGAGTGGTCGGCGGACAGCCGGCCGGAGATCCGCGCCATCGTCACCCGCGCCTTCAACACCGACAAGGAAGGCCAGATCAACCGCTCCGAGATCTTCATGCTGCTGAGGATGCAGATCGAGGACGAGCGCTGGCTCAAAGCAATGGAAGCGATCCGCGACGCGATGCGCGTGACCGGCTCCAAGGAATATGTCCGGTTTCATGTTCGTGAGCGGATCACTGATACATGGCAGGCAGTGACGATCGATCTCGCCAAGGCAGGTGCGTGATGTCGGGATCAGAGGTTGAAGCGGCAAAAATTCTTGCACATCAATCCCGGTGTCCGGTCTGCGGCGCGGGCGTCTGCAACGGCGGCGGCGGCGCGCATTTCGCTTCCGCGACATTCAGTTGCGGCGCGATGTTCGAAACCTATAGCGCGGGCGTCAGGGCCATCGAAGCCTGTCCTTGTCCTTCAAACATTGCGGCGGCTGCGCTCACAAGGGAGGCCGGGATCCTGCCCCACAACACCAACGCTCAAGACCTGACTGAGGAAGGTGAATGATGGCGATAAACCTGCTCAACGCCCCGCTCTTCCTTTCCGCACAATGGCTGGAGGAGAACCAGAGTGCCCGCATGACCGCTAAGGGCAAGTTGGGGTATCTTCTGACAGAATTCGGCGGCAGCTACTCCAGGGGTGATCCGGAGAAACTGAACATCGCGGGTGTCAGCGTGAGCTGTACCAGCGGAACCGACAATCTGCTCTCCGCATGGAAGCGGAAGGCGGACGCAAAACTCAACAGCATTTTGCAGGGCAAATAACGTGCCCCGTCCCGCCGTATCCGAACCGGTTGATCTGTTTCGGTGGCGGGACGCGCGAGACATCGAGGCGCGGCGCCGGGAACTCGCCCGGCGCATTGAGAAGCTCAAACCGAATGCATGGCGACGGATCGAACTGCAGGCGCAACTGGCGCAGCTCACCGTCCAGGCGCTGGAACTGGAGATGCGGAAATGAACGAACACCCTCAATATGAATGCCGCGAATGCGGGATTACAAACAGCATTCCCGGCATTGAAATCAATGGCGAGGTGCTTGCCTGGGCCGACGACGATCTCTGCTGTTTCTGCCAGGACCGACTTCATGCCGCGCTGATCCGCGACGCTGCCAGGTACCGGAACCTGCGCAACCGGCAAGGACAATCCAACGATATAGGTGTTGCCGCTTTTTTACACGCGCCGGACAACGCCATTCTGGATGGCGAGGATCTCGATCGCGCGATTGACCAAAGGTTGGGCTTCGACAGTCCTGAGGTAGAGCCGCTGGAAAAGCGGCTGGCGGACTGCCTGGCAGCGATCATCGACACGCCGCTCTTCTCCGGTCATGACGAAACCGGGCGCCCCTCCTCGGCGCTGGACATCCGGCTCGGGTTCTTCCGGCCGGAGCTTTCCGAACGCGCGGCCGAGTTGCTTGAGGAAGCCGGGCAATGAACGCGCTTGCCATACTGCACATTGCCAAGAAGCAGCTCGGGCTTGATGACAACACCTGGCGGGATTTGCTCGAACGGGAAACCGGCAAGCGATCTTCGAAGGACATGAGCGACGGCGAGCGCGGCCGTGTGCTCGACGTGCTCAAGAGCCAGGGTTTCAAACCGGCTTCACGGTCCTCTCGAAAGGGTCTTGAAGGCAAGTATGCGGGTAAATTGCAGGCGCTCTGGATCGCCGGCTGGAACCTTGGCCTGATGCGGGAAAACGGCGCCGACGCGGCGCTGCTCGCCTTCGTCAAGCGACAGACCGGGATCGATCACACCCGCTTCCTGCGCTACCACGATGACGCCACCAAGGCGATCGAGGCGCTCAAGGCCTGGCTTGCCCGCGACGGCGGCGTGGACTGGTCGGAAAGCCGGTTCCTGCCGGAGTGGACGCAGACGAACGGCTACCGGATCGCCAAGGCGCAACAGCGGATGATTTCCGCGTTTGGCCCGGGAGCGATCTTCGAGCTCCACAAGATGCTCGGCGACAACGGCTTCGACAACGCCGCCACCATTACCGACACCGGCTGGATCGACGTCATGAACAAGATGGGCGCGATGATCCGTTCGCGGAAAGGCAGCGTCTGATGCGGTCCGCCAATGTGAAGTCAGGCTTCCGGGACCTCGTTTCTACTCGCCAAGCGCAGGGTGCAGCCGCAGAAACGCATGGTGCAGTCGGGATGAGGGAGAGCCGGCCGGTTGTCTCGGCTGAAGAACTTGCCGTCGTTTTCATCGGCCGCAGCGCACTCATCGAAAGGTGGCTTGATCCAGATAAGGCCAGGGAAGGAATTAAGCGGTGCGTCAGCCTCCTTGTCCTCATGGACTGCACGATAGAACAGGCCCATTACGCCTCCACAAAGCTCCTCGAAGTCCTCGCGAGCCGATTTGTAGAACGGGCTGTCGTCTTCATCGTAGACTTCGTGATTTTCCCTCACGGAGGCTTCCTCATCAGCCTTGAGAAAGTCTGCGGGAATATCGTCTTTAAGGATTGCCCGCCACGTGTGACCAGCATTGAAGTGCTTGGCCATCAGCTCGCCGTAGAGCGGCAAATGGTGCCTATTAACGATCGGGAGTTTTTTCCAGGCCTCATCAATGAATGGTCCGATGTCGCGCTTGCCGCCAAAGTAATCCGCGTCCGGCATGATCCTTCCACCACCCATTCTCTCACACTGGTCGCCCATATCTTCGAATCCGTCGGCACCAAGAGTCAACCTCTGATCGGTAGTGCGTGATGGTGGCCTACAGCTTCAAAACCTATTTCGCGCCGCAGATCCTCGATCTGACCAAGACCCACACTATAAGGGGGCATCGCCGCCGGCATGCCCAGGTGGGCGAACCGGTGCAGCTTTTTACCGGCATGCGGACGAAGCACTGCAAGAAGATCATGGACGATCCTGTTTGTGTGGCAGTACGGCCGATCCGGATCATGTTCTCCGATTTGATTGATGAAGGCATTGCATCGATCGAGATCAGGGGGCGCCAGCTTTGCCGCGACGAAATCGAGGCCTTCGCCGTTTCGGATGGCTTCGCCCCGGAGCGTCTTTCCGGGTTGGCTCCAAGGAGGTTGATAGCTGTCACCGCCCGCGAAACCATGAGCCGGTTCTGGGCAAGCGAAAATCGCGGGCCGATGTTCGAAGGCGTCATTATCGAATGGAGGCCGGCACAATGACAGTCCGCGCTTCCGATCATGCTGTCCTTCGCTATCTCGAACGGGTAGCCGGCATCGACATCGAAGACGTGCGCGCGGCGATGGAAGCCGAGTGCCAGAACCACAACGGCGCGCCTTCGGTCAGGATCCGCGGTGCACGCTACCTGCTGCGCGACGGCTGCATCGTCGACGTCCTCAACGGCAAGGTCGTTCCCTACTGGAATGTCCTGCAGGATCTGATGCGAACGAGAGACGGGGAGCTTCGCCGGTGATCCCTGAACCCGCACTCGCGGCAGAATTAAACGAGCTGCTTGGGCGTGACGATTTCGTCCGGCTTGCCGAGACCTATGGAGGCACGCGGTTGTTCGTGCCGCGACGGATCGCGGAGACCAAGCTGTCCCACTCCCTCGGGGGCACGGTTGCCGAGAGGCTCGCCGAGCGGTATGCAGGCAGTTACCTCCGTGTCCCTCTTGCCCGCGGCGAGCGTGCGCGGCACTATCGGGAACGCGGCCTGTCGAATGCCGAGATCGCCCGCAAGCTCGGCCTCACCGAAACCGGCGTCGACAAGATCTTCGCACGGATGGACGGAAAGCCTGAAAAAGGCGCCGATTCGCGCCAGGGCCAGCTCTTCCCCCTCGACTGATTGATCTCACTCACCCCATGCCCGCCGAGGCGGGCATGAGCGTTCCCCCCCATGACTGACATCCTGCGTTAAGCAGCCAGGCGATTGCCCGCTGCCCTGTCAACCTCAACCGGTCGGCCCGTGCCGGCCGGTATCTGCGCCGGAGCCAGTCATGCCGACCTATGATCCTCGCCTTCTCCCATTCACAGGCGGACACGAAGGCAAGGTACTCCGAGCCTATCGCGATCCTGTCGGGGTGGTGACCATCGGTTTCGGGTTCACCTGGGGCTCAAGGGTGTTTCGGGAATGGTGGCTCGACAAGCACGGCCGCAAGCTCAAACTCGGTGACCGGATCGCGGAAGCCGATGCCTATGCGGTGCTCAAGAAACTGATCGACGCCGAGTACTACGGCCCGGTCCGCAAGTATGCGAGCCACGCTTCCCCGCATGCCCAGGCTTCGGCCACCGACATGCTGTTCAATTGCGGTCTGGGCGCTTCCAAGTGGACTTGGTTCAAGGCGCTTGTGAGAGGAGATATTCGCGACGCGGCACGCCGGCTGAAGGTGACCGCCACCACGGCGAAAGGCCGGCGGTTGCCCGGACTTGTTCGCCGACGCGCCGAAGCCGCCGCCATCATGGAGTTCAACAAGTGGCCGGCCTGGGTGAAAGTGCCAAGGTCGAGCGGTTCCTCAGACATCGCCGAATCGATGCCGGCGTGGCGTCTCGGCGAGGACGATTTCAATCAGGGCGTCCGGTGGCTGGTAGATCTGAGCTACCTTTCCGACAAAGCGGCAGCACCGGATCTTGTAACCTCCGCAGTCCGTCGCTTTCAGGAGGCGCATCCGCAGCTAGACAATGACGGGATCCTCGGCCGGGCCACTCTCGACCAGATCCAGCGGGTCATCGACGCCAGGGCGAAGTCGGCGAAAGGTGCGGCCGGCACTGGCGCCGGTGCCGCCACGGGCGCGGCCGAGCAGGCGGTCTCGGCCACTGGCTATGGAGACCTCATTCTCTATGGCAGCCTTGCGGTTCTCGTTGTTGGCGGGATCTGGCTTGCCTGGCGGTATCGGGATGAACTCGCGATCACGATCAAAGGCGCGGGCTCCCTGAAAGCGGGTGGCCGGGCATGATCGGATTCCTCACCGCTTCATTGATTGTCGTCATTCTTCTCGCGTGCGGCCTCGGGTCAGTCATCGCCGCTCTTGTGTGCTTGCTCGCGGGCAAGGGAAAAGCGGCCGCTGCATGGCTTGTGCCCGTGCTCGTTTCATCCGGGCTCCTGTTTCTCATCGCGCGGGAAGTGATGTCATGAGCGTCATCGGCGGAATCATCGCGGGTGTCGCGGCCGAGGTCGGCGCGCCGCTCATCAAACGTGTTCTCGAAAGAAGGTTTGGCAAGGCCTCAGGCGACCTCGCCGAAACCGTGATCAAGACCGTCGCAGAAAAGGCGGGCGCCGAACCGATCGAACTTGAAGATCTCAAGCCGGCCAACCTCAAGGAAGCGGTCAAGGCGGCAGAGGCAGAAATGCCCGAGCTGATCGCGCTCTACACGGCGGGGCTCGAAGGCCAGTTCGCACTCCTGCAATCGGAAAGCCGGGAAGGTTTCTGGCAATCGTTCTGGCGCTACGGCTGGATGTACCTGCTCGCCGTTTTCTGGATCTGGCGCATCATCGTCGCGCCGATTGTCAACCAGCGGATCGGCTCAGGTGGCGGCGTGTTGATCGAGACGGTCGATCTGGCCACGCTGATGACGCTCACCTCCTGGTTCATGGCGCTCTACATGGGCGGGCACACCGTCAAGGATCTCGGCCGCAACGTGATCGACGCCGTTCTAAAGCGGAGCCGTAAACCGTGAGCGGCACCGATTTCATGATCGAGCAGGCGGAGGCGAAGGTCGCGCTTGAACGCGACCTGAAGCTTGGTGCGGTTAAAGCGCTGGTCGGTGGCACAGGTGCGGCCGACTGCAAGGATTGCGGATCGGAAATTCCGGCGGCACGTCGCGCGGCGGCGCCTTGGGCAAAACGTTGCATCACGTGTCAGGAAGCATTCGAACGGGGGCGGCGCTGAAATGGATGAATGGGCAACCAGACTGATTGAGCAGGCCGGGCCGGTGGGGGCAGCGTTCGGCGTTGTCATCATTGCAGCGGGTGGAGCGATCGCTTGGGCAAAGGGGCTTTTCGGCAAGCTGTCGTCCGGCTCAAAGTCGGAGCCGGTATCAAATGGCAAGCCGGACGGCAATGACGAAGTCGTGGCCGCGCTGCGGGAGATCAATCAGCAGCTGAGTTCGTTCGACCGGCGTATCGATGCTCTCGAACGGGACATCTCATCCCGGCCGAGCGACAGGGATTTCCACGAGTTGGAAAAAGCGATCGCAGTCATGGCCAACACCATTGAACATTTCGGGGGGAAAATCGCCGCGACCGGTGAAGCAGTGACCCGAATAGAGGATTTTCTCCTCAGCCTGTCGAAAGGGAAAAACTGATGTTCGAAGGTTATCGCGAACACTACAATGCCGAGGCTCGGCTGGTCATTCTCAGGGCATTGTCGGAAGAGACCGGCTATAGGCTCAACGACAGCATGATTGCAGCCATTCTGCAGTCATTCGGCATCGACCGAGGCCGAGCTTACGTGCGCAATCAGCTTACCTGGCTTTGCGAAACCGCCGGCGCCGTCTCCCTGCTACCAGCGGGGACGGCCGTCATCGCGGAATTGCGAGAGCCCGGGCTTGACCATGTCGAACGCCGGACGGTGCTCGAAGGTGTCAAGCGGCCGTCGCCCCGCCGGGGAGCGTAACAGATGGGCACGAGCCTCAAGGGCCGTGGCCGGCTTTCCGGTATCGAGCTGCTGCCGTCCGAAGCCTCGCCGGTGATTGCCTGGGCGGCCAACGAGCTGCGCGGCCGAGACCGGACACAGACAGAAATCTACGAAGAGTTTGTCCAGAAGCTCGAAGCCCTTCACCGGGAGCACCGAGGCGAACTTGACTTCACCATACCGTCCTTCTCGGCGTTCAACCGGCATGCGGTCAAGCTTGCGACCCTTGCGCGGCGGCTGGACGAAACCCGTGAGATTACCGGCGTGCTTGCCGAGAAGTTCGACGCCAAGGCATCCGACGATCTCACCGTCATCGCGGCCGAGGCGATCAAGACGCTGATTTTCGAGGTGCTGACGGCAGCCGGAGACGCCGGAATTGAGCCGAAGGACGCGATGAACCTTGCCAATGCCCTGCGCGCGGCAACCCAAGCCCAGGGCGTTTCGACCAACAGGAGGGAGAAGGTCGAGAAGCAGTTTGCGGCCGATGTCGACAAGGCCGTCGAAAGCGTCGCGAAGGCTAAGGGCCTGACGTCCGAAACCGTCGAGGCGATCAAGTCGCAGATCCTCGGGGTGCGCAAGGAATGAGCGCACCGATCACCAAAGATGAGTGGGAGAAATTGAGGCGGGAGAGCGTTGAGGCCTTGCCTCAGATCTTGAGCGATCTCGGCCTTCCGAATGTGCTGCTCGAGTACCAGGGCGACACGGTCGCAAAACTTGAGGCCGGCACCGCGTTGCTCGTTGTCGAAAAGTCCCGCCGGATCGGGCTGACCTGGGGGCTTGCCTCCTATGCCGTCCTGAGGGCTGCGCGGGCGAAATCGGCGGGCGGCATGGATGCGATGTATATCTCTTACAGCCAGGAGATGACGCGGGAGTTTGTGGACGCTTGCGGGATGTGGGCGCGTGCGTTCAACATGGCGGCGATGGAGGCCGAGGAGTTCTTCTTCGCCGACAAGGACGAGAGCGGCGACCGGTCTATCCAGGCATTCCGGATCCGCTTCGCCTCGGGCTTCGAGATCGTCGCACTGTCTTCGGCGCCGAGAACGCTGCGCGGCAAACAGGGTCTGGTCATCATCGACGAGGCCGCGTTTGTCGACAGTCTCAAGGAACTCCTGAAGGCTGCACTCGCCTTCCTGATGTGGGGCGGCCAAGTGGTTGTCTGTTCCACCCACAACGGCGTCGACAACGAGTTCAATGTTCTTGTACAGGACATCCTCGGCGGCCGCCGAAAGGGCGCGCACACAAGGATCGATTTCGACCAGGCGCTGATGCAGGGGCTTTATCAGCGGATCTGCCTGGTGACCGGCGTCACCTGGTCCCCCGAGGGTGAAGCCGCATGGCGACAGGACATCATCGACTTTTATGGCGATGGCGCCGACGAAGAGCTGTTCTGTATTCCCGCCATGGGATCGGGCTCCTGGTTGACAACGCCGCTGATCGAGGCGCGCATGACAATCGCGCCCGAAGACGCTCCGGTGCTGCGTCTCGACCTGCCCGACGACTATCTGCAAAAGCCCGAGCTCACCCGTCGCTCGCTCCTGGCGCCGTTCATGGAAGAGCTCCGGGAAGCGCTTGAAGGTCTCGACCAAGAGGTGCTGCATGCCTTCGGTTACGACCCGGCGCGCAAGAAGGACCCGGCAGTCGCAAAGCTCCTGAGGATCGAAAAGGATCTGCGCCGGGTCTCCGCGCTGACAGTGGAAATGCGCCGGGTTCCGTTTGCCGAGCAGAAGGCAATCTGCCGGGACATCATCATGGCGGCGCACCGGCTGGTGGGCGCCGCGATCGACGCCACCGGCATGGGCATGAACCTCGCCGAGGATCTCGGCCGGGAGTTCGGGATCCGCGAGGATCTCGACGGCGCCGGTCTCGTCTGGCAGGTGTCATTGTCTTCGAGCTGGTACAATGAGCACATGCCGCCGCTGAAAACGGCGTTCGAGGACGATACGATCGCGCTCGCCAGAGACGCCGAACACGTCATTGACCTAAGGGCGGTCAAGATCGTTCGCGGCATTCCCTCGATCCCTCCAGAACGTGAGGGCGAAGCCGGCAAGAAGCGCCACGGAGATTTTGCCGTTGCCCTGGCGCTCGCCTATTTCGCGAGCCGGATGGAATGGCGCGAGTTCGCCTATCGCGCGGCCGTGCGCAAGCCCTCCCGTTTCGATCAGAAAGCGCCGGCCGACGAGAGCAGCTGGCAAGACCGGGCTGATGACGAAACCACCGGCGGATTCCGGATGGCTTCGCTGCGCCGATCAAGAGGAACCTTCTGATGGCCATGACCTGGTATGACGCTTACGGCCGCAAGGTGAACACCTCCGAGCTCAAGACCGAACAGGGCGGGCCGAGCGTGCGCGGTGTGCGGCAACGCGATGCGCACCACCCGGCCGCCGGCCTAACTCCGGGGCGGTTGGCGCAGATCCTGTCGAATTCCATCGTGTCGTCGCCGGATGATTACCTGGCGCTGGCCGAAGACATGGAAGAGCGGGACCTGCACTACGCTTCGGTCCTTCAAACCCGGAAGCTGCAGGTGGCCGGTCTTGAAATCACGGTCGAGGCGGCGGGCGACGATGCGACGAGCATCAAACATGCCGACCTGGTGCGCGAGGTGGTCGAGCGCGACGAATTCGAGGTCGAGCTGCGCGACATTCTCGACGCGACCGGCAAGGGCTTCTCCTGCACCGAAATCATCTGGGAAACGTCCGAGCGGCAATGGATGCCAAAGCGGCTCGTCTGGAACGACGCGCGATGGTTCGAATTCGACCGCGCCGATGGCGAAACACCAATGCTGCGCGGAGACGCTGGCCCGGAGCCGCTCAAGCCCTATGGCTGGATCTACCATTCCTTCAAGGCCAAGTCCGGCCTGCCGATCCGCGGCGGCCTCGCTAGGGCCGCCGCCTGGGCCTACATGTTCAAGTCCTTTACGCTCAAGGACTGGGCCATCTTCTCGGAAGCCTACGGCCAGCCGCTCCGGCTTGGCAAATACGGGCCAGGCGCAACCGACGACGACAAGGACGTGCTGCTGCAGGCCGTCGCCAACATAGGAGCGGATTACGCGGCGATCGTACCGGCCTCCATGGCGGTCGAGTTTGTCGAGGCCAACATCTCCGGGACGCATGAGCTCTACGAAAGGCGCGCCGACTGGCTCGACCGGCAGATTTCGAAACTCGTGCTCGGCCAGACCTCGACCACGGACGCCCAGAAGGGAAGCTATGCAGTCGGCAAGGTGCATGACGGCGTTCGCGACGACATCGAGAAGGCCGATGCCAAGGCGCTGGCCGCCACGCTAAACCGGGACCTGGTTCGGCCGCTGGTATCGCTCAACTTCGGACAGCCGAAGGCCTGGCCGAAGATCAAGATCGGCCGCCCGGACGAGCAGGACATCGACAAGCTGGTCGAGAATGTCGCCCGCCTGGTCCCGCTAGGGCTGAAGGTCGGAATGGCGACCATGCGGGATCGGATCGGACTGCCGGATCCCGAAGCCGGTGAGGAACTCCTCGGCGCAACGTCAAAAGAGCCAAGCCCCGACCGGGGTCGTTCGCTTGTTGGGAATGAGACGACCGGCGGGGACCAACTGCCGGCGGGATCCCCGGCCGGCTTGACGGCAAAGCGCGAGGCGGCAGCGGACGCGATCGACGCAGCGGCGGATGTGATGGCAGGCGAATGGGAGCCACTGATCGGGCCGATCGTCGAGGGGCTGGCCTCCGAGATCGCGGAAGCCACAAGCCTTGAAGAGATCCGGAGCCTTTTTCAAATCCGGCTTGAAGGGCTTTCAAGCGAAGAGCTCGGCGAGCAGCTCGCCCGCGCGGTCTTCGCCGCCCGCATATCCGGCGAGGCCGGTGAGGATCTCGCTTGACCCTGAAACTCGAACCGGTCCCGCCGATCGACGCGATCCGCGCGCTACGCTTGAGGGGCGGTGAGCTTGAGCCGTCCTTCTCCTGGCTCGATCAATGGCAGCAGGATCATGCCGCCATGTTCACGGTCGCCAAGTCGGCCGGCTATGACATCCTGGGCGATATCTTCGCGGCCCTCGAACAGGCGCTCTCCGAGGGCAAGACATTCCGGGACTTCGCGCGTGAGCTCACGCCTCTTCTCCAGGCCAAGGGCTGGTGGGGGCGTCAGCTGGTGACGGATCCTGCGACAGGCGACCGCGTGCCGGCGCGGCTCGGATCATCACGCCGGCTCCGGATCATTTTCGACACCAACATGCGCGTATCCTATGCAGCCGGCCACTGGGCAAGCTTCGAGCGCAACAAGTCGCGCCGGCCGTGGCTTCGCTATGTGGCGCTCCTGGATGATGCGACCAGGCCATCGCACCGGGCGCGGCACAATCTGGTCCTGCCTGTCGACGATCCCTACTGGGATCACTGGGCTCCGCCCTGCGGCTGGAATTGCCGCTGCACGCTTCAGAGCCTTTCCGATCGTGACGTCGACCGGCTCAAGCGCGAAGGCGAGCGGCTGGTCTTCGATCCGCCGCCGCTCGACTTGCGGCCATTCGTCAACAGGCGGACCGGCGAGGTCACCCAGGTTCCCGACGGTATCGATCCGGGCTGGGACTACAATCCCGGTAAGGTTGGCTGGCGGGCTGTCCTGGGGGCAGCCGAAGCCAAGATCGGTTCAAGTGAGATCTGAAAGCCAACCCCCCGGAAGGCAGCCTCAGGGCCGTTTCACGAGATTAACCCGCACAGCAATATTGCCACGCCGGACGGGCGCGTATACCGTCCGAGGGGCGAATTGCGCCCTACGGGCTTTTAAACCGGCTCAAAAACGATTTCGCCAGGCTTCCCCGCACCTCATCTTTCGGTCCCCGTGACATGCCCGCCGCGGCGGGCATGATCGCAAACCTCCGAAGCCGCCATGGTGCGGCTCATGGATACACCACTTCCCCTCCTTCTGACATCGCTTGATGCCCAGGCCTCAGGCCCGGTCGCAGTGCTCTCGACAGAGTTCGCTGCCGGCGCCGGCGGCTGGCAACGCATTCTGCCTGCCGGCGAGTTCTCGGCCCGTGACGGTCGCGGCCCGTACATTGTCGGCGATCGCGCGGCCATGGAGAAGATCGTCGCAGAAAGCCGCGCCTACCACGGCGCGACCGACATGGTGGTCGATTACGATCACCAGGCGCTTGCCATCATGAAAGCCGGCAGCGGCAAGACCGCCAAGGCCGCAGGATGGGTAAAGGGCCTTGAGGTCCGCGACGACGGGATCTGGGCCGACATCAAGTGGACGGCAGCCGCGGCCAGCGCGATCGGCGCCGAGGAGTACCGCTATCTCTCCCCGGTGATCCCGCACGACGCCAAGGGCAACGTCCGGATGGTGCTCAACGTCTCGCTCACCAATGTGCCCGCCTACCACATCGAGGCGTTCAGCGCCGCTTTTTCAAAACCAGACAGGAACGATGACATGGACAAGATTCTTGCCGCCCTCGGCCTTGCGAAGGGCGCTTCCGAAGATGACGCTCTCGCCGCCCTCAATGCGCTTCTGAGCGCGACCACGACGCTCGCCTCCGCATTGGAGCTGGCGAAGGACGCCAAGCCCGCCGACGTCCAGAAAGCTGCCCTGTCAGCGATCGATGACCGCAAGAAGCTGGTTGTGGCATCCGGTGCCGCCGCCGATGCCAAGGTTGAGGATGCGGTCGCCGCTCTGACCGCGCTCAAGGCCAATGGCAATCCGGACCCGTCCAGGTTCGTGCCGATCGACCAGGTCACGGCCCTTTCGACGGAACTGAAGGAACTCCGCAAGGAAGTGTCCGGCAACGCCGCCGAGGCGGCTGTCGGCAAGGCGATCAAGGAAGGCAAGCTGGTGCCGGCGCTGCGCGACTGGGGTATCTCCCTGTTCACCGCGGACAGGTCGAAGTTCGAGGAGTTCGTGGGCTCGGCTCCCGAACTCACAGACCGCCAGCTCAAGCCTGCGGCGAAGCCTGGCGAACAGACCGCCGCCCTGACCGCCGCGCAGGAAGCCGCCGCCCGCCTCCTGGGCGTCGATCCGAAGAGCTACGCCGAAACACTCAAGGCCGAGGCGGACGCGACGGCCTGACGCGGCCGCGACGCTCGCAAACCCGACACTGAAGATCATCGCCGCCAGGCAAAAGGACCGCACCCATGACCGCACTCGCTGAAGACCGCAACACGCCCCGAAAGCAGGGCGACATCCTGTCGGGGCCGCTCGCCGCTTCCGTCGTCGTCTATGGCGGCGCGATCGTCATGCGCAACGCCACCGGTTATCTAACCAAGGGCGCGACGGCCACCGGCCTGGTCGGTGCTGGCGTTGCCCAGGAGCGCAAGACTGGTGGGGCCTCGGCCGGCGACGAAAGCCTCAAATACCGCAAGGGTGTCTTCCGCTTCGCCAATTCTGCCTCGACCGACGAGATAACGATCGCCGAGATCGGCAAGCTCTGCTTTGCGGTCGATGACCAGACGGTCGCGAAGACCGACGGGTCTGCCGCCCGCTCGCCCGCGGGCTTCGTCGAAGACGTCGACGCGAACGGCGTCTGGGTCGAGTTCGACGAGGCGCGCGTCCAGTCCCATCTCGCAGGCCTCGCAAACCCGGCCTAACGGCAATCCGGCTCAGCCGGCCCGGGGTGGCCGGCCGAGCCTCAGCACATCCACAAGGAACCTCTTCCCATGCTCGTTAACGCTGAAAACCTCAACGCCCTCCGGGCGGGTTACAAGACCACCTTCCAGGGCGGGCTTGGCATGGCTTCGACCATGCACACCCAGGTCGCCACCGTCGTCCCGGCATCGACCAAGACCCAGAAATACGGCTGGCTCGGCAAGTTCCCGAGCGTCCGGGAATGGATCGGCCCGCGTGTCGTTCATTCGCTCGAACAGCATGACTACTCGATCACCGAAAAACCCTGGGAACTGACCGTTGCTGTCGACCGCGACGACATCGAGACCGACAATCTCGGCATCTACACGCCGATGTTCACTGAAATGGGTCAGTCCACCGGCGCAAAGTGGGACGAGCTGGTCTACGGGCTTCTGAAGCTCGGCTTCTCGACCGAATGCTATGACGGGCAGTACTTCTTTGACACCGACCACCCGGTTCTCGACGAGGCCGGCAACCCCCAGTCGGTTTCCAATACCGGCGGAGGTTCCGGCACGCCCTGGTTCCTGCTCTGCACCAACAAGGCGCTCAAGCCGATCATCCTGCAGAAGCGCAAGGACTTCGAGTTCGTCGCCAAGGACCGACTGACCGACGATACGGTCTTCAACAATAAGGAATTCCAGTACGGCGCCGATGCGCGCGGGAATGTCGGCTTCGGTTTCTGGCAGCAGGCCTACGGCTCGAAGCAGACGCTCAATGCGGGCGCCTATGCGACCGCACGTGCCGCGCTCTCGGGGATGAAGGGCGATCACGGCCGGCCGCTCGGGCTGATGCCGAACCTCCTGGTGGTGCCGCCGTCGCTCGAAAGTGCGGCCCGCAAGATCCTCAATTCCGAATATGCCGCCGGCGGCGAGACCAACGAGTGGAAGGGCACGGCCGAGCTGCTCGTCTGCCCCTGGCTCGCCTGAACAGCCGATTGACATCCCGCCGGCGCGATTGCCGGCGGGTCCTTCGGAAGCGGCCGGGATCCCCGGCCTCTTCTCAAGGACCCAAAAGCAAGCGAGGACAAGATGGACGATCTTACCAGGATCAAGGGCATCGGCGCGGCAACCGCGAAGAAGCTCAACGCCGCAGGCATCGAGACCTTCGCCGCCCTGGCTCTCGCCAATCATTTGGGTGAGCCGCTTGCATCGATCGCGAAATCCGACATTGAGGCCGTTGCCTGGATCACGGCCGCGGCTGGGCTTGCGGACGTACCGCCGAACCCGGGCGAAACCAAATCCAAGGAGAAGCCGCTTGGCTCCGGCCACGAACCCGAGGCGCAACTGCAGGACGGGGCGCGCCTCCCAGCGGACGGCCGGGCGGGAGACCGGCAACCCTCTCAGACCAATATACCCCCCGAGCCGCCCTCCCAGGGCAACGACCAGGGCGGGAGCGGCAATGCGGCCGCTCCCGCACAGGCTCCGGCCGGGGTGTATGCGGACTGGGCAAGCCAGATCGAAACGGACAGCGAGCTTGCCGAATTCTGCCCGCATGTCGCCGGCGCTCTCAGGGCATGGGCAGAGAGCAATTCGCGGCTCCCGGAGTTGCTGGTCATCACTTCCAAGCGTGAAGGCTTTCGCCGAGGTGGCATCGCCCATCCGCGCGCCGAAACCGAGCATGAGTTCGACGCGTTCGATTTCGACGACATCGAACAGATGCTCGCAGAACCCGTGCTGTCCGTGAGGCTTGCTTGACCTACGTCACCAAACAGCAGCTGATCGACCGGTTCGGCGAACGCGAGCTGATCCAGCTCACCGATCGCCAGAACCGGCCCGCGACGACGATCGACGATGACGTTATCGACGGCGCGGTCGCGGACGCCGAAGCGCTGGTCGATGGTTATATCGGCAAGGTCTACGATCTGCCGCTTTCGAGCACACCCGCCGTACTCACCCGGATCTCTGCCGACATCGCGCGCTACTACCTGCACGGCAAGTCGGCCGACAAGGACGGCTCGGTGCATCGCGCCTACTTGGAGGCCACGGGCTGGCTTCGCGACGTCTCGCGCGGCCTCGTCCAGATCGATGCGGAAGGCGTCACACTCGCCGCGGCCGGCGGCGGGTCGGTCCGGGCCAAGCCTGCCGATCGTGTCTTCACCCGCGACAGCCTGAAGGACATGTAAGATGGCCAAGGGCATCCAGTTGAAGGTGGAAGACGCGGAGGTCAATCGGTCGCTGTCGAGCGTGCAGCGCGCCGCCGAAAACCCGGCCGCGATCATGTCGGCTGTGGCAGGATTCCTGGTGACCACCACGCAAAGGCACATCGAACGCGAAGCCGGACCGGATGGTCCGTGGCCGCGCCTTTCTCCCAGGACAGCCAACAAGCGCATCGGCCGCCGCCGCCGCGGATACGAGAACATGCTGCGTGTGAGCGGCCGGCTCTACAATTCGCTGACCGGCGAATCCGGCGCCGATTTCGCGCTGGTCGGCTCGAACCTTCCCTATGCCGCCATTCATCAACTCGGCGGCACAATCGAGCAGCCGGCGCGCGAGCAGGAAATCTATCAGAACTACAATGCGCGAAGCGACACCTTCGATCCGCGCTTCCGTCCGCGGCGCAGTTCCAACTTCGCCCGAACCGTCAAGGTCGGCGCGCACACCGTGACAATTCCGGCACGACCATACCTTTATCTCGACGACACCGATCGCGCCGAGATCGAGGCGATCGTCGCAGACGGCCTTAGAGACGAGGCGGACCTGAGATGAGCCTGATCGACGACGTCATGGCGCGGCTCAATGCGATAGATCCGCAGCCCTTCGCGCTGATCGAGGGTGCCGCCGATCTCGCGGCCATCGACGGGAACCCGCCCGCGCCGCCAGCGCTCTATGCCTTCATCAAGGAAGAAGCGGCCGAGGAGAACACCCGGGCCACCGGGCCGGTGCTTCAGCGCTGCGAGAACGACATCGCCGTCGTCATCGTCACCAGCAACGTCTCCGACGCCACCGGTTCGGCCGCGCTCACGGATGTCGAGGCGCTGAAGCTTGCGACGCGCTCCGCCCTGGTCGGCTTCGTGCCACAGTCCGGGGTTGGCGAGCCGGTCGAGTATGTGGGGGGCCGCGTTCTGCGCTTTCGTTCCGGATGGGTTTGGGTCGAGCTCGTCTTTTCAGTCGCCAGCTACATCGAGGAGCAGCCATGACCGACAAGCCTTACCGGGGCCGCAAGGGTGGCCGCTACGTCCGCGCGTCGCGCGGCGAGGAGCCACGCCGCGTTGATGAAGTGGCGTCTGCGCGGCCTGCCAAGGCGGCGCCCGAAACCGCCGAACCCACCGATGACGCCAATTCTGAAACCCCGGGTTCCGCGCCGGCCGCGAAAGCCGCCAAGCCGGCCCGCAAGAGGAACTGACCATGGCCCGTTACGTCAAGAAGCTCGCGCTGCTCGCCAAGATCGAGGGCACCTATGGTACGGACCCGACGCCCACGGGCGCCGCCAACGCCATCCAGGTGCTCGATGTCTCGTTCACCCCGCTCGAAGGCCAGGAAGAAAGCCGCGATATCGTCACGCCCTTCATGGGCCATCCCGGCGTAATCCTGACAGGCATTCACCAGATGATCGAGTTCGGCGTCGAGATAGCCGGCGCGGGTGCTGCCGGCGACGTGCCCGGCTATGGCGTGCTCTTGAGGTCCTGCGGGCTTTCGGAGACCGTGACCGAAGACACCGACGTGGTCTACGCGCCGGTGTCAGAAGGTTTCGAGGGCGCGACGCTCTACTATGTGCTCGACGGCGTCCGTCACATCATGCTCGGCTGCCGCGGCAACGTGACAATGGATTTCACGTCCAAGCGGATCCCGCGCTTCCGCTTCCGCATGCTCGGCCTGCTCGGCACCGTGTCCGACCAGGCGCTGCCCGAGACCACCTTTACCGGTTTTGCAACGCCGGTTCCGGTTTCCAAGGCCAATACGACCTTCTCTCTGCATTCCTATGCGGGTGCTACCGAGAGCGTCAGCTTTGATCTCGGCAACCAGGTCGAGCCGCGGCTCGTCATCAACCACGAGAGCATCGAGATCACCGATCGACGCGCCTCCGGCTCGGCCGTGATGGAGGCGACGACGCTTGCGACCAAGAACTGGCAGACGATCGCGCTCGGCCACACCGCCGGCGCGCTCGCACTGGCGCACGGTACTGCCGCCGGCAACATCGTCGAGATCGACGGCGGCCGCTCCCAGATCGGCCGCTATTCGGAATCCGTGAGCCAAGGGATCCTGCACAACACCCTGCCGCTGATGTTCAAGCCCGACGAGGGCGACGACGACATCCTGATCACTGTCAAGTAAGGCCGCTCAAGGCCCGTTCGAAACCCTTTCGAAGGCGGCTTGAAGCCGCCTTCCCAACTCCGGAGACCCGACATGAAGTTCACGCTCACCCGCAAGCATCTCTACTGGTGGCCGGTCAAGGTTGCGGTACCGCATCCGGACAAGGATCGCGCCGGCGAGCAGCTTGAGATGGAGTTCCGCATGCAGTTCGAAAGCCTGCCGCGCTCGGAGGCCGACCGGCTCGCCGAGCTGATGAAGGCCGACCCGTCCGCCCATGCCCATGCAGACATCCGCCTCGTCGCCCGCGACTGGGACGGGGTGGTCGACGACGATGGCGACGCGGTCGCCTTCACGGAAGAGGCGCTCGACGAATTCATGCAGATCTCCTGGTACCGGCTCGCGGTCTATCGCGCCTGGGGCGCGTCACTGGTGGGCGACGCGGCGCGGCTGGGAAACTGACAGAGGCCGCGACCGCCTGGGCTCTGGCCGCAAGCGGCAGGGCGGATGCGACGCGGCCGGCGACGATCGATGACGGGCAACGGGCCGAATTCGATGCACTCGGCGTGGCCCTGCCGGAACAGGATGAACAGGAAGACGATGCAGTCGAGATCTGGGACATCAACTGGCCGAGCTTCATGGCTTTTCTCGCCTGTGAAAACCAGTGGCGGGTTGCGGCCGGTTTCGGTTTCTTCGCCCGTCTCGGCCTGGAATGGCCCGCTGTCGACGTGCTTATCCGCCGGCGTTGCCTCTCGGACCGTGAATTCGAGGACCTTGTGGTGATGGAAGCGGCGGCGCTCGAAGTCTTCGCGGAGGACCGATGATGGTGAACCCTCTAAAGGTCTCGCTACTGATCACCGCCAATTCCTCGGGCGTGGGCGCGGCTGTCGGAGAAACACGCCGGGAGGTCGAGGCTGTCGGTGACAGCGCGCGGGGCACGCAAACCGAGCTGGACCGGCTGGAGAAGGCCAACGATGCCGCGGCCGTCGCCGCAAAGCGCGCAGGCGATGCAGCCCGAGGTCAGGCGGCGGCCGAGCGGGATCTGACCTCCGCCGTGGCATCCTTCGCCGGTATCCGTCGGGATCCCGGCGGAAGCGATTACGTTCGCCGGCAGGCCGACGTCGAAGCATATGGCGCGGCCCTCGACCAGCTCCGGGCGAAGTACAATCCGGTCTTTGCCGCCTCCAAGGCCTATGAGCGTGAACTCGGCGAGCTGAACAACGCGCTCCGGCTGGGCGCGATCACCGCCGACGAGCACGGCCGCGCGCTCGATCAGCTCAACCATCGCTACGCGGCAGCCGGCCAGGGCGCGCAGGCCTTCGCCGGACAGACCGGCATGATGCGCATGCAGACGTCCAACCTGGCGTTTCAGATCCAGGATATCGGCACCATGATGGCGTCGGGACAGAACCCGTTCATTCTTCTCGCCCAGCAGCTGCCGCAGATCACCATGTATGGCGGACAGCTCGGCGGCGTGATGGGCGCCCTGCGCCAGACATTCGCCGGCCTGCTTTCGCCGCTCGGGCTGCTCACCACCGGCTTCGTACTCGCTGGCTCCGCGGCAATCTCCTATTTCTCCGATGCCGGCGACGAGGCCGACGCAGCGGCCGATGCGCTCGACGAACAGGCGGGACTGATCAAGCGCGTGGCCGACGAATGGGGCAATGCCGTTCCGGAAATCAAGGCCTATGCCGACGAGCTGGAGCGGGCTCTGAGCGTTTCGGACCTTCGCGACGCGACCTCGGCGACGATCGATGCCAGGTTCTCAGAGGCGCGGGCCGACATCTCGGCGGTGCGCACCGAGATCGGAGAACTGATCAACGAAATGCGCCGGGCCGGCGAAACGAGCACGTCGGTTGACGCCATCCGGGATGCATTCAACCAGGCCGATCGGGCCGCTCAAGACCTGCGCGACGCCCAGAAGGAAGGCAGGGCGTCGGCCGAGGATGCCGAGCGCATCAACCGCGCGCTGGCGTCGCTGCTCGGCAACGAGTTTGTCTCGGGCTCCGACGACGCGGCGGCGGCGATCCGCCGCTATGCCGACGCGCTGCGAGCCGCTGCGGATCAGGGCGCGCGCGTGGCTGGGAATGCCGCTGTGGCCGCCCTGGGCGACGCCGAACTCGGCGTCCTCGGCCGAGTGGGTCCGGTCTATTCGGATGGCGGACAATTCATAAACGAAGCCGAACTGCAAGACGTGCGTGCCGACGCTACGAAGTCGCAATACCAGATCGAGCAGGAACGCCTTGCAAGACGCACCCGCGCCCCGCGCAAGACTGAAGCCGAGCGCGCGGCCGAACGCTATGACGATATCGTCGGCAATGCCCAGGCCACGATCGCCGCCCAGCGGATGGAAGCCGAGGCCTACAGCATGACGGAGCTCGCAGCCGATCGGCTCCGGCAACAGCAACAGCTGCTCAACCAGGCGCGACAGGCCGACATCGCGCTGACACCGGAACAGACTGAAAAGCTCATGGCACTCGGGTCGACGCTCGCTGACGTGACAGCCGAGACCGAACGCCAGGGCGAGGTGCTGGCCGATCGCAAGGCGATGTGGGGCGACGTGATCGGCGGGCTGCGAGAAGCGGCCCGCGACGGCAAGATCGAGCTGCAGGAGCTGGGCGACATCGGCCTGCGCGTCCTCGATCGGCTGATCGACAAGGTTCAGGTCGACCTGGTGGACGCGCTTTCCAATCTCGGTGGGTCGGGCGCGGGGAGCGGATCCGGCGGCGGTTGGCTGTCTTCGATCTTCGGCGCGATCTTCGGCGGCGGATTCGGCGGTGCGTCGACCCCGACCGGTGGCCAGTTCGGCTTGGCCGCATTCGGCGGCGTGGGGCTCTATGATGTCGGCGGCTACACCGGCCCCGGTGGCAGGCTTCAGCCGGCCGGCACGGTCCACCGCGACGAATATGTGTTCTCGTCGCCGGCGGTCCGCTCGATCGGCGTGAGCCGGCTCGACCGGATGCACAAGGCCGCCAAGGCCGGACGCGGCTTTGACGACGGCGGATGGACCGGCGGCGGGCTCGATGACCGGCCGGGCAGCCAGGCGCGCTCCCAGCGGGCATTTGAGTTTCATCAGACCAATCATTTCTCGGGCGCGGTGACGCCCGAAGAGATTGCCCGCGCGATCGAGGCCGGCACCGAAAGCGCCGTTTCCCGCGCCCGCGACGAATTCCAGGTCAATTTCAAACGCAACGACAGCTACGGGATGCTCGACTGATGCCCGTGACCGTCCTGCCATTTCCGGACCTGCCGTTCGAAGCATTCGACCTGGAGCCTGTCTCCACCCAGGAGGTCTCTCCGATGGAGGGCCGCGCCACCGAGACGGCGGATTTCGATACGCCATACTGGCGGCTCACAAGCGCCCGCACGCCCAAGCTCAACAACGGCGAGCTTGATATCGTCGACGCGTTCTTCATGCGCGCGGCGCTAGGTTCGACCGTGTTCGAATGCCACGACGTCTACCGGCCTCGGCCGAGGGCCTATGGCGCATCGCCGCTCTCGGGCACGAGGGCGGGCGGCGGCGCGTTTGACGGGACCGCGACCCTGTCGGCCGTCACGGACAGCCGCACGATCGTGGTCTCCTCGCTTCCTGCGGAATTCGCGTTTGAGCTGGGGGCGATGGTCGAGATCCGCAGATCCTCGACGGTCCGCTCGCTGCACCGGATCATGGAGGCGGCAACGGCCAACGAGAGCGGCGTGGTCACGCTGTCGATCCTGTTTCCGCTCGACACGCAAGTCTTCACGACCGCCAACTCGATCGTCAATTTCGAGCGGCCGAGCTGCCTGATGAAGCTCGATCCCGGCGCGAGCGCGCCCAAGGCCCGCGCCGATCGGCGCGCCCGGTTCTCGGCCAGGGAGATCTTCCCCAATGGCTAGTCTCGATCCCACCCTGCAAGCCCAGGTCGATTCCGGCGAACTGAGGATCCTGCCGCTCGTCCGCTTCGAGCTGACCGGCAGCGGCGAGACGCCCGACACTGTGGTCGGCTACCATCCCGGCGGCCGGCCGTTCACCTGGTCGGGGCTGACCTATAAGCCAAATCGCTTCCTCGCGCCCGAAGGCCTGTCCGAGGGGCTTGGCAACGAGATCGCCGAACTCTCGCTCAAATTCTCGAAAGTCCCAACCGACAACGCCGACGATGCCATCGCCTCGATCGAGAATTTCAACTACATCGGCGCGCCGGTGACCATCGCCTATCTCGGCGGCGACCCGACGACGGACCAAGTCCATGGCGTGCTGCTGACGCGGTTTTACCGCATCGCGGACGTCAGGTTTGCGAAGGGCAAGGTTGAAAAGAACGGGGTGCGGACTGTCTCGCTCGACATCACGCTCAAGTCGCGCGCAGCCAGGCTCAAGGACATCACCCACGCCAAGGCGTCGACAGCCGACCAGCAGCACCACAACGACGCGACAGACACGTTCTACGACTATGTGGGGACGGCGGCGGAGTGGCCGGTGGAGTTCGGCCAGCGATGACGGCGACGCTCACCCTTTCCGCCAGGGCGGCGATCACGGCGCGCATTCTCCGCGAGGCGAAGGCTGCGCCTTACGCCTATGGCGTCAACGACTGTTTCTTCCTCGGCCTCCGTCAGATCGACGCACTGCGCAGGACTGCTTACGAGGCCGCCCACGCCGGCGCATATTCGACCTTGTCAGGGGCCAACCGGGCGCTGAGGCGGCGCGGGCACACGAGCCTTGCGACCTATTTCATGGCTCTCGGCGAGCAGGATGGCTGGGGACCGATTGCCTGGGGCTCGGCGCGGATCGGCGATGTCGCCGTGATCGAGATCGACGGGGCCGAGCATGTCGGCATCCATGGCGGGCGCGCCTGGCAGTCGATCACCGAGGCCGGGCCGGCGCATTGGGATCTCTGCCGTGCCATCCAGGCGTTCAAGGTGTAGGCGATGGCGATCTTCACACTCATTGGCGGGGCTATCGGGGGCGCGCTGTTTGGCGCGGGCTCACTGGCCGCATCTATCGCCGGATCGATCATAACGGGCGCACTCGGCATCGGCGCGCAGCTGGCCCTGTCCTACCGCAAGCGGCCCAGGCCGCAGGCGCAGACGGCGATCCGCGGCCAGGTGCGTGTTGGCGCGGGTCTCGATTGCGCAATCCTGATGGGCGAGGACAAGGTCAAGGGTCAGCTGGTCTATTATGCCAAATGGGGCTCGGGCAACTCGCGCAACGCCTATGTGAAAAAACTGGCCGATGGCTGGTGTGAGGGGTTGGCGCCGTGGGTCTATGTCTATGGCGAGCGCGTTGACCTGGTCACCCAAGTGCCGGTCGGCAACGAGGCGGCACGCTACACGCTCGACGGCTGGGGCGACGCGATCGTGTTGAGGGTCTATGACGGCAGGCCCGGCCAGCTTGCCGACAGCGAACTGGTCGCGGCGACAGCGGCACTCGACACGCCCTGGCCATCGACCGCGCGCGGAACGAACATCTGTTATGTCGTCGAGGATCAGACCTACGACGCTGCCAAATTCGCCCGCGGCCTGCCCGAGATCACCTATGTGCTGCGCGGATTGCGCGAATATGATGCTCGCAAGGATGATACGGTTTCGGGTGGAGAGGGCGACCACCGCCTCAACGATCCCTCGACGTGGGAGTTCAGCCAGAACAACGCCGTTCACCGGTTCAATTATCTTCTCGGCCTTCGGGGCGTCCTGTCGGGCGAAGTCATGGTCGGCGTCGGCAAGGAAGTCGACGAAATCGACCTCGCCATGCACATGGCTGCCGCCACTGTGTGCGATGCAGAGCGCACAGTCAGCGGCCGCACGATCCCGACCTATCATTGCAACCAATGGGCCTCGGCCGGCGACGATCACCTCGCAATCCTGAAAAACATAGAGGACGCGATGGCGGGCTACGCGGTCAACGCCTCGGGGCTCGACGGCGTGCTCGCCGGCGCGCCGCAGATCCCGGTGCGCGAGATCACGGCCGATGACATCCGCCCCGACGAGGAGATCACCGGCCAGAACCGCCGGCGCGATGACGAAGGGTTCAACGTGCTCTCGGGTCAGTTCTCCGAGCCCGAGACCGGCTTCGAGCCCGAAGGCCTGAAGACGGTTTCCGTCAATGCCGACGTTGAGCTGGACGGCCGCAAACGGCTTGCTGCCAACGACTTCCTGCAGGTGAGCGACCGTGACATCGCGCAATACCTCCTGAACATCCGGTACCGGCAAAACCGGAAGGCCGCGCGCCGGTCGGTCCCGGTCAGCCGCGCAGTCGGTTTCGGCGTCGAGAACGGTGAATGGGTAACGCTGGAAGGCAAGGACTGGCTGGTCGTAAACAAGGGCTTCGACCGCCGCCTGCGCTATAGGCTTCAGCTCGCCGAAACCGGATCGGATGTCTATGACGAGGAAGGCATCGAGGCAGGTCCTGTGGTGACGCCGCGGACTTCGCCGGTCAACCCTTCGCTGATCTCCACCGTTGCGAATTTCAATGTCGCTGCCGGGCTGATCACCGGGACCAATGGCGCGCAGATCCCGGCGCTTGAATTCACGTGGGATGATCCCGAAGACCCGACGATCACCGAAGTGCGGATTTTCTACCGGCAGGTCGGAGACAGTGGCAACGGGCTGCCTGCCGTTGCGACGGATGTCGCCTCCGGCGCTTTGATTGAGCCTAAAGGTGTGCAGTCGGGTATCGCCTACGAAGCACGCGCCACGATCACGACGCGGCCCGACCGGCTCAAGACCTTCACCTCCTGGGTGACGACAACTGAGGCGACCGTGCCCTTGCAGGTGATCCTCGGAGAGGTAGCGGCAGACGTCGCCGGCACGCTTGAGAGCTTGCGGGCCGATCACAATAGCCTGCGTGCGCTGGTGACGGATCTGGCCGATACGGTTTCGGGCGCGGGGCTCTCGAACCGGTTGACGCTGGGCCGCGTTCAAACCCGCGTCGGCACGGCGGAGGCGACGGTCAAGAGCGAGATCATCACGCGGGCTTCGGAGGTGGCGGCGATCGGTGGCCAGATCACGGAAATCAATGCGAGCCTGATAAGCGCCACCAGTCAGATCGAAGGCAATGCCAACGCGATCAGCATCACCCAATCGGAGGTGACCGATCTCGACGGCGTCGTCACGGCGCTATCTGTGGACCTGACCTCCGTCGAAGCCCAGGTCGATGACGCAACCGCCGGTGGCTACTACAAGATCGAAGCTTCAGCAGGGACCGGCGACGTAGAAGTTACCGCGACCACGTACCTGCGGGCCACCCTTGGTGGTGATGCCATCGAAGTGGGTCAGCGGCACGAAATTTATATCGAAGGCGGAGAGCTGAAAGGCCGTACGGTTAATATTGCTGATCAGCAGGTGTGGGTAACATCCGAAGGTGACGTCTTAGCCGTGATCGGAGAAGACGAAGACGGCCTAGTTCTTCAGAACATCCGAGTGGGCGTCGTGACATTCGATCAGCTTTCGAGCGCAAACGGCAAACTGGTGCTCAAGGGCTCTGGTGACGATGCCTCTATCGAGGTGTTCTCCTGATGGCTCGACTTTTCATAGGACATGACAGCAACGGTATCC